>Ga0207707_10002006_pt1 | contig 18474 bp, 15 predicted proteins | sample KBSC83BmetaG_FD_184336 | JGI IMG/M metagenome (GOLD analysis project Ga0207707, IMG submission 184336) | Corn rhizosphere microbial communities from Kellogg Biological Station, Michigan, USA - KBS C8-3B metaG (SPAdes) (version 2) | ecosystem: Host-associated > Plants > Roots > Rhizosphere ...
CATCGACGGCATCCGGCGGTCGCTGTCGCCGGGCGAGCCGGTGCTGGTCGACCCCGCTGTCCTGGATGCAGCGGAACGGGAGCGGCTGTCCGTGGCCCGGCTCCCGTCTTCGCTGGGCGCCGCGCTCGACGCGCTTGAGGCCGATTCCCTCCTGATGTCCGCGCTCGGAACGCTTCGCTCGACCGCTTACCTGGCGGTGAAGCGCTCGGAGGTGGAGCATTTCCGCGAGCGGGACGCCGCGTACGAGTGCCGCCGGCACTGGCTCACGTTCTAGTCCGCGGCCAGTGCCGGCGGTACCGCGTGACGGGCGCCCCGTAGCCGCGCCGCGCTAGGCCAGCGGCGTCCCGTCGTCCGGCCGCTTCCACGCGGGGTCGTCGCGCTGGCCCAGGCGCGGGTCGGGAAGCGAGCCGGAGCCCATGCCCCCGGCGCCCGGCACGGTCGGGTCGACGCCGGTCCGGTCGCTGCCGGTACGGAAGATCGCCTCCGGCGGCTTGCCGATGACCGACAGCGGCGTCGCGACGTCCTCGAGGGCCTTGCCCTCGGCGTTGACGCCGAAGATGATCGCGGCGACGCCGCCGAGGATCATCGCCCCGGCACCGACGATATAACCGACGAAGAGGCTGTTCCGGTCCGTTCCGTCGCCGATGAGGTGCCCGTACCAGTGCGTGCCGAACGCGCCGAAGCACTGGGCGATCGCGAAGAACACCGCGATCGACTGCGCCCGGACCTCGAGCGGGAAGACCTCGCTGGCCGTCAGGTAGCCGGCGCTCGCACCCGCGGAGGCGAAGAAGAACACGACGGCCCAGCAGATGGTCTGCGTCGTCGCGTTCAGGTCCCCGTTCTTGAACAGCACAGCGGTGATGAAGAGCAGCACCCCGGCCGTGATGTAGGTGCCAGAGATCATCTTCTTCCGGCCGATGGTGTCAAACAGATGACCGAGGGTCAGCGGTCCGAGCAGGTTGCCGGCGGCGAACGCGAAGAAGTAATAGCCGGTGTCGGTGGCCTTGACGTGGAAGAAGGTCGCGAGCACCAGGCTGGAGGTGAAGAAGATGGCGTTGTAGAGGAACGACTGGGTGATCATCAGAGCGGCCACCAGCGTCGAGCGTCCCGGGTACTGCTTGAACAGGGTCCGCAGCAGGTGGATGTAGCCAATCTTCGCCGTCGGGTGGATCTCCAGTTCCTTGCTCTCGTCCACCGGCGGGAGCTTGCCCGTGGTTTGGGCGACGTCCGCTTCGATCTCCTGGGTTGACGCCTCGGCCTCTTTCTGCCTGCCGTGCATGATCTGCCAGCGCGGGGACTCCGGGAGGTTACGCCGTACGAAGATGATGACGAGCGCGAGCACCGGGCCCACGAAGTAGGCGACCCGCCAGCCCCAAGCCGGCTCGATGTGGTTGAGCGCCCACAGCGTGATGATCGTGCCGAGGATGGCGCCCGCCCAGTACGTTCCGTTGACCGCGAGGTCGACCCGGCCGCGGTACTTGGCCGGGATCATCTCGTCGATCGCGGAGTTGATCGCGGCGTACTCGCCGCCGATGCCCATGCCCGCGACAACCCGCGTGGCATAGAGGAAGATGAACCAGTGGCCGCCGTTCGGCGTCACCGCGGTGAGGCCGCTGCCGATCAGGTAGACGCCGAGCGTGATCATGAAGAGGTTCCGCCGGCCGAGCTTGTCGGACAGCCGCCCGAAGAAGAGCGCTCCGATGACCTCGCCGATCAGGTACCACCAGGCGATGTCGCTGACCGCTCCGGCGGACATGTTGAGGGTGTTCCTGAGCTGAAGGTCGGGCCCGACGTTGGCGGCGACGGTGATCTCAAGGCCGTCGAGGATCCACGCGACGCCGAGCGCCATTACTAGCCGTGTATGGAACTTCGACCAAGGCAATCGGTCGATCCGGGCCGGTATGAGACTCCGAATATAAGGGCTGCTCGCCCTGGTGGAGGACGTAGTCGCCATGTGCGCTCCTTACTTTTCCCGCCACCAGTCGCCGCTGCTGTGCGGTGGCTTAGTTTCCGGCCCGCCGCTACCCCAAAGTCTCATGTGCATTCCTAATAACTCACAGTGACATTCATTGCCCATAATGCTGCGTTATGGTAATTCTGATCTTCGTACCACTCTTATCCCCTCTTGGCGGGCGGTGGCGGCGCTCATATAGTTAGCTCTGTGAACGATGTAAGCTCGCCGCCGGAGCTAGCGCGGACCCAGGCCGCCCAGCTCCTTGCGGCCATGGGTGGCGTGCGCCGGGTGGCGCGACGCGCGGTGCGAACCTCGGTCCACGCCGACCCGCTGCCGCCCGCGCGGTCCGAGTTGCTGCGGCTCGCCGCCCGGCGGCCGGGCATCGGCGTAGCGGAGGCGGCCGCGGAGCTGCACCTCGCGCCCAACAGCGTCAGCACGATGGTCAGCAAGCTCGCCGAGGACGGGCTGCTCAACCGCGACCGCGGCGCCAGCGACGGGCGCTCGGTGCGGCTGACCGTCACCGAGGCGGGCGCGGCCAGGGTCGAGCAGTGGCGGGACATCCGCACCGACCTGGCCGGGCGGGCCCTCGACCGGCTGCCGGCCGCCGACCGGAGGGCCATCGTGGCCGCCATCCCCGCACTGACCCGGCTCGCCGGGCAGATGGAGGAATTGTGACGGTTGACGCCGCCGCGGTGGCCACCGCGGAGCTGGTAACCCAGGCCGTCGAGTGCGTGGACCTGAGTTATCGGTTCGCCACCCACCTGGCCGTGGACCACGTGAACCTGTCGATCGCGCCCGGCCCAGCTCCGGGCGGGACTCGGCGACGACGCGACGCTCGATGACGTCTTCCGCCACTACACCGGCGACACCCTGGACAAGGCCCCGGAAGAAGGAGGCATTCGTGACGTACGCCGCACCCGGCGCACCGCCCGTCGGCTTGGCTGAACCGCCGGCTGCCAGGGTCGACCCGATCGCCGAACTGGCGCGGCGGTCGAGGCCCTCCGCGGTCTGCTGATCGGCACCGCGACGACGTTGTGGCTTGACCTGGTGGTCCTGGTCGGCGCGACGATCCTGAGCATCACGTGCGCCTCGCTCCTTCTTCCCCGCCTGGCCAACCGTTAACTGTCCCGCCTGCCGGAGGCTGCCTCCTGTCGGGGGCAGCGCCGGTAGGTTGCCGGTATGGGGATCGCTCCGCACATCGCCCGGCTGCGGGCATTCGTCGGGCATGAGATGCTGCTCCTGCCGTCCGTGGCCGTTCTTCCCGCCGACGAGGCGGGGCGGGTACTGCTCGCGTGGCAGGCCGGTCACCGCACCGGCTGGAGCACCGTCGGCGGCGCGGTCGACCCGGGCGAGTCACCGGCCGAGGCGGCCGTCCGCGAGGCGCGCGAGGAGATCGGCGTCGAGATCCGCCTTGGCCGCCTGCTCGACGTGCTCGGCGGCCCGGACTACGAGGTGACGTACCCGAACGGCGACCACACCGCCTACGTCGCCGCGGTCTACGAGGCCACCATCGTGGCCGGCACCCCGGCCCCGGCCGACGGCGAACTCAGCGACGTCGCCTGGTTCACCCGCGAGGAGCTCGCGTCCGCCCCGCTCAGCCGCTTCACCCGCGCCCTGCTCACCGCGACGGGCTACCTGCCGACCGGCTGACTCGCGAAGCTGGCTCGCTGATCCGCGCCGACAAATCGGCGGCCCTTATCGGCCTTTCGCGGTTATCCATTCATCCAGCGCAAAAGATCTTGGAAACTTCTCGTCGCCCGGAAATAAAACATGCTATATGGCTGCAAAGTTTCCATCGGACGAAATGTTTCCACGCTAATGGCCGACCGGGGCCGCCACCCGTCACGGGGTGCCCAAGAGCCTCACATTCCCCTTCTTTAACAGTAGTCAGGCGGCTGCGCCAAGCCGGTGGCGCGCTTCCATGAGCGCGAAGCCGAGCAGGTTCAGCCCCGGCCAGTGCTCGGGGGACGTGCTGTGCTCATGGTCCGCGGCCAGTCCCGTGCCCCAGATGCGGTCGACCGGGGAGGCCTCGACCAGGACCCGGCGGCCGGTGCCGAGCAAGTAGTCCCGCAGTTCGGGATGCTGGCCGAACTTGGCCAGGTTCCCGGTGACGACCAGGTCAAAGCGCCGCTCGGCCCAGCGCCCCTCATCGAAGCCGCGCACCTGGCGACCAAGGTCCTTCGCCGCCTTCGGATGCGGCGCCGACCGGATGCGGTCCGCCGTCTCCGCGTCGCCGAACAGCAGCGCCTTAGCGGCCATCATGAAGTGCTCGGCCGAGGCGTACGTCTCGCCGTTCACCGTGAACGCGGCTGGCCACCACTGGCTGAAGCACCCCTTCCCCACCCCGCCGCCCGGCGCCGGCTGGTGACCCCAGAACGTCAGGTACTTAGGCCGACCACCCTCACCAACAGCCCGAACCAACTCATCGACGCTCCGCACATCCACCACCGACACAGCCATGCAGGCAGTGCTATCAGACCGCCACCCACCACCACACCCCGTTTTAAAGCACCCGAGCCCAGCAGCGAAGCCAACCGCCAGAGCAGAGCTGCCACGCCCCCGTCGGCGAAAGCCGACAGCCGGGGGCTGTGGGGTCGTCCCCCACAGCAAAGGACGAGAACAGTTAAGGGGAGAGTGCAGGGAGCACTCGAACAGGCTGAAACCTGTTCGAGTGCGGCGGCGCCACCGCTCAGCCTCCGCAGACGGGGGCACTGCGTGGCGAGCAAGTCCACAAGCGGACGGGGGCACCGCGTGGCGCAGCGCCGCCGCACACCGTCACCATACAAGGTCGCGGATACCCAAACAAGTCGGGAAGTTCGTAGCACGGCCACGAATTTTCTGAACTTCCTCAACGCGACCAACGTCACGCCGATCGTGGCCGCCACGCGGCTCTAAGCTTGAGGCCATGGCTGAGTTCTCCTACACGGATCTGCTGCCGCTCGGGCACGACGAGACCACCTACCGGAAGATCGCCGAGGGCGGGGTGGAGGCCAAGGAGGCATTCGGGCGCTCCTTTCTATCTGTCGATCCCGCGGCGCTCACGCTGCTGAGCCGGACGGCCTTCCGTGACATCGCGCACCTGCTGCGCCCCGCGCACCTGAAGCAACTGCGGTCCATCCTCGATGACCCGGAGGCCTCGCCGAACGACCGCTACGTCGCGCGTGACCTGCTGCAGAACGCGAACATCGCGGCCGGCGGCATCCTGCCGATGTGCCAGGACACCGGCACCGCGATCGTGATGGGCAAGCGCGGCCAGGGAGTGCTCACCGACGGGCAGGACGAGGAGCACCTCGCCCGCGGCGTCTACGACGCCTACACGCAGCTCAACCTGCGCTACTCGCAGATGGCGCCGCTGACCATGTGGGACGAGAAGAACACCGGGTCCAACCTGCCGGCCCAGATCGAGCTGTACGCGACGGACGGGGACGCCTACAAGTTCCTTTTCATGGCCAAGGGCGGCGGCTCCGCGAACAAGTCGTACCTGTACCAGGAGACGAAGGCGGTGCTTAACCCGGCCCGGATGGCTTCGTTCCTCGAGGAGAAGATCCGGACGATCGGGACGTCCGCCTGCCCGCCTTACCACCTGGCGATCGTGGTCGGCGGGACCAGCGCCGAGTTCGCGCTGAAGACCGCCAAGTACGCGTCGGCGCGGTACCTCGACACGCTGCCGACGGCCGGCTCGGCCCTCGGGCACGGGTTCCGCGACCTGGAGCTTGAGCAGAGCGTCCTGGAGATCACCAGGAAGATCGGCATCGGCGCGCAGTTCGGCGGCAAGTACTTCTGCCACGACGTGCGGGTGATCCGGTTGCCGCGGCACGGGGCGTCCTGCCCGGTGGCGATCGCCGTGTCCTGCTCCGCGGACCGGCAGGCGCTCGGCAAGATCACGGCGGAAGGCGTCTTCCTTGAGCAACTGGAAACCGATCCCGCCCAGTATCTGCCCGACCCCGCTTCGGTTACCGCGGACACGGCCGAGGTCGTTTCTATCGACCTGAATAGGCCAATGTCTGATATCCGCGCCGAACTGACGAAATACCCGGTAAAGACGCGGCTGTCGCTTACCGGGACGATGATCGTGGCCCGCGATATCGCGCACGCGAAGATTGCGGAACGGCTCGACGCGGGCGAGTCCGTGCCTCAGTACCTGCGTGATCACCCGGTGTACTACGCGGGTCCGGCGAAGACGCCGGAAGGGTACGCGTCGGGGTCATTCGGCCCGACGACAGCGGGCCGGATGGACTCCTACGTGGAGCGGTTCCAGGCGGCCGGAGGGTCATTGGTTATGCTGGCCAAGGGGAATAGGTCCGCGGCTGTCACGGAGGCGTGCAAGCGTCACGGCGGCTTCTACCTCGGCTCGATCGGCGGTGCCGCCGCCCGGCTCGCGCAGGACTGTATTACCAAGGTTGACGTGCTGGAATACCCGGAACTTGGCATGGAGGCGGTGTGGAAGATCGAGGTCAGGGACTTCCCCGCTTTCATCATCGTCGACGACAAAGGCAACGATTTCTTCGCGGAGGCGGCCGGCCCGCTGTTGTCAATCGGCAACCACCCCTAAACGCTGGTATGGTCCGGCTATGCCCCCAATGACAGGACGGGTCATCGCCGGGCGATACAACCTGCAGCACCCCATCGGCCGCGGCGCCATGGGCGTGGTGTGGCGCGCTCGCGACCAACTCCTTGATCGTGATGTCGCGGTCAAGGAGGTCGTCATCTCGGCGTTGATCGGCGCGGATGAGCGTCGCAACGCCTATCAGCGTACGCTGCGCGAGGCGCGGACCGCGGCGCGGCTGTCGCATCGCGGCGTCGTGGCCGTCTACGACGTCGCCGAGGAAGACGGCCGCCCGTGGATCGTGATGGAACTCGTCCCGTCACAGTCGCTCGACCAGGTGCTCGTGGTCGAAGGGCGGCTTCCCCCGGCCCGCGCGGGCCGGATCGGCCAGCAACTGCTTTCCGCGCTCGCCGCCGCGCACTCGGCCGGGGTCCTGCACCGTGACGTGAAGCCGAGCAACGTGCTCATCTCCACCAACAGGACCGGTGAGGGCTGGGACGAGCGGGCGGTGCTGACCGACTTCGGCATCGCGCAGTTCGAGGGTGACCCGCGGCTGACGCAGACCGGAATGGTGATGGGCTCCCCCGGGTTCACCGCGCCCGAGCGCATCCGGGGCAGCGACGCCACGCCAGCGTCCGACTTGTGGTCGCTCGGGGCGACCATCTACGCGGCGGTGGAAGGGCGCGGGCCGTACGAGCAGCGCGGCGGCGCCATCACCACGATGTCCGCGATCATCAACGAGGACGCGCCCGTCGCGCCGCACGCCGGGCAGCTTGCCCCGATTATCGCGGCGCTGCTGCGCCGCGCCCCGTCCGCGCGGCCGTCCGCGTTGGCCGCGGCCCGGATGTTCGCGCAGGTGCTGCCGCAGTTGCCGGAGACCACCGAAGAACCGCAGGCGATGTCTCACCCGCCGACCGTGCGGTCCGCGTACGTGCCGCCGCCGGCCGAGCCCCTGGCGTCCACCCCGGTGACCGCCCCCGACAGCGCCAGGTCGGGGAAGCCGGCGCCGGCCAAGGAGCCGGCGGTTAAGAACCAGGCCGCCGCGGTCAAGGCGCCGGAGGAACCGGCCGGGGAAGCGCAGGAAGCACAAGAGGCCCAGGAAACACCGTCGGCCGAAAAGGCGGCGGAGGCCGAGGAAGCGGCCTCGGTCGCCAGCGCGGATTCCGCCGAGGAAACCGACTCCGGCGACGCCGTCCCCGCGACGGCTGCGCCCGAGCCCCGGCCCGAGCCCGCGGCCGAGTCCGAGCCCGCGGCCGAGTCCGAGCCCGAGCCCGCGGCCGAGACCGCCGAGTTCAAGGTGGCCGCGCCGGACGCCGCGGACGTGCCGGTGCCGGGACCGGCGGCGCCCGCCGATGCCCCCGCCGGGGAAGCGAAGGCAGCCGCGGCGTTGCTTGACGCTCCGCCCGCCGCGGAAGCGGCGGGCGCCCGCGCTGCCGACACCGTGATCCCGGGTGCTGCCGACACCGTGATCCCGGGCAAGGAGCCGGTCGGGTACCAGCCAACGGAGGTCTCGGTCCCGGTCGCGCGGATCACGCCGCCGGCTGCGGCCCAGTCGTCCGCCGCACCAGTCAAGCCGGCGGAGCCCAAGCCGGCCCCGGCCAAGCCAGCAGAGCCCAAACCGGCATCATCCAAGGCAGCAGAGCCCAAGCCCGCGCCGCCGAAGCCAGGCCCGACGTTCACCGCCGCCAAGCCGACCGACCGGGCGGTGCCGACGTTCTCCGCCGCGAGCCCCGCCGCTCCGGCCCGTCCGGTCCGGCCGTCCCGCCCGGTCACACCGCCAGCGGAGCAGCGCCCGGCGTACGGGCCGAACACCCCGGCCCAGGCCTACCCGCCGCCGCAAGGGGGCGGCACCACGCCGTTTCCCCCGTCGGGCGCGAATTACGGCCCGGCGGCCGGGCAGTACGCGGGCCCGTCTCAGCCCTACCCGGACCTCGCGAGGCAGTACCTGCCAGGCTCGGGCGGCGGCCGCGCCGGGCGCGGCCGCGGGCAGAGCCGGCGGATCCTGTGGCTCGTGGTGGCCGTTATTGTCGCCGCCGCGGTCGGCGTGGGCACCGCCCTGGCGCTGAACAACAACGGCGGCGGCACCGGTGCGGGCGGCGCGAGCGGGGCGGGCGCGGTGCCCTCGGTCGCGGACACTCCGACCGGCTTCAAGTCGATAGACGCGCTCAACAATCCGTCAACGGCGCTTCCGGCGGCCGACTGGTCGACGCAGACGGTGACGGCGGCCGCCGTCCACAGCGCCGCCGCCGGGTTCAGCATCGACGTGCCGCCGGGGTGGACGAAGACGACCAAGGGCCTGGCCACCGACTTCAAGGGCCCGGGCGACCTGCTCCTCGAGGTCGACCTTACGCAGCAGTCGACCTCCAACATGCTCACCGCGGCCAAGCAGGTCGAGGCGGCGACTCACTTCCGCGACTACAAGCGCCTCAACCTCCAGCGTGAGCCGGTCAGGCATGCCCAAGGCGCCGTGTGGAAGTTCAACTGGACGCCCGCCGGCGGTGTCAAGCTCACGGTCGACGACATCTTCTTCGCACAGCAGACCTCGGCGGGCGTGCAGGACTACGCCGTCTACCTCAGATCGCCCTCGAACACGTTCGGCAGCAAGAGCCTGCCGCTCTTCGAGAAGATGCTCCAGACCTTCCAGACGGTCCCCGCCGCCTAGGGCGTGCATCCTCCGCTGAGCCAGGCCGGTCACGTCCTGGGGGCGGCGCGGCGGCCGGCGGCCTTCTCGAACATGAGCCAGCCGTCCCGCTCCTCCTGGGCGGAGCTGCCCGGATCCCATCCGCTCGCGAGTGCATCATCGAGGAACGCCCGCGTGGTCCCCGGCTCATGTAGGTTCAGCCAGCCGGCGCCATCTAGGAAGATCACCCCGGACGCGCCCGGGTAGCCGCCAACGTCCCGGTTTCCGGTCATGGTGACTTGGGCCTGGATATGACAGCGCCTCGCGGAAATTCACGTGATCCCGGCGCCTGGCCACTTGAGGTGGTCCACTGGCTGGCCGGGAAGAGGGGTAACGTCGCCGGCCGCGTCCGACACTAGGGAGTGTGAGGTTCTCGTCGACTCCTGGAGGACACCGATGACCACCGTCCGCATCGCGCATGTCGAGCCGAGGCCAGGGAGGCTGCCCAACGGCGGATTCCAGACCCGTGGCTTCCTGGTTGTCCTCGCGGACGACGCCGGCCGCCGGGCGGTGCCAATCTGGCTCACGGAGACAGCCGCGGCTGATCTTGCCCAGCTTGCCGAGCTCGCTGCCCGCCCTCCAGGGGAGATCACACCGAGCGGTGCTCCTCAGGAGCTCGCTACCCGGCTGCTGCGCGCGGTCGGCGCGAGCGTGACCGGGGTGGACATCGACATGGCCGAGCCGGACGCGACAGAGCTGAGTTCGGAGGCAGCCGTAACGCGGATCGGTCTTGACGGCGCCGAGGGAACCCGGCAGGTCACGGCCGGCCTGGGACTTGGCCTGGCCATGGCAGCCGTTACACGTGCCCCGGTCCGGCTGGCCGACGCAGTGCTTGACCGGCTAGCCGCGCCAGTATCCGGCGACGATCTGCTCACTCCGTTTCTTGACCGGGTACCACCGGTCGCCCAGGTGGTACCCGGCCGGGGCCTGGCCGGCTCGCCGATGGCACCGCTTCCAGAAAAGCGGCCGCGGTTCGAGCCTCGCAACCTGACCTTCGCCGACGGCCTGGACCGGTGGGACCTTGACGGCGGTGCCGGGTACGACTATTCGGCTACTGCCGACGGGCCGTCCGCGGTGCTGTCGTCGGTCGTGCCGCGCCCCGCCGGAGCCGCCGCCCTGGTCCAGGCGATCTTCGCCGACGATTACCGGGGCCGCGACGTGGTGTTCTCCGGCGAGATCAGCACCGCGCCGCTTACCGAACTGGCAGGGCTTCGCCTGGAGATACTCAAGTACTGGCGGCAGGTCCGCGAGGATCACGGCGTCACGGTCGCTGGCCGCTCCGACTGGACCCGGTATGAGACGTGTACGTCGGTCCCCGAGGACGCCGACGTCATCCGGTTCGGCATCATGCTGACCGGTGCCGGCCGGATCGCCCTGCGCCATCCTGACCTGAGTGTGGCCCGATGAACGCGGAGATCCCCGACGCCGATCTCGTCGTGCTGGCCCGCGATGGTAACCCGGTGGCATTCCGGTTGCTGGTCGAACGGCACCAGCCGATGGTGCGCGCTCGTGCCCGGAGCCTGTGCGGCAATCCCAGCGACGTGGATGACGTGGTTCAGGAATCGTTCCTGCAAGCGTTCATCGCGCTGGACCGGCTGCGCGATCCGGAGCGGTTCGCCGCCTGGCTGGCCGCCATTGCGCTCAACGTCTGCCGTGCCCAGTACCGCCGTGCCCAGCCGACGCTGCTGCCCGACTGGCCGGAGTCCCTCCACCCTGCCTCGGCTGACGGCTCGCCCTCGGTGGAGGACCTGGACCGGGCAGACGTGCTGCGCGCCGCCATCGCCGGCCTGCCCGCTGGGCAGCGACGCGCCGTTGCCCTGCACTACTACGCCGGGCTGCCTGCCGGGCAGATCGCCGGGCAGCCCGGGACGGCCAGGGTCAGCCTGCACAAGGCACGACATCGGCTGCGCGCCTACATCACCGAGCATCGCCCCGACCTGATTCCCGTCGCGCGGAGGCCTCATATGACAACCGTCCGCGTCACGCGCATGGAAAGCCGGATACCGCCCGGCCCGGTGCCGGACGCTTCCCCGACCCACGTCATTGTGCTCGCCGACGCCGAAGGCCGCCGAGAGCTTCCGATCTGGCTGCTCGGCGGCGACAGCCACCGGTTCGCGGACCTCTTCGAACCGCCGGATCCGGTCACCGGGCGCGCCGTGGTCGCGCGTCCAGGTACCAGGCAGCCGGGCACCGCCAACGAGCTCACCGCCCGGCTGCTGCGCGCGGCTGGCGCGCAAGTGACCAGCGTGGACATCGATGAGCTAGGTCCCGAGGTGACCGGGGCCCGGATCGAACTCGCCAGCCACGAGGGAACCCGGCACATCCTGGCGCGCCTGCCCGAAGGCATCGCCGTCGCCATCACGGCGGGCGTCCCGATCCGGGTGGCCGATGTGCTGATGGACCGGCTGGCGACACCGGCGCCGGGGGACACCGAGCCCGGTCCGATGCCCGAGCAGACAGCGCGTGACCTGGGTCCTGGGCCGCGACCTCGCTACGAGCCGCGCAACATGACGTTCGCCAACGGCATGGACCGGTGGGTACTGGGCGGCACCTTCAGCCAGCACGCCAGCCAGACCCACTGGGCAGACTACACGTGCACCGCGGAGGATGGAGCCGCAGTGCTGTCCGCGGCCGTGCCGGAGCCAGCCGGCTTCGCTTTTCTCGGCCAGGAGATCTACGCCGACGACTATCTCGGCGGCACGGTCGTCTTCCGCGGCCGGATCCGCACCCAGCGCACCCAGAACGCCGGCCTGTTCGTGCGGGTCAGGGGGCCGCTCGACGTCCGCAGCCCGGTCACCGCCGCGGCCGCGCTCGCCGACCCGAGCAACCACGTCGGCATCATCCCCGCCGGTTCCGCATGGTCCGAGCATGAGATCACCGCGAAGCTCCCTGTGGATGCCAACACGATCGTGTTCGGCATCTTCCTGGCTGGCTACGGACGCATCGAACTGAAAGACCCCGGATTCCTGAGCGCTACCTGACCGTAGGCCTCGGACGCCGCGCTGCCGCGGGAGGGCATCGTGCTCCCGCTGCGGCGGACCTGCGCTGGCTCGAAGCATGCGAACGTGACTGGACCATACGGAGGCAAACGCAGTGAACGACCCCCTGCTCAGCGCACGAGCGCTGCGCAAAACATATGGTCGCGGCGACACGCTGGTCCGCGCCGTCGACACCGTGGACCTGGACATCGCCGCGGGTGAGACCGTCGCGGTGACCGGACCGAGTGGCTGCGGCAAGTCCACTCTGCTGCACCTGCTCGGCGGCCTCGACCGGCCAGACGCCGGCCAGGTTACCCTCTCGGGCCGACAACTCGACCGGCTTGGTGAGCGCGGTCTCGCGAGGCTACGGCGCGACGCGGTCGGCTACGTCTTCCAGGCGTTCCATCTGATAGACGAACTCACCGCGGTGGAGAATGTGGAGCTCCCGCAACTGCTGGCAGGCCGCTCGCCCCGGGTCGCCCGCCGCCGCGCGCTGGAACTGCTGGACCGTACTGGTCTGGTGGATCGCGCGAAGTTCCTCCCGTCCGCGCTGTCCGGTGGTCAGCGGCAGCGAGTCGCGGTCGCTCGCGCGCTCGCCAACGACCCGTTGATCGTGCTCGCCGACGAGCCCACCGGCAACCTGGACAGCGCGGCGACGCTCGGGGTCCTGAAGCTGTTCGACGACCTGCACCGGGCCGGGCAGACGCTGGTCATCGTCACCCATGACTCACGGATCGCCGCCACTGCCGACCGGCTGATCGCGATGCGTGACGGCGCGTTCACCGACGGGACCTGGCTCACCAGCGGCGCGAGCGGCAGCCCGCGCCGCCTGGCTGGCCTGGAGGGCTAACCGATGAGCCGTCTCGTCCTTATCGCCCGCCTGGCCGTCCGCGACCTGCGGCACCGTCGGGCCCAGGCCATGCTGCTGCTGCTCGCGATCACCGCCGCCACCGCGACGCTGACGCTGGGCCTGGCGCTGAACGGTGTGACCAGCAGCCCGTACTTGCGCACCAAGGCGGCGACGAGCGGCCCGGACATCACCGCGTTCGTCTCGTCAACGGCCCAGGCCGCGTCGCTCTCGGGCGCGAGCAGCGTCAGCGCGCACAGCGGGCCTTACCCGCTCGCCTCCTCGGTGCTCGGGTTCCGCGGCCTCGCGGTACCGGTGCAGGCGGAGGGACGCGACGAGGCACCAGCCACGATCGATCAGCCGCACGTGACCGAGGGGAGCTGGGTCCGTCCTGGCTCGGTGGTGATCGAGCGGACCTTCGCCGAGGCGCTCGGCGTAACCGTCGGCGATCGGGTCACGCTGAACGGACGCTCCTTCCGTGTCACGGGGATCGCGGTGACCGCCGCGATCCCCGAATACCCTGGGGTCTGTTACTACATGACCTGCCACGCCGACTCGCAGGCGGAGGAATCGGGTATGGGCCTGGCCTGGGTCACTCAGGCAGCGGCCCGCGGCTTCGCCACTTCCGCGTCGTCGATGTCGTACGTGCTCGACCTGAGGCTCCGCGATCCGGCCGGCGCCGCCGCGTTCGCCGCCGCGCACGGGCCGGTTAGCCCGTCAGGTCCTGGGTCCTCGGCGGGACCAGCGCTGCTGACTTGGGAACAAGTCCGGTATGCGGACAACGGCCTGGTGTCGGTCGCCCAGCAGGTCCTCACGCCCGGGGCCTGGCTGGCGATGGTGCTCGCAGTGGCCAGTGTGGCGGTGCTGGCCGGCGGCCGGATGGCCCAGCAGACCCGCCGTGTCGGCCAGCTTAAGGCGGCGGGCGCCACGCCGGCACTCGTCGCGGCCGTGCTGCTTGCCGAGCACCTGTTCCTCGCCCTGGTCGCGGCGGCCGTCGGCCTAGCGATCGGCTGGCTGGCCGCGCCGTCGCTGTCCTACGCCGGCGCGGGCCTGCTCGGCGTGCCGGGCGTGCCCGCGCTCACGCCGGGCACCGTCGGGCTGGTCGTCGCCGTGGCCATCGGCGTGACGCTGGGCGCTACGCTGGTTCCCGCCTTTCGCGCGGCTCGCACCAGCACGGTCAGCGCACTTGAGAACGTCACGCGGGCGCCGCGGCGGCACGCCATGCTGATAGTGATCTCGCGGCGGCTGCCGACGTCGCTGCTGATCGGGCTACGGCTGATCGCCCGCCGCCCACGCCGCGCCGTGCTGGCCGCGGCGAGCACGGCGATCACGGTCACCGGGATCATCGCGGTGCTGGCAGCGCACCACGCCGACGACGTGTCGGCAGGGCGCTTCGACTGGTTCGCCGGGCTGAGCGACCCGCTCAGCGAGCGCGTCAGCCAGGTCATGGGGCTGCTCACTGTCGTGCTGGCCACGCTGGCGGCGGTGAACGCGGTCGTCACCGGCTGGGCGACGGCCCTGGACGCCAGGCAGTCGTCGGCCGTTTGGCGCGTTCTCGGCGGGACCCCGCGGCAGGTCAGTGCGGGGCTGTCGGCCGCGCAGGTGCTGCCCGCGCTTCCTGGCAGCCTCGTCGGGGTTCCGCTCGGAATAGGGCTGTTCGCGGTCGCGAACGGCGCGGGAGCGGTGTCGGTCCCGCCCGGGTCGTGGCTGGTCGCCGTCGTGCTGGGTACGCTGGCCGCGGTGGCCGCGCTGACCGCCGTCCCGGCCATACTCTGCGTACGCCAGCCCGCCGAGCTTATCCTGCGGTCCGAGGCGGCCTGACTTCGATCCGCACCAGAAACCCGTGAGGACCAAAGGCCGACCGCCCCATCACGCAGCGTCAGCGTCCCGACTCGATTGCTCAGAAAGATCTGATCCCTACAACCGGGGGTACGGGGGCGTCCCCGGGCGATGTCAGTACCAGTTAACCTGCTGCTCGTGCGACCACGCGCCGCACGGCGAGCCGTAGCGGCCCTGGATGTAGGTCAGGCCCCAGCGGATCTGGGTGGCCGCGTCCGTCTGCCAGTCGGCGCCGGCGCTCGACATCTGCGAGCCGGGGAGTGCCTGCGGGATGCCGTACGCACCGGACGTGGGGTTCTCGGCCGTTACGTTCCAGCCGCTTTCGTGCTCCCAGAGCGGCTGCAGGCAGGAGAACTGGCCGCTGGACCAGCCGAACTGGCCTAGCATCCGCTGAGCGATCTGCTCGGGCGACCCGGACGGCGCGGTGACCGCGGCCTGCTGCGCGGGCTGAGCCCGCTGAGCGGCCTTTGCGGCGGCTTGCCGGGCGGCAGCCGCCTGCTCGGCCGCCTTGCGCGCCGCGGCCTTGGCTGCCGCGGCCTTGTGCGCGGCCGCCCTGGCCGCCGCGACCTGCTGCTGGTGCTGGCGCTCGCCCTGGAGGACCCGCAGCTGGTCGAAGACGGCGACCGGCTTGAGGCCGCTCCCCGCGGCGGGCCGCGCGGTCTGCGCGTCGGCCTGCCGGCTGATCGTGGTCGTGTACGCGTCGGCGCTTGCCGACGCCGGCGAGGAGCTTGACGGGAGGGTGGCGGCGGCCGCGGAGATGGCCGTCGCCAGGGTCAGCGTGCCGGCGGCGGCGATCGTGATCGCGCGCGAGCGCTTGGTGGACATGAATGAGGGCAGGGGGATACGCCGTGCCAAAAGAGAACCCTTGATAGCTCGCGCCGCTGCGCGATCAACTTCCACCTCTGACGCCACGATCCGCGCATTGGGGGAAGCGCGGCAGGCATCGGCACGCGGACTTGACGCAGGGTCAGGGCGCCAGGGCTGCTCGGGGCAGCCGTGATCTCACGGGCGAGGTGCTGTCAGGTAACGATGGCACGCAACAATCGTTTGCCGCAGACACATTCCGGTGTTCGCCTGGGCCGCACAGCGGCCGAGTTGGCAACCCGCGCGAAACACCGTCCTCGTCAGGGAACCCGCTACCCGGTAGTAACTTTTGTGAGTTGCGCCACGGTGTCTGAATTTTGAAACATTTGACACGAAAAGTAAGCACGGAATTACCCAAAGTTTGTATTTGCTTGGAGTATACACTCAGCATATAGTGCTGCCATGAGCGTCCCACTCACGCTGCTCGGCCTGCTTGAACGGGAGCCAAGCCATGGCTACGACCTCAAGCGCGCCTACGACACCTTCTTCGGGCGCGGTAAGCAACTGCCGTTCGGCCAGGTGTACGCCACGCTCGGACGGCTGGCGCGTGACGGCAAGGTCACCGCCGGCGATGCCGAGCCTGGCGACGGCCCGGACCGCAAGCGCTACGCCATCACCGACACCGGCCGGCACGACGTCGACGCGTGGCTTGCCGATCCGGTCGAGCCCGAGCCGCACCTGCAGACGGTGCTCTTCGCGAAGGTGACGCTCGCGCTCATGCTCGGCAAGCCCGCCGCGGCCTACCTTGACGCGCAGCGCGGCGCCCACATCCGGCGCATGCAGCAGCTCACCGAACTCAAGCGGACCGCTTCCCTGGTCGACGTGCTCCTCGCCGACCACGCCCTCTTCCACCTCGAGGCGGACCTCCGGTGGATCGACCTCACGTCAATGCGACTGAACGAACTAGCCGAGGCGGTGAGCAACGGATGAATACCCCCGCAGTACCCACCAGCGTCGACCGCGGCAGCCTGATCGAGGCCCGCGGCATCCGCAAGGCATTCGGTGAGACCCCCGCGCTACGCGGCGCGAGCGTGACCGCGCGGCAGGGCGAGATCCTCGCGGTCATGGGTCCGAGCGGGTCGGGCAAGTCGACCCTGCTGCACTGCCTGGCCGGCATCTTCACTCCGGACGAGGGCGAGGTGCTGTTCGACGGCCAGGTGCTCAACACGATGAGCGAGGCCGACCGCACCCGGCTGCGGCGCACCGCGTTCGGGTTCGTGTTCCAGTTCGGGCAGCTCGTCCCCGAGCTCACCGCCGCCGACAACGTGGCGCTGCCGCTCCTGCTCAACCGGACCAAGCGCAAGGTGGCGTACAAGACCGCCGATACCTGGCTCGACCGGCTGGGCATCGGCGGCAAGGGCGGCCGCCGGACCGGCGAGCTGTCCGGCGGCGAGGCGCAGCGCGTCGCGGTCGCCCGCGCGCTCGCGCTGGCCCCGAAGGTGATCTTCGCCGACGAGCCGACCGGGTCGCTCGACTCGCTGACCGGCGAGAAGGTCATGGACCTGATGACCGGGCTGGCCCGCGAGCAGCGCGCCACGGTCGTGATCGTGACTCACGACGCGCGGACCGCCGCCTACGCCGACCGCGTGGCCATGGTCCGTGACGGCCTCGTCTCCTCCGTTGACCTCACCGCGGCGGCCGCCGCCGCGCCCGTGGCGAAGGGCGCGAGCTGATGCTGCGCCTCGGCCTGCGGCTCACCCTCAGCAGCGGCCGGGAGGGCCTGGTCCGGCTGCTGATCACCGCGGCCGCGGTCGCCGTCGGCGTCGCGCTGCTCCTCGGCGTGCTCGCCGAGTTCCACGCCTTCCAGGCGAATTCCAGCCGGCCGTGCTGGTCCTGTACCGACGGCGCGGCGGTCCCGGGCACGCTCCCGGCGCACGGCGAGCTGTGGAACAACAGCGTGGACTTCTACCAGGGCCAGACGATCAGCCGGCTCGACGTCGCCGCCCTCGGCCCGGGCGCGCCGGTGCCGCCCGGCATCACGCGGCTGCCGCCCGCGGGCGACTACTACGCCTCCCCCTCCCTCGCCGCACTGCTGGCGACCGTGCCCGCCGACCAGCTCGGCGCGCGCTTTCCCGGCAAGCTGATCGGCACGATCGGGCCGGCCGCGCTCAACGGAGCCGACGACCTGGCCATCTACATCGGGCACACGCCCGCCCAGGTGAACCGTATCCCCGGCACGACGTGGGTCACCTCGATCAACAGCGCCCCCGGTCAGGAGGTGTTCTCCCCGTTCTTCCGGTACGCGTTCGGTGTCGGCGTGCTCGCGGTGGTGTTCCCCATGCTCGTGCTGATCAGCACGGCCACCAGGCTCGCCGCCAACCGACGTGAGGAGCGGTTCGCCGCGCTCCGGCTTGTCGGCGGGACACCGGGCGACATCAGGACCGTCGCCGCCGTCGAGGCCATGCTCAGCGCGTTCCTCGGCGCGGTACTCGGCACCGTCGTCTTCCTGCTTGTCCGGCCCGCGCTCGCGGGGGCAGCGCTGGTCGGTCCGCGGTACTTCGAGTCGGACCTGACGCCGACCGTGGCCGGCTACGTCGCCATGCTCGTCGGTGTGCCGCTCGCCGCGGCCGTCGCCGCGCTCATGTCGCTGCGCCGGGTGCAGATCTCGCCGCTCGGCGTCACCCGGCGGACCACGCCGAGGCCGCCGACGCTCTGGCGGCTGGCCGCGCTCGTGATCGGCGTCGGCGTCTTCGTGTTCGGGCTGAGCAAGACCACGCGGAACAGCATCGGCGCGCCCGCCTACCCGGGTCTGCTCCTCACGATGGT
>Ga0207707_10002008_pt1 | contig 18471 bp, 31 predicted proteins | sample KBSC83BmetaG_FD_184336 | JGI IMG/M metagenome (GOLD analysis project Ga0207707, IMG submission 184336) | Corn rhizosphere microbial communities from Kellogg Biological Station, Michigan, USA - KBS C8-3B metaG (SPAdes) (version 2) | ecosystem: Host-associated > Plants > Roots > Rhizosphere ...
GACCAGCGAGAAGGTGATGGCCGTCCGCGAGGTCCTCGGCGCGCGCATCGTGATCTCGGGCCGCCTCGGCGGTGCCGACATGAGCCGCACCGAGCAGCTCAAGAAGGGTCGCATCCCGCTCCAGACCTTCCGCGCGAACATCGACTTCGCGCAGGAACGCGCACACCTGCCGTACGGCGTAATAGGCATCAAGGTCTGGATCTACCAGGGCGAGCAGTTCGAGAAGGACCAGAACCGCCCAGCAGCACAGCCTGCTACTCGCCCCGCAGGTCGCGAACGCGCGCAATAATTTCCTATGCTTTTCCCTAAGAAAGTAAAACATCGCAAGTGGCAGACCGGACGCAAGTCTCCGGAGAAGCTCAATCGCCCTGATACCCGCGGCATCACCGTGGCGTTCGGTTCCTTTGCGCTCAAGGCCACGACCGGCTCCCGCCTCACCTCTAACCAGATCGAGTCCGCTCGCAAGGTCATCGCACGCGCGACCGGCAAGGGAGGCAAGATGTGGATCCGCGTGTTCCCGGACCGCCCGGTGACCCAGAAGCCGGCTGAAGTGGGCATGGGTTCCGGTAAGGGAGACCCGAAGGGATTCGTGTTCCAGGTGCAGCCGGGCCGCGTCCTCTTTGAGATCGACGGCGTACCGGAAGCAGCTGCACGCGCGAGCCTGCGCCAGGCCGGCATGAAGCTCCCGATGAAGACCACCGTCGTCGCACGCTAATCAATTTTATGAAAAAGAACCCTACCAAGTCCATGTCCGCAGCAGAGCTCGAGAAGCTCATCCGCGAGAAGCGCGAGGAGCTCCGCACGCTCCGCTTTTCCGCTGCGGGTGCTCGCGCCAAGGACCCGTCCCAGTTCCACAAGGTGAAGCGCGACATCGCTCGTGCGCTCACCGAACTTTCCGCACAGGCAAACGCATAAACACTATTATGGAAACTACTACCCCTCGTCCCCAGACCTTCAAAGGTGTCGTCGTAAAGACGGCGATGAAAGACACTGCAACTGTTGCGGTGGATCGCTACGTGAAGAACGAGAAGTACAAGAAGTACCAGACGCGCACCAAGAAGTACCTCGTGCACGACCCGGGTAACACCGTAAAGGTCGGTGACAAGGTCACCATCGTGGCGTGCCGCCCCATCTCGAAGCTGAAGCACTTCAAGCTCGCGTAAATCTATATGTTGCAGCCACAAACTATCGTCACCGTCGCAGACAACTCAGGCGCAAAAGTAGCGCGCATCTTCAAAGTGCTCGGCGGTTCTAAGCGCCGCTACGCGGGCATCGGCGACGTCGTCGTCGTTTCTATCCAGACCGCAGAGCCGCGCAAACTGGTGAAGAAGAAGGACGTGTACAAGGCCGTCATCGTGCGCCAGGTGAAGCCGATGCGCCGCAAGGACGGTTCGTACGTCTCCTTCGACGACAACGCAGTCGTGCTCATCGAGAAGCAGGGCAAGGAGATGGGCCCGAAGGGTAACCGCGTATTCGGTCCGGTACCGCGCGAGCTCACCGAGAAGGGGTGGAGCAACATCGCATCCATCGCTCCCGAAATCGTGTAAGTAAATTTTTATGAAAAAGTACACGAAACTCAACACCAGGAACCGTAAATACCCGACCGCCAAAAAGGTGGTAGCGGTGAAGATGAAGATCAAGAAGGGAGACACCGTGAAGCTCCTCGCCGGTAAGGACAAGGGGAAGTCCGGTAAGGTGCTCCGCGCATTCCCGAAGGACCGCAAGGTCATCGTGGAGGGCATCAACGTGCACAAGCGCCACACGCGCCGCATCGGGAACCAGTCGGGCCGCATCGTGGAGAAGTCGCTCCCGGTGAACGTATCTAACGTGGCGAAAGTCACCAACTAAGTATGATGATGACCAAAGAACGGCAGCAGGGCGCCTTTGAAGCCCTCAAGGGAGAGGGCGGATACAAGAACACTATGGCATCGCCTCGTCTCGTGAAGGTGGTGGTGTCTTCGGGCGTCGGCAAGAAGCGCGACAAGAAGCAGCTCGAGCTCATCAACGACCGCCTCATGAAGATCACCGGTCAGAAGCCCTCGAGCCGCCCGGCACGCATTTCCATCGCCGCATTCAAGGTGCGCGAGGGGGACACCGTGGGCTACCAGATCACGCTCCGCGGCGCACGCATGTACGACTTCCTCGACCGCCTCATCCACGTGGCGCTCCCGCGCACGCGCGACTTCCGCGGTCTCAAGTCTTCCGCAGTCGATGATATGGGCAACCTCACCATCGGTATCAAGGAGCACACTATCTTCCCGGAGACTTCCGACGAAGAAGTGAAGGACCTCTTCGGCCTCGCGGTGACTGTGGTCACGACCGCGAAGAACAAGAAGGATGCCACTGCTTTCTTCAAGCACCTCGGCATCCCGCTCCGCGACGCCGAAACGAAGAAATAAATTTTACAAATCGTGCTCGCAACGCGCGTTGACGAAAGTCAGCGCGCGTTGTATTTTGCGCTCAGTTACAGCACGAGGATCACGCGCATGAAGAAATACCTGCTGACAGGCTACGTCGAAAGTGACGAGAGCCGCGGCGACGAAACAGAGACGTTCTCAGCCCTGAACGACGAAGCTGCAGCCATCCAAGCTCGAAGGCTCATAGAGGAGGAGCAATTGGACGGACGCGACTGGCGTAACCTCCACTTATATCGCCTTGAGCCGGTCGCCATGGACCCCTAGCTTGACTCCTTCGTTAATCAGCCCTGCGCCTTGCGGGGCTGATCTTTTGTCTAGGTTTGACGGCTATTTCCCTAGGTGATAGATTGTGTGAACGCTCCTCGGAGCTATTTTTGTATGGCCAAAGCCTCCCAACTCGCTCGTAACCGCAAACGCGAAAAGCTCGTGGCTAAGTACGCTACCAAGCGCGCGGCTATGAAGGCTGCCGGTGACTGGGAAGGCCTCCAGACGCTCCCGAAGAACTCGTCTCCCGTTCGCCTCAAGAACCGCTGCGCCGTCACCGGCCGCCCCCGCGGCTACCTGCGCGCATTCGGCCTTTCCCGTATCCAGTTCCGCGAGCTCGCCCGCGAGGGTAAGATCCCGGGCGTAAAGAAAGCATCATGGTAAGCGACCGCGTCGGAGATTTCATAATCCGCCTCCAGAATGCCGGCATGGTCGGCAAGGCGAATGTGTCGCTTCCGTACTCGGCGTACCTCGAGTCGGTCGCGAAGAAGCTCCGCGAACTCGGTTACGTGGCGAATGTCGATACGGACACCAAGGCGAAGGGTGGCAAGTCGCTCGAAGTCACGCTCGCGTTCGACGAGCGCGGCAAGTCGAAGATCCACGGTGTGAAGCGCATCTCTAAGCCTGGCCGCCGCCTCTACACGTCTTCGAAGGAAGCGCACGGCGTGAAGAACGGCATGGGTGCACGCATCATCTCGACCCCGAAGGGCATCCTTTCGGATTCCGAGGCGCGTAAGGTCCGCGCGGGCGGTGAGAACCTTTTCGAAATCTGGTAATTCTATTTACGTACTATGAGCCGCCTTGCTAAGAAACCCATCCCTGTCGCCGCGAAGACCGAAGTTACTATTTCGGGCGATACCCTTACCGTAAAGGGCGGAAAGGGCACCCTCACCAAGTCGGTGCATCCGTTCGTGGGCATGGCCCTCGGCGCAGAAGGTATCGAGATCACCGCGAAGAACAACTCCAAGCTCGCGAAGGCGCTCACCGGCACCTACGCAGCGCACCTGCGCAGCATGATGAAGGGCGTGGAGACCCCGTGGAAGCGCGGCCTCATCCTCGAGGGCGTGGGATACCGCGTAGAACTCAAGGGCAAGGAGCTCGTGTTCACCGTCGGATTCTCGCACCAGGTGAAGCTCATCATCCCGGAGGGCGTCACCGCCACCGTGGAGAAGAACGTCATCACCATCGAGGGCGCTGATAAGGAGATCGTCGGGCAGTTCGCAGCGAACGTGCGTTCGGTGAAGCCGCCGGAGCCGTACCTGGGGAAGGGCATCCGCTACAGCGACGAGACTATCCGCCGTAAGCAGGGCAAGAAGGCCGTCTAAAATACTATGAGCAAACTTCCTACCACTCGAGATGCACTCCGTATACGCCGCCACAAGCGCGTGCGTGCTGCTGTATCCGGTACCGATGCGCGCCCGCGCCTCGCTATCTTCAAGAGCAACCGCTTCGTCTCGGCGCAGCTTATCGATGACACCAAGGGTGCTACGCTCGCATCCGCACACGGTCGTGAGTTCAAGGGCACGCTCACCGCGCAGGCGGAAGCGGTAGGGAAGGAGATCGCGAAGCGCGCAAGCGCGAAGGGCGTGACCAAGGTCGTCTTCGATCGCGGCGGCTACGCATACGCAGCGCAGGTGAAGGCATTTGCAGACGCAGCACGCGCAGGCGGGCTCCAATTCTAATCATTTCTATGGCTGACACTCTTATCGAGAACGCACCGGTGACCGAGACGCCTGTTGAGGCGGCTCCTGTTGCTGATACTGCAGCGCCCGCTGCTCGCCCAGACAACCGCGATCGTCGCGGGGGCCCTCAGCGTGGTCGCGGAGGCCCAGGAGGCGGCCGTGGTCCCCGCACGCGCGCTCCGCGTGAGCGCAGTGAGTTCGACTCGGTCACTATCGCGGTCCGCCGCGTGGCCCGCGTGATGGCCGGCGGTCGCCGCTTCAACTTCAGCGTGGCTATCGTCATCGGCGACAAGAAGGGACGCGTCGGGGTCGGTCTCGGCAAGGCGGCAGACACCGCGCTCGCTATCGAGAAGGCTACCCGGGACGCTAAGAAGCACATGATCACCGTCCGCCGCACCGAGACCGGTTCCATTCGTCACGAGGTCGGCGCGAAGTACGCTTCCTCGACCGTTTCTGTCATCCCGTCTCCGGGTCGCGGTCTCGTGGCTGGTTCCGCGATGCGCACCGTGCTCGAGCTCGCGGGTGTGAACGACGTGATCACCAAGATCCTCTCGCGCACCAAGAACAAGCTCACCATCGCACGCGCGACGGTCGAGGCGCTCTCGCAGCTCCAGAAATAGCAGAAATATTTGTATGCAACTCAACTCACTCAAAGCACACAGCAAGCGCGTCACCTCGATGCGTGTTGGTCGCGGTGGCAAGCGTGGTAAGACCTCGGGTCACGGCGGCAAGGGCCAGACCGCGCGCGCGGGTCACAAGGTCCGCCCGGAAGTGCGCGACATGATCAAGAAGCTTCCGAAGCGCCGCGGACACGGCAAGAACCGTTCTCGTACGGTGCGCCCGAAGGTCTCGATGATCCCGGTGAACATCGCGATGCTCGCCGCCGCATTCAAGGCAGGCGACACGGTGAGCCCGGCCTCGCTCGCGAAGAAGGGCATCGTGAAGAAGGGTAGCCATGTGAAGATCCTCGGCGCGGGAGAGCTTTCCTCGGCGCTCGCGGTCTCGGGCTGCTCGGTCTCGGCATCGGCACGTGCAGCGATAGAGAAGGCTGGCGGCTCCGTCGTCGCGTATGCTTAGTACCTTCTTCCATAAACTCCAAATCGCCGTCACCGACCCGGTCATCCGGCTCCGCATCCTCTTCATCCTCGGCGCCTTCGCCGTATTCCGCTTCCTCGCCGCTATCCCAATCCCGGGAGTAGACCGCAATGCGCTCGAATCATTCTTTTCCAATAATCAGTTCTTCGGACTCCTGAACGTCTTCTCGGGCGGCGGCTTTTCCAAACTCTCGCTCGTGATGCTCGGCGTCGCGCCGTACATCACCGGTTCCATCATCATGCAGCTCGCGACCATCCTCTTCCCGAACGTCAAAAGGATGTACACGGAGGAAGGCGAGGCGGGCCGCGCGAAGTTCATCGAGTGGAGCCGCATCATCACTATTCCCATCGCCATCATCCAGGCGGTCGCATTCCTCTCGCTTCTCCAGAGCCAGGGCGTGCTCGGCCAGCTCGACCCTATCGTATTCGTAAGCGACATCATGCTTGTGTCCGCGGGCTCGTTGCTCCTCATGTGGATCGGCGAGCTCATGACGGAGTTCGGTATCGGTAACGGTGTCTCGCTCCTCATCTTCGCGGGTATCGCGTCGCGCGTGCCGAGCGGCATCTCCCAGCTCGCATTCACCTTCACGACTGCAAGCATCCCGGCGTACCTCGCGTTCGCCGCGATGGGAGTCGCTATCGTGTACGCGGTCGTCGTGGTGTCCGAGGCTGAGCGCTCTATTCCTATCGCATACGCGCGCGCAGTGCGCGGCGCAGCGAATGCCCAGGGCGCAGCGACCTACCTCCCGATACGCCTCCTCCAGACCGGCGTGATTCCAATCGTGTTCGCGCTCTCGCTCCTCCTCTTCCCGCAGATGGTGTTGAACGGTCTCGGCGTCCTCGGATTCCACTGGGCAGCCACCTGGGCACTCCACTACACTGCGTTCACTACGAATAGCTTCGAGTACGGCGCGGCTTACTTCATCCTCGTGGTGATCTTCACCTACTTCTACACGTCCATCACGTTCGAGCCGCACCGCGTCGCGGAGAACCTCCAGAAGTCGGGTGCATTCGTACCAGGCGTACGCCCGGGTCCCGAGACCGAGCGTTACATCGGTGCCGTGGTGAACCGCATCACGCTCCCGGGCGCCGTCTTCCTCGGCCTCCTCGCGGTCATCCCGTTCATCGTCGAGGGCCTCACGGGCGTCACGGCAATACTCGTCGGTGGTACTGCGCTCCTCATCGCGGTCCAGGTTATTCTCGACCTCATCCGCAAGGTAGACGCGCAGGTCTCGCTCCGCGAATACTAAATCTTACCTATACAACGATGAAGCCGACGGGTGATACCGCCGGCTTTTCGCTTTCGTTATGGGATCGAACTAGTGCAGCTTGCGCTTGCGTGCTCGGTGCGTTGCTCCATGGACCACTGCGGTCGTCGAGAGCAAAGCAGAGTGTTCGAGGAGAAGGATTGCTTCCCTCGGGTCACTTTGTTGCAGAGCTCTTTGCTCCGCTGACGCACTTGCTTTGCGCAGCCTTCGCACCATCCGTCCCATGCTCATATTGGTACTGGGCATATCATCCTCCCGCTATGCCGTATTCGAACTCGGCGATAATACCCCATAGTAGGGGCACTTGTCAAGTAGTATTTCTATGTTCATATGATGCGCCGGACGGCGATTGCTGCTAGTATCTGCTTTATGGAAATCAATACACTGCTTTTCATCGGGAAGCCGGGGAGCGGCAAGGGCACGCAGACGACGCTGCTTTCCGAGAAAACTGGATGGCCGGCGCGCTCATCTGGTGATATGTTCCGCGCGTTCGCGAAAGAAGAGACGCCCGCCGGGCGCAAGTATAAGGATGAAATGGAGCAGGGGTTCCTCGCGCCCGACTGGTTCGCCGCGTACCTGTTCCAGAAGTCTATCTTCGAACTCGCACCCGAGGACGGCATCATCTTCGACGGCTTCGGCCGCAAGGTACCGGAGGCGAAGATCGTAATAGACGTGCTTACCTGGCTCGAGCGCCCGTTCCGCGCGGTGCATATAAAAGTATCCGATGAGGAGATTCATGCGCGTCTGTCGAAGCGCGCCGCAGTATCCGGCCGCGCCGACGACAGCGCTATCGATAAGCGACTCGATGAATACCGCCTCTACACCGACCCCGCTATAGAAGTATTCCGCGCTGCGGGCGTCCTGATCGAAGTGAATGGGGAAGGTTCGGTCGAAGATATCCAGGCTGACATCCGCTCCAAACTCGCTGTCGCATGACGATCCATACTGCGGAAGAACGCGCTCGAGCACTCATCGCCGGGAAGCATCTAGGAGAGGTGCTCGACCTGCTCGCGGAGAAAGTAGCACCGGGTGTATCCACGAGCACACTCGAAGACCTCGCGAACGAATACATCGAAGCGCGCGGCGATTCGACCGCATTCAAAGGCTACACGCCCGACGGCGCGGCGCGCCCGTACCCGGCGACGCTCTGCGTCTCGGTGAATGAGGAGGTCGTGCACGGTATCCCGAACGAGAACCCGCGCATACTGAATGAAGGCGATATCGTGACGCTCGACCTCGGGCTGACCCATGAAGGGTTCATCGTCGACTCCGCGCTCACTGTTGCAGTGGGGAAGACCGACCAGCGCTCGTATGAACTCATGGACACCACACGCGCGGCGCTCGCTGCCGGTATCGCAGCAGCAAAAGTGGGGAACAGGATAGGCGATATTTCTTACGCGATAGAGCAGGCATACGAAGGGAGCGGATTTTCCATAGTGAAAGTGCTCGGCGGCCATGGAGTCGGGGCCGCAGTGCACGAAGAGCCCTGGATATCGAATGTAGGCTACCCCGGTACCGGGGAAGAGATTGTGGCTGGCATGGTGCTCGCGCTCGAGCCTATCGCGAACATCGGGAAGAGTGCGGTCGTACTGCGCCCAGACGGCTACACCTATGCTACGCGCGACGGTTCGCGCTCTGCGCACTTCGAGCACACCATCCTCGTCGAAGAATCCGGCACCACCATCCTCACGCTGCGAGCGAGCGAGGCTTCATAAATCGCTCATGGGTGCCGGGGTAAGGTGAAGACGTTACCCGGATTACCTAATTCCCTATATTCATGTCAACGATTGTAAACAACCCCGGGCCCGAGCGTGTCGTCACGGTCGAGCGCGCTGAAGACTCGACTGCAGGATGGGCCGTCGCGGTCGTCATCCTTATCGCGGTGGTCGTCGGACTCATTGTCTGGTACCACTACCACCATGCCGCGTACGTGGCACCCGCACAGGGCGGCGACTCCACGGGCAGCATCAACATCACGCTCCCGGCGGGGAACGGCGGCAACCCGTCGAGCAACGCTTCCGGCGGCACGACCGTTGGGAACGGCAACTAGTGCCTATCTTAAAGTAGAACAAAAGCCCCGCGTACGCGGGGCTTTTGTTTATGCACGCTTTCGCGTATACTCATGCTATTAACGCCAAGGGCGATTTATTTTTATCCAGTATGGAAAAGCATCTTAAAGCAGAACGCACGCTCGTGATGGTGAAGCCGGACGGAGTCCAGCGCAACCTTATCGGAGAAATAATCAAGCGCCACGAACAGGTGGGCCTCAAACTCATCGCCATCAAGATGATGGTCGCAGGTGCAGACCACGTGGAGGCGCACTATACTCTTGATCCAGAATGGAGGCGCGTCACGGGCGAGAAGACCATCGCAGGCTACAAAGAGAAGGGCATGACGCCGCCGTCGGACGATCCGTTCGAGATTACAGCGAAGATCCTCGCAGGCCTCAAGAAGTACATGGTCGCGGGTCCGATCGTGGTCATGGTGTGGCAGGGCGCTCACGCGGTGAAGATCGTCCGCAAGCTCGTGGGCTCCACGGAACCGCTCTCGAGCGCACCGGGCACCATCCGCGGCGACTACGTGCTCGACTCCTACCAGATGGCAGACACCGATGGCCGTGCGGTCCGTAACCTCATCCACGCGTCTGGTTCCCCGAGCGAGGCAGAGGCTGAAATCAAGCACTGGTTCAAGCCGGAGGAGCTCGCGAGCTACGGGCTCATGCAGGACTCCATCATCTACAGCCCGGAGCTCGAGGACATCCTCGAATAGGGCTTTGGTATACTAGTCCCAGAGCCGCTTCTTCATAATCGCAACTGCCTATTTCACGGGAGTTCTAGATTAAGGCGCGTTGGAGTCTTCGGACCGATACACGCCGTTCGGACACCCACCTGGCTAAAGAAGTTGCTACTTCTTGGAGCGGCTCATGCAAACACCTGGCCCCACGGCCGGGTTTTTGCGTCTCCATAGTAGGCTTCGGTCGATGCTAAAATGGACGCATGAACCTCCGCTGGCTGCTTGCAGCCCTTGTGTCTGCAGCCATACTCGCGGCGCTCCACGTGTGGGCCATCATGAACTTCATCTACTGGAAATTCCGCTGGTTCGACACCCCGATGCATATGCTCGCTGGTGCCACGATAGGCCTCATCGCCATCGGGTTACTCGGCAGCCGCTGGCAGCCGTGGCGCTATCTCGCATTCATCGCGCTTGCGGCGTTCGGTTGGGAACTCTTCGAATACCTCTTCGGCATCACGAATGTCACGGCTACTTACTACGTGTGGGACACCACACACGATGTGCTGAACGACGTCATAGGCGCTATCGCCGTGTATTTCATCGCGCGCCACACGGTGTGGAAGCCGGTAATTTCTCATGGCTAACGGCTTCAAGCTCACGTTCTGCGGCGCAGCGGAGTCGGTGACGGGCTCCAACTTCCTCGTGGAGACCGATACCGCAAAGGTGCTCGTCGACTGCGGCATCTCGCAGGGAAGGGACTATGTCGAGAAGGAGACCTATGCACCGTTCCCGTACGACGTTCCCGCAATCGATGCGCTCGTGGTGACGCACGCACACCTCGACCACGTGGGTCGCTGCCCGAAACTTATGCGAGAAGGATTCCGCGGTCGCGTGTTCATGACAGCGCCCACGAAGGACCTCGCGGAACTCATCTTGCGCGATAGCGCACACATCATGGCGGAAGACGCCGAGCGCAAGCAGATGCAGCCTATGTTCGACGATAAGGACGTAAGCGCATTTATGGCGCGGGTGGAGACCGTGCCGTACCACGAGGAAGTCGAGATCGCGCCCGGTATCTCTATGATGCTGCGCAATACCGGGCATATCTTGGGCTCGGCGAGCGTACGCCTCCAGGCTGCCGATGGCACCACGCTCGCGCTTACGGGTGACATCGGGAACTCGCCCTCGCCGCTCCTCCCCGACTGGGAGGCGGTCCCCGATGCCGATGCGCTCCTTATGGAGAGCGTGTATGGCGACCGCGCGCACCCGCCGCGGGCAGATCGCGATAGTACGCTCAAAGACAGCCTGAAGCGTGCGATAGCGCGCGGCGGAGCGATACTCATCCCCGCATTCTCAATCGAGCGCACCCAGCTCATGCTCTACGAACTCTCTAATTTCTTCGAAGCAGGCGACTTGCCGAAAGTGCCGGTGTTCCTCGACTCGCCGCTCGCTATCAATGTCACGGAAGTATATGAAAAGTGGGGACCGACCTATTTCAAGCCGGAGACAGAGGAAGAAATGAAACGGGAAGGGAGTCTCTTTGAATTCCCATTCCTCACCATGACCAAATCGCGCCAGGAATCGATGGACATCGATAAAGTGCCGAACCCAAAGATAATCATGGCGGGCGCGGGCATGAGCCACGGCGGGCGTATCGGCCGGCACGAGGCGCAGTATCTGCCTGATCCTTCAACGACCCTCTTTACCGTGGGTTACCAGGCTCCAGGGAGCCCGGGCCGCATAATAGCGGAAGGTGCACCCACAGTGCGTATCGAGGGCCACCAGGTGGCAAATAGGGCCCATATGGAGGTGCTCGAGGGCTGGTCCGGCCACGCCGACCGGGACGGGCTCCTTGAATTTGCTGACGCAGCGCTCAAGGGTGGGCGCACGAAGGTGATATTCACCGCGCTCGGGGAGCCATCCGCGGAGCGCTTCCTCGCCCAGCGCATCCACGACTACTTGGGTGCCAAGGCCATCGTGCCAACCACGGGCGACTCCTGGCAAATAACTAAAGACAGCGTTACGAAGCTTTAAGGCCGGATAATACTTACCACTTCCGGTTCTTGCTGATGCGGACGAGCACTTTCAGATGCCCATCCATGATTCCTGATTCGAGCAGGTGGCGGGGTATCAAGCTATCGTTTTCAATATCGTCGCTTCCTGCAGGGAGGATGTATATGTTTCCGCTCGCGGCGTCTGGGCTGAGCACCACTTTCATGCCTTCAGCTCTGAACCGCGCGATGAGTGTGTCTATGGGCGTCGCAAACCCCGGGAACTCCTCTTCTTCTGCCTTCGCCTTCGCATAGGACTGGGGATCTATGCCGGCGAAAGGGAAGCGTTCCTGGTTCTTCGTGACCTCGAGTATCCAGGCTGCGAATTCCACCATCTCCTGATTCTTACGTGGGGCTCCTTCTGACATATCCCTACCTTAGCCCGTGCGCGGGTAAAATGAAACCGCCCCCTAGAGGGGCGGTTTCATTTTGTGGAGTGCTTACGCGACCTGTTTTACGATGCGGGTGAAGATTTCCGGGTGGTCCTTCGCGAGGGTGGCGAGCGACTTGCGGTCGAGCTCGATGCCATCCTTCTTGAGCTTGTTCATAAATGTGGAGTACGACTTGAAGCCGTTCTCGCGGACGGCCGCATTCACGCGGACGATCCAGAGCTGGCGGAAGTCGGTCTTCTTCGCGCGGCGGTCGTTGAACTGGGACTTGCCGGCGTGGACCAGTGCTTCCTTCGCGAAGCGCTCCTTCTTGGAGCGGATACCGCGGTAGCCCTTCGCGCGCGCGAGTACGTTCCTACGGCGCTTAGCGGCGATGATTCCTCCTTTGACTCGTGACATAAATTATTTGATTACTTAATCCGCCTTGGGCGCGACGCGCTTTGCGACCCTGGTACCGGGGAAGAAGCGGCGCATCACGCGGTTAGAGACCGCGAGCGATACGGCGCGGCGCTTAGCGCCCTTGGTGCTGCGGCGCTCCTTTGCATTGAAATGGTTCTGACCCTTCGCGCGTGCGACGAGTTTGCCGTTCTTGGTGACGCGTACGCGTTTCGTATAAGATTTGTTGGTTTTCATGCAGTTGTTTTTTCAGTGGGTTGCGGTTGTGTTTTCTCCCGCTTCGCTTGCGCTTGCAGGTCTCTCTCGATGACGCCGGCGAACCCCTTCGGGCTCCTGGTCACCGGTTCTGCCATCTTGTACGCGTACGGAATCAGAACCAGGAATTTCTCGAGCCGGGATTTGAGGAACGCTTCCTCCATGCCCTTGTAGCGGCCCTTGAGGAACAATTCAGCGCGGACGCGGTGTCCCTCGGCGAGCCACTCAGCGGCCTTGCGGGCCTTGAGCTTCATATCGTTCTCGCCGGTACCCACCTTGATCTGCACTTCCTTGGTCTCCGAGACCTTGGCCTTGGCCTTTACGGCCTTTTCCTTCTTGCTCCGTTCGTATTCGAATTTACCATAATCCATGACTTTCGCAACCGGGGGACTGGCCATGGGAGAGATCTCGATGAGGTCGAGACCGGCCACTTCTGCCGCCCGCATGGCGTCTGCAAAGGGAAGCACGCCGAGGTTCTCTCCCTCGGCGCCGATGACCCGAAGCTCCTTCGCGCGGATCTCCCTATTGATGCGTACAGACTCGTTTATCAAGGCGTTGTGTACTGATTTTAGCACAGTAATCACCCTTTGGACAGGCTTTCGTTGACGCTAGGGCGCGCGCTGCGTATAGTCCGCACAGAGGGCTACAGACGGAAGGAGAAACCATGTCCAAGACCCTTGGAATACTGGGCGCGGGCCAGCTCGGCTCGCTGCTCATCGAGGGCGGCCGTGTGGTCGCTCCCGATGTTCGTTACCGGGTCTGGAGTTCAAACCCAGATGACCCGGCACTCGCACTTGCGAACAGCTCTGTGGTCGCACCATATGAGGACCCTGCAGCACTTCAAGAATTCACGCAGGGCCTCGACGGGGTCATGCTCGAATTCGAGAACGTACCACTGCTTACCGTGCGGGCGATAGAGCGGCAGGGGATCGGGGTGTATCCCGGTTCGATACCGCTCGGCGTCGCGCAGGATCGGTGGAATGAGAAGCAGTTGTGCAACTATTTTCGCGTCCCGCACGCCGAAACGACCCTTATCGCCAAGCGTGCGCCGCGCAATCGGCCACGGGAAAGCGCGTATCCGGGGTTTCTGAAGACGTGTCGGGATGGGTACGATGGCCGCGGGCAATTCCGCATCGGCTCAGAAGCCGAGCTCATGCGCACCTGGGAGAAGGATGCGAAGAGTCGGGACTGCGTCTATGAGAAACTCGTCCCATATGAGTTCGAGTTCTCGGTGATCGTAGCGCGCGATCGGTACAGGAATGAGTTCGTGAGCGAGCCCATCGTGAACGAGCACGTCAACAACATCCTGCACCGGAGCGTGTGCCCATCGGACCGCATCACCGACCTGCTTCGACACGAGGCGACGAAGTATGCGCTCACGATCGCGCAAGAACTCGACCTCGTCGGTATTCTCGCCATCGAGTTCTTCGCAGCGGCGAAGGACGAGAGCGGGGTGCTCCACGCATTCGTGAACGAGATCGCGCCACGGCCCCATAACTCGGGTCACGGTTCGATCGAAGCATGGAGCGTGAGTCAGTTCGCTCTTCTCGTGCAAATAGCACTCGGCATGCCCATCGAACCGCCGAAGCTGCTTCACCGCTTCGAGATGCTGAACCTCATCGGCGACGACTTCAGTCGCGTCGACGAGCTCCTGAAGGGTCCCCGGCTTTCGTTCTTCCACGACTACCGGAAGAAGGAAGTCCGTCAGGGCCGGAAGATGGGGCACATCACGTACATCAACGATCTCTGAAAGACTGTTGTTTCTATAGAAAACGCGCCCCGCGAAAGCCGGGCGCGTTCTCACGTGTACGTCCGGCCTAGTAGCCCGAGGTCGTCGTCGAGGTCGACGCGTTGTTCACGTCGGTGCTGAACTGCGCAAGGATGCTCTGCATGTCGGAGAGGTCCTGCTGGCAGGCTGCCGACTTCATGTCGGGATTACAGTCTTTGGCTATCTGGTCGCGCTCGGCGCTGATCGAGGTCTGTCCGTTCTGAAGAACGGTCGGGAGGCTCTGCTTCTGCGAGAGCCAGAGGTAGCCGACGATGATGAGGAGGATGAGGAGGATGCCGGCAATCCACCAGGCGAGGTTGCTTTCACGAGTGTCCATACGGTTAAGTGGTATTACTTTCTAAACGCCGGCAGGGCCCGGGGGTCCGTGCGCGCGTCCCTGCACCATAGCATTCACCCCGATGGAGAGAAGATGAAGAATACCCGCCATCCACACCCCCACGCGAGGGAGCTCTTGGCAAGGGGTACTATAAAGATGCTCGTACTTACCAAGCCTTCTTTACTGCTACTTCCGTAACCCACCTTATGACGCACTCCCGCATTATCACTGCCGCAGCCACGTGCCTCGCTGCTGCGGCGTTCATCCTCCCGAGCCTCGCTGCTGCGGCGAGCCAGACGCCAGCGCCGGTGTCTCCGCTTACGCCGACCAGCTCGTGTGACGCAAGCGGCACCAAGACTACTGTGCAGGGCATCATCACGCGCGGTAATTGCCGCATCAAGAGCCGCCTCACTGACCTCGATGCAGCCATAGAGCGTGTCGCGCAGATGGACAAGGTCTCCAGTTCGACCAAGGACACGCTGACCACGAACCTCAACAACGGAGAGGACGCGCTCAACACCATTAAGACGAAGCTCGATGCCGACACCGACCTCGCGACCGCGAAGGCCGACTACCGCACCATCTTCAACAGCGTGCGCGTGTACGGCCTTCTCTTGCCGCAGACCTGGACGGTCGCGGGTGCTGACCGCGCCCAGGGCATCGCAAGCGACCTCGCGGTCGTAAGCCAGGAACTCCAGACGGCCTGCACCGCGCAGTCGGATTCGACCAGCTGCCAGGCACTCATCGATAAGCTCAACGCATCGATCGCATCAGCACAGAGCAATGCGACCAACGCGGTGAACTTCGTGCAGGGCCTTTTGCCGGATAACGGTGACAACACCAAGCGCACGGCGAACAAGCAGGCGCTCTCGGACGGCGCAAATCAGGTCTCGAGTGCCAAGAACAATCTTCAGGATGCGATCGATGACGTGAACGCACTCCGCAAGATGCTTAGCCTCAGCGGCTCTTAATCTCTCTACGTATGACGAACAACTACTTGAAACTCGGTGCAGCTTCCGCAGCAGCGGTGGCGACCCTCGTTCCGGCGTTCGCATTCGCGGCGACTTCGAGCACGATGGGAGCACTCTCGGGCGCACCTAACGTTCCTGCCGCTGCGGTCGTATGCCCGAACATCGTGATGGCGCTCCATCCGGGCGTCACGGGCGATGCCGTGAGCTCGCTCCAGTCGTTCCTCGCGAACCACACGAGCTATTACCCGGGCGGTCTCGTGACCGGCTACTACGGCCCGATGACGTCTGCAGCAGTCCAGCGCTTCCAGGCAGCGCAGGGCGTGGTCACCACTGGTGACTGGCAGTCGACCGGCTACGGTGCCGTCGGCCCGCGCACCCGCGTGGCCATCGGCACCTTCTGTGGTCACCTCTCGACGGGTGGCGGCAGCATAGGTGGTTCTGGCAGCGTTTCCGGCTCGACCGGCGGCGCAAAGCCCGACCTCGATTCCCAGATGAGCACCATCGAGGCCCTCATGAAGGCGCTCGGACAGGACCAGAACAACAGCAACCAGAATTCTGACGATTCGGACATCTAACCCGAGTCTTGTTGGGCGGAACACCAGCCGGGGGAATCCGGCTGGTGTTCTTTTAGACCTCGTGAGAGTATGGGAGCCATGTCCTACATCACAAAATATCGCTGGTATCTCCTCGGGCTCATCGCCGTCCTCCTCATCGCATACGCCTTTTATAGCCACTACGAGAAGACCAAGCCGGGTCCTATCACGACCGACGTATCCACGTTCGTCTCGGGCCACGTGTCCTTCGATTACCCGCGCGCCTACGCGGTGAAGGAGTACTCTGCAGGCCAGGTCTCGGTCGGCCAGAACTACGGAAAGTCCGGCTTCATCTCGCTCGTGGACGTGGTGAACTACAAGACCGACCCGCACGCAGCACCCGCAGCAAGCTACCTCATCTGGAAGAACAAGGAGCTCGCTTCGCTCTGCGGTTCCGATGACTCTGTCGAGAGCATCACGTGCACCAACCCGACCTCGACCTCGATCTACTCCGCGGGCGGCGTCCAGGGAGAAGACATCATGATGACCCTCACGAAGAAGAACCTCTCGACCGGCACGACGAGCAGCCTCATGTACGGTCCTGTCTACGTGTTCAACACCACGAGCGCGACGGCGCCGACCAGCTACCAGGCGGTGTTCGTGTACCCGACCTTCTCCTCGTTCATCCTCGTCGGCACCACCTCCGCAGCATTCGTCGATAGCATCGCGACGACCATTCACTACAAGTAAATCCGAGTCGGGTACACTCTAGGGATGAGAATCCTCTGGGTAGTCCTCGCGCTCCTACTCATCTACATCGCGTATTCGGGAATCCGCTTCTACAGCGGCGTGCAGGCAGCGCGCAAGGGAGCAGCGCTTACCGAGCCATACGAGAAGCAAAGCGCGGACCACTCCGTGCCGGTTCTCGTGCTTGGTGACAGCACCGCGGTCGGCGTCGGCGCCGCTACGCCGGAAGAATCGCTCGCAGGCCTCGCCTCCGACTACCTCCACGCGACCTCGGTGGAGAACTACGCGGTCTCGGGTGCCGAAGTGAAAGACCTGCGCCCGCAGGTGGCCGAAGCAAAGCTCGCGCACTACCGACTCATCCTTATACAAATAGGCGGGAACGACATCATCGCGTTCCATAATGCTTCCGTAGCGGCAGCGCTTCTCGGGCAGATACTGAAGACGCTCCCCGGGGCAGACAAGGTGGTCGTCATATCTGCCGGGAATGTGGGAGGAGCGACGCTGTTCCCGTGGCCCATCCGCCCGTACTACACGTACCTCAATAATCAGTACCACGCCGCATTCGCCGCGACAGTTACGGCAGCCGGTATGACATATGTGAATCTGGCTAGTGATCCAGGAGCTAAATTGATACAGGACCAGCCCGATATCTATCTCCACGACGGCCTCCACCCGTCGTCTGCCGGGTACGCGCTCTGGTTCAGTGCCATCAAGCCGGAACTCTAATAGCCGGTGAATTCTTCGGTGCGGATATCGGCGTCTTTGACGCCGTTTCCGTTTAGTACCCCGCGCAGCGCAGAGACCATGCTCATCGGGCCCGCGATGTAATAGAGCGGATTGGTGGGTTCGGGTAGATGGCGAGCAAGAAGCGCAGCATCGATACGACCGCGTTCACCGCTCCACGCTGCATCCATGCTGGTCATCGTCGGTATGAATGAGAAGTTCGGATTCGAAAGTTCTGCGAGCTCGGTCAGGAACGCCGCGCCCTCGGGCGTGCGATTGGTGTAGAAGAGTGCGATGCGGTGGGGAAGCGCGTGCGTCGCTGCGTGGCGGCTCATCGCATAGAACGGCGTGATGCCGATGCCGCCCGCGAGAAATACGACGTCACGGTCAGCGTTTTCAGGCAGCGTAAGTTCCCCGAACGGTCCGTCTACTTTCATCGCGGTGCCCGGCGTCATCGCGCCGAGCGTGCGCTTGAACGCCGTATCGCGCATACGTGTGGTGATGGCCAGGTGTTCATCATCCGGCGAGCTCGAGAGCGTGAACGGCCGCATATTGCCCAAGCCGTCGGTCTCGCGCGGGGATACGAGCGTGAGGTCGATGCTCTGCCCGGCGGCGTAGGCGAACCCCTCTGGCTTCTCGAAGACAAACCGCATAGTGCTCTCTGCCACCGTCTCGCCCCCGATGAATCGCGTATCCATACCAGCAGGGTAGCAAACCAGGATAATCCGCGAGGTGCATAACCCGCGGTATAATCCGGAGTATGAACCCTCGCACTAAACGCATCATTTACTGGGTCGCTACGTCGCTGTTCTGTCTCTGGCTCCTCGGGGACGGCATCGCGGG
>Ga0207707_10002009_pt1 | contig 18470 bp, 18 predicted proteins | sample KBSC83BmetaG_FD_184336 | JGI IMG/M metagenome (GOLD analysis project Ga0207707, IMG submission 184336) | Corn rhizosphere microbial communities from Kellogg Biological Station, Michigan, USA - KBS C8-3B metaG (SPAdes) (version 2) | ecosystem: Host-associated > Plants > Roots > Rhizosphere ...
CTTCTGGTCTGAATCTGTACTATACCGCCCAGAACATTGCGGCCCTTCCACAACAGTGGCTGCTCGCCCGCGAACGGGCGAAAATGCGTCCGTCGGGCTAACGTGCTGGGCATAACGTATATTGGTCACGCAACGTTACTAATTGAGATCGGTGGGAAACGACTTCTCACCGATCCCAATTTTGATCCGGCCCTCGGCAAATTTCTGCCACGCGTAAGTGCTCCTGGGATTGCGCTGGATGCGCTGCCGAAGCTCGACGCGATAGTGCTGACCCACGCCCACGCGGATCATCTCTCGTTCGACTCGCTGGATGCACTGCAGACGGACGTCCCTCTATTCGCACCACCCGCGGTGGCCAAGTGGCTCGGCAAGCAGGGATACAAGCACGCCGTTGCCATCGCGCCGGGTGATGCGACCACGCTCGATGGAGTGACTATTCGGGCTGCAGCAGCGACCCACAAGGGGAACCGGTATGGCGTGGATCGCTGGCGAAGTGCCACCAATATGTATCTTTTTACTACTAATAAGACCTCGTGTTTCTTCGCGGGTGACACGGCCCTCATGTCCGACACGACCCACCTCGTCGAGAAGCACCTAAACGCACACAGCAGGAATCTGGACCTCGCGCTCCTCCCGATCGGCTATGCACCGTGGTGGAAGCCAGGATTTAGGAAGGGTCATCTCACTGGCCCTGACGCACTTACACTCTTCGAACGACTCAAAGCCAGGTACTTCATTCCCTACCACTGGGGAACGTTCAACCACGTGACGTCGACAGCTTTCGATGCCATTGACAGACTGCGAGAAACTCTGGCTGATCATCCCCTTCATCCCCTGGTGAAGATTCTCGAGCCGGGCACGAGCTTCGTTCTCCCGACCTCGGACCCGTGACTGCCGGGGCTGCGACTGGAATTCCGCAGCTCGACGATACGATTGTCGCAATCGCGACTCCAATCGGACGGGGCGCACTCGCGGTTGTCAGGCTGAGTGGTCCGAATGCATTTCCGATCGCACGGAAGCACGTGCAGGCGTGGCCTCCCGAGCCTCGAGTTGTCCATCTCAGCGCGATCCATGACGAAAATGAATCACTCGATCAGGCGCTTGTCACGCTGTTTCCCGGTCCGAACTCTTTTACAGGGGATGATACCGTCGAAATCTCGACGCACGGGGGCTATATGGTTCCAACCTCCATCGTCGCGGCGCTGATTTCCTCAGGTGCGAGGCAGGCTCTCCCGGGAGAATTTGCCCGCCGAGCTGTACTCAATGGAAAGCTCGATATCCTACAGGCGGAAGCCATTGGGGATCTGATAGATGCCCGATCGCGTGCCATGCAGCACGCAGCTCTTGGTCAGCTGGATGGAGGACTCTCCCACCGTTTGCTCGAGTTGAGGGACGATCTGATCGAGCTCGAGGCACTCATTGCATATGACATTGATTTTCCCGAAGAGGACGATGGCCCCGTACCTCGGGAAAGAATCGAACGGGCAGCGGGAGAGCTACGTGCCTCGCTCGCTTCGCTCCTTGCGACAGCTACTGCGGGGGAACTGATAAGAGAAGGTGCGGTGGTGGTTATCGCGGGACCGCCCAACGCAGGTAAGTCATCCCTTTTCAACGCTCTTCTGGGAAGATCGCGGGCGATCGTAACTGAAATTCCCGGGACTACGCGAGATGCCCTCGAGGCCGTCATTGACAGCGGCAAGTTCCCGCTGCGCCTGGTGGATACCGCAGGTCTTAGAGATTCCTCGGATCCGATCGAGCGCATGGGTATCGAGGTGAGTGAACGGTATCTCGTCGGTGCTCACGTCGTGCTCGCTTGCGCCGAGGATGCAACTGGCCTCACACAAACGGTTAGTGAAGTCGCCAAGCTATCAAATGCTCCGATCGTTCGGGTGCGGACTAAGGCCGATTTAGTAATAAATAGAGACGAAGAGGCGGGAGACGATCTGGTCTTCGTAAGCGCTGAGATGGGAACCGGTCTTCAGGGATTGCTTGACGCAACCAACCGCTTGATAGCCGGCAACTACGGCGATATCAGTCCCGACCTTCCGATGCTTACGAGCGCGCGTCATCGGAAAGCGCTAACCGTGGCTTTGAATGAGCTCGGCCAGTTCGAGCGGGCCTGGAGCGAAACTAAACTACCAGCGCCCGTGGCTTCAGTTCACCTTCGTACAGCGGTCTATGTTCTCGAGGAGTTGATCGGAGCTGTCGACGTCGAAGATGTTTTCGACCGGGTGTTCAGCTCGTTCTGCGTCGGAAAGTAGTCAGGCGGAAGCAGCGGCGGAGCTTGCAATCGACATGATCTCGTTCGCGCTGGCCCGGATTGCCCACGATAGCCCGCGCGAGTTTACTGCAGCTTCGACGATCTTCGCACCGAGGAAATAACCGCTTCTTTCCGGAAACACGTGGCGGTCGACCGTTCGTGCATCGTCGCTCATTCCGCCGGAGAGATACCGTAGTCTCAGGCCCAGTCCGGCGCGATCCAGATCGGCGTTGAGCGCCCGGCTCATGAGCGGCTCGAGCTCACGTACAGTCGCGTACTCGCGTCTGGTATATCCATAGTACTCCCAGGCGGCATGTCCTGGGCTGATTGTCTTCGAGGCGTGTGTAGCCAACCCTTCGTTGATCATCAGCTCGCGCAAGGACGCCCGCCTTCCGGTTTCCCAGTACGAGTAGTACCCACCGGCATCTTCGATCAATCGCTTCATCTCACTACGGCTGGTTGGAGAGGTATAGCGAACCGTGTGAGCGATCTCGTGCGCGAGCCAAAGGGGGATCAGCTCGGGATCAAGGCCCAACCCCTGGGTCTCGGGGTTCGTTACGCTGGTAAAGTGCTCGAGGCAGACAAAAGCGATTCCCTTGCCGTCGACTACCAGCTCGCCTGCATTCGCTGCGCCGACTCCGACCATGAGCACCACGTCAATGTCGGTATCGACATCGAGCAGGGCCTTGCACTGCTCTTCCGCGTTTCGGGCGAGAGAAACGACATCGATTCTCTCGAGCATTGTTCTGAGATCTACTCGGCTTGCAAGTGCGGCGGAGCGAACGACTTCCAGAAAGTGAGGACCCGCCGGATCGAGCACGTAGTTGTGCCAGTAGGCTTCCAGAAAGCGGCGGTGATTTTCAAAGTAGCGGAGATAGGCGGCGACACGGTCGGTACTGTTGTGAACTGCGAAAAAATCAGGCAGTAGGTTGATGAGCATCAACGACCAGTTCGCGGGGTGGGGAGCCTGTCGCAGTTTTTGCGATGCGAGAAGATACAATCAGCCCAAAGTCCCAACAAGACCGATCTCGGCCAAAAGGAAATCAAGATCGTGGCACAAATATTCCCTATGTGTTCTGAGAGGTTCCAGAGCGAAGGAAGGGAGGAGCCATGACAACGCTGCGTCAAATAGAGCTTCTTTGTCCCGTATGTGATAAAGAGTTCAAGTCCCAGAGTGTGGTTTCGACGAACGCTTTCGGCGGAAAGCGAACCGATTTCCACGAGCGAGCCGCTGGCACTCAGCCGCTCGCCTATCTCATCCATATGTGCAGCGAGTGCGGCTACTCCGGCGGAGAAGCTGATTTCACCGCGGCAACAGATGTGAGCCCAATCCTCAAGCAGCAGGTGCTCACAGAGCTCACCCCGCGGCATCCTTCTCCTACCTGTGGCTCCGAGAAGTACGAAGCAGCGGCCAAAGTCGCTGAGTGGCAAGGAATGGAGCCACGCTACGTCGCCGACCTTCTCCTTCGTGCAGCCTGGTGCTGCGTCGACGAAGGTGATATCGAGGCCGAAAGGTATTTCCGCCGGCACGCCGCGTGGAAATTTGATGAGGCGCTTGCCGCCTATGACGCCGTACCCCGGGAAGAGCGCGCGATACTCACATACCTTGTAGGTGAGCTATGGAGACGCATCGGGGATGGCGGTATGGCAAGCAACTGGTTCGATCGGGTTGTCGACGAGGTCATCGACCTGGAAAGCCAGCAGTGGGTTATCGACGCGGCTGAGCAGCAGCGACTGAATCCACGGGAGTGGTTCGGCTAGAAAATCATCTAGTTCCGAAGAGCCTGTCGCCCGCATCGCCGAGTCCGGGCAGGATGTAACCCTGGCTGTTGAGTTCGCGGTCCAGAGCCGCGCAATAGATCTGCACATCGGGGTGCACTTCGCTCAATCGGCGGACTCCTTCTGGCGCCGCCACGAGACACAAAAAGCGAATCCGGTTGGCACCCGCTTTCTTGAGCGAAGATACGGCGGCGACTGCACTTCCTCCCGTGGCCAGCATGGGATCCAGGAGAAAGAAATCGCGTTCGGCGGTGTCGCCCGGGACTTTGAAGTAATAGTCAACCGGTTGGAGCGTTCCGTGATCCCGATAGAGGCCTATATGGCCCACCCGAGCGGACGGCACGAGGCGAAGGATTCCTTCGACCATGCCCAGACCAGCACGAAGTATGGGAACGAGCGTCAGTTTTTTTCCGCTGATGTGCCAGCCTGTTGTCTTCTCGAGCGGAGAGTCCACGTTTCTGGGCTCGAGCGTAAGCTCGCTGGTCGCTTCATACGCCATGAGCATCGCGATCTCGTCCACCAGTTCCTTGAAATGCTTCGTCTCCGTCTGCCGATCGCGGAGAATGGTAAGCTTGTGCTGAACGAGAGGATGCCGGATAATAGTCAGAGTGGGGAATTCCTTGACCCGCTCAATCATTTCAACCCCATCATTCCAGCCTCGGCATAGTGAACGCTCACGGGCTCATAATCTCTAACTCCTGATGAAAGAATACCAGGCTGTCGTAGTCAAGCTCACGCGTCATACACGAGAGGATGAAGATACCCTCACCGATCTTCTTAATGAGCGGAGCCGAGGAGGTTGGGAGCCTGCGATGATGTCCCAGGACGAGCAGCGCGTCACGATCCTCTTTCAGCGCGATGCAGTAGCAGAAGGCTAGCTGCTTGGAGATCACATTCGTTGGTGCCGCGCGAGAGGTCACGGGCTCGTGCCATCTTCTGCACATAAACGGATATACTGTCGCGCTCGACTGTGGAATGTTTCAAGGGCGGCGCCAGGAATCGGCGGACAAGAACCGCAAGCTTCCGCTTCCGATAAAGGACCTCGATGCGGTTGTTCTTTCCCACGCCCATATCGATCACTCCGGCCGTCTTCCCTATCTCATAGCCGAGGGCTACTCAAAAACTATCTGGGCCACTTCGGCGACTCGGGATCTATGCGCAATAATGCTGGCTGATTCGGCCCACATTCAGGAAAAAGACGCAGAGTTTCTCGCCAAAAGGCGGAAGGAGTTCATCGAGCCGCTTTACGGAATACGTCACGCCGTTCGAACGATGGACCTCATGGTCGGCATGCCGTACAACAAGCAGTTCGACGTCGTGCCTGGACTAAAGGCGAGCTACGTCGATGCCGGACACATACTCGGTTCAGCGTCGGTCGTACTCGACTGCACGGAGGACGGTAAGACCAAGCGGCTCGTTTTCTCCGGTGATATCGGCCGGAGCGGGTTGGCAATCATCAGAGACCCGGTTCCACCCGAAGGTGCGGACGCGCTCATCATGGAGTCGACGTATGGGAATCGTGAGCATGAGTCGGTCGACGGCGCGAGGGCCCAGCTTGCTCAGGTAATTCGGGACACAGCAGCGAGGGGAGGACGCGTTTTGATTCCCGCCTTTGCAGTGGGCCGTACGCAGGAGATGGTGTACGTGCTTCATTCCTTGGCCAGAGAGGGCGCGATTCCCTCCATACCGATTTATGTCGACAGTCCTTTGGCTATCGATGCGACAACCGTTTTTGAGATGCACCCGGAAAGCTTCGATAGATCGGAGGACATGGTACAGAAGGCGAAGGAGCTCTTTCGTTTCGATCTGGTGCACTACACGCGGGATGTAGAAGAGTCGAAAGCGCTCTCCCGCGCACACGGTCCAATGATCATCATCGCCGCCTCGGGGATGATGGAGAACGGACGGATCGTCCATCACCTGGCACAGGGTGCCGGCGATCCACGCAATACGATTCTCGTTGTTGGTTTTCAGGCGGAGCACACGCTTGGCCGCAGGGTGGTGGAGCGGCAGCCAATTCTCCAGATCTTCGGTGAGGACGTTCCGCTCAAAGCTCGCGTCGAGGTAATCGACGGGTACAGCGCCCATGCCGATCGTACAGAAATGATCGGTTGGTTAGGGGAGGTGAAGGACAAGTCCCCGAACCTGGGTCAGATATGGCTGGTGCACGGAGAGGCACCCGTCCAGGACGAGTTCAAGACGACACTCACAGCGCTCGGCTACTCTGTCGATTGTCCAGAGCCTCACACCCGACACGCGTTCTAGCGTAGCTTCTTACGGATGAGGGAGCAAAGACGACACGGTGGGTTGGAGTGATCCGCCGGCTGCTGACGATTGTGGTGCTCGCCGTTTTCTGCGTATGGCTAATCTCGGGAATGGCGGTCCTTTTCTGGAGCTCGCACGATCAAGCGAGGCCGGCCGATGCCATTGTAGTTCTCGGGGCGGCCCAATATGCCGGAAAGCCTTCCCCGGTACTCCGCGCCCGACTCGATCACGCGCTGGATTTATGGAATCGCCACCTCGCATCGCTACTGATTTTCACCGGTGGCATCGGACCTCGAGACACTACCAGCGAGGCTGCAGTGGGGAAGAACTATGCGAAGAAACGTGGCGTGCCCGACAGTGCGATTCTGGTGGAGAACGAAGGACGCACGACCAGCGAGTCAATGCGGGCGGTTGCGGGCATGCTCGAGGTCCGGGGACTCCAAAGCGCACTGCTGGTGAGCGACCCCTTTCATATGCTCAGACTTCGAATTCTTGCCCGGCGCTTCGGTTTTACTCCGTATACGTCCCCGACGCAAACGAGCCCGATCTCGCCGAACCGGGAAAAACGCTGGAAGTATATTTTCAGCGAATCGGTTAAGGCGCCAATGGCCTTCTTTTTCGAGAGGAAGCTGTGAGAATAAAACCAGTTTTAGTTGCAATAAGCTACTTAATAGGAGCAATCCTTGCGGCTTCACTGGCTGAAGGACAGGCGACTCCGCGGATCCAGTTCGAGAAGTACACTCTGCCCAATGGGCTTGAAGTGATTCTCCATGAGGATCATTCGACGCCGATTGTCGCGGTGGATACATGGTATCACGTTGGCTCCGGGGACGAGCAAGTCGGTCGAACGGGCTTTGCCCATTTGTTTGAACACATCATGTTCATGGGGTCGCAGCACGTCCCGGTCGGTGCGTTCGATCAAATGCTCGAGGCAGCTGGAGCGAACAACAATGGATCCACCACCGAGGACCGGACCAACTACTACGAGACACTGCCTTCCAATGCGCTGCCCCTGGCGCTTTGGCTCGACTCGGATCGGATGGGATATCTCCTGCCCACGATGGACCTTGCGAAAGTGAACCTGCAAAGAGACGTCGTGAAAAACGAGCGCCGGCAGAGTGTGGACAACGTGCCTTACGGGAAGGCGGACGAAACGATCCTCGCGGCGCTCTATCCTAAATCGCACCCCTATTCCTGGCCGGTGATTGGATCAATGACTGATCTGAGCGCGGCCTCACTCGCCGATGTACAGAATTTCTTTCACACTTACTATGCCCCGAACAATGCGACTCTGACCATTGCCGGCGATTTTGATCCGGCGACGGTAAAGAAGCTCGTCGCCCAGTACTTCGGTGATATACCGCGCGGTCCTGCCATTCAACGCCGGACGACCGTTCCGGCGGTCGTCATTCCCCGGGACACCTTTCTGGTTCTCGAGGATCGTGTGCAGCTACCACGAGTCTTTTACACCTGGCATTCGGTCAAGGATTTTGCGAAGGATGATGCTGCTCTGGATGTCCTCGCACAGATAATCGCAAATGACAAGAATTCCCGACTCTATAAGAAGCTCGTGTATGATCTTCAGGTAGCCCAGAACGTCTCGGCGTTTCAGGACGGCGGCCGACTGGATGGCAAGTTCCAGATCGACGTAACCCCCAAACCCGGCCAGAGCGTTGTCCACATCGACAGCCTCGTTCAGGCCGAGATCGCCGACGTGATCAATCATGGCATTGCCCCGCGAGAACTTCAGCGGGCACAGAATTCCTACAAGGCGAGCTTTCTCAACCGCCTGGCAAGCGTTCTCGGAAAGGCGGACAGACTCAATTACTACAACTATATCGTCGGGAATCCTGATTTCGTTCAGCAGGATGCCGCGCGATACGAGCGCGTGACGGCAGCCGACGTCCAGCGGGTCGCGAAGACCTATCTTGGCCGCCCAAAGATCGTTTTGACGGTGGTTCCAGAGGGGAAAAAAGAAATGATGTTGACCGGGCGGGGAGGTGACCGATGAAAACCTGTAGAGCAGCCCGGGTCATCGGCACGGTGATCATCGCTCTAATGAGCACCCGCTCGGTTGTGATTGCGCAGGGGACGCTCGACCGAAGCAAGCCACCTGAGCTCGGTCCCCCGCCACGCGTATCGCTTCCTCCGATTATCACCAGAGTCCTGCCCAACGGTCTCAAGCTGATGATCGTTGAACAGCACGAGCTTCCTCTTGCCGATTTCGTACTGTTGGTCGGAAGCGGAAGTACGGCGGATCCCGCAGGAAAAGCCGGCGTGGCGAATCTGACTGCGGCAATGCTGCGTGAAGGTACGACGACCCGAAAGAGTCTCGACATCGCCGATCAGGCGGCATTCCTTGGCGTCAGCCTGGCGCCCACCAGCAGCTGGGAATCAAGCTCGCTTTCGCTCCATACTCCGACGGCGCAGCTCGATAGCGCGCTTGCGCTGTTCGCGGATGTAGCGCTTCACCCATCGTTCCCGGCGAATGAATTCGAGCGCCTGCGGAAAAACCGGCTGACGGATCTGCTTCAAATCCGGGATCAGGGGCCGCAGATCGCAAACATCGCGTTTCCCGCGATCATCTATGGAACCGCACATCCCTACGGACTGGCATCGATCGGAACCGAAACTTCGGTGAAATCTCTGTCGACGTCCGATCTGCAGTCCTATTACGAAACGAATTTCAAGCCGAACAACTCGACACTAATCATCGTTGGTGATGTCAATCCGGATCAGATCGAGCAGAAAATCACTGCACGCTTCGGCAGCTGGCAGCGCGGAACAATACCGCAGCTCACCTATGGTGAGCCTCCAAAATCAGCCGCGACGACGATCTATCTGATCGATAAGCCGGGAGCACCTCAATCGTCTTTTCGAATTGGAAGTGTCGGCGTTCCGCGTTCAACGCAGGATTATTTCGCGCTCACCGTCATGAACACCATCCTCGGTGGCTCCTTTACCAGTCGGTTGAACCAGAATCTGCGCGAGACCCGAGGCTACACGTACGGCGCCGGCTCTCGCTTCGATATGAGAAGAGCGGCTGGCCCGTTCATGGCTTCCGCCGAGATCGTTGCCGCGAAGACTGATTCCGCCCTATTGGAATTCATGAAAGAGCTGAATGGCATTCGCCAGACAGTTCCGCCCGAGGAACTTTCGCGCGCAAAACGGTATTTGCAGCTTCAGCTTCCCGGGAATTTCGAGACGACGCAGCAGATTGCGGCGGCGCTGGTACCGGTAGCTCTCTACGGCCTGCCTCTGGACTACTACAACAACTATGTGCAGAGCATAGAAGGCGTCACTGAGGCAGACGTGGCCCGGGTCGCCCAGCAATACATCAATCCTGCTGGACTCGCTATCGTCATAGTTGGAGACCGGAAATCGATCGAAGCGGGACTCAAGTCCACGAACATTGGTCCGGTCGAGATACGAGCAATGTCGGGTCAGCCAGTTCAATGAGGGCTGATTCGCCAAAGGAAAAAAGAGCCCGACCCATTGCCCCGGGTCAGGCTCTTTTTCTAAAACCGGAATTCAGGTTAGAGACGCAGCGCGGTGGAAATCCATGTCCAGTACTCCTCTCCCGCGACCTGCGGTATGTCACTGTGTCCAGCATTTTCCACGACGAGCAGCGGTCCCTTTATCTTTGCGGCGTTGTAAACCTCGACTCCCATTCTGAAGGGCACGATTCGATCACGTTTGCCATGGGCGACCGAAACGGGTAGGTCGAGTGTTGATACCACCCTGACGGTGTCAAAGTGGATGCGGGAGATGGCGCCCCAGATAAATGAAATAGGCGGGACCACGATCACCCGTGCCATGGCACGCGCGGAAGTGAAGGGCGACTGCAGGAGAAGTGCCCTCGGCCGGTGGACCTCGGCCAACTCGGTGGCTACTGCGCTTCCAAGGGAATGCCCAAAAAAAACCAGACGGTCCACGCCGATGCCAAACGTTGCGCGCAGATAATCGTATGCTGCCTGGGCGTCGAGCTTGGTCGTCGAGTACGTTGGTTTTCCTTCGAGGGACATGTAGCCCCGATACTCGCTGAGCATGACGGCGGATCCGGTGCGCCTTTCAACAGATCGTGCCCAATCAAGCTGAAGGATGGAAAGGTCCGCGTTTCCATGAAAACAAAGCAGCGTGGTTGGGGAGGTACGGGGATTTCCCACGACGAAGCCCTTGAGATGCTGGCCATCTGAGGCCTGATAGTTTACGCAGCTTGATTCGTCGAGATTCCCGTTAAAGCGCGGCGGCTGGAAGAGAATCCTCTCCTGGGACCACCAAAGAAGGGCTATTGCACCGACAATCAGCGCGACTATGAGAAGGACCGCCGTCATGTGAGCCGGGACAGGGGGTTCCAGTCGCTTTGCATGGCGGGCAATTTACGACAATGCGAATTCCCGTAGAAACTTTTCATCTAGATAACGGGCTTTTTGTCACGCTGTCCGAGGATCATACCGCTCCAATCGTAGCGGTGAACCTCTGGTATCACGTCGGCTCCGCCAATGAAAGGACGGGCCGAACCGGATTCGCCCACCTCTTCGAGCATATGCTCTTTCAGGGGTCGGCCCACGTTGGCTCGAATGAACACTTCGAGCTGATTCAGCGGGCAGGCGGAACTCTGAATGGGTCTACCTGGCTAGAGCGAACCAACTATTTCGAAACGGTTCCTTCCAACGAGCTCGCGCTTGCCCTCTGGCTGGAAGCGGATCGAATGGGTGAGCTCCTGCCGGCCATGACTCAGGAGAAGCTCGATACTCAGCGGGATGTCGTCAAAAATGAGCGGCGGTGGGCGGTTGATAACCAGCCGTATGGCACCATGCTGGAGAAAATGCAGGAGCTCGTTTTTCCTTCATCGCATCCATTTCAGCACTCACTCATCGGATCGATGGATGATCTCTCCGCCGCATCTCTCGATGATGTGGCGCAGTTTTTTGCGACCTACTATACGCCCGACAACGCAGTTCTGTCGATTGCCGGAGACTTCGACGGAGCCGAAACGCGAAAGCTAATTGTCGATTATTTCGGCCCGATTGCGAGAGGAAGGGGAAAGCCACCACTCCCTCCGATGGACCTCCCGCCCGTGTTCGGAGAGCGGCGAAGGGAACTTGTGTATGACAACGTCAGCCTTCCCCGGCTGTTCATGGCCTTCCGGTCCCCTGTGTTTGGAAGTGAGGAGTATTACGCGGCCAGCGTCACGTCAGCGCTGCTGGGACTGAGACGAGGCAGTCGCCTTCATCGGTCTCTGGTACGAGAGCGACAAATTGCGGCAGACGTATCCGCGTTCACCTTTGACCTGGCAAAGGGTACGGATCTTCTCGTCGTCGATGTCACAGCTCGACCGGAAACAAGTGCGTTGCAGCTCGAAGAAGAGGTAGAGCGGGAGATCGATCGTCTGCACAGCGATGGTGCTTCTGAAGCCGAAGTGCGGCGCGCGATCGCGTTGATCGAGACCGACCTGACCGCTTCCCTCCAATCGGCTGGCGAACGAGCCGATCGACTGTCGATGTTTGCCACTTTTTTCAAAGAGCCACGATTGATCAATGAACAGGCAACCCGATATGCTTCAGTCACAGTCGAACAGGTAAACAGGCTCATCTCAGAGCGCTTTGGGGACGACAACCGGGCCAACCTCATATACGTGCCGAAAGAGGGCGTCGAATCCGAAGGCGCTCTCGTCGCAGCAGCCGGAATGGCTTGATGGTCACTTCTCTGCGGCCAAAAGCGGGACCAACCCATGACTACCGTTTCCCGCAATTCAGGGATGAGGTGCTGCCAAATGGAATTCGGCTGATCACAGCCCCCGTCGCGAAGCTCCCGCTGGTGACCGTATTGGTGCTGATCGATGCCGGATCTACAAACGACCCCATGGGAAAGGAGGGAACGGCTGCTCTCACCGCTGCCAGTATGCTCGAAGGCACAAGCAACTATGACGGAGCAAGACTCGCCGAAGAGTTTGAGCAGCTGGGCACGTCGCTCGAAACCGGCGCGGACTGGGATAGCACCTATCTCAAGATCACCGTGCTCTCCAGCAAATTGCGAGAAGCAGCAAAACTACTTGGCGACGCGATCAGCCGGCCGATTTTTCCCGAGCGAGAGATCGAGAGACTCAAGGCCGAAAGACTGGCGGAGATTCTTCAGCTCGAAACCGAACCACGCGGTCTGGCGGATGAAAAGTTTTCCGAGTTTCTGTACGCTGACAACTCGAGATACTCAAAACCAGATGAAGGAAGCGCCGAGAGTGTCGGGTCGCTGACTCGTGCGGATGTCGAGGAGTTCTATCGCTCCAACTATAAATCGAAGGCGACCACAGTAATTGTGGTCGGAGACATTTCGTCGGAGGACGCAAGGAGGGTAATAACAGACGCTTTTCAGAAGTGGCCAAGTGGCGCGGGTCGTGAACAACGGCTGGTGGCGGCGCCAAGGACGGACACGAAGCGCGTCCATATCGTGAACAAACCGGACGCACCGCAATCAGAGCTTCGAGTCGGCCATGTCGGGTTGCCGCGTCGGCACCCCGATTTTTTCCCGACCCTCGTCATGAATGCGGTTCTCGGAGGACTTTTTGGCTCGCGTATAAATCTCAATCTGCGGGAAGTACACGCCTATACGTACGGAGCTTCCTCATTCTACGACTGGCGGCGAGGCGCAGGCCCATTTGTCATCTCGACCGCCGTTGAAAGCGAAGTTACGGCGCCTGCACTCCGGGAAATCCTTCTCGAGATCAACCGGATTCGTGGCGAAAACATATCCGAGGAGGAGCTGTCGTTGGCGAAGGATTATCTCGAGGGGGTATTTCCGATTCGCTACGAGACAACGGCCGCGATCGCATCGGCGCTCGCCACGCTAGCGATCTATGGGCTGCCCGCAGACTACTACGACTCGTACCGAGCCAACGTTCACAATGTGTCCGGCGATGCCGTGCTGGAAGCCGCGCGACAGCACCTACATCCGGAGCGGCTACAAACCGTCATCGTTGGGGACTCGGGAATCGTTCGTGATTCTCTCGATGCGAGAGATCTGGGCGAAGTGACCGTCTACAACGGGTAGGGCTTTCGTGTCCGAGAGTGAGGAGAAGCCACCGGGCCGCGTGAGCTCGCGTCGCGCTTATAGCGGCAAGATAATCTCACTCGATGTGGATACGGTCCGATTCCCGGACGGCTCAGTTGGTGAGCTCGAAATGATCCGGCATCCTGGCGCGAGCGCCATCGTTCCCTTCCTCAGCGACCCCGCGGGTCAGGATCCGCAGGTGCTCCTGATCCGTCAGTATCGCTACGCGGCCGAAGGGTACCTGTACGAGATCCCCGCGGGGCGGCTGAATCCCGGGGAAGCGCCTCGTGATTGCGCGTTGAGAGAGCTGAAGGAAGAAACGGGATGCACCGCCGGCCAAGTCGAACATCTATTCACGATGTACACGACACCCGGATTCACCGACGAGAAGATTCACCTCTTCATGGCAACCGAATTGGAAGCGGGCGAGACTAAGCATGAAGCAGATGAATTTCTTGAATTGCAACCGATGCTCCTCTCGCGAGCTCTGCAGATGGTCGAAGCAGGCGAGATCCAGGACTCAAAGACGGCTCTCGGTTTGCTTTTCGCCGCGGGATTTCGGGCGGGCCATTAACCATCCAGGCCAAATTGGCGTCTAATCAATTAAAAGACGCTGACATGTCATGGAAATAGGACAGTCTGACAGAATCTGGACAAGCTCAAGACTGGCCCCGTTGCCGCAAACCCTTGATGGACAATGAGTTAGCAACAAGGGCAAGTCGGCATACCCCGTGCAATACATGTCGATGGGAAAAGTTCCAGCTGTAGAGATGTGCACGACTAGCTGTCGTGAGAGTCTCTTTATATAGGAGAGAACAATGGCTGAAATCGTCCGTAAGAGAGCAGTTGCAGTTGAGGGCGCCAGCGTCAGAGAGCGACTCCAGGCAATGGATGATTCTGCCGTCGTGACTGCGTTTCTGGGTGGTGAAGAGCGCGCCTTCTCCGAGCTGGTGACACGGTATCAAACCCGTCTTCTGAACTTCGTCTATCGCACGATCGGGGATCGCGAGAAGGCGGAAGACCTGGTTCAGGAAGTATTCATTCGTGTCTACCGCCACCTGCACAGATTTGATCGTTCCAAGAAGTTCTCTACCTGGGTCTATACGATCGCTTCGAACCTGGCCAAGAACGAGCTTCGGAACAGGTCGCGGAATCCGCTGGTGCTGTTTCAGACGGTGCAGAAGAATTTCCAGGATGAGGATCGTCCCCTACAGTTTGAGGACACCACGTCCCGTCCGGATGACATGTACCGGAAGCGTCACCTGAGGGAGATCGTCGAGGAGACCGTGGCAAAGCTGCCCGAGCACCACCGAAACGTCTTCATCCTCCGGGAGCTCGAGGGCAAGTCATATGAGGAGATCGCGGAGATCACGGAGTGCAACCTGGGAACCGTGAAATCCCGGCTAAATCGGGCAAGAAACTCGTTCGCGGAAATCATTGCCCCTTATGTAGATTAGGCTCTGGCGGCTCGGGAACAGGCGCGCTTCTGGTGGGTACCTGTTACCGAACCCTCAACCTATCTCCATGGATTGTCGCGAGTTTAGTGATAAGCACGTCGCGTTCGTAGACGATACTCTCGCTGGTATCGAGCTGGTCCGCATGCAGCGTCATATTGCTGAATGCGAGTGCTGTGCGAAGCAGGATGCCAAGATCCGCCGCGCGCTTCTGCTTTTCAGAAACCTTCCTTCCATCGAGCCATCCGCGGATTTCTCGGAGCGGCTGCATGCACGGCTCCGTCGGGAAGCTCAATGCGAAAACCTGCTCGCTACTACCCAGCGCAATCTTAGACGCGGCGCGATCGCCGCTACGCTGGCCAGTGCCGCCATGCTCGGATACATAGCCACAACGCTCTATCACTCTCAGACTCCACGCGATCTCGTGATGCCTCCTGTAGTAGCTACCCTTCCGGAGGCCGATTTCATCCCGATCACGACGTCCTCTCCGGCGATAGTCACGTCCGTTTCGGCCGGTCTCAGCATCTGGCCAGCGGCTCTCTTCGCTGAGCAGGTTCCGGTGCGGTTCGCCCACTCAAAGCTCGAGCTGGCGAACTACACACGGTAGCGCTGGCGGCATCGGCAGCCCTCGAGGGCTACCGTATATTTGGAGAATGTCTGTCTCCTCGCTCAAAACATTGCGTGATGTCATCAAGCGCCGGGCTTTCGACGGCGCTTATTACATCTCCGGCGAAGATGACTACCAAAAAGATGACGCGGTGCGTCAGCTCGTCGATGCAGCACTCGATCCGGCCTCTCGCGACTTCAATCTCGATGTAAGGAGGGGCGCGGAGCTCGATGCGGAAACGCTCGGGATTCTCCTTTCCACTCCGCCAATGATGGCGGAACGAAGGGTAGTCGTGATCCGCGACGCGGGGACCTTGAAGAAGGATGCGCGGAGGGCGCTCGATGAATACCTGAAGCAGCCGGCAGACGACACCCTTCTAATTCTGACCTGCCCAGCGGGCTCAAAAACCGACCTGGCTCTGTCCGGCGCAGCCACGGAGCTGCAATTCGACCCGTTGACGGGAGACAGGATCCCGAAGTGGATTGCGCACCATGCAACGACCGAACTCGGGGTCAGGATCAGTGGGCCAGCAATCGAGCTGCTGCAGGCGGCTGTCGGCAGTGATCTTCATCAGCTTGCCGCAGAAATCGATAAACTCGCGAGCTACATGGAAGGAAAAGGTGAGGAAATAGGGGAAGAGGCCGTTGCTGCCGTCGTAGGCGTAAGGCGTGGCGAGACGCAGGCAGACCTTCTCGACGCGGTGGCAGACCGCAGCGTTACGCGCTCGCTGGAGCTAATTCCTTATGTTCTCGGACAGCCGAAAACCACGGGCGTTTCAATCGTCATGGCATTGACGACTCAAATGCTCGCAATTTCATGGGGTCGGGCAAAACTGGACGAAGGCCTCTCGAAAGGCCGTCTGGGGCAGGAGTACTTCAACCTCCTCAAAGAGTCAGGCGCCTACACCGGGCGTCCCTGGGGATCCGCTACCGCAGTCTGGACCCGGGCGGCGGAACGTTGGACCCGCGAAGGACTCGACCACGCTCTCGATGTCTTGCTCGAAGCAGACGTCGCTCTAAAGGAGAGCAGGGTCTCGTCCGACGAACAATTGCTGGCTACGGTAGTACTCAGCCTGTGCGCAGCCGACGAGAGAAGTGCTGCCGCATGAGCCAATAGGAGAATGTCAGGATGTTCAGATGGAGAATACTTGCCGTCGCGCTCGTACCGTGCGGAGCCACACTGGCGGCCGCTCAAGGCACGGTGCGTCCGATCGATCCGGTTTTTGTGAGAGCTCAGACGATGGTCAGCGACGGGAACGGCGCGGCCGGAAGGGCTCTCGTTGACTCGGTGTTAAAGGCCACCCCGCCGTACGCACCGCTGTACCCAGTGGCGCTTTTCTGGAGAGCAAGCCTCGCATCGAACGCGGCCGATGCTGAAAGCGATTACAAGCATATCGTGGTGGACTATCCGCTAGCGCCACAAGCCGAAGACGCGTTATTGCGTCTCGCTCAGCTAGAGCTGGCGCGAGGCGATCGCGATGCGGCACTCTCGCACCTCCAGCGAATTCCGCGCGACTACCCACGGAGCAAATCGCTGGCGCGAGCCAGCTACTGGACTGCACGGGTGCTCTTCGAGAAGAACGACGTACCAAACGCGTGTGCAGCAAACGCAAACGCTCTGTCTCAGGCGACGGCAGACGAAATAGAATTGCGAAATCAGATCCAGTATCAAGGGCAGCGATGCCCGACGGTCGCGGCATCCTCCGTCGCCGCAAACCCGCCGGCAACTGACGCTGTCGGTGGACCTCCAGCTCCCTCGGTGACTACGCCTTCGGTGACACCGCCTTCAGTAACACCGCCTTCAGTAACACCGCCCGCGACGGTCACGGCCAGCAGCACGAAGCCCGTAACCGCTCCACCAGTCACGGCGGCCCCGGCCCGGCAAGAGAAGGTACAACCGCCGGCGGAAGCGCGAGATGCAACACCAAGCATTGTGGTTCCGATGAAACCGTCCCCTTCCCCCGCTCCGGTCAAAGCCACATTGGCGACGGGTGGATATTCAGTTCAGGTAGCGGCGTACAATCACAAGGCAGACGCCGAAAAACTCGTCGCGACTCTAGTCCAGCGAGGCTACCAAGCGCGAGTGGATGGAGACATCCTACCATTTCGTGTCAGGATTGGCTTATACGCAACGGAAAATGATGCCGAGTCGGCTTTGAAGAGAATTAAGGCAAAGCACATGGATGGATTCGTGGCAAGAGTGCCCGCGCGGTGAGTCGTACGGCAGCCACTCCGTTGATGCAGCAGTACCGTGAGATCAAGTCGCGGCACCAGGATGCGATCCTGTTTTTCAGGATGGGCGAGTTCTATGAGATGTTCTACGAGGATGCCGAGGTAGCCTCGAGGGCGCTTGGTCTCACCCTTACCTCGAGAAACAATGGCGGCGCGAGCGAAGTACCTCTTGCCGGCGTCCCAGTGAAAGCTGCCGGCGAGTATTTGCGGCGTTTGATTCAGCAGGGTTTTCGCGTCTCGATTTGCGAACAGACGGAGGATCCAAAGTTCGCCAAGGGAATCGTGAGGCGAGAGGTTGTGGAGACGATCACTCCCGGGGCGGCCTTCTCCGATGATCTGCTGGATGGGTCGCGAAACAACTATCTGTGCGCGCTCAATCGCGAGGCCGATGTCGTCGGAATAGCCGCTGTCGACCTGTCGACGGGTGAGCTGAGATTGGCAATCTCACCGGTGGCCGATCTGGAATCGGCATTGTCCCGATTCACGCCGGGTGAAGTGATCGTCGCTCGCGGCTCAAACCTCGTGCATGCGTTGAAGGGACCAGCTGGCGAAGAGGGCCCGATGGTAACTGAGCGCGAAGGCTGGGAGTTCGATGCCGATCTTGGCCGCGATCAAATCATCGAGCGTTTTCGTGTGAGCTCTCTGGAGGCTTTTGGGATTGAAGATGGGGATCGAGTCAGCGTAGGCGCGGCGGGTGGGTTGCTTCGCTATCTCGCCGAGCTTCAACCCGCCGGCATACCCCACCTTACGCGGCCGCGGATCGAGAGACCTGGCGGCAGCATCCCGCTCGATGAGATGACGAGGCGGAATCTGGAAATCGTCGAGTC
>Ga0207707_10002010_pt1 | contig 18455 bp, 19 predicted proteins | sample KBSC83BmetaG_FD_184336 | JGI IMG/M metagenome (GOLD analysis project Ga0207707, IMG submission 184336) | Corn rhizosphere microbial communities from Kellogg Biological Station, Michigan, USA - KBS C8-3B metaG (SPAdes) (version 2) | ecosystem: Host-associated > Plants > Roots > Rhizosphere ...
CGGCGTGCGGATCAGCGGCGGACTTGCCCTCATCGGCGCCGTCGTCGCCGAGTTCGTCGCCGGCACCGGCGGCGCCGAGACCGGGCTTGCCTCGCGCATCCTCGAAGCGGGCTACCGGCTGGAGATCCCGCGGCTCTTCGCGGCGCTGCTGCTCTTGTCGCTGACCGGCATCCTGATCTTTGCCGTCCTCTCCTGGGTCTCGCGCGCCTTGCTCGCCCATTGGCACGAGAGCGCCCTGCCCGAGGAGGAATAGGGCTCGGCCGTTACGTCCCGCGCACGCGGTCGATGAGGGCAAGCGCATCGGCCGGCGGCCGATCGTCGCGCCAGGCGACATGCCCATCGGGGCGCACCAGCACGAGCGATCGCTCATAGAGCGCGGCGATCCTCTCATCTTTCAGATCGACGATCTTCAGCGGGACGCCGCGCGTCTTGGCGGCCTCGACGAGCGCCATGCTCGAAGGCGGCGAGGAGCCCAGGCGGAGCAGCACGAAGCCTTGCCCAAAGAGATCGAGTGTCGAGCGGTTCTCACCGATCCAGGCATGCGGCGCGCGCGTGCCGGGCCTCGCCGCGGCGACGAATTCGGGCGTCTCGAACGGAATGGGCTTGGTGCCGTCCGGAACGCAGATCGGCGACGGCTCGTAGCAATAGCCGAGGCGCAGATTCTCGGTGAAGATCGCGCTGCGGCCGCGGCCGGTGCGGATGAAGGCCTCGAGAAAGCGCTCGCGCGCGTCCGTGCCTGCCGGCGTCGGCGCGGCGATGTCCTCGCTCGTCGGCAGCGCGACCATGATATTGAACTCGTCGGTCGAGACGCGGACATTGTGGAGCGCAATGGGCTGGCGCTCGGCCTCGTAGGCGTCGAGCAGATGCGGTCCACCCCAGCCTTTGAGCACCGCCGCGAGCTTCCAGCCAAGATCGAGGGCGTCGGCAAGCCCGGTATGCAGTCCGAGACCGCCCGTCGGCGAATTCTGATGCGCAGCATCGCCGGCGATGAAGACACGGCGATCGCGGTAATGCTCGGCGACACGCTCGCGCCGTTCCCAGCTCATCACCGACAGAATCTCGTAATCGAAGTCCCGGCCCGCGAGACGCCGCATGTAATCGTCCGGTGTCGCGCCGGACACCGCCTTCAGCACGGACAGCCGCCAGGTTTCCTCTCCGTCGATGCCGATGATCTCGCCCCAAGTGCCGCCCGCATCGGTGAAGCGGAAAAAACGCGCCCAGCCCTTGTCGTGAATCACCATGAGCTCGCGCGAGCGGAAATAGATATTGATGCTGTTCGAAACAATGCCGAGGCCCTGATAGCCGAAGCCGAGGGCGGTGACGACCGTGCCGTCGGCGCCGTCGCAGCCGACGAGATAGCGTGCCGCGATCGTCTCGCTCTGGCCGGTCGTGCGATCGGTCACCGTTGCGCGCACGCCTTCGGCGTCTTGCTCGAAGCGGTCGAGGCTTGTCATGTGGCGAATCGTGACGAGCGGCAGCGAGCGCGCGCGCTCCAAGAGGATCGGGTCGTAGAAGATCTGCGCGCAGCCCGCGCCGGGCTCAGGCGTGAAGGGGATATGGGTCTCGGCATAAGGCGGCACCTTGAACCGCGCGAGCTCGGGCCCGGTCATGCTGGTGCAGTAGACGAAATCATGGGGCCGGGTCTGCGGCCAGCCGGCGCGCTTGACCTTCTCGGCAATGCGCCAGCGGCGGTTCAATTCCATGCTGCGGATCGAGAGGCCGCTCATCTTCGGCACCGAGACCGTGCCGTCGCGGCGCTCGACCACGGTGCAGACAATGCCGGCCATGCCGAGCTCGATTGCGAGCGCAAGACCGACGGGACCGCCGCCGGCGATCAAAACCGGGATTTGCGCCTCCGTCACGCTTGCGCGCCCTCATCCTTGATCAGCAGCGCGATCTGCTCGGCAACGCAAGCGGGCTTGGCCGAGCCTTCGAGCTCGACCGTCGCCGCGATGGTGAGGCGCACGCCTTGCGGCGCGTCCTCGGTCGAAAGGAATTTGAAAGACGCGCGCACGCGCCGGCCCGCCTTGACCGGCGAGGTAAAACGCACCTTGTTGCAGCCGTAATTGAGCCGCGCCGAAATCCCGTCGATGCGGTAGAGCGCATTGCCGAGGCGCGGCAGCAGCGACAGCGTCAGGAAGCCATGTGCAATGGTCGAGCCGAGCGGCGAGGCGGCGGCGCGCGCGCGGTCGACATGGATCCATTGGAAATCGCCGGTCGCCTCGGCGAATCGATCGATCATCGCCTGATCGATCGTCACCCATTCTCCCGGTCCGATCGTCTCGCCGACGGCGCGCCGCACGGCATCGAGATTGGCAAAGACCCGCATTACCCCATATCCTCGGCTTGCGGGCGATTTTCGTCCGCCGCTTGCCCCGCGTCCAGGGAAGACTTCGCTCGAGGAGAGCGCATTGCGCGAAGCCGTCATCGTCTCGACCGCGCGCACGCCGATCGGCAAGGCGGTGCGCGGCGCCTTCAACGCGACCCACGGGGTCGAGCTGGCGGCGCATGCGATCGGCCATGCGGTGAAGCGCGCGGCGATCGATCCCGCCGAGATCGAGGACGTGATTTTGGGCTGCGGCTTTCCCGAGGGCTCGACCGGCTCCAATATCGCGCGGCTCGGCGCCTTGCGCGCGGGGCTGCCGGTGACGGCGGCGGCGCAGACGGTCAACCGGTTTTGCAGCTCGGGCCTCATGGCGATCTCGATCGCGGCGCAGCGCATCATCGTCGATGGCGTCGCGGCGGCGGTTGCGGGCGGTGTCGAATCGATCTCGACCGTGCCCAACGCGCTCGCGCAAAGCTACGAGCCGGTCGACGAGGTGCTGCAGCGAGCAAAGCCTGAAATTTACCTCCCGATGCTCGATACCGCCGAAATCGTGGCGCAGCGCTACAAGGTCTCGCGCGAGGCACAGGACGAGTATGCGCTCGCCTCGCAAAAGCGTACCGCTGTGGCACAAACCGCTGGGCGCTTCGACGCCGAAATCGTGCCGCTCGCGACGCACAAGAAAATCGCCGATCGCGATAGCGGCAAGGTCTCGCTCGAAGCGGTGACGCTGGCTCGCGATGAAGGCAATCGGCCGGAGACCTCGTCCGAGGGGCTGGCGGGGCTCCAGCCGGTGAAGCCCGGCGGCAGCGTCACGGCCGGCAATGCGAGCCAATTGTCCGACGGCGCTTCTGCTTGCGTCGTGATGGAGCGGAGCCTTGCCGAACAGCGCGGGTTGCCCATCCTCGGCCTTTATCGCGGTGCGGTGGTGACGGGTTGCGAGCCCGACGAGATGGGGATCGGCCCGGTCTTCGCCATCCCCAAGCTGCTGGCGCGCCACGGTCTCAAGCTCGCGGATATCGACCTGTGGGAGTTGAACGAAGCTTTCGCGGTGCAGGCGCTTTATTGCCGGGATCGGCTCGGCATCGATCCCGCGATCTACAATGTCGATGGCGGCGCCATCGCGATCGGCCATCCTTACGGAATGAGCGGGGCGCGGATGACCGGCCACGCGCTGTTGGAAGGCAAAAGGCGCGGTGCCAAGCGCGTCGTCGTCACCATGTGCGTCGGCGGCGGGATGGGCGCGGCCGGCCTGTTCGAGCTGCCGTAATCGATCTCTGGGAGGGAACACCAATCATGACGGGCAACGATATCGATCCGCAATCCGGCTGCCGCCTGCCTCTGCCGAAGCGCGAGGATTTGGACGAGGCCGGCAAGCGCATTTACGACCAGGCGACCGACCCGAAAGGCGGCACGATCCGCGGCCTCAAAGGTCCGGCCGGCATCCAGCTTCATTCGCCCGCGCTCGCGGCGCTGGTGCGGCCGGTCAATCGCTATCTGCGGTACGAATCCGGGTTGGGCGGGCGCGTGCGCGAGCTCGCCATCCTCGTCACGGCGCGCGAATGCGACAGCCGCTTCGAATGGGCGGCGCATGAGCCCGAGGCGCTGAAGGAAGGGCTGACCCAAGCGATCATCGATGTGGTGAAATTCCGCAAGCCGGCAACCGGGCTCGACGCAAAGGATGCGATCATCGTCGAATTGGGCCGCGAGCTGTTTCGGACCAAGCGGCTCGGCTCGGCGACCTATGCGCGCGCCCTGACGCAGTTCGGCGCGCGCGGCCTCGTCGACATTGTCGAGCTCATGGGCAACTATGCCGGTACGGCGCTGCTTCTGGCGGCGTTCGATATGCAGCTCGATCCCGGGACGACGGCGCTGCTGCCCGTGCCGTGACGGCGAACATCATCGCAAAGCAGGCAGCAGCCAAGCCCGCGACCTTGCCCGACCTGCTCCGCCCGGGCCTCGATCTCGTCTTCGTCGGCATCAATCCCTCGCTCTATTCGGTCGCGAAGGGACATTACTTCGCGCGGCCAACCAACCGCTTCTGGCCGGCCTTTTCGCGCTCGCGCTTAAGCGCCAAGGCGCGCGCGGCGCTGGGGCTCGAGCGGCTCTTGCCCGAGCATGACACGCAGCTCCCGGCGCATGGCATCGGCTTCACCGATCTCGTCAAGCGGCCAAGCGCGCGCGCCGCCGAGCTGTCGCGCTGGGAGCTCGAAGCCGGCGCCGAAGCGCTGGCGGAAAAGCTCGCGGAGGCGCGGCCGCGCATCGCTTGCCTGCATGGCCTCACCGCCTATCGGCCGCTTTACCGTCTTCTTGCACCCACTGGCGCCGCGCCGCTCCTCGGCTTGCAGCCCATGCGGCTGGGGCCGACGCCGCTCTTCGTCGTGCCGAATCCCAGCCCCGCCAATGCGCATTTCACTCCGGCCGATCAGGCGGAATGGTATGACCGGCTGGCCGCGGCGCTCGAGGAATTGACCGGTTAATCTCCTGCGCTTTTCGCCGCCGCCGACGCAAGCGCCTCATCGCTTCCGCGCCGCTTCACGCGGGCGCCTCGCGGTGCGATACTCGCAAGATGCGTCGCTGGGACAGATACGATTATATCGGCGCGGCTCTGCTCGCCTTCGTGGTCGCGCTTTTCGCGCTGCATTTCATCCTGCCGGCCGGTCCGCCGCCCGCACCGGTCTGAGCCTCGCTGCGCCCGCCCGCGCTCGATCTTGAAACCAATCCCGCGGCAAAGACGCGCTTGACTCCAGACGCGCCGTCGCGCAAGTTGGCTTCGTCGTGGTGATTTGAAGCCGACCGGCTTGCGGCCACGTTAAAACAACCGCTAAAAGGTCGGAGGCTCGTCAAAGCCCTGACCCTCGCGGTTCAGGGCTTTTTTATTGTCCGCGCCGTCCCGAGCGGCACGAGAAGAAAAGGAGAGACGAGATGGCTTTGATCGATCCCGAGCATTCCGCGGGCTGGCGTCCTCGGACGGTTCTGACGCATAGCGGGCAGCTGCGCTCGCAGTTCGAGGAGACCTGCGAGGCGCTCTATCTGACCTCAGGCTATGTCTATCGCACGGCGGAAGAGTCAGAGGCTGCCTTCAAGAATGACGGGCAGCGTTATGTCTATTCGCGCTACGCCAATCCGACCATCACCATGTTCGAGGAGCGCTTGCGGTTGCTCGAAGGCGCCGAGGCGTGCCGCGCGACCGCCTCGGGCATGGCCGCGGTCTTTGCCGCTTTCGCGTGTTTCTTGAAGGCCGGCGACAAGGTCGTCGCCTCGCGCGCTTTGTTCGGCTCGTGCCTCCACATCCTTCAGAACATTCTACCCAAATACGGCATTGAGGCGGTTCTGGTCGATGGCCGCGATCTCGATCAGTGGAAGCGCGCCGTCAAAGGCGGCGTCACCGCGACCTTTTGCGAAAGCCCGTCCAATCCCGGCCTCGAGCTCGTCGATCTCAAAGCCGTCGCCGAGCTCACCCATGCGGCGGGCGGGGTTTTCGTCATCGACAATGTCTTCGCCTCGCCGCTCCTGCAAAAGCCGTTGAGCCTCGGCGCCGACATCGTCGTCTATTCCGCGACCAAGCATATCGACGGCCAAGGGCGCAGCCTCGGCGGCGCCGTGCTCGGCTCGAAGAAATTCATTCTCGAGCAATTGGCGCCGTTCCTGCGTCACACCGGTCCGGCGCTGTCGCCGTTCAACGCCTGGCTGTTGCTCAAGGGCCTTGAAACCATCGATCTGCGCGTGACGCAGCAATGCGCCAGCGCGCTGGCGATCGCGCAATTCCTCGAGCGTCACAAGCGCGTCGCGAGCGTGCGCTATCCGGGATTGGAGAGCCATCCGCAACACGCGCTGGCGAAGCAGCAGATGAGCGGCGCCGGCACGGTCGTGGTGTTCGAGGCGGGACGCGACAAGGCCGAGACGTTTCGCTTCCTCAATGCGCTGAAGCTCGCTCGGATCTCGAACAATCTCGGCGACAGCAAGAGCCTCGTGACCCATCCCGCGACCACGACGCATAACCGGCTGAAGCCGGAGGATCGTCAGGCGCTGGGCATTTCCGACGCGCTCGTGCGCTTCTCCGTCGGCCTGGAGGATCCGCAGGATTTGATCGAGGATTTGGATCAGGCGCTCGCGACGATCTAACCCGCGCTCTTAGGGGCTGGCGTTCCAGAGGCGCACGAAGCTCTCGAGCTCGCTCGTCTCGACGTCGGACACCACCCAGAGCGCCAGCCCGTCGCGGCGCCAATGGATCACGGTGTAGCCGTCGCGCTCGCTGACGCTCGGCGCGGCATCGGGACCGTGATCGGGCCAAAGGAAGAGATTGATCGGATGCTTGGCGCGCGCATAGGCGAGCGCCGCCACCGGCCGTCCGTCGAGATAGTCGAGCCGTCCGCTGAGCAAGGGGAAACCCTTATCCGCGAGGTTCTTGACCGGCGGGGCGTAGTCGAGCTTGCCGTCGAACCACGGCTTCACCGTGTGGCGATCGGTCGAGATCACGCCCGGCTGATTGCCGGGCTCGAGCGAGCGGATATGGCTTGCGACCACTTGCTCGGCAAGGATCGGCCCCTGGCCGGCCGGAATCACCATTAGCGTCACCGATGCCGCCAAGGCGGCACCCGCGACAAAGCTCGCCGCCGCGCGCCAGGGCCAGGCTCGCACTCGCGCAGGGCGCGCCACGCTCACGCCCGCCTCAGCAGGCGGTGCCGCCGCGGCAATCTGTCGGATGATCCTGTCGCGCAGCGCCGTGCTGGGCCGATGATCGGTCACCTCGCTGCGGACCCGCTCGCGGAGCTGCTGGAGCTCGAGATAGGTCGAGCGGCAGATCGGGCAAGCCTCGCGATGCGCCGCGAGCGATGCCGCCTGCGCGGCATCGAGCTCGCCGTCGAAATCGGCTTGGACCAGCAAGGCCATGTCGCAATGCTCGGTCATGCGGTCTTCTCCGCCGCGCTCGAGGCTCCAGCCGCCGCCGTGAGGAGACGGCGCCCGCGCCACAGCCGCGACATCACGGTGCCGATCGGCGCCTCGGTGATCTGCGCGATCTCCTTGTAGCTGAGCTCTTGCAGCTCGCGCAGCACCACCACCTCGCGCAGCTCGACGGGCAGGCGCTCCAGCAGCCGATCGAGGAGCTGCCGGTCGCGCTCGTGCAGGAGCGCGGTTTCGGGATCATCGCCGGGATCGGGTAGCTCGGGGATCGCGGCCTCCGTCTCGTCGGTGCCGCCCGGCGCGGCATCGAGCGAGACAATGCGGACGCCGCGATTGAGCCGGAGCGATGAATAGGCCGTGTTGCGCACGATTTGTAAGAGCCAGCCGTGGAAATTCGTGCCGCGGAAGCCATCGAAATAGGTCAGCGCGCGCAACATCGCTTCCTGCACCACATCCTCGGCATCGTCCGCATTGCGCATCAGCCACCGCGCCAAATTGTAGGCCGCTCCCAAATGCGGGAGAGCAATGGCTTCGAAGGAAGCCATGGGTTGTGGGGAGGCCATGCCGATTTTCGCCGCGCGCCGTTCTGCGAAGAGGAAGTCTAACACGGCGTCGGCTCCGCGACACGGCTTTCCCCCGATGAAGACCGGGGAAGCCGCGCGTTTATTCCCGGAAAATTGCCGGCAGCGGCACGTTTTCGCGGCGGCGCCAGGCCGGCGGCTCAGCCCGCGAAGCGGGGCAGGAGCCGAAGCGCGTTGCCGCGCTCGATCGCGGTGAATTCCGAGTCGGTGAACTCGCAGGCATGCAGGCCTTTGGCGTGGCCGAGGCTGCCAATGCCATAGGGATAATCGGTGCCGAAGACGATCTGGCTCGTCGGCACGACGCGCTTCAAGCAGCTCATCGGCGCGGGATGGGCGACTTGCGCGATGTCGTAGTGGAAGCGATGGAGCTCATGGAGTACGCCGTCGGGTAGAAGCTCGGGATGATCCATGCGCTTCGCCTGGGTGAGAAAGCGTTCGATCAGATAGGGCATGGTCCCGCCGCCATGACAGAAAATCCACCTTATGTTGCGATAACGCGATGCGGCGCCCGAAAACACCAAGCTGCCGATGGTGCGCGTGGTGTCGGTGCCGTATTCGATCGTCGCGTCATTGTATTCGGGCTGCAGCCCGGAGCAGCAATCGACCGAGGTCGGGTGAACGAAGACCACCGCCTTGCGCGCGTCGAGCTCGGCGAGGATCGGCGCAAAATCCTCATGGCCCAGCCATTTCGCGCGGTAATTGGTGTAAAGCCCGATGCCGTCGGCCTTCAGGTTGTCGAGCGCATAGGCGATCTCGGCGAGAGCGCCATCGATATCGGGCAAAGACAGCGCGGCGAAGAGCCCGAAGCGATTTTTATGATCGGCCACGAGCCGCGCTCCCGCCTCGTTGCAAGCGCGGGCGAGCTTGCGCGCGGCGCGATCGTCGCCGAGATGAATGCCGGGCGTCGTGATCGAGAGCATCGCGCTCGCCGTCCCGCCCTTCTCCATATCCTCGAGCGAGCGTGCCGCGCTCCACTGGCGCAGCGGCGCCTGGAAACCCGGCGGCGGGCAAGCATCGCCCGCCGCGGTCAGCGCGTCCTTATAGGCCGCCGGAACGAAATGATGATGGACGTCGATGATGGCCATGGAGCCCACCGCGCCGTGTCAGCGCGGGCGCCGCGCGGCTGTCGCTTTGGGGCGGATCATCGGCTCCATTTCGGGAGCAGGCGCAGTGCGTTGTCGCGATGGACGGCCTTCAAATCACCGGCGCTGAAGCCGCAGCCGGCAAGGCCCTCGACATGCTCGATCGAAAGCCGGAACGGATAGTCCGTGCCGAACATGATCTGCGAGGTCGGCACGATCGTCCGCAAGCAGCCCAAGGAAGAGGGATTCGAGGCCTGCGCCGTGTCGTAATAGAAGCGCTGCAGCTCGTGCATCAGCCCGTTGGGGAGCTTCGCCGCAAAGGGCGGCGCCTTGGCGAGATTGACCAGCCGCTCGATGAGGAACGGCATGGTGCCGCCGGCATGCGAGAAAATCCATTTGATGTTGGGATAGCGTGCAGCGCTGCCGGTGAAGAGCAAGCTCGAGATCGTGCGCGTCGTGTCGGTGCCGTATTCGATGATCGACTCATTGATCTCGGGAACGAGGCCTTGGCAGCAGGGCGCGCAGACCGGGTGGGTGTAAACCACCGCCTTGCGACGGTTCAATTCCTCGAAGAGCGGCGCGAAATCGGCGTGGCCCAGCCATTTGGTGTCGTAGCTGGTGTAAAGCCCGATCCCGTCAGCCTTCAACGTGTCGAGCGCATAGGCGAGCTCGGCGAGCGAGCCCTCGACATCCGGCCAGGGCAGGGCGGCGAAGAGGCCGAAGCGCCCGGGATAGTTGCGCGCCATCTCCATCGCGTAATCGTTGCAGATGCGGGTGAGGCGGCGCGACTCTTCGTTGCTGCCGAAATGGAGGCCGGGGAGGGTGATCGAAACGAGCGCCGTCGCGACGCCGGCCTTGTCCATGTCTTCGACCGATCCTTGGACCGTCCAGGCTTCCATGCAGGGCTGGAAGCGGCGTTTCGGCTGCACCGCGGCCTTATACGCGGGCGGAACGAAGTGATGATGGACGTCGATGATATGCGGCGCTGGCGCCATTGATTCCTCCCCTCGGCTTTGCCGGCGTCTACCATACCGGCGTGGGGTCGCGGCGACAACCTGAGGCGCGGCGCGGCTCGATCCCTGCTCCTGCCGAGGCCGACGATTAACCGCCGCTTAACCGTGGCGGCGGAGACTTTATCCCAAACGGCCTGCCGATCGCCTGGCGCGCGCTCGGCGGAGTGGGATTGGGGATTCCGTGTTGCCGAATAGGGCGTTCTTCATTCGATCGACGAACCGGTTACTTGCTGTCACCGGGATCGGCGGCGTCGTGGTCATGCTGCTCGCAGCCGCCTTCGCGGTGTGGACGCTCTATGAGACCACCTTCGAGAACGCCCAGCGCACCCTTGCCAATGTCTCGCTGGTTCTCGCCGAGGAGACCGCGCGCTCGTTCCAGTCGGTCGATGTGATGCTCGCGGAAATGCAGCAAGATATCGCCGACATGAAAATCGCGACCCCGCAAGCGCTGCGCCTGAAGCTCGCGGGGATCGACACGCACCGTTATCTCGAGCTCGAGCGCAGCAACCTGCCGCAGGTCGAAGCGCTCGCGATCAACGACGCCGCGGGGAAAGTGCTCAATTCGTCCCGCGCATGGCCGATCGAGCCGCTCGGCAATGCATCCGGCGAGCATGTCGTCGTCGCGCATGATCCGGCCGATAAGGCGCTCCTCATCGGCACGCCGGTTCGCAGCATCCGCACCGGCGCCTGGACGCTCTATATCGGCCGTGCGCTGTACGCTCCGGACGGGGCCTATCTCGGGACGGTGACGGCAGCCATCCGGCTGAGCTATTTCGAGGATTTCTACCGCTCGATCGCTCTTGGCCCGGACAGCGGCATCGCCTTGCTGCGCCGTGACGGCAAAGCCTTGGCGCTCTACCCGTCGGTTCAGGACGAGATCGGCGGGTTGTCGCTCGCCCAGTCGCCGCTCGTGCGCCGGGTGATCGCCGGCGCGGACAAAGCCGCGGGCTTCACCGCCGAATTCGCCGGCGCCGCGCCGCGCCTTGCCGATCTGCACGCGGTGCGCGGCTTCCCGCTTATCGTCTCGGTCAATGAGGGCGTCGACACTATCTTCTCCGCATGGCGCCGCGACGCGCTGGTGATCGCGATCGGCACCCTCGCCGCCATCATCGGCAGCTGCTTCCTCTTCGGCGCGTTGGCGCGCCAGGAGCGGCGGCGCGCCGAGATGGCGCGGCAATTGAGCGAGAACGAGGCCAAGCTCGCGGCGGCGCGCGATACCGCCGAAGCCGCGAACCGGGCGAAGTCCGATTTCCTTGCCGCGATGAGCCACGAAATCCGCACGCCGATGAACGGGATCATCGGCATGAGCCACCTCTTGCGCGGCACGCGCATGAGCACCGAGCAGCAGGAATACGCCGATTCCATTGCCGAATGTGCCGAATCGCTGCTGCTTCTCGTTAACGACATTCTCGACCTCTCGAAGCTCGAATCGGGCGTCATGACCCTCGAGGCGGTCGCGTTCGATCTTGCCGAGCTGGTCCAATCCGTGGTGCCGATCCTGCAGCCGCGCGCGCGGGAAAAAGGCATCGCCTTCACGACGCGGATCATGTCGAGCGTCGATGGTTTCTTCGTCGGCGATCCGACGCGCTTGCGCCAAATTCTGCTCAACCTCGCCGGCAACGCCGTCAAGTTCACCGCGACGGGCGGGGTGCGCATCGAGGTATCGGCCACCGAGCGCACCGCGCGAAGCGAGAGGCTGCGCTTCGAAGTGATCGATACCGGCATCGGCATTTCGCCGGAGGCGCAGCAAAAGCTGTTTCACAAATTCAGCCAGGCCGACGGATCGATCGCGCGGAAATTCGGCGGCTCCGGCCTCGGACTCGCGATCTCCCGTCAATTCGTCGAGCTGATGGGCGGCACGATCGGCGTGAGCAGCGAGGAGGGCGTCGGCAGCCGGTTCTGGTTCGAGGTCTCGCTCGCCCCGGCCACCTCGGCGGTCAATCCGGCGGCGATCACCGGCGCCCTGCTGGCCGATCCGCCGCGCCGCCGCATGAGCGTTCTCCTCGCCGAGGACAACCCGATCAACCAGCACGTGGCGCGCGCGATCCTGACCAAGGCGGGGCACCGCGTCGATATCGCGCAGAACGGCTATCAGGCCGTCGAAGCCGCTCGCGCCGGCCGCTACGATCTGGTGCTGATGGATATCGAAATGCCCGATCTCGGCGGGCTCGAAGCGACCAAGCGCATCCGCGCCCTGCCGCCGCCGCAGAGCGAGGTGCCGATCGTGGCGGTGACCGCGCATGCGCTGTCCGGGGCGCGCGAGATCTATCTCGCCGCGGGCATGAACGATTACCTCTCCAAGCCCTTCAACCCGCGCGATCTGCTTGCTTTGCTCGACCGGATCGGCGGAAAATCCGGCATGGTGACGCAGAAAGACGCCGCCCCGCGCCAGAGTTCCGATGCGCCCGCGCCGGTCTTCGATCGCGCCCGGCTCGATGAGCTGCGCCAGGTGCTCGACGACCAGAAATTCGCGGGCATCGTCGTCGAATTCACCCGCAGCCTCGAGAGCCGGGTGAAAGGTCTTTCGGCGCTGCTGCAGCGCGCGGCATGGCCGGAGGCGGCGCAGGAAGCGCACGACATCGTCAGCGTCGCCGGAAACATCGGCGCCACGCGGCTTTCGAGCCTGTCGCGCGCGCTCGAGCTCGCCTGCCGCGCCGGCAACGAGGCGGATTGCCTCGCCTTGCGCGCCCGTCTGGCGGGCGAGGCGGCGCAAGCGCTGCAGGCGCTCAAGACCTATCAGGCTGCGGCTTGATCCGTCACCGAGGCCTCAGAGCCAGCGCCACTGGCCGATGACGCGGCCTTGGATATAGGCCTCCGCAAGGCTGCGCTCATAGGCCTCGTATTTGGGATTGTCGGAGCTGATGCGCACGCGGATCGGCTCGCTATGCGCCAAGGTCTGCACCCGCTTGACGACGAGGCCCAGCCCGTCCCAGACGACGAAAACGCCGGGCGGGCTCGGCGTGCAGTCGCCGGTATCGACCAGCACGCGCTGGCCCGGCTGCAGCGTCGGCTCCATGCTGTCGCCCATCACCGTGATGATGCGCAGATCGCTCGCGGGGGCGGTCGAATAGAACCGCACCACTTCGGTCGGCACGCGCCACGCGCCGACCACTTTCTCGTTCTCGCCCGTGAGGCCGTCGCCCGCCGAGGCGCGCACATCGAGCTCCTCGATTTTGAGCGTGCCGGCGGAAGGTTCCTCGGACTTGGGCGTTAGACTGCGCGCGCCCGATCCGTCCACCCCGGCGAGAGCGTAGAGCTCGGCCGGATCGATCCCTTTGGCGCCGAAAATCGGCACCAGGCGCTGCGTCAGCTCGAGCGGCAGCAAGGCTTTGCGGAAGCGATCTTCGTAATGCTGGTAGCTCGATCCGTGCTCCATGCCGAGCGCGTGCGCGACTTCGCGGATCGAGAGACCCGCGCGCTGGCGCAATTGCTTCAAGCGGCGAGAGACGGCGACGGTTTCAGCCATAGATAGAATATAGACGCATTCGCCATACATATCCACACGGATTTTGCTTGACAATCGAACGTAATTAGCGTACATATCGAACGTCACCGCCGTTCGGAAAGGGAGGCCCACAATTGCCGACGCGTCGCCCTCATCTCGCCTCCGATTTGAACAAAACAGGAACAAAAAGCAAAGGCGGCCGGCAGGACCCGGATCAGGGCTGTGCCTATATCGCCGCCGGGACATGGCGTGCCGGCGCAGCGCCCTTTTGCGGCGCGCCGGTCGTGCCGGGCTCGTCCTATTGCGCCCGTCATGCGCCGCTGTGCGGCGTCGACCCAGCCAGCGAGCGGGGCGAGCAGATTGCGGCGGAGCAGGATGCCGCTGCCGCGATGAGCCTGTTGCCGGAGGGCGAAGCTTACGCCGTGCCGGACCCGCTCGAGGAGGAGGGCGCGCTCGAGGCTTGGGATCTGCCCTCGACCATCGTCAGCAATAGGGAGGAGGAATGAGCCGCCCGCGCGCGCGAGGGCGCGATCGCGCCGACGAAGTGCGCCCTACGCCCGAGCGTCTCGCGCATGGCCTCGTCGAGCGCGTGCCGCGGGCGATCGCCGACGAGGCGGGAAGGCCCGCTCGGCCTTACCGCGCGCCGGATACGCTGTCGCTGATGCTGCGCAAGAACACCATCACGAGTGCGATGCATCAGGCCGGGGACGATTTCCACGCGCTCTTCGTCACCGCCGCGCTCGAACCGTTGCGCGCCGCGGATTTGATGCGGCTGCCGGATGCCGGCGGAGAAATCGCGTTGAGCCTGCGCCAAGCGGAAGCACGCAAATCGGTGTGGCGCGCGCTGAAGACGCTGGGCGGGATATCGGCGCCGGCGGGCTCGTGCATTTGGCACGTCGTCGGCTGCGAATGGACGCTCAAAGCCTGGGCGCAGCGGCAAGGTTGGAACGGCCGCTCGCTCAGCCAGGAAGCCGCGTCGGGAATTCTGATCGGCTCGTTGGGCGTGCTGCAGGCGCATTTCGGCTTGTGAGCGATCCGATGTATTGCCCGTTGCATGCGCAGGCGACGGCGATCAGGCTTGCGTCGCATAGTCCGATGCTTCATGCATCTCGTCGAAACGGGTGGCCCGGGAAACCGAGAACGGAACGATGCCTCGACAAACGATCTTCGTCATGACGATTGCCGCCGTGGTGCTTGCGCTCAACGGTGCCTGCACGTCTTTGCCGAACGGAGCGGCGTCCAACGCCGTCGAGGCAGATATTGCGGCGAGCCGCACGGCGGGACCGGTATCGAGCGCGCCTGGCGCGCCGATCGCCGATCGGAGCCGCGATCTGCGCGCGGCGGCGAGGCCATCCTCCAATGCCGCGGCCGAGCCCGTTCCAACGTCGCCTCCTGGCGCGGGCGGCGCCGCAACCGGCGCCTTCGCCGATGGGGCCGCTCAAAGAGGAGATCCCGAGCGCGGCCGACGCTTCGCGCTCGGCAATTGCAGGCCGTGCCATGTCGTGGCGGCCGATATCAGTCCTCGCCCATTCTTCGCGAATGCGCCCGCCTTCGACGCGATCGCCAATTCCGCGGAAACCACGCCGGCAGGTCTCAATGTATGGTTGACCAATCCGCATCCGACCATGCCGAGCTTGCGGCTGACGCCAGCCGAATCGGTCGACGTGATCGCTTATATCATGAGCCTGCGCACTCGGCGCTGAGCGGCACCGCCGTCGAGGCTTGTCGGTCGTGGAGCGAATTTTTGGTTGGCAGCGTGGTCCGCGATGTGGTCCCATGGGGTGGAGGATCGCGCCTTCCGGGGGGCTTTTGCCAAATATCCGAGGCTTGTTGCTAAAAGTCACGACGAGTTGGTTTGTCGCGTAACAAGGTGTCAACGAATTCGATCAACTCTGGGGGGATGAGAGTGATCGAGGAACATTCGCGCGGGAGAGTCTGCGCCGCCTTTGCGGCCCTTGCGATGGCCGCCGCGCTCTCTGCTTGCGCGGCGCCGGGGGCGAGCGATACGGGCGCCGCGCCGCCGCATGTGGTGGCGGCCCCGATCACCTCCGTGGACAAGGAGAAACTCGCGAGCTTTACCCAGACGGGGCTCGCCTCCTGGTACGCCAAGTCGCGTCGGTCGAAGCGCACCGCCAGCGGCGAGAAGATGAGCAACACCGAGATGACGGCGGCGCACCGCTCGCTGCCGCTGAACACCCGGGTGCGCGTGACCAATCTCTCCAATGGCAGCTCGGTGACGGTGCGCATCAATGATCGCGGGCCCTTCATCCGCGGCCGCGTCATCGATCTTTCGCCGGCCGCGGCGAACGAGCTCGGGATGAAGGAAGCAGGGGTCGCGCCGGTGCGCATCGAGGTCTTCGCCGCCGATCAGACCACCAAGCCGCCGGTGACGGCCGCCGCGAATTGAGGAGCGGGTCGTTTTTGCTTGACCAATCCGGATCGATATGCTAGAATTATTTTAATGTGAGAGAACCGGCCCGGCCTTGCGCCGGGTTTTTTGTTGCTTGCTTCGACCGCAAGCGGGGACCGCCTCTCCGGGCTTTGTGGAAGAATTCTAATAATCTGCTTGCTTTTCGCCCGCGATTTATTTGAAAGTGCGGGAGAATCTTTCCGCGCGGCTCGATGAGCAAACTCTGGCCCTTGGTTGCGATCTTTGGTGCTGCTGCCGGCTTGGGCGGCTGCGCCTTGCCGCCCGTCCTCATGGTCGCTTCCTATTCGGCGGATGTCGTCAGCTATGCTGCGACCGGGAAGACGGTGACCGATCACGCCTATTCCGCCGTCGCGCGCAGCGATTGCTCGTTCATCCGCATCCTCAAGCGAAAGCCGATCTGCGTCGACAAGCCTCCGGACACCCCGGCGCCCGGGCCGCAACTCGCGGCGGCACCCGAGGCTGACGCGCCCGCCGCGCCCGCTGCGGCGAGCGAGCGCTATGTGACGATCGGCAGCTTTCTCGAGACGCGCCATGCGCAGGAAGCTTGCGCGCGCTACGCGCCCTATCATCCCGCGATCATCGAGGCGATGGTGCGCGGCCGGCATTTCCATCGCGTTATTGCCGGACCCTTATCGGCCTCCGAGGCCGAACAGCTGAAAGACAGCCTCATCGCCGCGGCGCCGGAGTCGAAGCCGGCGCGCGGTTAAGCGCGCTTTCGCCCAGCCGGCCGTGTCGGCCTTTCGCCGGCGACCACGCACCGCATTCCATCATCGGCCGCTTTCGCGGCCAACACCCCAACCCGGCCTCGCGCCGGGTTTTTTCATGAAAGGACCCACCCCATGAATCAACGGCAGCGTTTTTTCGTGCTCGAATATCTGATCGATCTCGATCCCGGAGCAGCGGCGATCCGCGCCGGCTATGGCGCCAAGCATGCCCGGACCACCGGGGCGCGGTTGCTGCGGCGGCCGGAGATCGCCGCGGCGATCCGCACCGCCATGGCCGAGCGCGCGGCCCGCCTCGGCATCACGCCTGAGCGCGTGATCGAGGAATATGTCCGGATCGCCTTCGTCGATCTGCAACTCGTCACGAATCTCGATTCGGTCGGCGAGTATCTGGCGCAAGTCTCGGATGACGCGGCGGATGCCGCCGCCGCTCTCGCCTATATCGAAGGCCTCGCGCATCGCCGTCCCAGAGGCCCGATGGAAGAGGAGCGCAAGGCGCTCGCCTGCCTTGGACGGATTCTCGGACTGACCGTCGTCGAGCCCGACCGGGCGGTGCCGCAGGCTTGATCGATCGAGCGCAGGAGATGGCGATGGGCGAGGAGACGAAGGATCCGGCGAAGCTGACACCGCGCGAGCAGCGCTTCCTGGAGGAATACGCGATCGATCTCGATCCGACCGCCGCCGCGCTCCGCTGCGGCGCGACGGAAGCGAAGGCGCAGGCCGTCGGCGCGAGTCTTTTGCGCAAGCCGGCGGTCGCCGCCGCCGTCCAGCGGTTGCGCGCCGCGCGTCAGCAGCAGCGGCGCGTCACCGCCGACCGCGTGGTCGAGGAATATGCGCGCATCGCCTTTGCCGATCTGCGCGACTTCTTCGATTGGGGGCCCAAGGGCGTGACGTTGCGCGCCAAGGAGGAGCTGACGGAATGGCAAGCCAGTGCGATCGCCGACATCGAGCCGCCCGGTCCAAACGGCAAGGGCCCGCGCCTGCGGCTGCACGACAAGAAGGCGGCGCTCGATGCGTTGGCGCGGCATCTGGGTCTCTTCCGGCCGCGGGATCAGCCAGGCGAGGAACCGACGCTCGAGGGCCGCGACCCGCGGGCGGTGCTGCGCGAGCGGCTCTTGCGCCTTGCCAATAAGAAACCCGGCGATTGACGGCGCAAGCCGCGGCGCGGCGCGAGCGCGAAGGACATCATGCCGCATGCGTCGCCTGCATGGCCCTCACCCGTGGCTGGTGCGCTTAAACCCTCTTTAAGAGCAACTTCCTAATCTCTCCACTCCGCGGCTTTCGTGGCGAGTGGAGGTTGGTGACGTGTCGTTTATTATGAATTGGTCGATCCGCTGGAAGGTCATCAGCGCTTTCACCGTCGTGATCTTGTTGTGTATCGGCCTTGGCGTTCTGGCCGTCGACCGGCTCGCGGCGGTCAACAGCCAGGCGGAAGACATTCGCTCCGACTGGCTTCCCTCGGTCCGTTCTTTGGGGCAGGTCGCGATTTTCGTCGAGCGCGCCAAGGCGATCGAGAACAACATCGTCAACAGCCCCAATGGCGCCAGCAACGAGAAGGCGCTGCAAGTTCTGAAACTCACGCTCGATGCCCACGACAAGGCGTGGCGCGAATATCAGTCGATGATTTCCTCGCCCGAGGAGCAGCGTCTCGCCGGTGCGATCGCCGCGGGATGGGACGCCTATTCAGCCTCTTGGGAAAAGACCCTCGCCGCGCTGAAGAAAGGCGATGCCAATGCCGCCGCCGATTTCAACGGCGATGCAAACCTCGCGATCATCAACAAGCTGCGCGATGCGATCAACGCCGATACCGAATTCAACCGCCAGGGTGCGAACGCGGCGGTGCAGCGGGGCAGCGCGGCCTATCAATCGGCGCGCATCTGGATTTTCACGGTTTTGGCTGCCGTGGTGGCGCTGTGCGCGGCCATGGCCTATCTGATCGTCTCCGGCGTCTCG
>Ga0207707_10002011_pt1 | contig 18452 bp, 16 predicted proteins | sample KBSC83BmetaG_FD_184336 | JGI IMG/M metagenome (GOLD analysis project Ga0207707, IMG submission 184336) | Corn rhizosphere microbial communities from Kellogg Biological Station, Michigan, USA - KBS C8-3B metaG (SPAdes) (version 2) | ecosystem: Host-associated > Plants > Roots > Rhizosphere ...
CCGGGTTGTAGACGGGCAGGTCAGTGCGCTGCTTGAAGCTGATGCCGTACTCCTGGTTCGCGGCGTGGAACACGCCGTTCTCCAGCACGTTCTTCATTTCGAAGTACGGTTTCAACTGGCTTTCGTCGAACGCATATTTGTCGGCGCGCACCTTCTCGGTGTAGTACGACCAGTCCCAAGCGGCCAGCTCGAATGTCGGCTCGCCCTTGGCGGCCTGGCTCCTGTCGACCATCGCCTGCAGGTCGGCGGCTTCACGCTTGGCGTTGGCGACCGCGGGCGGCGCCAGTTTGCCGAGCATCGCGTTCACTGCTTGCGGTGTCTTCGCCGTCTGGTTGGCGAGGCCATACGCGGCATAGTTCGGATAACCCATCAGCTTCGCCTTCTCGGCGCGCAGCGTCATCACCTTCGACACGATCGTGGTGTTGTCGTACTGGTTGCCACGGCTGCCGCGGACCAGGGATGCCTCGTAAATGCGCTGGCGCAACGCGCGGTTGTCGAGTTGTGCGATCACCGGCTGGATCGTGGTGTTGACCAGCGCAATAACGTATTTTCCGGCGAGGCCGCGCGACTTGGCGGCCGTGGCGGCAGCCTCGATCTGCGCGTCGCCGAGGCCGGACAATTCATCCTTGCTGTCCACCACCACGGCGGAGTCGTTCACCTCCGCCAGCACGTTCTGGCTGAAGTCGGCGCCGAGCTTGGCCAGCTCGCCGTTGATTTCCTTCATGCGCGTCTTGTCGGCGTCGGAAAGTTGCGCGCCGGCCCGCACGAAGTCGTCGTGATAGCGCTCGACCAGGCGCACGCCTTGCGCGTCGAGGCCGAGATCGTTGCGCTGGTCGTAAAGCTTTTGCACGCGCGCGAACAACTTCGGGTCCAGCATGATCGCGTCGCGATGTGCCGCCAACCTTGGCGCGTATTCCGCCTGGATGGCTTTCTTCGTGTCGTTGTTCTCGACACCGGAAAGGCTGAAGAACACGGTGGTGGCGCGATCCAGGATCCGGCCGGATTTTTCCAGCGCGAGGATGGTGTTGTCGAAGGTCGGCGCATCGCCATTGTCGGCGATGGCTGCGACTTCCTTCAGGTGATCGGCCATGCCGCGGTCGAACGCGGGTGCGTAATCGGAATCCTTGATCTTGTCGAACTGCGGGAAGTGCAGTGGCAGCGGACTCTCGGTGAAGAACGGGTTGGCCGGGTTGGCCGTCGCGGCTTGCTGTGGCGTGGAGGACGTCTCGGAATCCTTGTTGGCATCGGTGCCGCCGGCACAGCCGGCGAGGAAACCCGTGAGGGCCAGGGCCAGTAGCGACAGGGAAGATTTCATCGTTGCAGGCTCGTTGAAGGGGAACCTGCATCCTACCGAAGGTGCGTGGTCCTGGCCCGTGACCAAAGGCATGCACGCGCGCGCCGGGTGCGGGGCCGCACGATTGCGGACGCAAAAAAACCCGCGCATGGCGGGCTTTCGTCGTGGCATGGCTCGAAGAATGGCGGAGCGGACGGGACTCGAACCCGCGACCTCCGGCGTGACAGGCCAGCATTCTAACCAGCTGAACTACCGCTCCGCGGTCTTCGATTTTTGAAACTGCAATTGTGCAACATTCCCGCGCGTTCCAAAAGTGCGAAACCGCTTTGCCACGGTCGCGAACCTATGGCGTCCCCACGGGGATTCGAACCCCGGTCGCCACCGTGAAAGGGTGGTGTCCTAGGCCTCTAGACGATGGGGACAGCGTGGGGATTTGGTGGAGCCAGACGGGATCGAACCGACGACCTCTACAATGCCATTGTAGCGCTCTCCCAACTGAGCTATGGCCCCACGCTGGGAACGCGCAAGGATAGGTGCACGCGTTTTCAGCGTCAAGCTTTTTGCGTGGAAATCGATGCGCGCAACCAACCGGGAGGGATGTCTTGCACGAAATCCAGTTCATCCGGGACCTGGCCTGCGTGATGCTGGCGGCGGGCGTGGTGGTGGTGATCTTTCCGCGCCTGCGTTTGCCCGTCCTGCTGGGTTACATCGTGGCGGGTGTGTTGATCGGTCCGCACATGCCGTGGCGGTTCCTCACCGACCAGCGCACGATGCAGTCGATCGCCAACCTCGGCGTGGTGCTGCTGATGTTCACGCTGGGGCTCGATTCCAATTTGCGCAAGCTGCGTGCGCTGGGCGCGGGCGTGATGCTGGCCGCGCTGGTGGAAGTCGGATTCATGTTGTGGCTGGGCATCGAGATCGGGCGTCTCGCGGGGCTGACCGGGCGCGAATCGCTGTTCCTTGGCGGCGTGATCTGTTTTTCTTCCACGATGATCGCGCTGCGTACGGTGGCTGACCGCGGCTGGCGCGGGCAGGGCTTCGTCGCCGGCATGGTCGGCATGCTGGTGTCGGAAGAAGTGCTGACCGTGGTGCTGATCACGGTGCTCAGCGCGATCGCCGCGGGCAGTGCCGACACCACGGGCATCGCGTTCACGGTCTTGTGGCGGATGCTGTTGTTCGTCGCGGTGGCGCTGATACTCGGCTTGCTGCTGCTGCCGCGCCTGCTGGACTGGCTGGCCAGACGCGGACGCGACGAACCGCTGCTGGTCACCGCGCTCGGCATTTGCTTCGGCGCCTGCCTGCTGGCGGTGTGGGAAGGTTTCAGCGTGGCGCTCGGCGCGTTCCTGGCGGGCGTGGTGGTGGCCGAGGCGCGTTGTTCGGACCGCATCGTGCGCCTGGTGCGGCCTGTGCGCGACATGTTCGCCGCGATCTTCTTCGTCGCCATCGGCTTGCTGCTGGATCCCGCCGAGATGCTGCCGTGGTTGTGGCCGGCGCTGGGCCTGGCGCTGGCGGTGATCGTCGGCAAGACGCTGGCCTGCGGCGTGGGTGCGTTCGCCTGCGCGGGACGGGGTGCGCGCGACGCACTGCGCACCGGTTTGACGATGGCGCAGATCGGCGAATTCTCTTTCGTGATCGCATCATTGGGCATCGCCGCGGGCGCGGTGGGGAAATTCCTGTATCCGCTGACGGTGACGGCGGCCGTCGCGTGCATGCTGGTGTCGCCGCTGTTGCTGCGCGCCGAGCCCGCCATCCTCGCTGGGTTCAAGCGCATCACGCCGTCGTCCTTGCGCGCGGTTGCGCTCGGCTACCACGAATGGGTCAACGGCACCGCGCGTGCGCGCGAAGACCTGGTACTGGCAAAGATGCTGCGCCGGCTGTTGTGGCACATCGCGGTGAACCTGGTATTGGTCTGTGCCGTGTTCGGCATTTGTGCGTTCATCAGCGCGATGGTGCCGCGCTGGTGGCCGCACTTGCCGCTGTCTGGCGTAGCGAGGCGCTCGCTGGTCTGGGCGATCGCATTGTTCGTGTCGCTGCCGATGCTGATCGCGGTGTATCGCAAGGCGGACGCGCTGGGCATGTTGCTGGCCGAACTCGGCATCAGCGAACAGATCCATGGCGTGCGCACCGCCGTGCTGCGGCGGGTGTTCGGCAAGCTGGTGCCATTGGGCGCGCTGGCGGGCATGGCGCTGCTGGTCAGCGCGCTGGGCAGCAGCATCCTGCCGCCACGCGGGGTGCTGGTGGCCCTGCTGGCGATCGGCGCGTTCACGGTTTGGTTCCTGTGGGGCGCGCTGGTGCGGGTGCATGCGCGGATGCAGGCGGCCTTGCGCGATTTGATCGAACAGGAACCGCAACCGCCATCGTGATTCAGCGGCGCGACAGCCACGCGCCGGCCGGCCGCGCGATTATGATCGGCGCGCTTCCATGGTCGCCGCCCCCTCGCGGCGAGTTGTTGCATCGGCAAAGGGAGACAACGATGAAGACACAGGGCATCAAATGGCTGGGGCTGTCGGTGTTGCTGGTGGCGGGTTTCGTGATGGTGGCGCCGTCCGCCTTCGCGGCGAGCGACAGCGGTTACAGCGCTACATGCAAGGACGGAACGTCGTGGACGGGAACCAGCAAGCGCGGCGCCTGTCGCGGCCACAAGGGCGTCCAGAGCTGGAATGGCGGAGCGGCTTCCGGCGTCGCGGCCGAGCCCGCGGCGAAGACGACGCACGAACGCAAGTCGCGCAAATCGAAGAACGCCGAAGAAGCGGCTCCGGCTGCCAACGCCGCGCCCACGGTCGCGCCCGCCACGGCTGGCGCGGTGAGTGCAATGTGCAAGGACGGCACTTCGTGGTCGGGCAAGTCCAGGCGCGGTGCCTGTCGTGGCCACAAGGGTGTCAAGGACTGGGGTGATGGAGCGGCGGCTGCAGCACCAACACACGCCGCGGCATCGGCGCCAGCGGCTGTGCCCGCGAACAATGCACCGGGCGCCCCGATGCCCGCTTCACATCGCACCTCGACGCGCACCGCATCCACCGGCGGTTCGATGGGTGCGCCCGCGCCGGGTGGCGGCGCCGGCAAGGTCTGGGTCAACAGCGAAAGCAAGACCTACCATTGCCAAGGTACCAAGTGGTACGGCACCACCAAGCACGGCGAATACATGACGGAAGCGCAGGCCAAGTCGCAGGGCGATCACGCCGATCACGGCAAGGCATGTTCGAGTTGACCTGGGTATCTCGCCAAGCTTTTGAATATGGGAAAGGCCGGCAGCGATGCCGGCCTTTGAATAGCTGCGCCGTAGCGTCTCGCCGCTGCCCGGGGAATACGCGCGAACGATTCGCACCGGCTTGGACCCTGCAAGGCTTGCGACGTCGATCTGCGGGACTGGCCTGGGGTTTTCCTCGCCGTCGGGGAAAATTACACTCGGTCGATGGTGCGGAAATACCCACAAAGCCGCACGCAGCAACGATATTGCGCAGCATCGGACCACACGCTTCGGGGCGCGCTGTCGGCAGGCTTTACGAATCCGTCCCGAAGTGCGCCTCCAGGAAAAATAATTGCTTTATAAACAATAATATACGAGCTGGCACGCGAATTGCTTTGATCAGTCCACTTCAGCAATATCGAACAGCGTTCGAGGTGAGTCATGAAAAAGCAAGCGATCTTCGGGTTGATGTCGGCTGCGGCCATTGCGCTGTTTGCGCTGGCAACACCGGCTCTTGCAACCCCGATTTCCCAGACCATAAACCTGAACCAGGTTTACACCGGCAACACGCCTGACGGCCCGGCGCCGTGGCTCACGGCCACCTTCACCTACGACTCGGGTTCGACCACCGGCACTCTGGTTCTGCAGTCGAAACTGAGCGCTTCGGATTTCGTGCAGGGCGCGACCGGCGTGACCGGTTGGGGTTTCAATATTGATCAAACCCTTGCCGACTTCGATTGCACCAGTGGCACCTGCGCGAACACTGTTCTGACTTCATCGCTCAACTCCGGGCCCGTCCCCGGCGGGTTCAACCTTGGCTTCGGCTGGACTTCCAAGAATCGTTTTGATGGGAGCGATACAGCCACTTATCTGCTGACATTCGACAGCGCGCTGGGCAGCACCTCGCCCTTCGTCGCCAACGGCAGTGGATGGCTTTCCTACGCACATGTACAGGGCATCACGGGTGAGTGCAGCGGCTTTATCGTGTCGGGCAGTGGTACCCTTGGCACACCCGAAGGCCCGTGCAAGACCGTGAGTGTGCCTGAACCGGCAGCACTGGGCTCACTGGGCATGTTCGGTCTCGGCGTGCTGTTGATCGGGGTATTCCTCGGCATGCGGCGCCGTTACTGCTGAACCGACGTTCTCGCAGCAAGACACCTGCAACCCCCGGCAACGGGGGTTGCACTTTTTGTGGGCCACGACATCCGCTGCCGCGGCAGGGCGAGTCCACCTGTCAACCGGGCATGGCGGCAGCCTTGTCTGCCAGCCTTGTCCAGCCCCGTCACGGATTCGCCATCCGACTGCGCGACTCAGGGCCGCCCTCGGCGTTCAAAATCGGCTCTCCGCCGATTTTGTCGAACGGGGTTCAATTCCGCGCCCACCTCGCAGAAATGTGAAAGCCGCCACGAGGGCGGCTTTCACATTTTTGGTGGGGCGGGGGCTATCTAACAAGCGACGCAATTGATTGATCGTAGCCACTTTTCAAAATCATATTCGCCGCAGCTACCGCCAAAGTTACCGCCAACGCGCCGCGACGCTGACCTGAGGGAGCTTGGCATTCCTCGCATCCCGATTGCGTTGAACTCATACCGCTCCGACCAGATAGTGAAACTGAGATGTTGCCGGTCTCGTAAACACCACCTTAAGTTGCTTGCATCTGCTGCTCGAACTTGCACCACTGCCGGGGCTTCCTCCGGACGAGGGCGCTGCGGCGCCCACTGTGCAGATGGTTGAGCGTATGGAGATGACGATGAGACCACCCGCCAGAAGGATGCGGCCGTGACCCGTTTAGTGCAGAAAAATCAGGTTACCCTGATTGGCTGGACGAATGACGTCACTATCTCGGATCGTGCTTGCCTTTCGGCGGTAACCCCCGGATGGGGTAACCACCACGACTTCCTTATGCGCCACAAGCTGTTCGAGGGCTTGCCGATAGCGGAGGCTGTCTGCGGGCGTGGAGTTGCAGGTGTCCGAGTAGAGCGTTCCAAACGGCACTGCATCGAGGGCATGCACTTTTCGGGCAAGTTGCTCGGTGAGTGCGCTTACGCTGGCGGCGTGCGCGTGGTCATCAAACTCGAACCCTAGAGACGATTGGCCGGTGTAGTTTTCATCACGATGCGCGGCATAGCCCAGCACTTGGAACATGTCCAAACCTGCGCCGCCGTAGTGGATGAAGTGGTTGTTGTGATCCCAATGCACCTTCGTCATGACATCCCGGGCACGGGGATGCTGGGACAGATGGACCAGCCAGTAGTCCCCGTGCCCAGCAGTCTTGATGAAGAAAACGGTGTAGAACTGTGCGCCACACTTTTCGACGAGACCGCGATAAAGACAGCTTTGAATGAAGAGGCGATAGTCCCTTTCGTTCGCCTTGATATCTGCCATTGTTCTGCCCTGCAACACATCCGGCACACCTAGGCGGCTCAGCATGCTTTGCGTGGCAGGCTCGTCGCTGGCGAAGTTGATCAGCGCGTCGACGGCGAATGTCAGCAGGATTTCAGCCCTTGGTAGGTGAGTCAGCAACCTCCGAACGAGGCTGGTGGGCACGTCCTTGTAGCCGTATTGGTCCAAGGAAATGACGCAGCGGCCCGCCTGAGGGCTTCGTTCCTTGATCGCGGTAATGATGGCCTCGCATTTCGCCTCGAAGGTGCTCCGCACGACCTGGATGTCTTGGTTAATGCGCGGGCCATAGCCCTCAGCCCTCAGCGTGATGAGCAGGGAAGCGATCGCGTCGCGGTCCTTCTCGACAAAGATGTAAGCGATATGGAAATGGACCGGCTTGCTGCGCTGGGCATTGATGATTGCCCGAGCCTGCTCGGATGCCTTCAGAAAGACCAGGGGAGACCCGAGGATGCGCTCTTTGGTATCGGCGTGGCGGAACACGCCACCGCCCGCAAAGCCATCCACCAGGGTCAATCGAACCTCTTCCTGACCCGGTGCGGTGACCAAGGTCTGAAAGTAGGCGATCAGATACTCCCTCAGGACATCGAGCTTGGCGACGCTGTGTTGTTGCAGGATTGCGCCAGAGCCATCCGCGGGCCACTTGAACGGAAGGCGGCTCATGGGCTCTGGCTCAGCCCAGGGGCGCGGCTGGCATTTCGTCCCAAGTGCGCCCATTGAGCAGTCGCCCGTTCTTGGACTTGGCCCGACGCTTTCCATCGGCGCCCCAGCCGCCCCACTGCTTGAAGAAGAAGGCGACCTTCTGTTCTTCACATTGGATGCGCACGGCATCCGCCCACTCCGGCTTCATCGGGCGGGCTTTGGGGCCGGACTCACCACCCACGATCACCCAGTGGATGTCGGTCAGGTCCAGCTCTCCCACGTCTTCTAGGAGCGGTTCGACCGAAAGGAAGCGGATCTTGGCCGGCACCTGTCGCAGATGGTCAATCCGGGGCACGCCATGGCGCTTGTTCTCGACAGAGACGCCGAGCCACACATTTCGTGGCACCGACTGGGATCTGAAGTAGCTGGCGAGCCGCTCCGCCCGCTTCGTGAGAATCTGGTAGCTGTGCTGCGGTGTCGTGGCGATGACCTCAAAGACCTGATCAATGTAGGCCACGGGCACGCGCTCGTGAAATAGGTCGGACATCGAGTTGACGAAGTAAACCGTGGGCTTCTTCCGGGAGAGGGGATCCTCCAGGCGCTCAGGAATGAGGCGAAGCGCGAAACCCTTTTCATAGCCCGGCGTGCCCATGGCTTTCAGACGCTTGGCCATGACTTCCGCATAGCAGTGCTTGCAGCCCGCGGAAACCTTGGTGCATCCCACGATAGGGTTCCAGGTTTGCTCAGTCCATTCGATGCGTGATGTCGTAGTCAAGGTCCACCCCTTGCAGGCCACAGTGATCGCGACCGGTCTCGTCAAGCGCGACGGTCGATGGCCGGGACTAAAGCTACCATTTATATCATGCAGGTAAGGGGCGGAAGCCATGGGGCGGGGTCAGAAGAGGCGCCGCTGCGGCTCGACCTGGCTGACCTCACCCCAGAGTTTGTCCGCCAAGTCGTGCTTGGAAGCCAGGACCAGCCAATACAGGGGCTGATTGCGATTACCACGGACCCGCTCAATGTTGGCGCTGACCAGGTAGCCCAGGCCGGTAAGAAGGTTCCGCCAGTGTTCGAATACCTGCATGACCACGGTTGAGTTGGTCGCATCGCGGTTGACGGTCTTCTCCCACCCGGGAGCAAAGGCGCTGAGCTTGCCGGACATCATCATGCTTCGGACGTTGCGCTGAAGGTCCATGATGCTGACGTGGATGAGCAGGTCCATGCGTTGGGCTTGGGCCAGGGTTTCTATTACGCCGAAGGGCAAGGCCTCGATGTTGAAGGGGTCAAGGAAGGCGAGGTTGAAACTGGTCGGGTTCAAGGTGGGGAAGATCTGGCCTGCGACATCCAGTGCGGTCCCGGTGAAAGCTCGGACGTTGGAAATACCCAGCCGCTTGAGGCGTTCTTCGCAGGCTGCAACGTTCAGAGGGTCGAGGTCACCGATGATGACTTCCCGGTATTGGTTTTTCCGAGCAGCTTCTGTCGCTGCAACGATGGCGCTCCCGTCGACGATATCCCCGGTCTCGCGCAAGCGCGCTCGGCCCGGCCCGCAATAGAGGTCGATGTAGGTGGCATTGCCGCCGAACTTCCTCCGGACCGCTCGGGTGATGTCCACGTATTTCTGGAGGCGCTGGTGTTTTTCCGGTGCCCAGCTTCCGACGATGGCGCGGCGCAATCCGTCGTTCGGGTCTTGCTCGTAGCGGTCCTGATCTTTCTGGGTCGGCACGTCCTGGTCCTCCTGACCGGCACTGATAATTTAAGGCTATCGGCTGGCTTTGACGGGAATTGATTTAGGCTTTGTGGCGATGGGTCGTTGGCTGCAAAATGCCACCCAACGTCGAGGGAAGCATCAACACGGCTTCAAACGAAGCGGAAAAGGCGGCTTGGATGAGCGAGAAAAATAAGTATGACCCCTATCTCAACGACTTCGCGACGCGTTCGTTCCGAGACACGGCGGACCAAGATTACATCATGGCCCGCTCGGCATACCGATTCGAGCTGGATGCGCAATTCCTATGGTGTGGGCTCCAAGCGATCGAGAAATACATCAAGGCGATACTTCTTTACAACCGCATTCCACAGCCGATGAAGCCAGAAGAGCCACTTCGGCACAACCTTTCCCGAGGGCTAAAACTCTTCGAACAGCTTCCGTTTTGTATCAGGCTTTCGGATACCAGTTACGAAATCATCCAGCATCTGGATACATATGGACGGTTCCGCTACCTGGACACACCTTATTTCATTCGTGGCGACGATCTCATCAAGCTGGATAAGGCGGTATGGGAGATCCGTCTTTATTGCCGGGTGATTAATCACCAAATGAAGGCGGGCGGCGAGGTCGTTGACATGCTGCCTCACCACCTAGCCGATATCGAGCATTCTTTGAAGGATCCCAAGCCAGCGCTTGACACGGGGGGCGAGATTGAGAAAATCCTCTCGAACAAGAAGCATCCTGCTCGGCCCGCCTTGGTCTGGAAGAACCTCTTCTTCAATCGCCACCACCGCAAGACGATCAAATGGCGTAGCCGCGTACACTCGGTCAACTCACCACTCTCGCTCCACCCGGAGATATTGGAAGAGGTGCTCAAATACGTTTGGCTTCCCGGAGAAGTCCGGCGAGCGTATGAGAAAGAATTGAGCGAACGCCAGTAACGTCGGAGGTTGGAGGCTCTGGGAGTGCCCCTGTCCGCTAGCCAGCGTTGCTCAAAAGCGACCGAAGCCACCGACACGAAGCGCATGATGATCCTCGCCTAGAAATGCGCCCCTGAGGCGCGTTTCTTTTTTGGGGCGGCGATGGTTCCCGTGTGTGGATTCTGGCGATCGCGGACCACCGTTCTGGACGCACCAGCTAGATCATTGGGTCGAACATTTTAAATAAGCGATCATCGTCAGCGTGGGCCCGCTCACTGCCGATGCGCTGGTCGCCAGTGTCGGCTCGGCCCGCGAGTTCAAGAACGGCCGACAACTGGCGGCATGGCTCGGCCTCCTGCCGAGCCAGCATTCCAGTGGCGGTCATGCACGCCTGGGCACGATCAGTTGCCGCGGTGACGCCTACCTGCGCACGCTGCTTATCCAGGGCGCCCAATCCCGGCTCGAACGCGCCAAGCGCGTCCGTGTGGAACACGCCGCGCCCGAGCAGGTCTGGATTCGTGCGTTGGTCTGTCGCATGCCTTTCGGCAAGATCATTTGCTCTTGCCGGACCTCGTAAGTGTCCAAGTTCTACCGACTGCGCCCAAGGTCTCTGACTTGCTGCTTTTCGAGCAGCTTTTTGGCTAATGCAACGAAGTGCTCCCGCTCAGTTTGCGCCGTGGGCATCGCGTTGACAAACTGCCTGACCTCTTGCGCGAGCTTCGGTTGTCCGGCTTGTTCGAATGAGGCGGCGAGGGTGTTCCACGCGTGGCGAAGCTTTCGCTGTTTCTCCTTGGCTACCTTTGCCCACGGTTCTTCGGCTCCATCGTTGCCCTTTGATGCAGTCAGGACGGCTTGCGTCAGCTTCCACTTGGTCACGCGCGTGGCTTGCCGCTTGTCCATGTGTCGGAGGGCTTGACGCTGACCTTTGCGGGTGACACCGCGCACGCGTCGAGGCGTGGCTTCGGCGATGACGCCGCGCTCGCGCAGTTCGAGCGCAAACCCCTCACGCCACGCCTGCAGGTCGACTTTGCGGGGATTCAGCGATTGACCCAATCGACCTCGTGTCTTGATCGTCAGGTGCGCGTGCGGATTCTCTGGTCGCTTCGGGTCGGAATCGTGGTGGTGGTGCGCGAGCAGATAGTCGTAGGTTCCTCCGAAGGTCTTTTGAGCGAATGCTCGCGACGCTTGGGCCACAGCGGTCTGATCCGTGCCCGGCGGCATCGACAGGATCAGATTGATTGTGTCCCGTGTGCTCTTTCGCCGACCGGCACCATCGGCCCACCACTCTTCCGCTACGGCCCGAACTTCCGCGGCACCTTCGATGCGTTCGCCATTCTCCCGCTCACCGACGAGTTTGCCGTTGCGGGTGATATAGGCCAGGTGTTCCTTGATTCCACGCAAGCCGCGTGCGCTGCCGGTCACCTTCACCATTACTTCCGGCCGGCGTCGCGTAATGCGCCTGATCTGTGCGCCCGACAAGCCCATCCCTCCATGCGAGGTCCTGATCCTGGCTTTTTTTGCTCGTATCGGCGTCTGAAACACGAATGCCGCTGATCCGAGCAGCGAATCGTCCTCGAAATCAGCAGCCATCGCGGTGACCTCGATGGGTGGCACGAGTCACGGTTTCCGTCACGGCTCTGCGTAGCCGCTCAACGCTGGCATGCAATGCGCGCAGATCCAACGACCCGTCCAGAAACCGATCGCTCCGCTGCAAGAGATGCAACAGTTTGTTGAGGTTTCGTCCAAGTGCGCCCAGTTCCCGCAAAGCTTCGCGCAACTCACTGAGCTCGTCCTTCGCGAAAGGAACCGCGTCTTCAAGGCGATGCCGCAGTTGCCGCACGACCCATGCTTGGGCCGAATATCCTTCCGGTTCGGCCAAGGCGCGAATCGCCCGTACTTCTTCAGGCCACAAGCGCAATTTGACCTGACCACCATGGCCACCCCGGCCGCCGCGTGTTTGCGTAGCAGAGAACGCCAGGACCTCGTCGGCGTGCTGCGTCAACACGGCCGCGACTATGCGTCGCAGCAGCATCGATTCGGTCAACCCGTGGCCGCTTGCCAGCGCGCGAAACCGGTTCTTGATCTCGGCCGTGCAGCGGGTCTGCAAGGTTGAGGGGCCTTGCTCGATCGCGTCGTGTACCGGCAGGCCTGTCATACATTGTCCCCGACAGACCTATCCTGCACTAGCTCATCGTTCCTCGTGAAAAGTACAGCGCGCTGTACTTCGGGACGACTTGAGCCAATCCACCATGTCAGGCCCTGACATTGCCGGGCCGTGTTTTTCAAAGGACAAAAGGGTGCACGGAGAGCTGCACAGCACCGCGTAACCCGACCACAATTGAAAATGCGAAGAGCACCGCTCGCTCTTCGATGCGACGAAATGAAGTGAGGGGAGGGCATCACTGTTCCTCGCGCGCGCGTGCGAAATTGCAAGCGTGGCCTTTGAACGGGCGATGCCTACTATCTACATCGGAACGGAAAAATCAAACAGCCTGTCCCACTTCGTGCCAAGGCATCCGGGCTCCGAGAATTTGGGTGCGCGAAGCAGCTCTGAACAAAGCGCACGGATGTGGGGAGGCGTTGCCGTGCTGCTGCACTGCATGCCCGCAACCGGCCAGGAGTCGACATTCAAGGTTGGTGCTAAGTGGCGCGACGCGCGCATTCGCCTCGACAAACAACGCCGACCAACTGTATGTTCAGGAGTGGATGAATACTCCGACTCGCCGGAGCGCCGCCTCATACTGCGACAAGTTTTCGATAACGAGTGACATTTCGCGAGGAGCACCCGTGGCACTGCGCAAGAGCGATGGAGCGAAATCTGCGCCCAAGCGTTTGTGGAAGTAATAGAGGAGCGCGTAGCGGATTGCGAGCAGCACCTTGCCGTGGTGCATCGCGTAATCGCGCTCGATTGAGCGTTGCTGCCCGGTGGTCAAATTTGGATTCGCGATAAAGACTGCGGTGAAGTGGTCATTCCAGTCGCTGTCGCTGCTCGCATCCGCGCCTGGCTCCGCAAGATCTCTCGTACCAGTACACCGTGAAAGCACAAAGTCCTTGAATCTGTGGTCGCGATGGCAGAACGCGCGCATGTGCCAGCGAAAGCCGTCCGAGGCGAACGCGTGCGGCGTTACACGGCGCCAGACCACTGTTGGGGAGGCGGGGTTCAAAGACTGATAGTGGATTTCCAAAGAACGACGTGCCCGCACAGCGGCGAGTACGCCGCGCAGCACGTCGGGCGACACCCGCCGGGTTGGCATGGGGATGACGTCGGCTGCCAAATTACCATCAATCCACGTGGCGCTTTGACCCACGGAATGGGTCGTCAGTGCGGTCAGCTGGCCCAAATATTTGTCTGGGTCGGGGTGAATGAACTGGCAGGCGAATGCCCCGGTGGGGACATAACGCTTCGCCTTGAGATCGTAGCGAAGATTTTCAGGGGCCAACTGCTGATACAACGACAGGTCACCTGAGGCCTGCTGGGGGGACACACCGAACCGGGCGATGATGTCTGCGCGATTGAGTCCGCCCTCCCAGTAGGCCATAAATTCAATGAACTCAAGGCGTTGCTCAACGCTCCATGGTTTGGTTTGCGCCGCTTCGGTGGATCGCGTTTCTTTGATCATTCTAGATACTTGATGAATCACGTTAATGGATGGTACCATGCATTCAAGCCAGGTGACGTGGCGCGGTCCGCGGTTTTGGTCATGTCGGCACGGCGAACGCAGTTCGTTCTATCGAGACATCTTGAGAGGTCGCCATGACTACCGACACCGCACGCTTCAAGTACACGATCAACGGCAAGAACGCATCCACGTCTGATCCGATGCCCACCCCGGAACAAATCCTGAGTGACGCCGGCTTCGAACCTGCCGACGAATTCTCCTTGATCCAGCGTACCGCACACGGTACGGAGGCGACTTCCTCGGACGACACCTTCGATTTGCGCCAGGGTCCGGTTGAATTTTTTGCCTTTCCCACTGGCCAAGCGTACGAATTGCGCATCAACACCCACTCGGTGTGGTGGGGCACGAGCAGCATCGAAATCCCGCTGCTGCGCGACCTTGGGCGCGTGGCCGATAGCGACGACTTGATTTGGGTCCGTGACGATGGGCTAGTGACCCTGAAACTGACGGGCGTATTTGAGTTGAGCGGTGTGGGCATCGAGCACTTGCGAACCCATAAGCGTCAGCCGCCGGCCCACTGCTACGAGTACTTCGTCGACGGCACCAGGTACACCACCGACCAAGCTCAGCTGACCGGCGCGCAAATCGTCGCACAGCTGCCAAGCTGGAATCCGGAAAACTCCCTGGTGCTGGAGGGCGAAGGCCACGATCCGGACGAGGTGGTCCATGCCACCACCGTCGTGGTCTTCGAGGGGCGGAAGTCGCCGGCGCACTTCACCGTAGTTCCTCCGGCAACCTTCGGAGGGGGGATGTGAAATCGGTACAGCAGGAGTTCGCTGAGGTCGCTCTGGCGTTCCCGGGAGCCCAGCTCCTTGCCAGCTCGGACGGCACGCAGCTGGTCATTGTGCCGGCCATTCGCCTGCCCACCGGTTGGTCGCAGCAGAGCACCCACGTGCGATTCGTGGTGCCCGCCGGTTATCCCTACGCCGCGCCGGACTGCTTTTGGGCCGATCCAAACTTGCGGCTCGGGTCGGGAGCCATGCCGCAAAATACCCAGCTGGGTAACCCCACCCCTAGCCAACCCGATCCGTCGATGCTCTGGTTTTCTTGGCACTTGGCGGGCGGCAGTTGGAATCCGGGCGTGTCTGACCTCATGACCTATATTCAGGTCATCAAGAAGCGATTTGAGGCTTTGCAATGACGGAGGTCGCCGTTAGTGAAGAGGTGTGGACGCGTCTATCGGAACTGACGGCAAAGTCGGTGGAAGCAGGGGCGGCGTTGTTCTTGCACCGCGACCGAGCGGCCGAGCGGTTTCTGGTGCGCAGTGTTGTGATCGCCCAAGAAGACGATTGCTTGGGTGCCTCGAGCACGGCATTCACCTACGCCCCACAGTTCCTTTCGCGCGTCACGCGCATCGCGCGCGACCAGGGGTTTCACCTCGCTTTGTTCCACACGCACCCCTCCGGCTACCCGGATTTTTCGGACGTTGACGACGAGACTGAGGCGCGTTTGCTCACCTACATGCGCACGCGTCTGCCCGACCGATATGTTTTTTCCCTCATGATGTGCGACCAACAGCTGCGCGCGCGACGCTTGGGCTCATTGGAGGGCACTGACGCCGTGCGGATCGGTCCCCGAGTGCATCGATTCGCTGCGACCGCGCCCTCTGAAATGCAGGACGAGGCGTTTGACCGCCAAGTGCGCGCCTTCGGAGCCGAGGGACAGGCCACACTGCGTCGAATGACCGTGGCCGTGGTCGGATTGGGCGGCACTGGGTCGCTGGTAGCGCAGCAGTTGGCGCACTTGGGGGTCGGGCGCTTGACCTTCATCGACAATGACGTGATCGAGGTGACTAACCTTAATCGGGTTGTTGGCGCCACGCCCGAGTCAATCGGTACGTCCAAAGTCCACGTGGCCCAAACCTTAGTGCAACGCATCCTTCCGGAGACGACAGTTCTCGCGTTGGAGGCTTCAGTAATGACGCCTCAGGCCCGAGACCTGTTGTGCCAGGCAGATTGCGTGATGGTGTGCACCGACTCGCATGCGAGTCGCGCGTTCGTCAACGAATTGGCCTATCAATATTTGGTGCCGGTCATCGACATGGGCGTTTCGATCTCAGCCAACGACGGCCAGATCACCGCTGTTGCCGGACGCACACAGATGGTCGGCCCGGGGCTGCCGTGCTTGTGGTGTACCAACGCCATCAGCACCCGCGCGGTGCGCGAAGAGTTGCAAAGCCCCGCCGAACGGGCGACAGATCCTTACTTTCAGGGCCAAGGAGTGTGTCAGCCAGCCGTCATTTCACTCAACAGCACCATGGCGTCGTTGGCAGTGACCATGCTGCTCGGTGTCTTCACCCCTGTTCCCATCGAGCCACGGCACCAAGCGTACGATGCCCTCCGCGGGACCGTGCGCGCCTTTGCGTTCCGCGGCCAGCCTGGGTGCGGCGTCTGCGGATACGACGGCGTCACTGCTTTAGGCGATAGCCGTCCGCTCAGCTTGCTGCAGGGCGCGCGCGCGTGATCGCTCAACGCTCCACAGTGCTTTGGTTCGGTCCGCCGCCTCTGCCTGGCCTCGTGGATCGCTTGATGTTGCGCGGCTTGACCGTGGTACAAAACCCCGACCCATCGCCAGCGGTGTTGTCCGACGCGCATCTGAGCTCGACGCGCTTGGTTGTGTTCAACCACGAGGACGGCTCGGACGAAAGCGCGACGGGTGGCTACGCGTGCCTGTCGCGTGTCGTCAATCATGGCGTCCCCTTGTTAGTTTTGGCAAAAGATGCGAGCACTTGGGCCGGTCTTCGCGAGCGGCATTTGGAATCTCTTTGCGCGGAGTTTCCGTGGGATCGTGTGCTGAAATTCATGCCCGATTGCAAGGGGGTACATTTCGACGAGTTCGTCACCCCTGTTGTGTCGCCAGCGTGGCACGCCTTCCATTTGGAGTTGCGTAACGGCGACGAAGGGCTCTCCCACGACCAACACCTGTTGGTACAGCGCGCTTTTCCCAAAGCTGAGCAGCTGATCTTGCGCGAAATCCCCAAGGGATTTAGCGGATCTCGGGTATTCATGGCCTACGAGAAGCGCAAGGAAGATTCGACGTCCATTGCTCACTGGACCCAGCCTCGGCTGGTCAAGGTGGGTCTGCGAGAAGCCATCCACACCGAGATCGGCGCCATGCAAGCGGTGTCGCCGTTCATCCCGTTTGACCTGCGGCCGAACTTGGACATCCATGTCGAAGGGCTCGTGTACGGAGTTTTCGTCGCGGACTTCGTCAATGGCTCGCAATCGCTGCTTGAAGCGGCGCACGCGGGCCGCGCTGAGGCAGCCCTGTCGAATTTGTTCAATCGCACTATGAGTCGGTGGCGAGAGCGTGGCTGGCAGCGTGAGAAGTCGCTTGATTCTTTGGCGATTGAGGCCGAGCGCCTCGGCATCATGGCTCCAGAGCGCGTGCGTCCCGAATACGCGAACTCCACCGAGGTGCAGGAAGCTGGCATCGACGTCGCGGCCGTGTGGGCCAAGCTGACGGCCATAAGGTTTCGCCACCGGGTTGCGACCATCCATGGCGACTTGCATGGCGACAACGTTCGCGTGCGCGGAGATGACGCAGTGTTGATCGATCTTGGATCCGTCCGCGGCAACGACGAGGCAAATGGTGGGGCCCCTTTGTGCTTCGACGTGGCGATGCTGGAGGTGGCCTTGGTGTTTACCTTTGTCAAAGGAGAGCCAGACCAATCGTTCGCGCAGACCGCTTGGCGGCAAGAGATCACGCCCTACTACCAGACGGATGCCATTGGAAAGGCGCTCGAGGCTTCGTCAGCACCTCGTGACGGCGGCTGGATGCTCGGCTGCTTGCAGCGCATTCGTGCGTTTGGTGCCTACGAGCAGGACAATTCGTGCGAATACCCCTTGGCTTTGGCAATTGCGATGTTGCGCATGTGCAAATTCGAGCAGACCTCAGAGGCGGACAAAGGGCGACGCGTGTATGGGCTCGTTCTTGCCGCGCGCATCATCGAGGACCTCTATGCCAGAGAATTGAACGAGGGGAGGCTGGCGTGAGGGTGCAACGAATCAGAGACCGCGGTACGGTCGCCCATCGGCGAGACGCCGATAACCTTTTGGAACGGCCGGGTGATTGTGTGTTGGTGGAGCGCGGCGTGCCGCGATCGTTGGTCATCCTCTGCCCGGACGGGTGCGGCGACACCCTCACCATCAACTTGGATCGGCGGACGGCAAAGGCTTGGCGTTTCTTCCGGCGTCGCAACCAGGTGTCCCTGTTTCCATCCGTGTGGCGAGACACGGGCTGTGGCAGCCACTTCATCATCTGGAACCATTCCATCATTTGGTGTGATCTAATCGAACGGCCCCAAGTGGCGATGGAGGGCGAAGCTACACTGGCCCAGCGCATTCTTGCCGTGGTCGGATTTGAATGGCGCGATTTCACTGCCGTTGCTGATGAGCTCGACGAGGTCCACTGGGACGTACTGCATGTGAGTCGACGGCTTGCTGGCCGCGGCGGAAGGCTCGTAGAGGGCGCCCAAGAGCTCAAGGGGCACTTCAAGAGAGCCTAGCGTCCGCTTCACGCCCTGAGTCAGTCCGTCAAGTGGTTTTCGGGCGCAACCCGGCGAGCAGCGGGGATCCACGCAATTGCAGTGCTTTGAGATAGCGGGATTCGTCATAGGGCG
>Ga0207707_10002012_pt1 | contig 18450 bp, 17 predicted proteins | sample KBSC83BmetaG_FD_184336 | JGI IMG/M metagenome (GOLD analysis project Ga0207707, IMG submission 184336) | Corn rhizosphere microbial communities from Kellogg Biological Station, Michigan, USA - KBS C8-3B metaG (SPAdes) (version 2) | ecosystem: Host-associated > Plants > Roots > Rhizosphere ...
GTTCGGGATCCTCGCCGGTGTCGCAGCGCTGCTCTCGCTGTTCTTCTTCACGATGCTCCTATGGCTGCTGTGGATCGCGGTCGCGTCGATCGCGCTCTTCATGCGCGCACGCGTGTCACCCGCCATGTAGGAGCAAGCATCGCGGCGGTTCCGGCCGAGCCGGAACCGCCGCCTATGCGACGCGCAGAACGGACTGCGGCCGCGGGCGAAGTCCCAGCAGCGTCTCGTCGAGAGCCTCGACGAGCTCGACCCGCGTGCCGTTCATCAGGACCTCGACGAGCGCACGCCGAACGGCGTCGTTCGCGGCGCGGTCGAAGCGCTCGGCGTTCAAGCCTGCGACGAGGTCGCTGCGCTCCGGCGTCTTGTCCGCGAGGAGCACTGCGGTGCGCATCGCCGCGGCCCAGAGCCCACCGCCGGCGCCGAGCAGGCACGCGATCGCCTCGCGGAGCTGGCCGGAGCGGAACGGCTCGTCGGAGAAGAGCGAGAGCTCCCAGCGGTCGAGCGCCTCGGCGAGCTCGCGGTCGTGGTCGGCGAGGGTGAGCCGCTCGCGGAGGTCGGCGGCGAGCTTCGCACGAACCTTGTCGAGACGCGCAGGCTCGCCGCGCGGCTCGGTCGCGGCGATCGGCAGCAGCGGTGCGACGCGAAGCGGACGGAAGTCGAGGCGTTCGAAGACGACGGGGCCGGCGGCGATCGCGCCGGAGGTCGCGAGGCGAAGCGCGGTCACCGCGTCGGCGAGCTCGGCCGCCGCGTCGGGCGGATCCGATTCCTCCGGGGCGAGCTCGCGCCGAAGCTCGAGGACGAGCAGCCGGTCGACGTCGCGCCCGAACTCCGGCGGCATCAGGCCGAGCGCCTCGGGCCACAGCTGCGAGATCTCGCCGGTCTCCGCCGGGCGAAGCTTGATGTCGCCGCCGAGGTCGGCCTCCGACCCGGCAGAGAGCCCGACGACGGGTGCGAGCGCGACGTAGGTGCGCGCCGAGCCGAAGAGCGTGTGCTCGAGATCGGCGTACGCGCCGTCGAACGCGTCGTCGCGCCAGTCGAAACCGCCGCAGCGCTCGGCGGTCCACGTGAGCATCGGCAGGAGGATCGAGCGGAAGAGCGCGTCGTCGTTCGTCTCCGCGAGCCCCGAGTGCGCACGGGCGAAGATCGCGGCAGCGGGCTCGCGCCGCAAGTCCTCGATCGCGTTACGCGCGTCGGGGAGACGCCGGAGCGTCGGCGCCTGCTCCTCGACGAACCCGCGAACGAGCGGCCGGTACTCGTACAACGACGGTCCTTGCTTCGTCGCGTGCTCCTCGAACGCGAACGGGACCTGTGCGCCGCGCTCCGCGGCGAACGCCGCCAGGCAGAACGCGCGCAGCGACTCGTAGAGATGCGGGGCGCGCAGCACGCGAACATCTACGCGCCGCGCGGGTCCATCCCTTCCTGGCAGCGCGGGCACCAGTAGGCAATGCGGTTGTCGACGCCGATGCCCCACGACAAGATCGGGGCCGAACAGCGTGGACATGGTTGCCCGGCGCGGCGGTACACACGCCGGGACTCCCGGCCGGTGTCGAGCGAGGCGCGCATCAGCGCCGCCGCGGATTCGAGCGCTCGGCGGCGATCGGCCTCGGGGACGTCGCGGAGCGTGCGCCACGGCGAGAGCTGCGCGTCCCACAGCGATTCCGCGAGCCACATGTTCCCGATCCCGGCCACGAGCGACTGGTCGAGTAGCGTCTCGCCGAGCGTGCGCGCGGCGTCGGCGGCGCGCAGCCGGTGGAGCATCGCCTCGAATCGCGGCGGCTGCTCCAGGATGTCAGGCCCGAGCCGTCGCAGCGCGCGATCGTGCAGCTCGAGGATCGGGCCGTTCCAGAGGACACCTTCGACGCGGTCGCCGCGCAGCACGAGCCACGGGCTGCCGACGCGGCGCTCGCCCCGCGGGCGCACCGACCAGCGGCCGCTCATCCGCAGATGCGAGCGCAGCACCACGCCGCCGGAGAACCGGAAGCGCAGGTTCTTGCCGATCGCCTCGACCGATTCGAGCGTGCGCCCGTCCACCATCTCGGCCGCCCGCGTCGCGCGGCCGCGCGGGTTCGGCGACTCCGCGGCGATGCGCTGGCCGACGAGCGGCTGGAGCCGACGCGCCGCGCGGTGCAACGTGTCGCCCTCGGGCACGTTTCCACGGTAACGAGATCGGCGAGACTGCCGTCATGTCCCTGCGCACCCGCAGCCGTTCCGTCGCAGCCGGTGCGTGCGCCGCCGTCGTGTGGGCGGCGGCGGAGCCGATCGACCGCCGCCTGCTGCGGAACGACTACTCGGACGTCGCACTCCTCGGGAAGGCCGTGACGCGGTCACGGGCATGGCCGGTCGTCGGGCTCGCGATGCACGCGGCCAACGGCGCCGTGTTCGGGCTCGCCTACCACGAGCTCCGCCGGCGTCGTGACGTGAGCGCGGTCAAGCTCGCGATGACCGAGCACCTCGCGTTGTTCCCGCTCGGCCTCCTCGTCGACCGGCGGCACCCGGCGCGCGGGCAGGCCGGCCTCCAGCGCGTCTTCGGTGGGCGCGCGTTCGCGCAGGCGACGTGGCGGCACTTCCTGTTCGGCGCCGTCCTCGGCCGGCTCGCCGACGGGTGATCCCTCCGGTCGTCCTCGCACCGCTCGCGGGCGGGCCGTCGACGCCGGAGCTCGCAGCCGCCGTCGCGAATGCCGGCGGGCTCGGCTTCGTCGCCGCGGGCTACCTGCGCCCTGACGCGTTCGCCGAGCAGCTCTCCCGGGCGCGCGCGCTGACGACGGGGCCGCTCGGAGCGAACGTCTTCGTGCTCGAGAACCGAGCGATCGACGAGAGCGCGCTCGTGGCCTACGCGCGCGAGCTCGAGGCCGAGGGCGAGCTCGGCGAGCCGCGGTTCGACGACGACTGGCTCGAGGAGAAGGTCGCAGCGTCGCTCGCCGGAGGTGTGACGGTCGTCTCGACGACGTTCGGCCCGCCGCCGCGGTGGCTCGCCGACGCTGCGCACGGCGCCGAGGCGCAGGTGTGGGCGACGGTGACGAACGCCGACGACGCGCGCCTCGCCCTCGGCGCCGGAGCGGATGTACTCGTCGCGCAAGGTGCCGAGGCGGGCGGGCATCGCGGGAGCTTCGACGACGACGAGCGTGATGTTCCGCTGCTCGAGCTCCTCGCCGAGCTCCACGACCTCGGCCGGCCGCTCGTCGCGGCCGGAGGGATCGTCGATCGCGCGACTGCGGACGCCGCGCGCGCCGCCGGGGCCTCGGCGGTGCAGGCGGGCACCGCGTTCCTGCTGTGCCCCGAAGCCGGGACGTATCCGGTTCACCGGGCCGCGCTGCGGCGCGCCGGTGAGACGGCTATGACGCGCGCGTTCACAGGCCGCCGCGCGCGCGGCATCGTCAACCGCTTCATGCGCGACCACCCCGGCGCCCCTTCCGCCTACCCGCACATCCATCACCTGACCGCACCGCTGCGCGCGGCCGCACGCGCGGCCGGCGACTACGACCGCGTCAACCTCTGGGCGGGAACGCGATTCGCCGATGCGCGCCCGGTACCGGCGCGCGACGTGGTCGCGGCGCTGCAGCCCTAGGCTCGCAACACCGCGCGCCGCGGGCCGGCGAGGAAGCCCGCGTCGACGAGCAGCGCCATCGCATCGGTCTCGACGACGGGCTCGCCGTCGAAGCGCTCGACCGCGAGTCGCGCGAGCCGACCCGAGCGAACATGACCGACGAGCGCGTCGACCGTCGGGCGAAGCCACGACGGATCCGGATCGCGCAGCGGCGTCAGCGAGCGGCCGCCGCGCTCCACGTAGAGCACGGCCTCACCACCGAGCAGCACGACGAACGCCCCGGCGACGCGCGCGGCACGCGCACCCGCGCGCTTCGGCCACGGCAGCGCGGCGCCGTACGGCTGCGCGGGATCGGCGGCCGCGAGAACGAGCGCATCGGGCTCCTCGGGACGCTCACGCAGGTCGCGGAGCCGCTCGACCGCACCGCCGAGCGCGAACTGCGCGCCGCCGAGCCCCTCGACGAAGTAGCCGCGGCGGCAGAGGCCGAGCGTCTCGAGCGCGCGCAGCTCGGCATAGACCGCGCCGTAGCCACCCGGGATCCCTTCGGCGCGCACGCCGTCGCGCGTGACGATTCCCTGCCGCTCGAGCAGAAGCTCCGCGAGGGCACGGCGATCGGGAGCACCGCCGAAGAGCCGGTCGGTGCGCGACCAGCGCCCGGCTGTCGCCGTCGGCCCGTGCACGCGGCGCCGCGAGAAGCGGCGCGGCCGCCGCTCCTGCTTCGGCACGCCGAAGCGGCGCGACGCGCGGAGCGGCGTCCAGGCGTCGTTCGTCACCTCGCCGGACCACACGAGGTCCCAGAGCGCCGGCAGTGCCTCAGCCTCCTCGAGGCCGATCTCGCCGACCAGCTCGTCCCAGAAGAGCGCGCCGCGCAACGCCTCGCGCAGCGCGTCGTGTGTCGATGATTCCGGCGCGGGAGACGCGGGCACCTGACCGAGCGCCGCCGCGTCCTCACGGAAGTACAGCGCGACGCGATCCTGCGTGGCCCCGACCCACACGACCTCGCCGGACGCCGTCAACGCATCCAGGTGCTCGGGCCGAAATCCGCGGATGCGACGGGGCAGGACGTCGGCCTCCCACAAGGCAACGGGGAGCGGCAGCGCCTGCAGGGGAACTAGCGCTTCGCGAAGCGAAGCGCCATGGCCGATGCCGTGCCACGACGGCGCGAAGCGCGCGAACGCCTCCTGCTCGACGGGTTCCACTTCGCGCCGCAGCGCTGCGAGTGACGCGCGCCGCAGGCGACGAAGCACATCGGGGTCGCACCACTCGCGCTCTGTGCCGCCGGGACGAAGCTCGCCACGCACGAGCAGCTCCTCTCGCTCGAGCTCGACGAGGATGCCGCCGACGTCGCGACCGAAGCGCGAGCACGCGTCGTCCGTGGTGAACGGCCCGCGACCCTTTGCGAAGCGGAGCACGAGCTGACGCAGCGACCCGTCACCGCCCTCGAGGAACGCGTCCGGCAGGCCCGACGGCGGCATCGCGCCGAGCGCGTCGCGATAGCGCCCCGCATCCTCGGCGGCGATCAGGCGCTCTTCGCCCGCGATCCGCATCACGACGGCGCGGCGCTCGGCGAGCAGCGGCGCTGCGAGCTCGACGTCGTACTCGCCCGCGCGCAGGTCGCCGCGGATGCGCAGCTGATCGTGCAGCTGGTCGGGGCTCGTCGGCGAGCCGCGCAGCTGCCGCTCGACGTCTTCGACCGCGTCACGGTCGAGCAGGTCTCTGAGCTCTTCCTGGCCGAGCAGCTCGCGCAGGAGGTCGCGATCGAGCGACAGCGCCTGCGCCCGCCGCTCGGCGGGCGGCGTGTCGTCCTCGTACATGTAGGTCGCGATGTAGTCGAAGAGCAGCGATGCGGAGTACGGCGACGCGCTCTGCGTCTCGACCTCGACGAGATCGAGCTCGCGCGTCCGGATGCCCTGCAGGATCCCGCGCAGCGCGCGCAGGTCGAACACGTCCTGCAGGCACTCGCGATAGGTCTCGAGGATGACCGGGAAGCTCCCGTACTTGCGCGCGACGCCGAGGAGCGACTGCGCCTTCAGCCGCTGCTGCCACAGCGGCGTGCGCGCGCCGGGACGCCGGCGCGGGATCAGAAGTGCACGCGCGGCGTTCTCGCGGAAACGCGCGCCGAAGAGCGCGGTCTCGCCCAGCTCGGCGACGACGAGATCCTCGACCTCGCCGGGGTCGATCATGAGCTCCTCGGTCGGCGGCGGGGCATCCGCCTCCGGGAAGTGCAGGGCGATCCCGTCGTCCGACCAGATCGACTGTGCGTCGATCCCATGCGCCTCTCGCAGCCGCGCGGCGATCGCCATCGCCCACGGCGCATGCACGCGCCCGCCGAACGGCGTCAGGATGCACACCCGCCAGTCGCCGATCTCGTCGCGGAACCGCTCGATCACGACTGTCCTGTCAGACGGAACGGCGCCAGTGGCAGCTTCCTGCTCGCGCAGGTACGCGAGGAGGTTCTTCGCGGCACGCTCCTCCAGATGGAAGTCGCGGCGAAGGCGCGACAGCGCCTTTGCGTCGTCCCCCGCAAGCATCTCTCGTGCAGCAACCCCGATCTTCTGGCCGAGCTCGTACGGACGGCCGACGCCCTCGCCCTTCCAGAACGGCACCGCGCCGGGCAGCCCGGGCGCCGGCGAGACGAGCACGCGGTCGCGTGTGATCTCCTCGATGCGCCACGTCGACGCACCGAGCAGGAACGTCTGCCCCGCGCGCGCCTCGTAGACCATCTCCTCGTCGAGCTCGCCGACCCGCCCGCCGCCGTCGACGAGGAACACGCCGAAGAGGCCGCGATCGGGAATCGTCCCGGCGTTCGTGACTGCGAGCCGTCGCGCACCGTCGCGCGCGCGGATCGTGCCGCTCGTCCGGTCCCAGACGATGCGCGGCCGCAGCTCGGCGAACTCGTCGGACGGGTAGCGCCCGGCGAGCATGTCGAGCACGTTCTCGAACTGCGCACGGCTGAGGTCGCGAAATGGGTACGCCCGAGTGACGAGCTCGTAGACCTCTCGACTAGCGATTTCGGCGTCAGCCGAAATCGCAACGACCTGCTGCGCCAGCACGTCGAGCGGATTGGTGGGGATACGCGTCTCCTCGATCGCACCTTCGCGCATGGCGCGCGCGACGACCGCGCTCTCGAGCAGATCGGCGCGGAACTTCGGGAAGATGCGGCCCTTCGACACCGCGCCCAGCTCGTGCCCGGCGCGGCCGATGCGCTGCAGCCCGCGCGCGACGGACTTCGGCGACTCGACCTGGATGACGAGGTCGACGGCACCCATGTCGATCCCGAGCTCGAGGCTCGACGTGGCGACGAGGCACGGAATCCGGCCGGCCTTCAGCTCCTCTTCGACGAGGACGCGCTGCTCGCGTGCGAGCGAGCCGTGGTGTGCACGCGCGATCTCGTGGCGCGGCCCGTCGTTTCCTTCGTTCGCAAGCTCGTTGAGACGCAGCGCCAACCGCTCGGCGAGCCGGCGGTTGTTGACGAACACGATCGTCGAACGGTGCGCCTGCACGAGCCGCAGCAGCTCCGGATAGATCGACGGCCAGATCGACTGGGCGCCGAGCTCCGTGCCCGCGTCCATCTCCTGCCCGTCGGCCGGCACCGGATAGGAGAGCGAGGCGGTCGAGCCGAGCTCGCGCATGTCCTCGACCGGGACGACCACCTCGAGGTCGAGCTCCTTGCGCGTCCCGGCGTCGACAATCGTGATCGGCCGCCCACCCGACACGAACTGCCCGATCTCCTCGATCGGCCTTTGGGTAGCCGACAAGCCGATGCGCTGAAAGGACACAGGAACGAGCGATTGCAGGCGCTCGACGGAGATCGCGAGGTGCGACCCCCGCTTGACGCCTGCAATTGCGTGAACCTCATCCAGAATGAGTGTCTCGATCGAGGTGAGCGTGTCGCGCGCCTGCGAGGTGAGCATCAGGTACAGCGACTCCGGGGTCGTGATGAGGATGTCCGGCGGCTCCTTGATCAGCTCACGCCGTTCCTTCGCCGGCGTGTCGCCCGTGCGCACCGCGACGCGCACCTTCGACTCGAGCCCTGCGAGCGGGCCGCGCAGGTTGCGCTCGATGTCGTAGTTGAGCGCCTTCAGCGGCGAGACGTAGAGGACGCGCAACCCGTTGCCGGGCGACTGGCTCAGGCGGTCGAGCGCGGACAGGAACGCGGTGAGCGTCTTGCCGCTGCCCGTCGGCGCCTGGATCAGGACGTGCGCCCCGGTCGCAATCGCGGGCCAGCCGAGCTCCTGGGGCGGCGTCGGACCGGCAAACGTGCGCTCGAACCAGGCCCGCGTCGCGGGCGAGAAGCAAGCCAGCGCGTCCATCCGCCCAGCCTAGATCACACGACGAAGTAGACGACCAGGGCGACCGCGAGGATCGCGGCAACCAGCGCGCCCACGACGAGCGTCACGCCTGTGAGCGCGAGCCACGGCGTGCGCTCGCTGCGCCCACGCTCTGCTTCCTTGACGAGATCTTTCGGCGTCTCGGTCATGTCCGGTCGTCTACCCGATCACAACGTGTTTACTCGTGCCCATGACCTACTCGATCCTCGGCCGCGACCCGGAGACCGGCGAGCTCGGCGTCGCGGTCCAGTCACAAGCGTTCAACACCGGCGCAGCGGTGCCCTGGGCGAGACCGGGGGTCGGCGTGATCGCGACACAATCGTTCACCGACCGCCGCTACGGATTCCGCGGGCTCGAGCTGCTCGCGGCGGGTGCGAGCCCGCAGGCGGCGCTCGACGAGCTGCGCGAGCCCGACACCCTGACGGGCTTCCGCCAGGCGGCGTTCATGGACGCAACCGGCGCGACCGCGCAGTGGACCGGCGGCGACTGCATCCCCCACGCCGGCAACGCCGCCGGCGAGAACTGGTGCGCGCAGGGGAACATGCTCGCCGCCGACGCCTGGATCGCCATGGGCGAGGCGTTCACGTCGGCGGCCGGCTCGCTCGCGCAGCGGCTGATGGCGGCGCTCGACGCAGCCGAGGCGGCGGGTGGTGACTTCCGCGGCCGGGGCGGCGCGGGGATCGTCGTCGTCCCGGCGGAGGGTGAGCCGTGGGAGCGCGTCGTCGACCTGCGCGTCGAGGACGGCGACGACTCGCTCGTCCAGCTGCGCCGGCTCCTCGGCCTCGCCGAGGGCTATCGGCGGGCGAACCACGCGCGGCCTGCCGCGCCTGGAGCGCGCCGGGACGGCCTTCCGGAGGGGTATGTCCGTTTCCTGGCCATGCTCGACGCGGCGGGCAGCGGCGACCTGGAGGAGGCCCGGCGGCTGCACGACGCGATCGTCGGCGAGCAGCCGCTGTGGCGCGAGGGGTTCAAGCGGATGGCCCGCCATCCCGAGATGCCACCGCTTGGTGAGATCATCGACACCTGATCAGCCAGTAGCGCGGCTCGAAAGGCTGCGCTAGCGTTCGATGACCCTCGTTCGGGGGATGCCATGCCGATCAGACCCGAAGACATCGATTCGAGCAAGCTGCCGGTCTCGTTGCGAGGCTACGACCGCGCGGCCGTAGACGAGCTGTTGAAGCGGGTCGCATCGGACTATCGCCAGGCGTTGCGCGTCGAGGACACCTGGGCGAACGAACGCGACAGGCTGAAGAACCGGAACGCCGAGCTCGAGGCGCGCCTCGAGTCGCAGCAGACCGACTTCACGAAGATCCTCGCGGAGCGGCTGACGGTGCGCGACGGCGCGTCGAGCTCGAGGGTCACAGAGCTCGAGACCGAGGTGGGCCGCCTGCAAGAGGAGGCGCGCCGGCTCCAAGAGCTCGTGCGCCGCCACGAAGCGCGACGGGACCTCACCGAGACGCTGCTGCTGACCGCGAAGCGCTCGGCGACCGAGCAACGCGAGTCGGCTCGTCAAGACGCCGAGGCACTGTTGAAGGCCGCTCAGCGCCGCGCGGAGGAGATCGAGCGGGACGCGCGTGTCGACGCGCGCCACGCGACCGCCGAGATCGGGCGATTGCAGAAGCTCGAAAGCGATCTTCGCGACCGCCTGCGAGACACGCTCGAAGCGGTGATCGGCGACAAGGATCGCCAGGCTGCCTCGCAGGGGGAAGCCGCTGAACCCGAACCTGCCTCGTAGGCAGCGCGTGCCCTCCGCGCTCTACTTCACCGACGACCCGAAGGCCTGCGAGCTGCTCGCGCAAGACCCGTTCGCGCTGCTCGTCGGCTTTGCGATCGACCAGCAGGTGACCGTGCAGAAGGCATTCGCCGGGCCGTATGTGCTGAAGGAACGCGCCGGGACGCTCGACCCCCGCAAGCTCGCGACGATGGATCTCGCCGAAGCGTTCGCGGCCAAGCCCGCGATCCACCGGTTCCCCGGCGCGATGGCGCAGCGCGTGCGGGACCTCGCGAGCGTCGTCGCGGAGGAATACGACGGCGATGCCGCGCGCATCTGGCGCGACGCAGCCGACGCGAAGGACCTGCGCAAGCGCATCGGCGCGCTCCCCGGGTTCGGCGAGATGAAGATCAAGTCGCTGAGCGCCGTGCTCGCGAAGCAGTTCGGCGTCAAGGCCGCCGAGGAGTTCGCACCCGACCACCCCACGCTCGGCGACGTCACCTCGCCCGAGGAGCTCGACCGCTACCAGGCCTGGAAGCGCGCGTACAAGAAGGCCGCCCGCGGTGCGGGTGCGGGTGTCTGACACCGAAGGTGTCTGACACCTTTTCGGCTTGTAGGATCGGCCTCCGATGGCCGCAGCCGACCCTCAAGACCTGAAGCAGGTTCCGCTCTTCGCCGACCTGGACAGCCGGCAGCTGAAGAAGCTCGCCGCACGGTTCCGGGAACGGACCGTCGGCCCCGGCACGAAGGTGACGACCGAAGGCGAGATGAGCGGCGTCGGGTTCTTCGTCGTCGGGAGCGGCGAGGCCGCGGTGAACGTCGGCGGCAAGGACGTGGCGACGCTCGGGCCGGGCGCCCATTTCGGCGAGCTCGCGCTCGTGAGCGAAGCAGCACGGACGGCCACGGTGACCGCGACGACCGAACTCCGGCTGCTCGAGATCCCGTTCTGGGACTTCCGCGACTTCGCACACGCGAACCCGGACGTGACCTGGAAGCTGCTCCAGCACGTCGTCTCGATGTCGCAGCGTTAGCGGCGGCGCGCCTCGAGGCGCAGACGGGGAACCATCAAGGCCGCCTCGCGCACGACATCGACGGACATCTTCGATTCGCCGCGCACGCGCTCGCGGAAGATGATCGGGAGCTCCCGCACGCGGTAGCCGGCGAGCATCGCCTCGTAGGTCATCTGGATCTGGAAGCCGTAGCCGCGCGCGTCGATCGGCCGGCCGAGCAGGTACTCGAGCACGCCGGACCGCCACGCCTTGAACCCGCCGGTGAGGTCGCGAACGTGGACGCCCAGCACGACGCGTGCGTAGAGGCAGCCGCCCTTGCTGATCGCCTGCCGGACGAGCGGCCAGCCGATCACTCCGCCGCCGCGCACGTAGCGCGAGCCGAGCGCGACGTCGGCGTCGTCGAGCGCTGCGAGCAGCGACGGGATCACGGCGGGGTCGTGCGAGAAGTCGCAGTCCATCTGCACGACGACCTCCGCCCCGTCGCCGAGCACGCGCCGGAAGCCGTCGCGGTACGCGTTGCCGAGGCCTTCCTTCCGCACTCGGCGCAGGACAGAGATGCGCGGATCGTCGCGCCCACGCTCGGCGGCGATCGCCGCCGTGCCGTCGGGCGACGAGTCGTCGATCACGAGGATGTGCCCGTTGATCTCGTGCTCGGCGAAGACGGCGACGAGGGCGTCGATCATCAGGCCGACGTTCTCGGCTTCGTTGTAGGTCGGCAGGCATACCGCGACGCGCGTCATCCACGCAGCTCCTTGAGCGCGGGCCCCAGGGCCTGCGAGCCGTGCAGCACCGGCTCGAAGATGTCTCCGCGCTCTGCGACGCGCTCGAGCGCGACCTTCATCGTGAAGTCGCGCGGCCGCACGTCCTCGGTGAGCTCCTCCCACTCGAGCGGTGTCGAAACGGGAGCGCCGGGTTTCGGCCGCACCGAGTAGACCGATGCGATCGTCTTCCCGTGCCCGTTCTGGCGATGGTCGACGAGCACACCCGATCGCTTCTTCTTCAGCCACTCCGTCGTCACCTCGCCCGGACGCTCGCTCTCGAGCTGCCGTGAGAGCAGCTCGGCGAACTCGTACGTGTCGGCGTAGGTCGACCGCCGCGTGATCGGCACGAGGACATGGATGCCGTCGGCGCCGCTCGTCTTGACGTACGACGAGAGACCGAGCGCGTCGAGCGCCTCGTGTACGAGGTGCGCGACGCGGATGCACAGCGCGTACGCGTCGGGCTCCTCGGGCGGGTCGAGATCGAAGAGCACCCAGTCCGGCCGCTCGGGCTTGTCGACGCGTGAGTACCACGCGTTCATGTCGATGCAGTGCATCTGCACCATCCACAGGAGCGCCTCACGCGACTCGACGAGCGGGAAGTCGACGAGCCGCGACTCGCCCTTCCCGCCGCGCGGCCACGTGCGGAACTGCCGCGTCGGGATCCAGTCGGGCATCCCTTTCGGCGCCTGCTTCTGGAAGAACGAGCCGCCGGGCAGTCCCTCGCGCCAGCGCTTCATCGTGAACGGGCGGTCCTTCAGGTGCGGGATGAGGGCGTCGGCGACGCGGCCGTAGTAGTCGAAGAGATCGCCCTTCGTGATCCCGTCGTCGGGGAACAGCACACGGTCCGCCGAGCTGAGCTTCACCTCGTGTGTCACCGGCTCGCGCGACATCCGCGGCCAGTGTAAGGAGAAACCCCGATGCCGTTCGGCGTCGTGCCGGACACAGTGAGGGCGATGCCAGAGCCCGTCGTCAGCGTGGACGCGCTCACGAAGCGCTTCGGCGACCTGGTCGCCGTGGACGACCTCACCTTTCACCTGGACGCCGGCACCGTCACCGGCTTCCTCGGGCCGAACGGCGCGGGCAAGACGACGACCCTCCGAATCCTGCTGGGGCTCGCCGCGCCGACGAGCGGGACGGCGCACGTCTTCGGCGGGCGGTACGGGCAGCTCGCCGACCCGATGCGGCGGATCGGCGCGGTGCTCGAGGCGAACGACTTCCATCCGGGGCGGAAGGGCCGCGACCACTTGCGTGCGCTCGCCTATGCCACCGGGATCCCGACCGCGCGCGTCGACGAGGTGCTCCGTCTCGTCGAGCTCGAATCGGCGGCGCGCCGCCGCGTGAAGGCCTATTCCCTGGGGATGCGCCAGCGTCTTGCGCTGGCCGCGGCGCTGCTCGGCGACCCGGAGCTGCTCGTTCTCGACGAGCCCGCGAACGGCCTCGACCCGGAGGGCGTTCGGTGGCTGCGCGACTTCCTGCGCGCGTTCGCGGCCGACGGGAAGACGGTCTTCGTCTCGAGCCACGTGCTCGCCGAAGTGGCGCAGACCGTCGATCGCGTCGTGATCATCAACAGGGGCCGCCTCGTGACGGAGTCGCCGCTCGAGGAGCTGACCGCCCGAGTGGCGGGCGCCGTCCACGTGCGAACGCCGCAGCGCGCGGAGCTCGAGGGGGTGCTGCACGCGGCGGGACTGCAGACGACCGCGCTGGACGGGACCGAGCTGCTGGTCGCCGGCGCACAGGCCGCGACGATCGGGGAGCTCGCAGCGCGCGCCGGCGTGACCGTGTACGAGCTCGTCCAGGAGTCCACCTCGCTCGAGGACGTCTTCCTCGACCTGACGTCGGAGACGCACACGTGACCGCCCTCCTCCGTTCGGAGCTCCTGAAGCTGCGCACGACGAAGACCGCGCTCGGCCTGATCGTGGGCATGGTCGGCCTGATCGTGCTCTTCACGGTGCTCGGCGCTCTCCTGCCGAAGGAGTCGGTGCTCGTGGAGCGCAAGAACGAGTTCGAGGTGCTCGCGAACGGCTCGATCGCGTCGGCGTTCGCGGCGATCCTCGGGCTCATGTCGATGACGGCGGAGTTCCGGCACGGAACGATCCGGCCGACGATGCTGGCGGCGCCGCGCCGCGTACGGGTGCTGGTCGCGAAGCTCGTCGCGACGACGGCTGCCGGTGCGGTCCTCGGCCTGCTCGGGATCGCGCTCTCGTACGCGATCGGGAGGATCTGCCTCGACGCGCGCGGGATCCCTTCGAACGTGACGAGCTCGGACGTCAGGCTCATGATCGTCGGCTCGGTCGCGGTCTCGGCCCTCTGGGGCGCGTTCGGTGTCGGCCTCGGGGCGGTGATCCGAAACCAGGCGGGAGCGCTCGTCGGCACGCTGATGTGGGTGCTTCTCGCCGAGAGCATCCTGTTCGCCCTCGTGCCCTCGGTCGGCCGGTTCCTGCCCGCGACGGCTGCGAACGTGCTGACGCAGATCGAGGTCGACCACCAGCTGCCGGTCGTCGCCGGCGTGCTCGTCTTCTGCGCCTACGTCGCGGTGGCTGCCGTCGCGGGCGCGTTCGTCACGACGCGACGCGATCTCGCGTAGTCACACCACGTCCAGGATCGGGAATCGCGAATCGACGTCGATGCACGCCTGCGCGAAGAGCGCCGCGCCGATGTCGCCCGTCATGAGCGAGTAGCGCCCCTGCACCTGATCGAGCGCGGCGACGGCGAACGAGCGCGCACGCTCGAGCCAGATCTCTTCGCCGGTCACGGCGTAGGTCTTCAGCAGCGCGTAGCCGTTGCCGGCCGTGCCGTGGCAGAGGCCGGGGCCCTTGTCGAGCGGGCCGTGCCGCCACGTCGTCTCCGCGCCCCCGAGCAGGAGATCCTCCGCCATCAGGTCGCCGAGCGTGGCGACGATTCCCGGCGCGCCGTGACACCACTGGACGCGGTCGACGGGATGCCCGGGGCCGGGCGGCCAGTTGACCGCGCGGCCGTCCCACACTGCGTACTTCCGCAGCACGTGCTCGATGCGCGCGCGCAGCACGTCGTCGTCGACGTAGCCGCGCAGCACCTGGACGTTCCCGGCGAAGCCGTGCGCGGGCCCGATCGCCTGAAACTCGTGGCCGCCGACGACGACGTCCCAGATCTCCCAGTCGTGGCGCTCCCACTCCTCGACGAGGAGGCCTGCCGATCGCTGCGCCTCGTCCGTGAGGCCGGCGGCGCGCGCCGCGAGGATCGTCCCCGGCGAGCCGTAGAGGAGCTCCCAGGCGGGACTGCGCTCGTTCGCGCGCACGAGCGCGCGCAGCTGTTCGTCGTCGGACCGCGTCAGCAGCAGGAGAGCCGGCTCGCCCGCGAACAGGCTCGCGCGCTCCCCCGGGTCGGCGCTCGCCCGGTAGCGCTCGAGCGCGCGCACGAGCGCGCGCAGCTGTTCGTCGTCGGACCGCGTCAGCAGCAGGAGAGCCGGCTCGCCCGCGAACAGGCTCGCGCGCTCCCCCGGGTCGGCGCTCGCCCGGTAGCGCTCGAGCGCCGCGGCCGCGAGCGAATCGAGGTCGAGCGACGAGCCGAGCCGCCGGAGCGCCCAGATCATCCCGGCCGATCCGAGATAGAGCGCCGTCCGCTCCGATTCGGTGACCTCGTCGTCGAGCGGATGCACCGGCCAGACGCAGCCGTCGAGAGCATCTTCCGCGTCGGCGACGAGAGCCGCGATCGCAGCGCGCACCTGCGCCTCGTCCCAGGTCAGGACCGGAGAGCCCACAGCACGTTCGCCAGGTTCGGAGACGCGTACGTCCCCTCCGGCAGCAATTCGCCGAGCCTCGACAGCACTCGTGCCTTGTCGTCGTCGTCCCGGCTCGCGATCCAGCTCACGGAGCGCGCGTTGTCGAGCTGCCCGGCGCGGTCGAGCACGTGGTCGTGCGGCGCCGCGCCCTCCTGCGGCTCTCCGAACGGCCCGATCGCGATCAGCTCACGCCACGCCGGCGTCTCGTCGAACGTCGACCGCTCGCGCCGCAGCCCGCGCAGGTAGTCGAGATACCCGGGCGGCAGCGGATTCGGCCGGCTCTCGTCCGGCCCGTTCCAGACGAGCGCGAGCACGCCGCCCGGCCGGAGCACGCGCGCGATCTCGGGGACGGCGCGGTCGTGGTCGAACCAGTGGAATGCCTGCGCCGCGAAGACCGCGTCGACCGACGCGTCGGCGAGCGGGATCTGCTCGGCCGTGCCCGCCAGCACCTCGACGTCAGGCACGACGCGTTCGAGGATCCCGCGCATGCCGTCGAGCGGCTCGACGGCGATCACGCGGGCGTAGCGGCGCGCAAGGACGCGCGTCAGCTTCCCGGTCCCGGCGCCGAGATCGAGCACCGTCGCGTCGCTTGCGACCGGCAGCAGATCGAGCAGCTCGTCCGGATACGACGGACGTGTCGCCTCGTACTCCTCTGCGGCGAGATCGAAGCTGCGCGCGGGGTCGATCACGGGCACGAGTGTATTGAGATCTTCGGCACGTACTTGTTCAGGCGTACGCCGCGGGTTTAGGCTCGCTCCTTCCACTTAGACAGGAGATGAGGGCATGAAAGACCGGAAGTCGCTCATCGTCCTGGCGTTGGTCGCGGTCATCGGGGTCGTCGCGACCGGATCGTCGAGCGCCAGGACGACGAGTCACCGTGGCGGCACGCTGAAGCTGCTGGCCAACGCAGCGGGCGGGACACTCGACCCGCAGGTCAACTACACACTGCAGTACTGGCAGCTCTACCAGGCGACGTACGACGGCCTGCTCGCGTTCCAGAAGGCGGGCGGCAGCGCGGCGTTCAACGTCGTGCCCGATCTGGCGGCGAGCTACAAGATCACGAACGGCGGCAAGAGCTGGGTCTTCACGCTCCGCAAGGGGATCAAGTTCTCGAACGGCCGGCCCGTGACCGCAAACGACGTGGTGGCGTCGTTCCGTCGCATCTTCAAGGTGAAGAGCCCCACGGCGGGAGGCTTCTACAACGGCATCGTCGGCGCGGCGAAGTGCCTGAAGACGCCGGCGACGTGCACGCTCGCAGGCGGCATCTCCGGCAAGGGAAACACCGTCACGATCAACCTCACCGCGCCCGACGCCGAGTTCAAGTACAAGCTCGCGGTGCCGCACGCGTCGATCCTGCCGGCGAGCGCGCCGCCGAGCGACGCCGGATCGACGCCGATCCCCGGAACCGGGGCGTACTACTTCTCGTCGTACGACTCGAACAAGCAGCTCGTGATGAAGCGCAACCCGTACTTCCACGTGTGGTCGCAGACGGCGCAGCCGGACGGCTACCCCGACCAGATCACGCAGTCGTTCGGGCTGACGGTGGAGGCGCAGGTCACCGCCGTCGAGAACGGCCAGGCGGACTGGGGCTACGACTTCCCGCCGGCCGACCGGCTGAACGAGCTCGGCACGAAGTACGCCGCCCAGACGCACCTCACTCCGTTGACGGCGTTCTGGTACGCGCCGATGAACGTGAACATACCGCCCTTCAACAGCCTGAAGGCGCGGCAGGCAGTCAACTACGCGATCGATCGGAACGCGCTGATCAAGATCTTCGGCGGGCCGAAGCTCGCGACGCCGTCGTGCCAGGTGCTGCCGCCCGGCTTCCCGGGCAACAAGCCGTACTGCCCGTACACGAAGAGCCCCGGCACGACCTGGTCGGCTCCCGACGTGGCGAAGGCCAAGCAGCTCGTCAACGAGTCGGGACAGAAGGGCGCGAAGGTCGTCGTCATCTCGGCGAACGACGAGGTGCAGAAGGCCGTCGGCGTGTACCTGGCGAGCGTCCTGAACGAGATCGGGTTCAAGGCGACCGAGAAGGCGATCTCCGGGAACATCGCGTTCACGTATCCGCAGAACACGAAGAACCACGTGCAGATCAACGTGCAGCAGTGGTACCAGGACTACCCCGCTGCCTCCGACTTCCTGCACATCCTGTTCGGCTGCGAGTCGTTCCACCCCGGCAGCGACTCGAGCATCAACATGGCCGGCTTCTGCAACAAGCCGATCAACGCCCAGATGAACGCTGCGCTCAAGCTCGAGAACACGAACTTCCCGAAGGCGAACGCGATGTGGGCGAAGATCGACCGCGCGGTGACCGACCAGGCCCCGATGGCGACGATGTTCACGCCGAAGCACCTCGACTTCGTGTCGAAGCGCGTCGGGAACTTCGTCTTCAGCAAGCAGTTCTACTGGCTGGTCGACCAGTCCTGGGTGCAATAGCCGCACACCGGGGGGTTCGGTGAGCGGCGCGATCGTCGACGAGGTCCTCGCCCCGGCGGGCGGGGACCTCGCGATCCCTGCGGCCAGCCCGTGGCAGCTGGCACGGCGACGCCTGCTCCGCAACCGGGTGGCGCTCGTGATGGCGGCGCTTCTGGCCGTGATCGTCGTGCTGTGCCTCTGCGCGCCGCTGTACGCGCACCACATCGCGCACACCGACCCGTTCCGCTCGAACCTCGACGGCACGACGATCGTGAACGGCAAGCGGGTGCCGGTGATGGTGCAGTCGACCCAGGGCCTCGGGTTGGGCGTCACTCCGGTCGGCCCGACGTGGGACGTCCACCACTACTTCCTCGGTGCCGACGGGCAGGGCCGAGACGTCGCCGCGCGCCTGCTCTACGGCGGACGCAACTCGCTCCTGATCGGAACCTCCGCTGCGCTGATCACGTGCTTCCTCGCCGTGTTGATCGGCGTCGTCGCCGGCTTCTTCGGTGGCATCGTCGACGGCGTCCTGTCGCGCCTGCTCGACGTCGTCTGGGCGTTCCCCGTCTACCTGCTCGCGATCAGCCTCTCGACCGTCCTGATCGCACGCGGCTTCTCGCTGGGACCGCTGCACCTCACGTCGGGCAGCCTCCTCCTGCCGATCACGATCATCGGGCTCGTCTACATCCCGTACGTCGCGCGACCGATTCGCGGGGAGGTGCTGTCGCTGCGCCGGCGCGAGTTCGTCGAGGCCGCGATCGGGCTCGGCGCCTCCAACTGGCGCCTGCTCTGGAGCGACATCCTCCCGAACGTCGTCACGACGGCCATCGTGCTGTTCCCGTTGATGCTCGCGATCGACATGCTGACCGAGGCGGCGCTCTCGTTCCTCTCGATCGGTGTGCAGGAACCGAAAGCGAG
>Ga0207707_10002016_pt1 | contig 18437 bp, 10 predicted proteins | sample KBSC83BmetaG_FD_184336 | JGI IMG/M metagenome (GOLD analysis project Ga0207707, IMG submission 184336) | Corn rhizosphere microbial communities from Kellogg Biological Station, Michigan, USA - KBS C8-3B metaG (SPAdes) (version 2) | ecosystem: Host-associated > Plants > Roots > Rhizosphere ...
ATCCGGCATGTCGCTCGTGTCCGCCTTCGGCCTGGCAATGATCGGCGTGCTCTGGTCGTACGAAGGATGGCAGTACGTCACCTTCTCCGCGGGCGAGACGCGCGATCCGCAGCGCACATTTCCGCGGGGCATCATTATCGGCACCGGCGTGATGATCGTCGTGTATCTGCTGGCCAACGTCGGCTACATCGCGGCACTGGGGCCGGCGCGCGCGGCGCAGTCCGACCGCATCGCGGCCGACGCCGTCGCCTCGCTGCTCGGCCCGCTCGCGGGCAAGCTGATCGCAGCGGTGATTCTGGTGTCCATGTTCAGTGCCGCGAACGGCATCACCATCACGACGCCCCGTGTGTATTTCGCCATGGCGCGTGATCGCGTGTTCTTCCGCAAGATGGCGGAGGTGCATCCGCGCTTCGGCACGCCGGCGGTCGCGATCTTCTGGAGCTCGCTCTGGGCAATGTGTCTGGCCGTGACGGGCACGTTCGAGCAACTGCTCACCTACGTGGTGTTCGTCGGCTGGATCTTCTACGGGCTGGGCGCCATCAGCATTTTTGTCTATCGTCGGCGCGAGCCCGACATGGTGCGGCCCTTCCGGGTGCCCGGGTATCCGGTGACGCCACTGCTGTTCGTCGCCTCGGCTGCGGCGATCGTGGTGAACACCATGGTGACGCAACCCGGGCGGGCCTTTCTCGGTCTGGGCATCGTCCTGCTCGGGGCGCCGGTCTTCTTCATCTGGCGGTTCAGGAGCCGGAGACAAGCGGGAGAGGCACTGGAGAGCAGCTGAGTCCCTGTAGCGTTTGCGGTCATTCCGCAAACTGACTGCCCCCTGGGAACTCGGCTCCCAACAATCCTGTGAAATCCCAAAAATCCTGTAAATCCTGTCAAAGTGGTACCGCTATTCCCGGTATCCCGGGCCGCGCACGACCATTCCGGGCTTCGCCCCCGTCGCCTTGCCGTCCAGCACGACCTCCACGCCGTTCACCAACACGTGCTTCATCCCCACCGACAGTTGGTGCGGCTGCTCGTACGTGGCGCGATCAATGATCGTCGCGGGGTCGAATACGACGACGTCGGCGTACATGCCCTCATGCAGCAGCCCGCGGTCACGGATGGACAGTCGCTGCGCCACGGCCCACGTCATCTTCCGGATCGCATCCTCGAGCGTGAGCACGTGCTGCTCGCGCACAAAGCGCCCCAGAATGCGCGGATAGTTGCCGTACGCGCGCGGGTGCGTCATGCCCTTCGCACTGTCCGGATCCATGCCGTCCGCATCCGTGCCGAACTTCATCCAGGGCTGGCGGATCTGCATCGCGACGTTCGAATCCGATGCGATGAAGAGGATCTGTCCCAGCGTGTTGTGCTCCGCCACCGTGAGATCCATGAGTGCCACCGGCCAGCTCCGGTTCATGGCCTTCGCAATGTCCGCCAGCCGCTTCCCTTCGTACTGCTTCAGCGAATCCACGCGAAAGCCCACGACCTCCACGCCGGCTGGCGTCGCGCTCAGGCAGAGATTCTCCCAACTGGTGTCGGGGCGCATCATGTCCGCGCTGATCCTGGCACGCTGCGCCGGATCGGCCAGTCGCTGGAGCAGCTTGCCATCGGCGTGCGCCCAGGGTGGGATGCACGACGAGAGGCCGTTGGCGCCGGCGGTGTACGCATACTGGTCCGCGCCCACATCCTGCCCCGCCGCGCGCGCGGAATCGATCTTCGCGATGACCTTCACGGCCTTGGGCCAGTTCTGCACACCGGCGGCCTTCAGGTGGTAAATCTCCACGGGTACGCCGCCTTCCCGCCCGATCGTGAAGGCTTCGTCCACTGCCTCCAGCAACCGGTCGCCCTCCGAGCGCATGTGTGTGATGTAAATCCCGCCGTATGGCGCCGATGCTTTCGCCTCCTCCACGAGCTCCGACGTGGACGCATAGCTTCCCGGCGGATAGATGAGCGCGCTCGCTACCCCAAAGGCGCCGTCCGCCATCGCGTGCCGCACCACGGCGCGCATGGTGTCCAGCTCCGCCGGTGACGCCGCCCCCTCGGCCATCCCCTTCGCATAGGCACGCACCGTGGCGGCACCCAGGAACGAGCCGAAGTTGGTGGACGCCTTGCGCTGCTGCATCTCCGTGAGCCAGTTGCCAAAGCCGTGCTCACCCCTGAATCCCTGAAGAATCCGCAGCGTGGCCGTGTCGCCGCCTTCCTCCTTGTAGAGCGCGAGAATCCCGTCATTGACGGGCGCTGGTGTTTCGCCCTCGCCAAAGATCATGGTGGTCACACCCTGCGTGATCATGCTCACCACGCGGCTGTCCCCGTTCATGAGCTGTTGAACGGACTGCGCCTGGATGTCGATGAAGCCGGGCGCTACCACCAGGCCGGTGGCGTCGATCCGCCGCGTGGCCTTCGCATCCTTGAGCATGCCAGCGGGCGTGATGCGCGCGATCCGGCCTCCCGTGATGGCCACGTCTCCCCGGAACCAGGGATTCCCGCTTCCGTCCACCACCATGCCGTGTTCGATCACCACATCGTACGGCCCCGATTCGGACCCCGCGGGCAACGCACCACCGCCGTGTGCGCACGCGATCATCGCAAATGCCGGCAGCACCAGGGACCATTTCATGGGGCAGTATCTCCGTGAGAGAGCTTCGGGAAGTCGCCAACGTCCTGCAGGTGAAGCGATGCCACCTCACCCCTGGCGTCGAGCGTGAAGGTGATCCAGGTATCGCCCAGCGCCGGATCGCGCCAGGTGACCTTGAAGGTGTCGAAGTGCCAGTGCTCGGCGTCGCCCGTGAAGGATGGGCCGAACGACACGACCAGTCGTCCGGCGCTGTCGCTCACCACGATGGAACCGTACAGGCTGTCCTGGTACGTCGCCGCGTACTTGTCGAGGGGAAGCGAGGGGTGGGTGTTCGGCACGCGCGCAGCCTCGAACGCCCGGCGTGTGCTGTCATCCGTGGCCTGCGCCTTCTTCGCCGCCGCGAGCATGAGCGTGCTCCAGTCGCGCGGTGGCGCGCCCATGTACGCATCGAGCACGCGATACAGCATGGCGGTGGGAAAGTCGGTTTCATCCAGATTGGCCAGCACCACCACGCCGAGATGCAGCTCCGGAATCAGCCCGATCTCCGTGCGCATGCCGTCAATCACTCCACCATGACCATCCATCTTGCGGCCATGATAGTCGCGCAGCGACCATGCCAGCCCGTACGCCATGAAGTGCGTGTCCGGAAACATCGCATGGGCGTCCTTGCTCATCCGGATCACCATCTGCGGCGTGTGCATCTCGTCCATCACGGAGTCGCTGAGCAGGCGCGTGCCGTTGTACACGCCGTGACCCAACTGCAGCCGCAGCCACTGCGCCAGATCCCACGCGCTGGAATTGATCGCACCGGCGCCGCCGAGGTTGTCCATGTTGCGCCACCGGATCACTCGCACAGTATCGTGAATGATCTGGTGCGGCATGGCCACGTCCGTCTGGCCGGCGAGCGCGCTGATGCTGGTGCTGCTGTTCATCATGCCGAGCGGCGTGAAGATGCGCGCGCGCACGAAGTCGTCCCACGTGGAGCCGCTCGCCGCACCCACCACCTGACCCGCGGTGATGAACATGATGTTCTGATAACTGTATCGCGCGCGAAAGCTCCACCGGGGCTCGAGGAATCGCACCCGGTGCAGCACCTCCGTCCGGTCGAAGCCCGACGCGTACCACAGGCGGTCGCCGCGCGGCAGTCCGGTGCGATGCGTGAGGAGATCCCGCACGGTCACTTCGCGTGTGACGTAGGGTCCGGCAATCTGGAACCAGGGGAGAAACTTCGTGACCTTGTCGTCCCACGAGAGCCTGGCGGAGTCCACGAGCATGGCCAGCGCGGCAGCGGTGAACGCCTTGGAGGTGGAGGCAATGCCGAACACGGTATGTGCATCGACCGGAGCGGACTTGCCCAGCTCACGAACGCCGTAGCCCTTGATGAACACGACGGAATCGTTTCGGACCACGGCGATCGCCGCGCCCGGAACCCGCCAGTCGCGCAGCGCGCGCTCCACATAGGCGTCGAGCCCGCGCGGCGGCGGGCTCTGGCCGAAGACCACGCCGGGAATCGCAAACGCGATCCCCAGCACGGCCCCGGTGAAGAACTGCGAGCAGTTACGCCCCACGAGATCTCCTCAATGCACGTTCGGGTTGTTGAACCGTTCCACGTCAGGAAGTGCCAGGCAGGTGGTGTTGCCGTAGAAGCCGCCGTTACGGAAGGCGGTGCCTGGCGCGGGAATGAGCGGCAGATTGAAGCGTTGAATGTCGTAGTTCCGGAACCCTTCCGCAAAGAGGGCGCGGCGGCGTTCGTCGGCCACGAGCGCGGTGATGGATGCCGCGTCGGTTGCTCCGATATAGTGCGGTAGCCCTGCCGCATCCCGGAGCGCGTTGATGATCGTGACCGCGCCCGTCCCGCCTGTGGCTTCGGCGAGAATGAGCTGCGCTTCCGTGTAGGTCGCGATGGGAAGCGGGCTGTCGTCGGCGGAATATTTCGTGGGATAGAAGATCGTCTGCGTCGGGTCCGCCGCGCGCGTCGCGGCCTGCGCCACGGCGGAGCGGGGATCGGACACGAACCCGGCGGTGCTTCCTCCCGTATACACGGTCGGTCCGACCAGCAGATTCCGAGACTGCGGATCAACGGTATAGTCGCCAAACTGCGCCGTGGCGGCGTACACGCGGTTGTAACGCCGGTTGTCGTCCGATCCGGTGCTCGCATCGAGCTCGAATCCGGCTGGCACCAGCTGCGCATCGGAGGCCGCACCCTGGGTATTGCCCTGATAGAGGCGCACGCGGGCGCGCCCCACGTACGCGGCGTTCACGACGTCCTGATCGCCCGCGGTTCCGCCATCGGTGATCGCCGTACCGAAGCGATCTTCCGCGAGCGCGAACATGGCCATCTGATCCACCGGCGCGCCCAGGTCGAAGGCCGCCTCGCACATGGACATGCCCATCAGGGTGTAGCTGAAGCCGGCGTACAGTGCAGCCTGCGCCATGAGGTCCGTGCGCGCGGAACCGACGTCTTGATCGGTCCAGCCTTGCAGCTTGGTGAGCGCATTGTCCGACGACCAGCGCGCCGTGGACAACGGCGTGTAGACGCCGGGATTCTGGTTATTGGTGCACGGATTGGTGCCGTAAATCCCGCCGGTCTGTGTGCCCGCATCCCGGCGATCATATGGCCACCCCGCCGCGCCAAGTTGCGCGTCCGAGAATTCGTCCGAAATGATCGCCTCCACCAGCGTGTACGAGCCGATCGCGCAGTCGAAGTCTCCCACGGCACTGTTCACCATGAGCGCAGCCTGCTTGGGGTCATCGATCGTCGAGGCCGGGACGCGGTCCGGGGCGTTGGCGTTGAGCAATTGATCGGTGTTGCACGCGGCGAGCACCGCGAATGCGGCGGCCACGACGAACCAGCGGCTCCGCAGAGATCGGGCGCGGCGCACGACGCGGCCACGCATGGCAATCCGGGTCATTGGATCGTTCCTCAGAAGCTCAGGTGTGCAGTCAGGACATACGAGGTGAGCTGCGGCAGCATGGACTGGTCGATGAAGGTCGAGCCATTCCCCGACCCACCGGATACGAAGAAGTCCTCCGGGTCCGGACCGGTGTAGTCGGTCCACGTATGCAGATTCCGCATGGCGAGGCTCAGCGTCATCGCCTTCGCGCCGAAGCGGCTGACGTACTCCGTTGGCGCGTCCCAGCTCAGCGTGACTTCGCGCAGCTTGGCGTACTTTGCATCATCCACCACGAAGTCCACGAGCGTCCCGCTGCTCTGCATCTGCGCGATGACCCGCGGATCGTACTTCTCCGGCTCCATGTTCTCCATGCAGGTGCGAAAGACCTGGCAGCGCACGCGCTCGTCGTTGTTGTACTTCTTGTAGTGCGCCTTGAAGTCCACCATGGTGGTGAGGCGGAAGCGCTTGAGGAAGCGCACGTTCGAGGACAGCGAGCCTTCAATGGCGGGTACGGCGCGCCCCAGGAACACGCGCGGCGCGATGACCTTGCCGTTGGCGTCGTAGCAGGGCGTGGAACCGCCATTCCCATCGTCGCACATGACGTCCACGGCCTGTCCCGTGTTGGGATCGAAGCGGGCACTCACCACCTTTTCACGGAACCAGGAGTCGGGTGCATAGCCCACGCGCTGTTGAATGCTGCCGTTCACGATGGTCGTGTCGGAGCCCGACAGCTTGATCACCCGTCCCTGATTGGCCGAGAAGTTCAGGCCGAGGTCCCAGCCGTAGTCCTTGCCGTTGAAGATCTGCCCCTTGAGCAGCGCTTCGATGCCGCGGTTCATGATCTCACCGGCATTCACATACTGACTCTGCGCACCGAACCCCGACGACGGCGCCACACCGCGGAGCAGGATGGCGTTGTGCGTATGGGTGTCGTACAGCGTGAACTCGAGTCCCGCGCGATCGTTGAACAGACCCGCGTCGAATCCCAGCTCGATTTCCTTGCCGCGCTCGGGTCCCAGGGCGGGATTTCCGATGGACGCCGGCGTCAGCGCCGGGGTGCCGCCCGGGCCCGGCACCGGCGAAAACGTGCGCAGCGCGGTGAACGTGCTGGGCTGCTGGCCGGATTCACCATACGCGGCGCGCAGCTTGAACGTGTTCACGAAGGCCGGCATGTGCTCGCGGAACATCGGCTCCTCGTTCAGCACCCACGACAGACTCGCCTTCGGATACGTCACCCACTTCACATCCTTGCCGAACGCGCTGTTGTTGTCCACGCGCAGCGCAGCCGTGAGGAAGAGCCGGTTCTGCCAGCCGAACTGCTCCTGCGCGTAGAAGCCCAGCGTGTTGTTGTTGGAGTAGTCGTCCAGCGTGGTCGGCTTCGTAGCCGCCGACGAAATGGTCTCGAGACCGGGCGCGGGGAAGAAGTCCCCTTCGCCGGTAATGTTGGAGAAATACTTCGTGTAGTACTGCACGCCGAAGCTGGTGGACGAATTCACTTTCGGCGTGACGTCGAACTGCACCGTGCCGTTGTAGTCGTACGTGTTGAATACCGCCTCATCCCGGTCCTGGTACTTCCAGCCATCTGCGTAGGACCCCCAGAAGTAGCGCAGGGTGTCGTTGGTGAGATACGGCAGCAGCTCCTCGTTCTTGGTCTGCGTGAAGTCCGTCCCGACGGACAGGCGGTGTGTCATCCACTTGAACGGCTTGAAGCGCATGGTGAAGCTACCGGTGAAGCGGTTGATGTCCTGCCAGTCCTGCATCGCGCGGTCCGACTCGGGCGGCGAACTCTGGAAGCCGCGCACCCACGAGCACTGCGGCGGCGCGTCGGGCGCGCAGTTCTGCGGCAGATTGGCGGGAGTGGAGAACCAGGCGCCCCACGTCGCACCGCCGCAGCCGCCCTCGCAGCTCAGTGTCGTGTGGCTCTGCACGTAGCCCAGGCTCGTTTGCAGATCGATTTTCTCATTGGGCGTGATCTGCAGATTGGTGCGCGCGTTGAACTGATCGCGGCCGTTGTTGGGCTCGGCGCCGTCATTCGTCCCCTTGCCGGCCGACACGAAGTAGCGCAGCGTCCCGGCGCCGCCGCTCACGTTGGCGGCCCAGTCCTGCATCTGCCCGGTGCGGAAGATCGGCGTGCCGCGCGCGTCCTCGGTCTGCACGACGTTCACGGACTGGATGGTCCCGCTGGGATCGCGCCAGTAGTTGGTGGGCACGCGGCCTTCGGGATTCATGAACCAGTTGGCGCCCTGGCGGATCGTGAAGCTGTACTGCGTCCCCTCCGCCGCGCCTTTCTTGGTGATGATGTTGATGACGCCGCGCGCCGCCTCGGTGCCGTACAGCGTGGCCGCTGCGGGTCCCTTGAGAATTTCGATGCTCTCAATGTCGTTCGGGTCGAAATCGTTGAGTCGCGACACGACGCCGGATCCGAACGCCTGAACGGCCATGCCCGTGCCGGTCTGATTGTCCACGCGAACGCCGTCCACGTAGATGAGCGGATCGCCAGAGAGCGAGAAGGTGGACACGCCGCGAATGCGAATGTTGGCGCCGGCGCCGATCATGCCGGTACCCGGCATCACCGTCACGCCCGGAGCTCGGCCATTGATGAGACTTTCCACGCTGGGAATCGGTGCGTTAGCCACCACTTCCGCCGCATTGACCTTGGCGACGGAGTTGCCGAGCGCGCGTTGCTGCTGGCCGCCCGCCGTCCCGGTCACCACGACCTGATTGAGCTCGACCGGACGGTCCGCCAGCGCGAAGCGGACGTCGGTCGCGCCCACGCGCACCGTCTGCGATGCCGGCCGGAAGCCGAGCATTCGGGCGTTGAGGGTCACCTGTGCACCGGTGACACCGGAGAGGTGAAAGTGGCCCGATGCATCGGTCACGGTCCCCGTGCCGGTCTGTCCCTCCACGACGACCTGCACGCCAGCGATGGGGCGCTGTGAGCTTTCGCTGACGATGGTGCCGCTGATCTCGCCGGACTGCGCCAGCGCCGAGTGCACGGGAACGACGAGCAGCGTGATCAGCGCGACGAGCGCCGCGACGCTGTGCATCGCGGCCTGCCCATGGCGCTGTGGCCCTGTGCCAAGACTGGGCCGTGCAAACCAGGACATTCGATGTTGCATGGGGTACCTGCCTCCGCGGGCGCGGTGAGTTGAACGTGAAGGGAAACAGCGGAATGGACTGCGGACTGGCGCTCCGGCGCCGGACGTGGCGCAGTACCGGGTAACCGGGCGAGCGGCGTCAGGGCTGAGCGTCGTACGCCGCGGCCGCGATCTCTCCCAGCGCCTCTCCCACGACCGCGGTGATCGCGTCAGGCGCGAGTGAGACCGGCACGTTGTTGGCGTAGATGGCGAACGCGAGCTTGCGGCCATCAACCGTGGTCAGATAGCCGGCCAGCCCCTTGCCATCGACCATCATGCTCCGATTGAGCAGGTCGTCCCGCCCATATGTGCCGGTCTTGGCATGAACCTGCCCCGCCGCCGGCGAGGTGACATCGATGTTCCAGAGCGTGCCGTCCCGTCCCAGGATGGGGAGCGACGCCAGGTACTTCGGGAAATCGGGCCGCGCGGCCATGTAGGCGAGAAAGTGCACCATGAAATCCGGCGTGAAGTGCGCGGAGCCGCCGGCACCATCCCCCTGCGATGCGCCCGAGAGGTCGAGTCCGGCCTTCTGGAGAAAGCCACGCTCCTGATCGAAGCCGGCCTGCGCGGTGCCCTTGTGTCCGAGGATCGCGCCGAGCACGTAGGGCATCATGCTCGCGTGCAGGTTCTGGCTCACCTTGAGCGTGACCTTGACGTCCTCGCTGAGGGGCGGCGACACATGGTCGGCCACGGCGTTGGCCGCGGTGTACGAGGCGGCGAGCCTTGTGAAGCCGGCGGTGTCGCCAGGCGCCGGCAACGTCGCGGTCACGCCGTTGGCGCGCAGGGCTTCCACGAGCGTGACCTGCGCGAAGCGGCTCGGGCTGGGCACGGCATAGCTGAACAGGATGGCCGGCTTTCCCGCCGGCATGTGGCCGGTGACGGTCACGGTGTGCGATCCATCCGGCCCCGTGACGTCGGATGCCCAGCGGATGTGCGGCGTGGAATCCGCGCTCGCCGTTGTGGCGTGATTGATGAAGCGGACGTACGACGTGGCCGGCGAGACGTGCATCGTGACCGAATCCCCCGGCGAGTGACCCGGCGCGATGGTCACGTCCACCAGGTTGTCATTGACGACGATGGGCGAGATGACGACGCCGGTGCCGAGTTCGCGCTCACCCTCGGGAAAGAGGGTGGCATCGACGAGCACGCGCCCCCGGATCTTCGTGATCCCATGCGCACGCACCTGGGCGGCAAGCTCGCGGATGACGAGGAGCGGATCTCCAGGCACGGCCCGCGTGTCCGGACTGCCGTCGTAGGTATGGTCTTCGTTCTCGAAGGCGAGCGTGCCATCGGGCTGGATGCGCCCTGAGAGGTTGGCGTCGCCGCTGGCCACGAGGACGAGGTCGCCGTTGAGCGTGCCCGTGGAGCTGACCGGACCGGTGCGATAGATGCGGGTGTGAAAGCGGTAGTCGGCGCCGAGCAGCTCGAGGGCGGTGCCCATGGTGAGCAGCTTGGTGGTGGAGCCGGGCACGAAGAAGGTGTCGCCGTTGCGGGAGTAGATGGGCTTTCCGCTGCTCAGATCGTAGAACTCGATGCCGAAGATGCTGTGGCGGAATTCGGGCCGGCTGACGATGGCGTCGATGCGCTGGGCGAGCGGCGCGGTGGCCGGCGTGGCGACGGCAGCGCCGCCGGGGAGCGACTGGGCGCCGGCTGGCGAGGCGGCCAGGGTCGCGGCGAGGATGAGTGCGACCGCTTGGGCGAGGCGGCGGACGGCGGCGGCAGTGGTGTGGAGGGTCATGGGCGGAGCGGGGGCGAGGCGGCGGAGCGCACGCGGCGGCGTTGCAGTGTACGACGATGTGTGCGCGCGGAGGTGTCAACTCTGTATACTAAACGTCGCCAGTATACGGGCCCCCGATGGACCGCGCAAGACCCGCCCTCAACCCGGACGCCGCAGCCCGGACTCGAACAGCAGGTGCCGCGTGAAGCTCAGATGCCGGTATCCCCGCGGCGCACACAACGTCGCCAGATGAAAATGCCAGGCCTGGTCTCGCCGCTGCCGCGCCCGGTAATGCTCCGCCAGCTCGTGATACGCCGACGCCCGGTTCAACCGCACGTACTCGATCACGCGCCGGTCGTAGTGGCCCAGGGGAAGCAGCTTCTCCAGCAGGTCCAGACGAGCGTGCAGAAATGTCGATGACTTCGACAGCGACTCCGGCGTGTCGTGCACCACGTACGTGTCCTCGGGCAGGAAGGCCGGCGTCCTGAACAGCGCGACCCGGAACGCCCAGTACGTCCACTCGTATACGGTGGTATCGGCGAAGAAGGATGGAGGGAAGGACGCGCGGCGGAAGAGCCCGCTGCATGATCCCATCCAGTTCGCCGTGAGCAGGCCACCCAGTGGATCCCGTTCGAGTTCAGCTGCCCGCGCCGGAGTGGCGGTCCAGCGGCGCACATCACCCATTGGGCCGCGTCGCACGCCATTCCCCAGGACGATATCCACCGCCGGCCGCTCGAGCAGCCGCTGCAACCGGCTTGACACGGAATTGGGCAGCAGCTCGTCGTCGTCGTCCAGAAAGCAGAACGTGTCTTCCTCAACCTGCTCGACACCGAGGACACGCGCCCTGGCGAGATCGCCATCCGGCAGGTGCACCAAGGTGACGCCGGGACGTGCGGCAAGCCGCCCCATCACCGCCGGATCGCTCCGCCCGCCGTTCACCACTACGATCGCGCGGCACTCCACCCCCCGCTGCTCAAGCACACTCGTCACGGCGCGGTCGAGATCGCTGCGTCTCGCCGCATCCGCGAGGGTGGCGATCGTCACCGCTACGCGCAGCCGCCCGCTCTCGCCCATGGCCCCACCCCGGAAGGTCCGAACCCGCCTCAACATCGAAGCGCTCAGAAAATTCCGGGCCACGGGGGCCACGGGGGCCCGTCTACTCCATCCTCGGGTCGGACCGCACCGTGAACGGCTGTGTGTAGCTGTGTCCGTTCACGGTGAGTTTGGCCGTGAACGTGCCGGTGAGCAACGGCGGGCGGCGCCGAAAGCCTTCTCCACCCCCACCACCCCGCCCCGTCCCGCGCGCGCTGTCGGCCACCGGCACCCAGTACACCCGATGCATTCCGGCCGTGGCCAGAAATTTTTCGGGCTCGCGCCGCCAGAGTGCGGTCGTGTTGGGAATGCCGCCGCTGCGTCCAGGGCCCCGGCCGGGTTCCTGCGACTCTGCCGCACTCGAAAAGGTGTGCAGCGTCTTCCCGCTCGCGTCCAGAATCTCGAGCGTCACCGGCGCCCCATCGGCCGAGTCCGCCTTGAGGTAGTAGTCAATGACTGCCCCGGCCGGTGGATTCTGCGCCTGCGGTTCGTCCTTCTGCAGCGGCGTGCCCTCGTCACCACCCTGGATGACGTTGATCGCATCCGCCGGCTTGAAGAGATACGCATCCCCCGCCAGGAGCGTCGCCGCGGCCTGACGGAGCGGACTGATGTCATCGATGACCCAGATGCCGCGCCCGTGCGTCCCCACGATCAGGTCGCCGTCGTAGATCTCGAAATCGCGAACCGACGTCACCGGGAGGTTGAGCTGGAGCGACTCCCAACTGTCGCCGTCGGTGAATGACACCCAGGCACCGTGCTCCGTCCCGGCCACGAGCAGTCCCTGCCGCATGGGGTCTTCCTTCACCGAATGCACGTAGCCACCGGCCGGCAGCCCGGTGGTGATGCGCTGCCAGCTCTTGCCCATGTCACGCGTGCGAAAAATGTATGGATCGAAATCCTCGAGCTGATGGCGATCCACCGTCGCGTACGCCGTGTTGAAATCGAAGTGCGACGCCTCGATCATCGTCACGCGGCTCCACGCTGAGAGCGCCGGCGGTGTCACGTTCTTCCATGACTTGCCGTCGTCGATGGTGACCTGAATGACGCCATCGTCCGTCCCCACCCACACCATGGGAACGAGCAGCGGCGAGGGTGCGATGGTGTAGATCACGCCACGCTGACCGTTCGTCCCCGTATCGGCCGCCGCGGCCGCATCCATGAGTTTGGGGACGCCCGGCGCGGGACGCGTGAGATCGGGACTGATGCGCGTCCACGTCCGCGCCGCATCGCTCGACTTGAACAAATACTGATTCGCATAGTAGAGCGCCCGCGGATCGGCGCGCGAGAGCACGAGCGGCTGCGTCCAGTCCGTGCGTGCCACATCCGGCTTCTCCACCGGCGGCGACGTTGTGCCGGGAATCGGCGCGTTGATGGCCAGATCGAATCGCGTCCCGGTGCCGCCGTAGATCACGCCCGGATGCAGCGGGTCGCCGGCGGTGTAGCCGCTTTCGCCGCCGGCACCCGCCGGCTCCCAGTCGCGCATGGAAATCTCCCCGAACTTGCCTCGCGAACGCACCGCCACGGCACCCGAATCCTGCTGCGCGCCCGTCACCCAGTACGGGAAGCGATAGTCCACGGACACGTGATACATCTGCGCGGTGGGCTGGTTGAGCCACGAGCTCCAGGTGATCGCCCTGGGATCGGCCGCCTTCGCGTTGCGCGTGATGATCGTGCCCTGGTCGCTGGCCACGATCACCGTGTTCGGATCGTCGCTCGACACCCACGGCTGATGATAGTCGTCGCCGCCGGGTGATCCGCGCACCGGGACCCACGTATGACCGCCATCCATGGACCGTGACATGGAGACGTTCGACACGTACACCACGTCAGCGTCCGTGGGATCCACGGCGACATGCTCGAAGTACCAGCCGCGCCCCCACAACGCCGGATCCGACGAGAGCCGCGTCCAGCTCTCGCCCGCGTCGTCCGAGCGGAAAAATCCGCCCAGCCCCGAGAGTCCTTCGCCGAACTGGCGGGCGGCGCGCGCCGCCGCCGTGGTGTCGACCGGGACGGATGGATCCGGGAGCAGATCGTCGATCACCGCGTACACGCGGTGCGGATTGCTGGGACACACGGCGATGCCGCTCTTGCCGATCCCGCTCGCCGGCAGTCCGCTCTTCAATTCCTTCCACGTGTCACCGCCATCGGTCGACTTGAACAGTCCGCCACCTGGTCCATTCGTCGGCGCGTAGACGAACCACGGCGGTCGCCGCGTGTTCCAGAGTCCGGCGTAGACCACGCGCGGGTCCGTCGGATCGATCACGACGTCAATCGCACCCACGTTCTCGTTGCGGTAGAGCACCTTCTTCCAGGTGCGCCCGCCATCCGTCGAGCGGAACACGCCGCGCTCCGCGCTCGGACCGTAGAAGTGTCCGATGGCGGCCACGAACACGGTGTTCGGATCCTTCGGGTGCACCGCCACCTTGCCGATGTGCTGCGTGTCATCCAGCCCGATGTGCGTCCACGTGGCGCCGCCATCGACCGACTTGTACATGCCGTTCCCGTAGCCGGTGGAGTCGCGCAGCGTACATTCGCCGCTGCCCACGTACACGACGTCGGGCGCGGAGGGCGCAACCGCGATGGCGCCGATCGAGGCAACGGGCTGTGCATCGAACACCGGCTCCCACACCCGTCCCGCGTCCACCGTCTTCCAGACACCGCCGTTCACCGAGCCGAAGTAGAACTCATTCGGTTTGCCGGGCACACCACACACCGCGTCGGTGCGACCGCCCCGAAATGGCCCCAGCAGCCGCCAGCTCAGTCCGGAAAACAGCGGAGCAAAGCTCGCGGGCGCGGCGTTCGCGGCGTATGCCCGCATCGGTGCAGCGACATCGCGCGCGAGCTCCGTGGCCGGCAGCAGCCGGTGCATGGCGGAGGGGCCCAGCAGCGACACGGCCCAGCCGGCCTGGCCGGCGCGCACGAGAAAGTCACGGCGGGACACCTGGGACGGCTGCAGATCGGATTCCGGCACGTGCGGGGAGCGGCGCTTCTTCGCCACGGGATGACTCCTGAGAGTGGGAATTCGCTCTGCGAAACGTCCGGTCAGAGCGATGCGGGTCGGGCTTTGCCGTGCAGAGGACCGGCGAGAATGGTCAGATACGAAGTGGGGGGTGGCCTGTCAAGCGGCGGGCTCTGGAGTGCCGCGCCGGATTCACGGCTGCCGCACGCTTCACAGCAGCCACTCGATGGGAAGCAGCGAGAGCAGCTTCACCCCGGCACGCAGCCAGATCGATGTCCCCGGATCGTGAGCGTGCACGATCTCACGGCCATCGGACCACTCCACCCATTCGAGGGCGCCGGATCGGTTCAGTCGAACCGTGTACGAGCGATCGGGAATGCTGTTGATGAACGCATCGGCGATTCCGCCGGCCAGTGCGCTGCTCTCGATAATGAATCCCATCTCGGTGTTGAGCCGCCTGGAGCGCGGATCGAAGTTGAACGATCCGACGAAGAGCCGCAGGCGATCCACGGAAAAAGTCTTCGTATGCAGACTGGAACTGGAGCTGCCGCCGAAGCGGTGATCCTTCTCGCTCCGCCCCGATCCGGTGCGCTTCAGTTCGAAGAGCGTGACGCCGGCGGCGAGCAGCGGCTTGCGCCGGCGCGCATAGCCCGCGTGCACCGCCGCGACATCGGTCGCTTCCAGCGAATTGGTCAGCACGGATACGCGCACTCCGCCGCGCGCCAGGCCGGCAAAGGATGCCGTCGCATGCCGTCCCGGCACGAAGTACGCCGAGATCAGATCCAGCTCTTCCGCCGGTGTGTCAATGACCTGTCGCAGCCGAACCGCGAGCAGCTCCTTCCGGGAGACGCGGTCCAATCCCTTGGCCGGATCGTCGCTCACGAGGTGCACCGGTACCCACTCGAGCGGCAGATCTCCGGCGAGCAGCTCCTGCACGAATCGCCGCCGCGCCACCGCCTCGATGTATGCCTGTGCCTCCGGCTCACGCTCGGCGCGCTCGCATGACGCCGTCAGCGCCGCAAGCGATTCGGGCTGTGCCGCGCGAATGACGCGCGCAACCGGAGCGGACGAGGCGGACTCCCAGTAGCGACCGAAGTCCGCTGACACGTCCTGCACGACCGGCCCCACCGCAAGGACATCGAGATCAATGAACGAGAGCTCCTGATCGGCTCCGAAGTATTCATCGCCCACGTTGCGCCCGCCAACGATCGTGACCTCGTTGTCCACGGTGAACGACTTGTTGTGCATGCGCCGATTGAGACGCGAGAAGTCGGTGAGATAGCCCAGCGCCCGAAACCGCCGGTGGACGAATGCGTTGAACAGCCGTATCTCGATGTTGGGATGGGCGTCGAGCGCGGTAAGCGTGGCGTCGAGCCCCACGGTGGAGTTGTCGTCGAGCAGCAGGCGCACCCGCACGCCGCGATCGGCGGCGCGGTGCACGGCCTCGAAGAGCAGCGTGCCCGAGAGATCGGCATGCCAGATGTAGTACTGCAGGTCGAGCGTCCGCTCCGCGGCATCGGCGAGCAGCACGCGCGCCGCGAATGCGTCCCGCCCATCGGTGAGCATGACGACACCGGAATGGCCCGGGTGCGCCTGCACCTGGGGCTGCAACACCGTGGCCAGTTTCGTCTCGACAGGACGTGCGATACTCACGACATACGTCTCCCCCGGGGGCGATGACGGTTTCCAACGTGATTTTGCGCTAGGTCAGATACGGCCGAGGATCCTCGACATTTCACGCGGAGGCTGTCATGACCACGCGCGCGCCCCACCGTCACATCGCATTTCTCATGCACCGTGCTGCCGCGGCAACCGCACTGGCGCTGTTCGCCGCCTGCAGCGACGGCAATCCCACCAGTGTAGCGCCCGAATTGAAAGTGAACGCGGTGGTATCCACCAGCCAGCTCAGATCAGCACTCCTGACCGCGGTAGGCAGTCCGCCCTTCGCGAGTGGCAGCCCGAATTACAACGGAGGACTCTCGCTGAACATGTGGGCGACGGTCCTGGATCGGAACGGCCTGGTGGTCGCGGTCGTATTCACCGGGCCCGCGGAAGGCGATCAGTGGCCGGGCAGCCGGATCATCTCGGCCCAGAAGGCCAATACCGCAAACAATTTCAGCCTCCGGCAGCTCGCGCTCTCCACCGCCAATCTCTACGCCGCGGTGCAGCCCGGGGGCAGTCTGTTCGGCCTGCAGGACGCCAACCCGATCAACGAGGAAGTCGCGTTCGGAGGAAAGACGGAGGACTATGGGACCGAACGGGACTTCATGATCGGCAAGCGAATCGGCGGGACGAATGTCTTTGGCGGCGGCTTCCCGCTCTATGATGCCAACGGCAACATCGTGGGCGGGCTGGGCGTGAGTGGCGACACGTCCTGCGGTGATCATGCCATTGGCTGGAAGGTTCGCCATCTGCTCAATCTCGACAACGTGCCGTCCGGAGTCGCCGACGGCGGAACGGATGACAACATCATCTACGACTTCTCCAACGGCCAGAGCGCGGGCGGCTTTGGTCACCCGCACTGCATCAACCCGTCGGCGGAGACGACTATTGCCGGACTGCTGACCACGCAGTTCCCGATTGGCGCAGGCGAGTAGCGGAACCACGGAACACAGCGCGAGCACCGGGTGCGGATGCGAAGGTGGAGCGAGACGGGCCCGCACCCGGTGCAGGTGGTCACAGCCCTTAACACGGAGACGGAACGCAGATCCGGCAATTCCCTCTCCCCCTACTCCAGCCGGTAGAGGCGCGCCGCGTTTTTGCCGAACATGCGTGAGCGCTCCTCGGGCGTGACCTTCACCGCCGCGAGACTCTCCTTCATGCTGGCAATGCTCCCGATCTGATGCGGATAGTCGCTCCCGGCGAGCACATGATCCGCTCCCGCGAAATCCACGGCTTCACGCAGCGCGACCGGATCGAAGTTCACGGTGTCGAAGTAGAATTCCCGCAGGTATTCGCTCGGCGCGCGGGAAATGCGCGCCCGGCAGTCAGGGAACGCGCGCCAGCCGCGGTCGAGCCGCTCCGCCATGTAGGGTATGGCGCCCCCGAGATGGCTGAGGACGAACCGGATGTTCGGATAACGCTCGGGCACGCCGGCAAAGACCAGGTGTGCCGCGGCGAGCGTGGTGTCGAACAGAAAGCCGACGAGCGGCATGAGCCAGTACTCCTGCATCGCGTCCACGCTCACCGGATTCGTCGGATGAATGTGCAGGACGGCATGCAGTCGGTCCGCTTCGGCGAACAGCGGCTCGAATCGAGGGTCGGCGAGCGGTACGCCATTCACGTTGCTGAAGAGCATCGCGCCGGCAAAGCCGGACTCCGTCATCGCGCGCCGCAGTTCGACTACACTGGCGCCGGGGTCGGCGAGCGGCAGCGTGGCGAGCGCCTGGAATCGGGGCGCATGGTCGCGCGTGATGGCGGCGAAGGAATCGTTCACGAGGCGCGCCAGCTCGACGGCGCGAGCCGGCGCCTCGACGTGCGTGCCCGGCGTGGTGAGCGACAGGATCTGCGCATCCACTCCTTCCCGCTCGAGCAGCTCGCGCCGCCAGGCGATGTCGCGATGCCCGCGCACCGCGACATTCACGTCTCCGGGATAGTGCACGCAGGGATTGCCGTCACCGTCTTCGGTGACGTGCACCACACTGCCGCCCGTGCGCAGGGCATCGAGATACGCGGGCGGATAGAAGTGGTTGTGGACATCGATCAGCATGGGCGGCTATCCGGGTGGTGGTCGCTCGTGGCCGTGGCGTGCGGCGCCATGCCGTCGAGCGAGAAACGAAGGCGGGCGCCGACGCCGCCGCCATTCTGCTCCAACTGCGTGGCCGCGTCGCCGGAGACCGTCTCCACGTCGGCGCCAAGCGCCAGCGCGGCCCGCACATCGTCCTCGGCCTCGCGCGGATGGGCCTGCACATACTGCGACGTGAGCAGCAGGAGATCAACAGCTCTGGCGCCCAGTGCACGTCGCACGGCGGATACGCCCAGCGCGCTCCGGCCGCGCGATCCCAGCCGCTCGAACAACTGGTCCATGAGCGTGCGCGCGCGGACCTCACGCATGGCGGCCGCGGCGTGCTTGGCC
>Ga0207707_10002018_pt1 | contig 18422 bp, 16 predicted proteins | sample KBSC83BmetaG_FD_184336 | JGI IMG/M metagenome (GOLD analysis project Ga0207707, IMG submission 184336) | Corn rhizosphere microbial communities from Kellogg Biological Station, Michigan, USA - KBS C8-3B metaG (SPAdes) (version 2) | ecosystem: Host-associated > Plants > Roots > Rhizosphere ...
GTGCTCCGGCCGCAGGGCGGGGGCGGCGCTGGCGGAGCTTCTGGCGGCTACGGAGGCGCGTCATGCGCTCGTCAGCTACAATTCAGAGGGGCTTCTGAGCGAGCGCGACCTTAAGGCCGCGCTCGCTCGTGCAGCAATCGACGGAGCCGTACAGCGCTTTTCGCGTGGCTACCGCCGCTATCGCTCGGATAGCGACCGCATAGGACGCGTCTATCAGGGAGATCGGGTGCGTGAATTACTCTACCATATTCGGCTGCAGTGACGTGACTGCATCGTTACCCGTGCGAGGCCAATTCGTCTATGAAGCATGGCCACCCTCGCACCACCGCTCTCGGTCCTTTCAGGGCTGTCCAGAGGGCGCACAAAGCGTTACACTAGCGTCGTGAAGACCACGGTGTTGGCACCGCGACCGATCGATCCGCTAGAGGCGGATCACGACGTGATTGCGCGCGTATTAACAGGGGACCGTAACGCGTTTGGAGTGTTGATCCAGCGTTACAGCGATCCACTATTTCGTCACGCGCTGGGGATGACGGGAAGCCCTGATGTCGCGGAGGATATCCTCCAGGCGTCGTTCATCAAGGCGTATCAGCATCTCGCGGAAGTGCACGGACGGTTCGATGCGTGGATTTTCCGGATCGTGGCGAATGGGTGCAAGGACTGGCTCAAGAACATTCGCCGCACGCATCAGAGCTACGAGGAGGACGATCAACCCTCTTCTTTTTCGACGCCGGACGAAGAGCTCGACCGCACGGAATTGCGGAGCGACCTGGACAGCGCGCTAATGCAACTAGCGCCGTCGCTGCGTGAAGCGTTCGTGATGAAGCATGTCGAAGGTCGTTCGTACGAAGAGATGGCCGTTCTTCTGACTACCACCGTCGGAGCACTTAAGATGCGCGTCCACCGCGCGCGTGAGGCGCTCCAGGCTCTTCTTGAGGAAAAGTACGCCTAATGCAAGACAACCTCGACCCCAGAGAGTATCGGTCTCCGGCAGCGCCCAAGAACGGTGAGGCGGCGCCGCGTCCGATCACTGATCGCGAAGTACCGCTCACCGGGCAGCAGACGCCCGCCGCGATCCACTCCTGGCTGGATGGAGAGCTCTCCGAGAGCGCCGTTCGCCAGAGTGATGCCGCACGCGATGTCGATTTCTGGCTGCGCCTCGATCGCGAGGTTCAGGTTCGCCGTCAGATGACGACTCCCGTCAATCTTTACGAGCGCATCATGGAAGCGCTGCCGACGTCTTCGCCGGCCGTCGCCGAGCCGTGGTGGAACCGCTCCTTTACCCTCACGCCCGCAGTCGCGATTGCCGCGGCGGCAGGGGCTGTGGCGATCGGACTTGCAGTTGGAGCCACGGTGTTGCACGCTCGGTAATCTGCGTCACAATAGTTTGTTGCCGCCGATCTCACACAACGAGATCGGCGGCATTTTTTTTGAAATTCATCGCTGTAATACTCCGTTGCGGTCTGCGGTTTGCACAACTGCGGTCTGGACTCTTCGCGCTCGATTCGCCAGTGCGGAGCGAGGTCACAGTGAACCGCATAGAGGGAGGCAGCATCATGTTTTTCAAATTCATCGCCGCCGCAGCAATTGTCGCCACGCCCGTGCTGGCGCATGCGCAGCAGACGACGCCGACTGTTCCACAGGACACCACGTCGCGGACGCGAATCCACACGGATTCGACGACTGTCGACACGTCCAACGGCAGCGTCTACACGACGAAGAAGAAGACCGACAAGAAGGTCGACTCCACCAAGGCGCACACCGATACGACCATGAATGCGTCGCCGGTCGACACCACGAAGATGGGCGTTCCGCCCGCACGTCCCACGCCGACGCCCCCCACGAAGTAATTCGGCGGAGCGAAGGATCCCGGCGGGGAGGAGAGAAATCTCCTCCCCGTCGTGCGTTTGCAGGGGAAAAGTACTACGCGTCGTAGGCCTCCGGCTCACACGCGGCTTCCGCACAATCGCCGGCGCGTTTGGCGTCGCGTCCGATATTTCGCCTCAAGGGTGACGGCTAGCATTCCCGCCGTTCGCAGCAGCACTCACCCTTGCAGGAGATCCCATGAAGCCGACCGTATACGCCTCGCTCCTGGCGCTGGCGACGCTTGCTGCGTGCAGCAGCGGCTACTCACCCGGCATCACGCCGCCACCCGATCCAACGTTCGTCTCGTTCACATCGCTCGGCGACAGCGCCACCGTAGCCGCCAAGCTCGATGCGTTTCGCACGGCCCTCGGCGGCGCGCTCAACGCGCCAAACTCTCCGCCGGCCGCCACGGGCAGACGCGAGATCAATTGGGACGGCGCGCCCGCCGCGCTGACCAACGTTGACACCTTCCCCGCAAGGTTCTTCAACGAAAACTCGAAGCGCGGCGCAGTGTTCATTACTCCGGGAAGCGGCCTCCGGGTCGACAGCACCGCATTCGCGTCGGTGAACGCCGCGTTCGCGGATCAGTTCAGCGCCTTCTCGCTGAAGAAGCTGTTCGCGGCCGTGGGCACCAATCGCGTGGAGACCGACTTCGAGGTAGTGGGCACCACCACGCCTGGTCTCGTGAACGGCTTCGGCGTCATCTTCTCCGATGTCGACCGAGCCGGCTCCACGCACGTCGATTTCATCGACGCGAACGGCGTGCGCATCGCCAGGATCGAAGCACCCGCGCACAGCGGCACGCACCAGTTCTCGTTCGTGGGCGCCGTGTTCACCTCCGCGATCGTAGCGAACGTGCAGATCGTGAGCGGTGATGCCCCGCTGAGCAACAACACGGGCGACATCAGTGCGGGCGGGGCGGCGGATCTCGTCTCGATGGACGATTTCGTCTACGGCGAGCCGCAGCCAGTGCCCTGAGGAGCCGGGGGCGCGGGGTTTCCGGCCCTGTCGGGGACCCTCGCTCCTTCCTCGATTCACCAATTGACCACAATATCAGGGACGGGAGACTCGATGCCGACAGCTTCGTCCCAATCGCCAGCGTTCAACACGCCCGCTTTGCTGGAGGCCTTCTTCGAGCTCTCTCGGGACGGCTTCTTCTTCATGATGATCGACGAGCCCGTCGTGTGGGGTCCGGACGTCGACAAGGAGGCGGTGCTCGAGTACGTCTTCGCGCACCAGCACATGACGAAGGTCAACCCGGCGATGGCGGAGCAGTTCCGCGCGACGCAGTCGCAGCTGATCGGTCGCACGCCGAGCGAATTTTTCGGGCACGATCTCGCGACGGGACACGCGGGCTGGCGGCAGCTGTTCGACGCCGGTCACTCGCACGCGATCACCAATGAGCGTCGCCTCGATGGAACGCCGATGTGGATCGAGGGCGACTACATGTGCTTTTACGACGCCGACGGACGCATCACCGGACATTTCGGGATTCAGCGAGATGTCACCGAGCGCACGCTGGCAGCCGCGGAGCTCGAGCGGTCGCGCGTGGAATTGCGCGCGCTGGCCGCGCGCATCCAAACCACGCGCGAGGAGGAACGGACTCGCATCGCGCGCGAGATTCACGATGAGCTCGGGCAGGTGCTCACGACCCTGAAGCTCGATCTCGCGTGGATCGAGCATCGCCTGCCGCGCAGCAACTCGGGCGCATTCCGCCTGGGGGAGAGCTCGATCACGGAACGAGTCGACAAGACCATGGAGATCGTGCGCCGCATCGCGAGCGAGCTTCGACCCAGCGTACTGGATGCGCTCGGACTCGAGGCCGCCATCGATTGCCTGGTGCAGGAGTCCGCGAAACACACCGGCGTCGCGGCCGCGCTGCGCGCCGATGCGCTGCCGTGGCTGCCCGATGAAGTGGAGAGCCACATTTTCCGGATCATCCAGGAGGCGCTCACGAACGTGTCCCGGCACGCCAACGCCAGCCGGGTGGATGTGACGCTGCGCCACGTCGGAGCGACGATAATTCTCGAGGTGGAGGATGACGGCGTCGGGATCCTGCCGCAGATGGTTGGTGGCGTGCGTTCGCTCGGCATGGTCGGAATGCGGGAGCGCTCGGTCGCGTGCGGCGGCACATTCACGGTGCGCGGTGAGCCTGGCCGCGGCACCGCGATCATCGTTCAAATTCCGGTCGTGACTCCGTGAGTCGCGTGACGGCGATTCGAGTGTTCATCGCCGATGACCATCCGATCGTTCGGCAGGGACTCCGTCGCATCGTCGAGGCCGATTCCGGCCTCAAGATTTCGGGAGAGGCAGACAATGCCGCGGCAGTATTCGCGGGCGTCGCGGCCGCGGCCACCGATCTGGTGCTGCTCGACGTGTCAATGCCGGGCGGTCACTTCCTCGACACGCTCCGCGAGCTGCGGGAGCGTCACCCGACCATCCGCGTGCTCGTGCTGAGCGTTCACGCCGAAGATCAATGGGCGGTGCGCTCGTTGCGCGCGGGCGCGTCGGGATATCTCACCAAGGATCACTCGCCGGATCAGCTACTCGAGGCCATCCGCCGAGTCTACCGCGGCGGCAAGTACGTGAGCCCGACGCTGGCTGAACAGCTGGCGAGCCAGCTCGATCCCGGCGCGAAGCGCGCGCCGCACGAGCTGCTCTCCGACCGCGAGTTCGAGGTGATGCGCAGGATCGGCAGCGGGCTCACGGTCGCACAGATCGCGACGGAGCTCTCGATCTCCACGAAGACGGTGAGCACGTACCGCGCCCGCATTCTCGAGAAGATGTCGATGACGAGCAATGCGGACCTCGTGCGCTACGCCTCCGCGCACGGGCTGATCGCCTAGCTGGAGAGCTCTCGCCGCAGAAACGCGAGCGCCACGCCATCGCGAAAGAAATTCTCGACGCGGCTCTCCACGCGAAAATCGAGACTCGCGAGAAAGTCGCGGGCGTGAGGGAGCGCGAGAGAATCATCGGGGAGTTCCGCCAGCACGAAACGCGTGCGCTCGTCCCGCAGCCGCGCGACCGCCGCGTTCACGAGGGAACGCCCCACACCCTCGCGCCGCGACGCATCGTCGACGACGATGAGATGCAGCCGCCCCGCGCGGTCCGCGCCGGCGAACGTGCCGAAGACCACGACGCCATCGACGGCCTTTCCGCGCACGCTCGCGAGCGCGCGGGACTCCGCGTTGGGCGACCGCGCCGCGAGCTCCAGCGACTCGATCGCGCCCGGCGCATACGGCGTGAGCGCGAGCGCGCGCATGACGAGCTGCGAGGCGAGCGGCAGGCGCGCGGTGTCGAGCTCGATGATCCCGCGTTGCACGCTCACTCGCGTGCGCGCATCAGATGTGGATCGCGCGACCCAGCACCGCGAGCGCCGCTTCCCGCGTCGCCTCGCTCAACGTCGGGTGCGGATGCACCGTGAGCGCGATGTCCTCGCTCGACCCGCCGAATTCCAGCGTCAGCGTGAGCTCCGCGACGAGCTCCGACGCGGTGGGCCCGATCAGATGCGCACCGAGCAGCGCATCCGTCTCCGCGTCCGCAACGAGCTTCACGAAGCCCGCCGTCTCGCCGGCAGTGCGCGCGCGTCCATTCGCCGAGTAAGGGAACTTGCCCACCTTGTAGTCACGACCGCTTTCCTTCACCTGCTGTTCCGTGAGCCCAACGCCAACGATCTCGGGCGTGGTGTACACGACCGCCGGAATCGCTCCGTAGTGCATGTGCGACGGCTTCCCGGCTATCACCTCGGCCGCCACGATCCCCTCGTCCTCCGCCTTGTGCGCGAGGAGCATTCCACCCACGACATCGCCCACCGCGTACACGTTCGGAAGATTTGTGCGCATCTGATCGTCCACCGCGATCTCGCCGCGCGGGCCGAGCGCGAGGCCAAGCGACTTGGCATCGATGCCGGGCAGCGACGAGCGTCGGCCGACGCATGCGAGAACGCGATCCGCCACGAGCGTTTCGGACTTTCCTTCCTTCTCGATGTCGACGAGCACGCGGTCGCCCTCGCGTCGCGCTCCCGTGACCTTCGTTGCCGTCCTGATGTCGAGCCCCTGCTTGCGAAACAGCTTCTCGGCCTCGCGCGCAAGATCGGCATCGTAGCCCGAGAGGATCGACGGCAGGAGCTCGATGATCGTGACGCGCGCGCCGAGTCGCCGCCAGACCGAGCCTAGCTCGACGCCGATGACGCCGCCACCGATGACGACGAGATGTTCGGGCACCTCGGTGAGCGCGAGCGCGCCGGTGTTGGACAGTACGCGCTCCTCATCGTAGGGGAGGAAGGGGAGTGCGCTGGGTACGGATCCCGTCGCAATGATGACGGACGTGGGGTGGTAGACGGTTATCGTGTTTTCGGGGGGGGCCCCCCGCACCTCCACCACGTTCCCCGCCTCGAGCGTCGCGCTCCCGCGCGCCCACGTTATCGCGTGCTTCCTGAACAGATACTCGATCCCGCGCGTGTTCTGCGCCACGACATCCGTCTTGCGCTTCTGCATCACGTCCAGGTCGAGCCCCACGTTCCCGAGCATCACGCCGTGCGCCGACGCGCGCTCGCGAGCGAACTCGAAATGGTGTGACGACTCCAGTAGCGCCTTCGATGGAATGCACCCGACGTTCACGCACGTTCCGCCCAGCGTCGCGTCGCGCTCCACACACACCACGCGCAGCCCGAGCTGCGCCGCGCGAATTGCCGCGACGTAGCCGCCGGAACCTCCACCGATGATCAGGACATCTGGTGCGAGTGCGTCCGTCATCTTCCCACCTGGCGGACGATCACTCGACGAGCATCGCGGCCGGGTCCTCGATCAGCTCCTTCACTCTCACGAGGAAGAGCACCGCCTGCTGTCCGTCCACCAGGCGATGGTCGTACGACAGCGCGAGATACATCATTGGCCTGATCTCGACCTTGCCCTCGATCGCCATCGGACGGTCCTGAATCTTGTGCAGTCCGAGAATCGCGACCTGCGGATAGTTCAGGATCGGCGTCGACACGAGCGATCCGAACACGCCGCCATTCGTGATGGTAAAGCTGCCGCCGGTGAGATCATCCATGGTGAGAGCGCCATCGCGCGCGCGCTTCGCCACCGCCGTGAGCGCGCGGCTGAAGTCGAGCATGTTCATCTTGTCGGCGTCCTTCACCACCGGCACGACGAGCCCGTTCTCCACCGCGACGGCGACACCGAGGTTGACGTAGTGCTTGTAGACGATCGAGTCGCCCTCGATCTGCGCGTTCACGGTTGGATATGCCTTGAGCGCGAGCGCGGCCGCCTTCGCGAAGAAGGGCATGTACGTGAGCTTGACTCCGTGCTCCTTCTCGATGCGATCGCGCAGCCGCTCGCGCACTGCGGAGACGGCGGTCATGTCCACTTCGTTGAACGTCGTCAGATGCGCCGTTGCGTGCTGCGACTCGAGCAGGTGCTCGGCGATGCGCTTCCGCCGCGTGGTCATTCGCTCGCGCGTCTCGCGGCCGTTGGCCGCCGCGGGCGGCATCGGTGCCGGCGGCGCGGTTGCCGCCACTTTTGGCGCGGATACCGGTGCTGGGGAAGGTGGAGCGCTCGCAGCAGCGAGCATGTCGCCCTTCGTCACGCGGCCGCCGCGCGCACTTCCAGCCACCGTCGCCGGATCGATGTGCTCCTCCGCGGCGATGCGCCGTACGGCGGGCGAAGTTTTTGGCGCACTAGCCGGAGCCGGCGCGCTTGCGGGCGCGGGCGTTGGTGGCGCGGGAACGGGCTTCGTCGGCGCCGCAGCCGGCACGGCCGCACTCGCCACCGCCGCCGTCGCGTTCTCGTCGATCTGGCCAAGCTCGTCGCCCACTTGCACGACGTCGCCTTCTTCGTGCGCGTGCTTCGTGAGCACACCCGCTTTGAACGCGGGCACCTCGACCGTGATCTTGTCGGTCTCGAGCTCCACGAGCGCCTCGTTCTGCGCGACCACATCGCCTTCCTTTTTCAACCACCGCGAGATCGTCGCTTCCACGATCGACTCGCCAAGCGGTGGCACCTTGATCGAGATCATTCCGCCGTCATCTGAGTTAGGATTCTGTGTTCAATATAACGGGGCCTACCAGACGTGCGAGCGCTCACGGTCTCCGCCCACGGCGGGTTGGAGCAGTTGAAAATCGTTACGGATCTTCCAATTCCGGCGCTGCGCTCGCCAACCGATGTGCGCGTGCGCATGCACGCCGTAGCGCTCAATCATCTCGATCTGTTCGTGCTCGCCGGCCTTCCCGGCGTCACGCTTAGGCCACCGTGGATTGTCTGCGCGGACGGCGCCGGCACTATCGACGTCGTCGGCAGCGACGTGCGCGCGCTCGCACCGGGCGATCGCGTGCTGATCAACGGCGGAATCAGCGACCGCAGCTGCCCATTTTGCCTCGCCGGCGAACAGTCGCTCTGCGAGCACTACCAGCTGCTCGGCGAGCATCTCCCGGGCACGGCCGCCGAGTACGTCGTGCTCCCCGCGGCAAACGTGCGCGTGGTTCCGGCTGGGATCTCGTGGGAGGTTGCAGCCGCTTTTCCGCTCGTGACGCTCACGGCGTGGCGGATGATCGTGACGCGCGCTCGCGTGCAGCCGGGCGAGACGGTGCTCATTTGGGGAATCGGCGGCGGCGTCGCCATCGCGGCGCTCCAGATCGCGAAGCGGCTCGGGGCGCGCGTCTGGGTGACGTCGTCGAGCGATGCCAAGCTCGCGCGCGCGCGCACGCTCGGCGCGGACGAGACGTTCAATCACGCCACCGTCGACATCGCGCGCGAGATCCGCGACCGGACGTCAAAGCGCGGAGTGAACGTCGTTGTCGATGATGTTGGAGAAGCGACGTGGGAGCGATCGCTGCGCGTCCTCGGCAAAGCGGGGCGGCTCGTTACCTGCGGAGCGACGTCGGGACCAATGGTGCAGACCGACGTGCGCCGGCTATTCTGGAATCAGTGGACGATCATGGGCTCGACGATGGGGAACGATCGCGAATTCGACGCGGTGGTGCACGCTCTGGGCGAAGGCGCGCTCGAACCTCCCATCGACAAAGTGTATCGGCTGGAGGATGCGCGCGCTGCGTACGAGCGGCTCGCGCACGCGGAGCAATTCGGCAAGATCGTACTGCGCGTGCGCGATGACTGAGACCGCGCAGTACACCGCGGAAGAGCAGAAACGGATTCGCGCGGCACTCGTGTCGGGCGACGCGCCGACGTGCCCGCGGTGCGAGGTGGCGCTCACGACGCGGCCAATTGGCGGCGGCTCGTTCGGGTTGGGTTATGCCCGGCGGCGAGAGTGGCTCATCTGTCCACGGTGCCGCCGGAGCGCCATATTCGACGTGAAGCGCGGGACGAGAAACTGAGTCATCTCTTGCCGGCCGATGCCGGGAGCGCGTAGTGAATTTTCTGGATCGCCTGCAGGGCAGCTTCGACCAACTCGCGTTGTACGTTCCCGCGCTGCTCGGCGCGCTCGTCATCCTCTTCGCGGGCTACCTGCTCGCGAAGCTCATCGAGCGCGCGATCGATCGAGGGCTGAACAAGCTCGGGGTGAACCGGTGGCTCAGACGCGGCGGCGTACTCGATGCCGTCGAGCGCACGGGGTGGCGTCGCACGCCGTCGCGGCTCGTGGGAAGCATCGCGTTCTGGTTCGTGATGTTCGTCGTGATCCTCGTCGCGGCGCACGCGCTCGGGCTGTCGTCGCTCACGAACGTGTTCTCGGAGCTCGTGAGCTACATCCCGAGCGTTATCGCGGCGCTCGTGATCATCCTCGTCGGCATCGTGCTCGGCGAATTCGTAGACGGACTTTTGATGGCATCGGCGGGCAGCATTCCCGGCGGCCCGACGCTCGCGCGTGTCGGACGCGCGGGTGTCATCGTTCTTGCGATATTCATGGCGCTCCAGGAGCTCGGGATCGCCACCGAGATCGTGACCACCGCGTTCGCGATCATCTTCGGGGCGCTCGCGCTCGCGTTCGCGCTCGCGTTCGGCCTGGGCAACCGCGAGCTCGCGGCGGAGATCACGCGCGACTGGTACGAGCGGCTGCGCGCCGAGCGCGATTCGATCGCGTGGGAGAACACCAAGCGCGCCGCGCGCGAGGCGCGTGAGGAGAGTTCGGCCGAGCCCGCGGCCGGCGACGATGGCGAGGTTGCGCTTGGTGACCCGCAGCGCCCCTAAGTTGTTGCGGTTCAAGGAATTATCGCCCGCAAATCGGGTTGCTGACGCCACCCGTCCGGTGTATATTTCGCATGTCGTCCGCTACCCGAATTTCCCTCCCGTAACCCCTGCATCATGACCGCTCCGAACAACCGGGAACGCATCGTCTCGCGCCTTATCGACGCCGAGGTGAAGGAATCGTTCATCAACTATTCGATGAGCGTCATCGTCTCGCGCGCGCTCCCGGATGTACGCGATGGGCTCAAGCCGGTACACCGCCGCGTGCTCTACGCGATGAACGAGCTTGGCCTCGTGCCGGGACGTCCATTCAAGAAAGCAGCGACGGTGGTTGGAGACGTGCTCGGCAAGTACCATCCGCACGGCGACTCGAGCGTGTACGACGCGCTCGTGCGCATGGTGCAGGACTTCTCGCTGCGCTATCCGCTCATCGATGGGCAGGGAAACTTCGGCTCCGTCGACGGTGACTCACCGGCGGCGTATCGGTACACCGAAGCGAAGCTCATGCCGATCGCGATGGAGCTGCTCGCCGACATCGACAGAAACACCGTCAACTATGTGGCGAACTACGACGACCGGCTGCAGGAGCCGAGCGTCCTCCCGGCGGGATTCCCGAATCTGGTCGTCAACGGGTCGTCGGGCATCGCCGTGGGCATGGCCACGAACATCCCGCCGCACAACCTGCGCGAGGTAATCGCCGCGGTGGTGCACCTGATCGCCAAGCCCGACGCGACGACCGCGGAAATCCGGAAGCTCATCAAGGGGCCCGACTTTCCCACCGGCGGCTACATCTACGGCCGCGAGGGGATCTTCAACTATCAGGAGACCGGACGCGGACGCATCGTGATGCGCGCGCGGGCGGTGATCGAGGAGAAGGAGTCGTCGAACAAGTCGCAGATCGTCGTCACCGAGATTCCATATCAGGTGAACAAGGCGACGCTCGTCAAGCAGATCGCTGAGCTGGTGAAGGAGACGAAGCTCGAGGGAATCAGCGCCCTGCGCGACGAATCCGATCGCGACGGAATGCGGATCGTCATCGAGCTGAAGCGCGATGCGATTCCGCGGGTGGTGTTGAACCAACTGTACAAGCACACCACCATGCAGGCGACGTTCGGTGTGATCAACCTCGCGCTGGTGCCGGACTCCAACACCGGCCAGCTCGTGCCGAAGGTGATGCCGCTCAAGGAGCTCCTCGAGCACTACATCGCGCACCGGCACGAGGTGGTGGTAAGGCGTACGCAGTTCGATCTCGATAAGGCGCTCGAGCGGGAGCACATTCTCGAGGGGCTGAAGATCGCCGTCGACAACATTGACGCGGTGATCAAGCTCATTCGTGCGGCCGAGGACACGCCGCAGGCGAGCACGCAGCTGCAGGCGAGGTTCAAGCTCTCGGAGCGGCAGGCCGAGGCGATCCTGAACATGCGCCTCGCGAAGCTCACCGGCCTGGAGATCGAGAAGCTGGAGGCGGAGCTCAAGGAAGTGCGCGCGGAGATCAAGGATCTTCGCGGAATTCTGGCGTCGCGCGACCGCCGCATGCACATCATGACCGAGGAGCTGCAGCAGCTCTCGGCCAAGTACGGCGACGATCGTCGCACCGAGATCACGAGTGACGAGGGCGAGTTCACGATCGAGGACCTGATCGCCGAAGAGGACATGGTAGTCACCGTGTCGCACTCGGGGTACATCAAGCGGACCTCCGTCTCCACGTACAAGAAGCAGCGGCGCGGCGGCCGCGGGCTCAACGGACAGGGACTGAAGGACGAGGATTTCGTCGAACACCTGTTCATCGCGTCCACGCACGACTACATACTGTTCTTTACGAACGACGGTCGCTGCTTCTGGCTGAAGGTGCACGAGATACCGCTCGCAGGTCGCGCCGCGAAGGGCAAGCCGGTGGTGAATCTGATCAACGTCACCGCGGACACGACCATCAGGGCGATGGTGCCCGTGCGGGAGTTCAGCGACAAGCAGTACCTGCTGTTCGCGACGCAGCTCGGCACGGTTAAGAAGTCGGCGCTTACGGAGTACAGCAATCCGCGGTCGACCGGAATCAAGGCGATCAAGATCGAGACTGGCGATCAGCTGATCGACGTGCAGATCACGGACGGCAACAATGACATCGTGTTGGCCACGAAGTACGGGCTCTCGATCCGTTTCCACGAAAAGGACGTGCGCGAGATGGGTCGCGACACGACCGGAGTGAAGGGCGTGGAGCTGTCCGAAGGGGATGAGGTCAAGGGTATGGTCGTGATCAAGCGCGATGCCACGCTCCTCGTCGTGACGGCGAAGGGAATGGGCAAGTGCTCGCCAATTGAGGAGTACCGCGTGCAGAAGCGCGGCGGCAAGGGAATTCTCACGCTCAACCGCACTGAGAAGACCGGCGAGGTGGTGGCGCTAAAGGAAGTGCTCCCCGACGACGAGCTGATGCTCATCACCAAGCAGGGGATCGTGATCCGCATGCCGGTAAAGGGAATTCGCGTGAGCGGGCGCAACACTCAGGGAGTGAAGCTCGTACATCTGGACGACGGAGACATCGTGTGCGATGTCGCGCGTGTGGTCATCGAAGATGACGAGGGCGGCGAGGAAGGCGTGGACGAAACGGTGTCGGTTTCGCCAGACGAAGAGGAAGTGTAGGCGAGATGGCCGCGTCCGCGACCGCGGCCTCGTCCGCGCCGCCGGACAAGAGCTCCCTGGTCTCGCTCGCCGAGATCCGGGCAGCGGCGCATCTGCTTCGCGGAGTAGCGGTGCGCACGCCGCTGCTCCCGGCCGATGATCTCGCCGCGCAGCTCGGCGCGGAAGCGATCCTCCTCAAGCCCGAGATGTTGCAGCGCGGCGGCGCGTTCAAGTTCCGCGGCGCGTTCGCGTTCCTCGCGTCGCTTCCCGCCTCGGTGCGCGCTCGCGGCGTCATCGCGCCGTCCTCGGGCAATCACGCGCAGGCGGTGGCGCTCGCCGCGAAGATCTTCGGTGTTCCGGCTACGCTCGTGATGCCCACCACCGTCACCGCGGTGAAGCGCTCGGGCGTCGAACGGCTGGGCGGTCGCGTGGAGCTCGCCGGCACCACCACCGCGGATCGAATGGATCGCGCGCAGGAGCTGGCCGACGCTACTGGCGGTGTCCTCGTTCCGCCGTACGACGATGCGCGCATTATCGCTGGGCAGGGGACGGCGGGGCTCGAGATCGTGGAGGATCTGCCGGACGTCGGCACGGTGCTCGTGCCGGTGGGCGGCGGCGGGCTGAGCGCCGGCGTCGCGACGGCGGTGAAACTCCTCGCCCCGAACGCGCGCGTAATCGGCGTCGAGCCCGCGGGCGCCCCCAAGCTCACGCGCGCACGCGCGGCCGGCGCACCGGTGCGGCTCGAGTCCACCGGCGGACTCGCGGACGGTCTGCTCGCCGTGCAGGTGGGCACGATCCCCTTCGCGCACCATGCGGCGTACATCGATGACGTGGTGATCGTGGAGGACGCGGAGCTCGCGCCCGCGATGCGCTATCTGCTCGATCGCATGAAGATCGTCGCGGAGCCGAGCGGCGCGATCACAGTCGCGGCGCTGCAAACGGGGCGCGTGAAGCCGCAGGGAAAGACGGTTGCGGTGCTGAGCGGCGGTAACGTGGAGTGGGACGGGCTCCGGAGCGTGCTCGGCGATGGATAAAGCTCGTATCCTCATCGCGGACGAGGACTTCGTGCTCTCACGCACGCTCACCTGGCTTCTCCGCGATCAGGGATACGAAGTGGACGTAGCTCCGGGGGGCCGCGGCGTGCTCGATCATCTGAAGGTGACCTCCCCCGATCTGCTGATGATCGACGTGGGAGCCGAGCCTTCGGACGGCTACCAGCTTCTCGAGCGCATGCGCGGCGAGGAGCAGTGGCGCGACATGCCGGTTCTAGTACTCTCGCCCCAGGCGCCGGATGAGGCTTCGTCCCAGGTGCTCAAATTCGGCGCGACTGATTTTCTAAGCAAGCCGTTCCACGTGCGCGAGCTGCTCGCGCGCGTGCGCATGCAGCTGAAAATGCGCCGCGAGATTCTGCACGCGCGCTCGGCGCTCCGCACTACCGAGTTCGAGCTGGCCCAGGTGCGCACGGAGGCGGAAAAGCGGCGCCAGCTCGTGGACATAATGCACGAGGTGCACGGCGACTTCTCGAGCGAGGAGCTCTATCACATCCTCGTGCGCCGCGTGGCCCACGCGCTCGACATCTCGCACTGCTCGCTCATCCTCGCGCACCCCGGTGACGAGACCGGCGTAGTCGCGGCGGCGTACGAAACGCCGGGACTCCGGCATCTCGAGATTCAGCTCAGCCGCTATCCCGAGGTTCGCGAGGCGCTGGAAAAGTCGGTGCCGGTGCTGGTGGAGGATGTCGAGAATAGTCCGCTGTACGCCGAGGTCCGGGAGGAGTGGGCGATCGCGCGCAGCGATGTGAAGGTCCACTCGGTGATCGCTCTGCCGTTCGGAATCGGCGGTTTCGACGCGGGCGTGGTCTTTCTCCGAACGCTCGAGGGCGAAACACCGCTCACGGCGGCCGACGTCGAGTTCGCGGACGATGTGGTGAAAGCGGCGGTGAGCGCGATCCAGCGTGCGCAGATGATGGAGTCCACACGCGCGGACAACGAGCGGCTCGAGGTGCTCGCGCTCACCGATGCGCTCACCCAAACGCTAAACCGGCGCGCGCTCATGGATCGGCTCGAGAGCGAGCTGGATCGCGCGCGCCGCTATTCGCTCACGCTGTCGCTGTTGATGGTCGACCTCGACCATTTCAAGACGGTGAACGACACGTTCGGCCATCTGGCGGGCGACGAGGCACTTCGCGGCGTCGCACGCGTGCTGCAGCGCGAGGCGCGATCGGTGGACGTCGTCGCACGCTATGGCGGCGAGGAGTTCGTCGTGATCCTTCCTGAAACGGGCGAGGAGGGCGCGGTGAAGGTGGCCGAGCGCATTCGCGCGCGCGTGGCGGAACAGCCATCGGAGGGAGTCGCGGCGATTCCGAGCGTGACCGTGAGCGTAGGCGTGGCCACGGTGTTGTCCACGGGCATCCAGGCGCCGGAGGAAGTGATCGCGCTCGCGGACGAGGCGCTGTATCGCGCAAAAGCGCAGGGACGCAACCGCGTGTGCACGTGAGCCGATGAGCGCGCGCTGCCCCACCTGTCAGACCACATACTCCGACGACGCCCGCTTCTGCCCGCGCGACGGCACCAAGCTGGAGACGCTCGCCCCGCCGGCATCCGCCTCGCCCGGGGCGCCGCCGTTCGTCCCGCCGTCGGCGCCGCCGCCGACGTCGCACGCACGCGTATTCCAGCCCATTGGCACGGAGGGGCGCACGACGTCGCAGCGAGGCGGCACGGCGGGCGGGCCAGCGGGCCACGCGCCGGACTACTCCAGGCTCGTGGGCGAGACGCTCGACGCGCGTTACCTGGTGACGCGCAAGATCGGCGAGGGCGGGATGTCCTTCGTCTATCTCGCGACCGATGTGCTCAGGAAGGAACCGGTGGCGATCAAGATTCTGTCGCCGGCGCTGAGCCACGATCGCACCGCAATGGCGCGCCTCCGCCGCGAAGCTGATCTCGGCGGCAAGCTCGCGCATCCGAATGTGTGCCACATCATCCGCCTCGGCGAGACGAGCAATGGCCTGGTGTACGTGGTGATGCCATTCGTGGAGGGAGAGCTGCTGTGCGATGTGACGAACCGGCACCGGCAGCTGCCGCTCGATCTCACGGTACGCTACATCACCGACATCGCGGCGGGGCTGCAGGTGGCGCATGCGCTCGGGATCGTGCACCGCGATCTCAAGCCCGAGAACATCATGATCAGCAAGAACGCGGATGGGAGCGAGCGCGCGATCGTGATGGATTTCGGGCTCGCGAAGGAGCGGCACGTGAGCCCCGAGATCAAGAAGCTCACTGCTACCGGCATCGTGCTCGGCACGCCGGAGTTCATGAGCCCCGAACAGCTGCGCGGCAAGGCGCTCGATGCGCGCACGGATGTCTACTCGCTCGGCCTCATGGCGTACGAGATGCTGAGCGGCAAGCTGCCGTTCATCGGCCGTACGCAACAGGAGATCATGATCGCGCGACTGCGCAGCGAGCCGACGCTCATTCGCGCGGCGCGTCCGGATCTCGGAATTTCCGCGGCGGTGGAGAAGGTTCTGCTCAAGAGCATGCAGCGCGAGCCGGCAGACCGCTACGCGTCGGCGACGGAATTCGCCGCGGCGCTCGCGAAGGCGTCCCGGTAGATTTGACGGCATGAAGCGACACGCGGCGTTCGAGCCACCCGAGTACGTCGCCTGGGCCCCCGATGACGCGGAGCGGGCGCGATTCGCCGCGACCGTCGAGCGCCTTCCGGATCGCGCGGCGATCATCCGCTCGCTGGACGAGCCCAAGCTCATGGATCTCTACCGCGGCCTGGTGCGGACGCGGCTCACGGACGTCGCGCTCAAGCGCTTCGTTCGGCAGGGTGTGATCTCGAAAGCGTGGCTTGGCACGGGCGAGGAGGCTGCGACGGTGGGCCCCGTGCACGCGCTCCGGCGCGGAGCGAACGGCGACGTAGTCGCGCCTATGATTCGTAACTCCGGTGCCTGCAACGAGATGGGAATGCCGGTGGCCGACGTGTTCCGCGCCTACATGGGCACCGGCGACGGCCCTTCGCGCGGGCGCGACGGGCACTACGGGGACTTCGCCCGCGGTATTTTGCCGCCCATCAGCATCGTGGGCGACGGGGCCGCCGTGGTGGCCGGAATCGCCATGGCAATGCGCGCTCGCGGCCGCGACACCGTTGCGCTCACCTGGATCGGTGACGGAAGCACCAAGGCGGGCGTTTTTCATGAAGGGCTGAACTTCGCCGCCGTGCGGCGCGTGCCCGCCATTTTCATCATCCAGAACAACCAGGTCGCCCTTGGCACGCGCCTCGCCCAGCATCATCGGGCTCCAGCGCCGGAGGGCTTCGCGAATTGGCCTGCCGCGTACGGTGTTTGGGGAGGCGTGTTCGACGGCAACAATGTGCTCGACGGCTACGCGCTCACGTCGATTGCCGCCGAGCGATGCAGGAGGGGCGACGGGCCCGCGCTGCTGATCGCGGAGACGTTCCGGATGGGTGGCCACGCGACGCACGATGAGCAGGAGGCGCGTCGCACCTTCGACGCTGAGCTCTTTGGCGCGTGGGGCCGGCGCGATCCGATCGCGACGTTCGAGGAGTGGCTCATCTCGCGTGGCATCTCGCGCGAACAGCTCGAGGCGGCGGAGCACGATGTGGAGACTGAAGTGGATCGGGCGGAAGAAGAGGCGCTCGCGAGCCGCGTAGCCAACATGCCGCGCGGCGAGGATGCACTGAGCGGCGTGTACTCATCGGAGAAGTAGTCATGCGATCGTTTCTGGCGGTGATCATCGCAGTGAGCCTCGCCGGGACCTCGATCGCCTGCGGCGGTTCGACGGAGGACACGAGTGTCACGCCTCCCGACGGTCCGTTTCCGAGCCCGCTCACGGTCGCGCCGGGACTCAGCATCAAGTATTTCGCGAAAGTGCCCGGAGCGCGCGTGATGGCAATGGGACCGGACGGTGCGGTGTACGTGAGCGTGCCGAGCGCCAATCGCGTGGTCCGCGTGTGGGATACCAACGGCGACAACATTGCGGACAGCTCGCGCGTCGCCGTGTCGGGGCTCAACGGGCCGTCGGGGCTCGCCTTTCACAAGGGATACCTCTACGTCGGGAACACGAACGGCGTGGTGCGCGTGCAGCTCGACGCCACCGGCACTGCTATCGGATCGCCGGTATCGGTGAACAGCCTGCCCGGCGGCGGCCACGCGACGCGCACTATCGTCTTCGGCGCGGACAGCGCGATGTACGTGAGCGTTGGATCATCGTGCAACCTCTGCGTGGAAACGGATTCGGAGCGTGCGGCAGTTCTCCGATTCAACGAGGACGGGTCGAGCGGACGCGTGTTCTCGAGCGGGCTGCGCAACGCGGTCGGCGTCGCAGTGAATCCGTCGACGCACGCCGTGTGGGTGTCGCAGAACGAGCGCGACGACATCACGCCGGATCATCAGGATCTGCCACCGGAAGAGATCAACATTCTGGAAGACGGGAAGGATTACGGGTGGCCGTACTGCTACTCGCTTCACGGAGCGGCGGTGCCCAATCCCGAGTTCAACGACGCCCCGCGCTGCAGCTCCACGATTCCCGCCGCGCTCGAAATGCAGGCGCACTCCGCGCCGCTCGGCATGACCTTTCTCGACAAGGCCACGCTGCTGCCCAGCGAGTATCGCGGCGATCTCCTCGTTGCATTCCACGGCTCGTGGGACCGCGATCAGCCCACGGGAGCGAAGGTGGTTCGCGTGCGCGTTTCTGGCGGTGTCCCCACTGGAGTGGAGGATTTCGTGAGCGGGTGGCAGCGCAACGACGGTTCGCGGTGGGGCCGCCCGGCGGACGTCGAGGTCTA
>Ga0207707_10002023_pt1 | contig 18407 bp, 19 predicted proteins | sample KBSC83BmetaG_FD_184336 | JGI IMG/M metagenome (GOLD analysis project Ga0207707, IMG submission 184336) | Corn rhizosphere microbial communities from Kellogg Biological Station, Michigan, USA - KBS C8-3B metaG (SPAdes) (version 2) | ecosystem: Host-associated > Plants > Roots > Rhizosphere ...
GACAGGTCAGTCCCGCCGACCTTGAGCCCCGGCGCGAGCGAGCCGGTAGCAACATAGATAGGCATTGCTATGCCCTCCTTCTAGGAGTTGGTGGTGGTTGACATGAGAGGGTTTGGCTAGGAGCCGGGTACGTAGACGGACGCGGTCCACTCCGCGCCGAGGAAACTGAGGCCGGACGGGAGCGCGAACATCCCGTAATGGCGGCAACGCTCAACCGTGATGTCCTGCACGATCCCGCCGAGGCTCCGGTCAGACTCGACAGCCGCCTTCACACCGTTCACGGACACCCACTCGTCGAGAACCGACTGGGCGCCCTGGCTGAACGCCGTCCCCGCGAACCCCTGGATGATCAGCGTCCAGATCCCGAGGCCCGGCCCGAGCGACTCGTTGTACTCGATGTCGTCAGGCCCCTTCACCTGGATCGTCGGCGGCGACGGCGTCTCCAGCATGTACGGCGACACCTGCACCGTCGTCCCGTACGTCGCAGACAGATTCGCCGCGATCGCGGCCCGGATGTCGCCGAACGTGGTAGCCACCTAGAGGATCAGCCTCGTCCGGACGAACTGTCCGAGCAGACGGTCGAAGTCAGGGTCGAGCCTCGAGATGCGGACGCCGCCGCCCGACTCCAAGCTCGCCGTCAGGATCCCCAGCGGCGCCTGCCGCGTCCGGATCACCATCTGCGTCACATAGATCACCGCGTACTGGTTCAACTGGACCGGCACCGACGGCCACCCGAACGTGCCGGTCACCTTGATCGCCCGCTGGAACGGCGGGAAGAACTTGCCGCCGCGGGCTCGCAGCACGATCTCCTCGAACGGCTTCCCGGAAGTGTCAGCGTTCGCCGGATCAAGGAAGAAATCGGTTCCCTCAACCCACGTCGTCGCGTAGCTGCCGTCGCCGCCGGTGTCGACGGTCAAGCTCGTCACCGCCGCCAGGTCGTCGATCTCGAGCCGGTGCTCGTGCCCGTAGTAGCCGTACCGGTACGTGTAATTGAACTCGTCGGGGGTGTAGTAGCGGGTCTCGGTCGCCTGGTAGAAGTGGCTGTCGCCGCCGCGGCACACCTCATCCAACGCGCGCGAGACGGCGGTGCAGGCCCGGTCGATGTCGACGTCGGCGTAGTCGAGATCAGACAGCGACGCGGCGATCTTCACCTCGTCGCGGCTGATGTAGTTGATCGAGTCGGCGGTGATGTCCGGCCGCACATAGAACGTGCCCGCGCCGACGTCAGCGGCTGTGCCTGTCCCGACGAACTTGTACGTCCAGCTGCCGGCCAGGTCGAGCGGCACGTCGAGGTGGTAGGCGCCGGTCGAGTCGTGGATGATCCCCGTCGACAGGGTGTAGCTCGCGGTTGTCCCGTCGGGCTGCCGTACCGTCGCTGTCACGTCGGTCGGGTCGGTGAGCGTCCCCGCCGCGTCCGGCACCTTGAACGTGACCGCGAGCCGTGCGATGTCGCCGAAGTCGTAGACGGTCTCAGCCATCAGGAAGCTCCTACGGTTGCGATAGCACCAGTTTCCGCGTCCGCGTCCGCGTCAGCGGGAGAGGTGACCGTCAACGCCACCGCGACCGGCGTGATCGTCGCTGTCACCCCGGCCGCTCCGACCCTCGACGCGAGCACCGCGGCGATGCTCTCCGTCGCGGCCGTCGGGGCGGCCTTCGCCTTCCGGAACATCCGCTCCGACAGCGACCCCGACACGGTGAGCGTCCCCGACACAACGTCGTGGCCGGACGACGTGTACGACTCGACGATCGTCCCGGCGAGCGTCACCGTCCCCGCGACGGTGGCGGTGCCGGTGAGCGCCTCGGTGGCTGTCCCGGAGAGGGTGAGGGTGCCGGACGGCTGGTCGTCGTAGACGTGGCCGTACGACTCGGCGATGCTGCCGGTCAGCGTCAGCGTCCCGGTCTGGCTGCCCGCCCGGGTCAGCGCCTCCGTCTGGCTGCCGGAAACGGTGACTGTCCCGGCCGACTGGTCCGCGTCGACCTTCGCTTCGGTGGCGGTACCGGAGAGCGTCAGCGTCCCCGACGGCGCGTCCGCCAGGATCCGCCCGTACGCCTCCACGAGCGAGCCTGTAAGCGTCAGCGTCCCGGAGACGGTCTCCGCGGCCGTCCGCGCCTCCACGGCCGCCCCGGACAGCGTCAGCGTGCCGGAGACGGCGTCGGTGAAGATGTGCCCGTACGACTCGACCTGCGACCCGGACAGCGTCAGCGTCCCGGACGCCGCCTCCGTGTACAGCTTCGCCTCGACGAGCGTCCCGGTGACCGTCAGGGTGCCGGTCTGCGCGTCCGCAGCAGTCAGCGCCTCGACAGCCGACCCGGAGACGGTCAGGCTGCCGGAAGGAGAATCCGTGTAGACGGTGCCTGAGACAGCCGCCGCCACGAGCTCCGCCTGCGGCTCGCCGCGACGGAAGTAGTCGGCCTCGAGCGTCGAGACTTTGCCGGCGAGGCCGCGGAACGGCTCGCCGCGGCGGAAGTAGTCGAGCTCGTCCGGGAGCGCCATCAGGCGATACTCCAAGTGTCGAACACGGTCTCAGCGGTCCCGGACGTGTCGGACGCGATCACGCGGGCCGTCACAACACCGGCCGCGGTCGGGTGGATCGTCACCTGCAGCTGCTCGAACGCGCCAACACCGGCGGCGTCAGCCGCGTCATAGGGGTCGCCGACCCCGACTTCCTGGTTCGGCAGGATCTGCAACCTTGGCGGCTCGCCGGTGTAGTTCGTGTCGGTCTGGCAGTAGACGCTCACCGTGACCGTGCCGGCGTCGACTGCGAAGTCGAAGTCTTGGAAGCCGTCACCGACGATCGAGATCGCGTTTGAGCCGGTGTGAACGGTCCCGGTCTCCTTGGCGAAGTTGTTGCCGCGCTCATACGCGCCGACCGCGGGCGCCAGAATCCCGGCAGGGCGAGGTCCGTTCCGGGCGTCGTAGGGCGTCTGCGACCCGTCGTTCCCGAACCTCGACAGCGGCGACGACGCCAGCGGCTCCCCGAACGGGCGCAGGCTGCCACCCCAGACCCGCTCCTGCCCGAAATGGACGAGCGGCGCATACGACCCGTCCGACACCGAATGCGCGCCAGCCGTCACGTTCGTGCGGACCGTCGACCCGGCCGCCAGCAGGTTGTAATCCTCGACGATCATCCCCGACGATGAAGCGACCAGCGCGACCGTCGTAGTCGGGTTATGACAGAAGCAGTTGTAGACGGTGCTCGGGAACTGCGTCGAAATGTTCGCTCCCGAGTTGAGGATCGGCCCGAAGAACGAGCAGTTCCAGACGTGGATTCCGTTCCCCTTGCCGGCCCCGGCCCCCGCGGCGGCCAGACGGAGCACATTCGAGTCGCCAGCGACGAACACCGAGTTCCTGATCACCACGTTCACGTCGTAGTCTGGGCCGACGCCGAGCGTGCAGTTGACAAGGATGTTCCCGTTGACGCTGCCACACATGAAGTAGCAGCGGTCGAACGTCCAGTTCAACGGCCGCCCGAACGCCGAAGTGACGGACACCAGGCCGAGCGTCAACGCACGCCCGGCCGCGAACGAGCAGTCCCGGAACGTCACACCCGTCGAGGTGGCCGTCGTCGCGGTCACGAGGATCGCGTTCCCCTGCACGAACGCGATGTTCTGGAACGTCAGGTTCGAGCTCCCGGACAGGTTCAGCAGCGTCGTCGCGGACGGTGCAGCCGTGTCCGAAGTCGTATACGCGGTCAGCTGCACCATCCCCGCGTCACCCGTGAACGATCCGTCAACGTCGCCGACGAACGCGACCGGCAGCGACGCCGTCGGCGTGATCGTCACGTTCACCGTTTCCCGGTAGACGCCAGCACCGATGTAGACGGTGCTGCCGAGCGCCGCCGTCTGCGCCGCATGGTTGACCGTCAGCCACGCGTCCGCCGGCGACGTGCCACCGTTCGAGTCCGACCCGGACTTCCGGACGTAGGCAGGGCTGCCGAGCGCCGGGTCGGGCGGCACCCAGCCGCCCAGCCCGGACGCATGCGAAACCGGGATCCGCGGGCGTCTACCTCCCGGCCCCGTCGGCCCCTTACCGGGCGTCTTGATCGGCGAACGTACCGGCATCAGTTCAGGCTCAACACCGGGGTAACCCACTGGCAGGTCGCCGTGTTCGCCGCCGCGTTCGTACCCCACGTCAGGCTCAGGATCAGCCCTGTCGCAGCCGTGTTATCGAGCGTCGTCGGGACCGCGCCACCCATCGACTGGACGATCCCCGCCGCCGTCGTCAACCCGCCGATCACGATGTACCCGTTCCCTGTCCCCGTCGCACCCGACGCCGCCAAGCCGAGCGACCGGATCACCAGCGTGAACTGCCAGCACCACGGCACCGCCGCAAGAGACGCGATCATCGTCGTCCCCGTCGTCGCGCCCAACGTCACGTTCGACGACGGCGTCGCAGACTGGCCGCACCGCGGCGTCCACGTCGCTGTCGGAGCCGACGAGCTCGTCCCGAGCACGCCGCCCGCGTTGCCCTGGTAGATCTTGCCGGCCTGCATGTCGTTCGCCGGGATCGGCGTCCAGATCGACGGAACCCACAGGTTCGTCTCCACGTTCGTCGTCGCGACAGGCGTGAACGACGTCGGCGGCGCAACCCCCTGCCCGGTGGGCGAAGTGAACGGCGGATTCGCCGCCACCACATCGGGACGCTCCCCCGCCAGCCGCAGGTTCCTGCGGACACTATCCGGCGCCTTCGCCATCAGCCAGTCACGCTCGAACGGCCCCATCCCGCCCATCCGTGCACGCTCAAGATCGACCATCTCGTCGACGAGCGCCCGCAGGCGGCGGCCTGTCACATACTCGACATTCATTGGATGTCTCCTAGCTCGTGTGTCATCGAGGAACCTCGAGTCCCAGCGTGGCCGCTGCGAGCGGGGCGAGGCTGACGCTCCGGAAATGGTCGACCGGGCGGCCGTCCCAATAGCAGCCGACCCGGTACCCGTTCAGCTTCAACTTCCGGCAGAACAGAAGATCGTCGGACTGGAGCCGGTCACGCGGATCAGCCGCGATCTCGAACGGCGCCGACCCGAGCGCGCCAGCCTCGAAGACGTGCCGGCCGACCAGGACGCAGCCGGTCGCGACCGCATCCACCTCGTTGATCCCCTGCCAGAGGCCGGCAGGTTTCAGGTCGCCGCTCGCCGGTTCCTCGTCGTAGGCGGTCAGGTACAGCGTCTCAGGCGCGAGCGGATGCGGCGCGGCGTGCGGGATCGCGATCATCGCGAAATCGAGCAGGAACGGCAGCAGCAGCTCGACGAAGTTGACCGGCGGCGCGATGTCGTCGTCGACCATCGCGAGCACCGTGCAGTCGGTTTCCAGGAACCGCTTCACGATCCGGTTCCGTGTCAGCGCGACCGACAGGTTGCCTTCCTGGTAGAGGATCGGAGGCGTGCCTGGACCCATGTAGTCGCGTGCGGCTTCGAGCGCGGTGACTGTCTGCCATTGGATCTGGCCGCGCGTCGGGACGCTGATCAGAACATCGTTCACGCGACGTTCAGGGTCGGGGTGACCTGCTCCGTCGTGTTCGCCTGCGACAGGTCGCGCGCCGTCCCGCCGGCCTGCAGATTCCACGCGCAGATCGCCTTCCCGGAGTTGTCGGCGGTCGTGACGAGGATGACGCTCTTCACCGCCGACGACCAGTCAGTCGCAGAGCCGGTAGCGAAGCTCATCTGCGAGAACACCACCGCCGACGGGTTCGCCGCCGACGCGGTCGGCTCCGCCTGAGACTGGCGCGCATACCCGGTCCCGGTGATCTCGCCGACACCGCCGGAGAGCGTGTCGGTCACCGCGAGCGTCCCCGTGCCAGAGCACGGCTTCGTCGACAGCAGGAAGTAGCAGGTCGAGGGGAGGCCGTTGTTTGCCAGCTCTTTACGGCCCTCGTTGAAGGAGAGGAAATCGGCCATAGGGGTGCTCCTTTAGGCGGTCTGGAGAAGGTCGCGGGCGCGTTCAGCGAACCGGGCACGGTTAGCGACAGTCGCGGCCGACACTTCGGCCGTATGCCCGGCGGTCACGTTCAGCTTGTGCTGGAGGCCGACCCGGACTTCGCGGAGGCTCATCCCGGCAGCGCGGGCGCGCAGACACAGGTCGTTGTCGGAGTAGTAGGCCGGCTCGTCGAACGACTCGTCGAAGCCGCCCAGCTCGGCGAGGTCGTCGCGCATCCCGGCGAGGCACCAGCCGTCGAGGTAGGGGAGCGGCTCGCCGTCCACCGTCCCGTGCGGGTCGTACCTGAGTTCCGCGCCGACGAGGACGCCCGGCTCGACAGCGTCGCGGATCCGGGCGAGCCAGTCGCTGCGCGTCATCAGGACGTCGTTGTTCAGGAACAGGACCGCGTCCGTAGCCGCTTCCTGGAGGCCGAGGTTGCAGGCGGCAGCGAAACCGACGTTCCGGTCGAGCCGGACACCGGGCAGGCCGACCGCGGGGCTGCTGCCGTTGTCGACGACGATCAGCTGGTCGCGGTGGCTGCGGCAGCGGACAGCGGCTGCGTAATCGTCTAGCAGCTCGGGATGGTCGAGCCACGGCGTCACGATCGCGATGGTTGTAGCGTCCGGCCGGAGCTTCGCGACGACCTCTTCCCGCCACACCGGGTCGCCCATCTTGTCGGCGCAACCCCGGATGAACGTGTAGTCGCCTCCAGGCTCCCGCAGCTCGGGCGCGTGCGCCGCCCAGACGCCGAGCTTCTCCGGGACGTTCGGGACGAGCAGCATCTGCGTCGACACGTTCCCGAACTCCAACACCGGTTCGCGCCACAGGATGCCGTGGTCGTAGTGGTCCATCCGGAAGACCACCGGGCGGTCGCACGCGTGCTCGCGGAACAGGCCGATCGCGCCGGGCAGGTAGACGTCGTCGTCGTCCATGAAGCACAGGTGCGTCCCGGTCGCCTGCGCCATCCCTTTGGTGCGGGCGGTGTAGCCGTGGTCGCCGCCTGTGACATGCAAAACCTTCGCCTTAGACGACTCCCACGAATGCCAATCCGTCGGGCCGGCGGCGTCATCGACGACAACGATGAACTCGTCCGCGTCCAGGCAAGACTCCAGAGCGGCAGCCAGAGACGCCCGGCCGACGGTCGGGATGATGACCGACACCCTGACCATCAGATGAACGCCGCGTGCTCGAGCGGACGGACGATCCCGTCCAACGCCAGATTCGCGAGATGGCCGCGGCACATCACACGGCAATCCGGGCCCACCCTGGACGCGGTATGCCGCTTCCACACATCCGCGAACGACTCGACCGACAGGTCGCCGATCTCCGCGGCGGGATGCTCACGCTTGTTCACGCACGCCCAAACCTTCCCGTTCGGCGTCACCGCCGTCTGCAACGTCGACCACCAGCACGTCTGGTAGCCGTGGCCGGCCCAGTCGCGGTACATCTCGAACCGGGACAGGTCAGCCTCAACCGACGGGTGCAGCTCGGCGGCTGCGGCCACCCGGTCGATCGCGGCATCCATCCAGGACGTGTCCTCGCCCGCCGCGTCCGGGTGCGCCTGGTCGTACCGGACCGCCGGCCGGAACTGGACGTAGTCGGCACCGAGCGTCGCGCCGAGCTCGGCCATCGCGCCGACATCCCGGTAGTTCCGGCTCGTCACGAGGAAACCGACGCCGACCGTCGCCGACCCCGGCGCCGCCGCGAGCCTCCGGACGCCCTGGCAGGCCGCCCCGAACCTGTCGACACCCTTATCCCGCCGGTACGACTCGGCGTCGGCGGCGTCCAGACTCACATACGCGAACGTCAGCCTGCGCTTCAACAGCTCGGCCCGCCACCCGTCGATGTGGCCGCCATGCGTGTACAAGCCCTGCTCGAGCTTCCCGTCCGCGTACACGATCACCCGGTCGAAATCCGGGTGCAGCGTCGGCTCGCCACCACCCGTCCACGTCACAGACCGGACACCCGCCGCCGCCAGCTGGTCGACCATTCGCTCGGCAAGCACGACGTCCATCAGGTCGCCGCCAGCCACCGCTCCGGCAGGCTTGGCGCGCGTCCCCTTCAAGGGGCCACGCGTATGCGTGTACGCGAAATGGCACCACTCGCAGCCGAGGCTGCAACGGTTGCTGAGATCGACCTCCACGTTCACCGGCGCCACCGTGCGGCCCTCCGATACGATCTGGGAGAGCCTGTCGAGGTGGCCGAATAGCTTCGCCTGCGGCGCGATGAACGTCACAGCCAGACCGCCCCGATCCCGTTGTACCGGCCTGCACCATCGACGATCTCGACCGTCCGGTGGTCACGCTTGATCTCGCCCCACAACTCGGCGACGCCGTAGTCGGGCCTCGGCGTGACATCGTGGAAGCAGACGACCCCGGTGACGAACGGCCGGTAGTTCTCCCAGTCCGCCTTGACCGCCTCGTAGGTGTGGTCGGCGTCGATCAGCGCGAACTCGTAGGGGCCGTGCTGGCGGACAGCGTCGACGATCTCCGGGTCGCGCGAGTCGCCGTGCAGGAGCGTCAACCTCGACTGGGCCGCTTCCGCCCATCCCTGCCAGCAGGCCGGGCCCGGGTCGCGCATCGTGTCGTCGACTGCCGTCACCTCGCGGGCGAGGTGCAGCCAATGCCAGAGCGTGCCGCCCTCCCAGACGCCGATCTCGAGGATCCTGTGCGGCTGTAACGACTCGGCCAGCGCGAGCATCTGCTCGAGCTCCCACGCGGTCTGCGCCGTGTCGACCGGTGCCGCCAATGTGGCTGCGGTCACGCGGCCGCCTCGGCGGGGATCAGGGCGGCGCACTTGTCGAGGATCCGCGCCTGCTCTGTGTAGTGGGTCGGCTTCATGACCATCCGGTTCGGCGCCCGAAACCAGGGGAGATGCTCGACGCCGACGTCGACGTTCGTCCAGGGAGTGAGCGCGGAGAAGATCAGGTCGCACCAGAGCAGCACGTCGTCGTCCATCCCGTACGCGTCGATGTACCGGCGGATCGCGGGCTTCGGCAGGTCCTTGTGGAAGATCGCGCCCCAGCTGATCCAGGGTGTGTCGCCGTCGCCGACGTTCGTGAAGATCCGGTCCGCGTAGCGGGGCTTCCACTTTTTGAGGAGCGCGGCGGCGGGGCAGATCGCGTCGTCGTCCTGCATGTACACGAACTCGGTTTCGACCTCGGGGAGGATCGCGAAGTGGCCGTACACCTTCAGGTCCTGGCCGCGCTTCGAGTTGTCCCAGACCGCGACCGGCCACGACTTCGGGAGGCTGGCGAGGATCGGGTCGAGGTCGACGTCGCCTCTGGTGACGATCACAGCCGTCGGGATCACGCCGCCACCCTGGCCCGCCACGGCTGCACCATCTCCGACACCAACTCGAACGAGGTCGCGTTCGCGACCGTCGGCAGAAGCTCCGCCCACGTCTCCTCCAAACCGTTCCCGCAGACGTCCTGGATGTGGCCGTGCCAATGATCCGGGCCGCCCAGCACATGCACCCGCAAACCGTCCGGCCGGCGGCCGTCGTTGTCGGGATGGTCAGCGCACCACCACTCCAACTCGAGCAACGCCCGGTAGGTGCCGTCGCTGATCTGCCAGCCGGGCGACTTCCACCCCTGCACGAACCTCGGGTGGACGCTCAACAGCACGTCGACGGTCTGGTCGTAGCTCCAGTTTTCGGCTTCGCGCGGGTCAGCGCATTCCGGGCCGCCATGCTCCCAGCCGTGCGGCACAACCTCAAGCCAGTCCGGCAGCGACTCCAGGAACCCGTCCGAGCAGAGCCCCGGCACCGCGAACACCGTCGCACGGAACGCCGGGTTGACGGTCTTGAGGGCGTTGAGGAGGTCGAGCCGATGGTTCGTGTCGTGCATGTCGTCCCAGTCGAACACCATCAGCGGGCCGGGCCTCCTTCGAGGACGCGCCGCTCGAAGTAGGCGGGAATGTCAGCGGCCTGCCCGTCCGTCGTCAGGTAATGGTTCACCGCATACCCGGCGAGATAGCCGCACCGTCCGCCGCGGGCCGTCCACCAGGGACAGATCAGCTCGTCGCCTGTCCACAGGGGCTGCCGCTCGTCGTACCGGAAGTCGCGGAACGCGCGGGCGGGGACGGCCATGAAGATGCCTCCCAGGTGGTGCACCTCGTCGATCCGGTGGCCGCCAAGCTTCGTGTAGGCGAGCGTCGGCGGCGGGTTCCGGAGCCCTTGGACGCGCGGCGCGAGAATCGCGTCGTGTTCGACCGCTGCCTCGCAGACGACCCGCAGCGTGTCCGGCTGCAAGACTTCGCAGTCGTTGTCGAACCTGACGACAGCGTCATAGTCGTCCGCGTTGACGGCTTCGTCGAGGAGCAGGTTGAGGCCGCGACAGATCCCGATGTTCTGCTCGAGGATCGTCACGTCGAGCGCCTCGTCGCCGAGCAACCACTCCGCCGTACCGTCCGTCGAGCCCTGGTCGAGGACATACCAGTCGAAGTCACAGCCCGCGTTGTCCCAGAGCGTCTGGAAGCAATGCTGCGTGTACACGAGACGGTCACGTGTCAGGGTCAGCACCGCGATCCTCACGCGGCCACCTTCTTCTTCGCCGCTCGCCGTTTCATCGCCCGGTTCGGCAGCGGCCCCACCTCGCGCGGAGCTTCCAACCTCGCTAACGCCGGGATCCAATAGTCGAGCATCACACGGTCCGCGTCGTAGCCGACCGCGAACTCCCGGGCACGTTCTCGCAACGCCGTATCGCCGCGCGCCTCGTACGCCTGCTCCAACGCGTCCACGATCTCGTACACCGACGGACACATGAAAAACGACGTATGGAACGAATCCCACCACCGGTCGCCGATAACCTTCCAGCCCGCACCACACAACTCCGGCATCGACGTCCAATCCGTCACGATCACCGGCACACCGCACGCCTGCGCCTCAATGATCGGGATCCCGAACCCCTCGCCGTAGCTGGGATTGGCGAGCACGTCCATGATCGAATAGATGCCCGCCATCTGCTCCTGCGTGATCGTCCCGACCAGATACTTGTCCTGCGCCACACCACCGAAAGCGCCCGCCGGGATCCCACACGCCGCCGCCAGATGCGGCAGATTGATCCCCTCGAACATGCCGAGCGTCTCGCAATGCACATACAGGAAGCTGTCCGGATGCTGAGCGTGGAACTGCGCGAACGCCTGGAACACCTGCGGGAACGCCTTCCGCGGCGGATTCTGCTGCATGTTCGCCGCCACCATCCCGACCACGAACACGTCCGGGTCGAGGCCCATCGCCTCCTTCAACTGGCGCGGATCATCATGCGGCCGGTAGATGCTCGTGTCGACGCCGTGCGGCACATACAACGGGTCGAACCCATGGTCGCGGAGCTGCTGCTCGCCGAACCGTGACATCGCGATCGGCGTCACCTTGTACCTGTCCAACGCCTCCAACACGAGCGGCGGCGCCGGGTCATGGTCGATCGGCACCCACGACGCCAGCCGCAACCCGTCGAAGTCAGCCATGATCCCGCCCGCACGCGCGTTCGTGGAGATCCACGTCCACACGTCCTGCAGCGTGATCACCTGCACCTCGTCCGAGTCGCCGCCGCCGTGGTCCTTCGCGTACAGCTTCAACAGATGCTTCCCGTACCTGGTGATGTCGGTCGGGTAGCACTTGAACCCGTCGATCTCGCGGATGTTCCCCTCCAGGCCGTATAGGCAGGAGAGCGCGACATCGTGGCCTGCCGCCCGGAGCCGCTTCGTGAACAGCTCCGTCTGCTGCCCGTACCCCGACGGCGTCCAAGGAGCCACCGAATGCCAGAGGATTTTGATTCAGACCACCTCCCGCCAGATGCGCCGCTCGCCGATGGCAGCAAGCGTCCGTGGTCGTATGCCATACCGGTCGCAGAGTTCATCGACCGCCGCTCGGATCTCGCTTGCCTGTTCCGCGGTCAGCTTCGTGGCCGCCCCACGCCTGGTGTTTTCGGCACGGGTAACGGGTTCGAGATGCTCTGGATTGACGCACGCTCGAGTGCGACAGAGATGGTCGATATCAAGTCCTTCCGGGATCGGCCCAACGTGGTGCTCATAGAAATAGCGGTGAGCCATCATCGTGTCCGATGTCCCTGGACGTTTGCAACGCCCGTAGCCGGTGTTGAGGTTTCCGAGCCACAGCCAGCATCCAGTCTCAGGATCGATGTCGTAGCGATCGAGAATCGCTAGGTCATGCCTTTGTGAACCGCGGTAGAACCGGCCTTTTTTATCGCGCACGATGTTCATGCGTCGCGTGCTTCTCCGGGAGCGTCGGTCGCCTGCTCACCCGGCGGCACCACATGGCGCGGCTGCAACAGCTTGAACAGATGCGGGTGCTTCCTCACAAGCCAGTGGCCCGCCTCGAACGTCTGCCCCTTACTGACGCTGAACCAGTACGTGCCAGCCTGGTCGGCAGTCGAAAACGAGTCGACAGCCTCGTAGATGTCCGAGTCCTGGTGTTTACGCGGTCGTCCCATTGCCGTTCCTTTCGTTTGGCCCGGTTGCATGGGGGCGGCCACCGGACCGCGACCGCCCCCAACACGTTGCTGTTACAGCAGCTTCAACGTCACGAAGCTCGAGTTCGCCTGCAGACCGCCGGCGAGCACCTTCGACGTCGTCCTCCAGTAGCAGTAGAGGCCACGCTGCCCCGTCGGGAGGTTGTTCGCAGTCCCGAACAGATGCTGGATGAACTCCACGTTCATCCCGATCCGGTCGACGATCACGAAGTTCGAGAAGTCGCCGATCGTCATGATCCACGTGCCCGACGTCGTCGCCGAGCTCATGTCCGACCACTCGTACTTCGGGTAGCCGATCAGCCGCTCCGGCTGGCCCTCCTGCAGCTGAACCCACAAGCTCGCGCCACCGGCCGTGTCGAACTGGCGCACCAGGTTGAACACGGCACGATTCGCGACGATCGACGCGTTCTCCTTGAACCTCGGGGAGAGCGCGTTCTCGAGCTTGTACAGGTCGGCGACCGCGAACACCGCAGTCGTCGCCGTCGACACGACAGCCGTCGCCCCCGTCTGGAGGCCCTCCGGGACGCTCGACGTGTGGCCGGCACCCGTCAGGTACTTCGACGACTCCAGCCGGTTCTTCGCGTCCAACAGCATCTTTGCCATTTCCGCCTGGATACGGATCCAGTCCTCGCTGACTTCGATGCTCATCGGCACGAACGCCTGCGCCTTCTCCACGTTCGCGGTCGGCTGCGCCAGCACTGGAGCGTTGTCGGTCGCCTCCGTCGCTTCCGCTGAGAACGCCGCCGTGATCCCGGTCGAGCTGATGCCCTCCCAGGTGTTCCCCACGACCTGCTCGACCCTGGAGATCTGCCGGATCGGCGTCTGCTGGCCCGCCGACGTCAGGATCACCGTCGGGTCGAGGATCACCGGGACAGCGAAGCCGCCAGCCGTCGTCGTCAGCGACGCGGCACGCAGCATCTCAGGGCCCACCACGGCGCCCTTCGTCGCCAAATAGCGGCCGAACTCCTGGCTGTACTCCCGCGACGACGTCGCGATCACACGGCGCGCAATCGACCGTGAGCCGCCATCATCGCCGCGACTGTGGTCGAGCGTGTCAAGGAGATGGCCGACCTGCGTCTGCGCCTCCTCCTTGCTGACCCCCGGGACGGCCGGGTTGAACCGGTTCTCGAGGATCTGCATCGCCCCGTCCCGGTACGCCTGCTCGAGATCGGCCATGCTGTTCGCCCGCGCCCGGTAGTCCTCGAGCCGGGTCGGGTCGTCCGGAACATGCGACACGACACGCTTGCCGCGCTTCAGGTACTTCGGCTCCGCCTCGGTGTGGTTCGGGTCGTCCGCGAGATCAGCGACCCGTTCCGCGCGCGCCTTCACCTCGTCGATCGTCGCGACCGTCTCGTCGAGCTCCTCGTTCAGCTCGTTCCACCGCGACTTCACATCGTCGGGGAACGACTGGCCCGAGTGCTCGGCGTCGATGTCCCGGATCTCGGCGCGGAGTTCGTCCCGGCGCGCCACCAGGTCGGCTAGAGACGCCATGACGGCTTCTCCTTTCGGTTGATGTAGAGACGCGCGTCGGTGCGCGCCCCGGCGCGAGTGGTGGCCTCGGAAGGCTCCGGCTCAACAGTGTCCGGTTCAGTTCGAGTGGTGGCCGCTGGCGGCTCCGGCTCCGAGCGTTGCTTGTCGGGTGCTCCCGCCTTCAGGCGGGCAAGGGTCTCGTCGAACGTGCCGACACGGTCCGCCATCCCGGCCTTCACAGCCTGGGCGGCGAGCAGCATCCGGCCCTTCCCGAAATCGTTCAGCACGGTCTCGGTGTCGACGCCGCGGCCGTCAGCGACAGCCTGCACGAACGTCTCGTAGATCGAGTCGACGCGGTCCTGCATCGCCGCCTTCGCGTCCTCCGAAAGCGGCGCAAACGGGTTCCGCTCCACCTTGTAGTCGCCGGCCGAGACGAGCGTCGTCTTGATACCCGCCTTCTCCTGCGCCGCCGACAGGTCAGCGTGCGCCGTGTAGACGCCGATCGACCCGACATCGCCGGAAGGAGTCACCACGAGCTCGTCAGCAGCGGACGCGATCCAGTAGGCGCCAGACGCGGCCCGCGGATTCGCCGACGCCACGATCGGCTTCGTGCCCCTCGCAGCCCGGATCTCCGACGCCAACTCCGGAACCATCTGCGCGTCGCCGCCCGGCGAGTCGATGTCGATCAGGATCGCCGACACAGCCGGGTCCGCGAGCGCCGCACGGAAGTCCTGCTGGAACGCCTCCACCGACGTCGCGCCGCTCACCTCGCTCAACAAGTCAGCGCGCGGCACGATCATCCCGTGCAAAGGCAGCACCGCCACATCCGACTCCTCGACCGGCGGCGCGTCGGCGCGCGTCCCGATCCTGTCGCGGATCTCCTCGACCGACGGCGTATGACCGTTCGCGCGCTCACCGATGATCCCGACCAGCGTCGCCAACGCCGGCGGATGAAGCGCCCACACCGTCCCGCCGACCAGATCGACCGAGCGGCGATACCTGAACTCGTCGACGCCACGCTCCGCCGGCACCTCACGCGGCACCGCCACCTGCGAACGGCCGCGCAGCATCTCCTCCAGCCGCTCCGGATCCTGCGCCAACCGGTCAACGAAAAACTCGTCCGTCATCGACCGGACCCCCGACGACGTCCCCTTGTAATACGGGATCGGGGTCGGCCCGAACTCGCGGACCTTCGCCTCCAACACCGTCAACTCCGGGATCCCCTCAGGGTTGTGCTGCGACTTCTTCGGCCGCTGCACGAACTCGTACTGGACGATCGCGAACCGGTACGACGACCCGTACTCGCCCGCCCGCAACCCGTCCATCAAAAGCGGCGGGATCCCGTCGAACAAGCCGACCTCGTAGTAGGAGTCCTCCTCCAGCTCGTCGATCGACCCGAGCACCTGCATCCCGAGCGCGTCGACGCCATGGTGGAACAGACACTTCATGTTCGACCGGTTCTCGCGGACCGTCTTCGTGAACGCCGACGGCGCCGTCCGCTCCAAAAAATGACCCTCGAACGCGGAACGGATCTCCGTCCACGTCTCGAACTCCGCGAACCGGCCGAACATCACCGGCTTCTCCTCCTCGCGGAGCTCCGGGCCCGGCATCAACGCACGAAACAGATCGCCCTTCGGCGGCGTTGCGGGCACAGCTACGCCCGCCTCGAGGGCGGTAGGTGTCACGGTCATCTGGGTTCTCCTTAGGCGGGCACAGGCGCCGGCTTGGCGCCATTCGTAGCCGGTGATGCTGCCGGTCCGGGCTGCAGCTGGACAGAAGGAAGCCCTGTATGCACAAGCCTGTTCAAATCGCCGGAAGTCACAGCGTCAACCACCGACTCCGGCGTGAAACCAGCCATGATCAGCGTCGAGATCGACGTCGTATCCGCCTGCTGCCGCTCGCCGGCCTTCCGGATGTCCTCACGCAACGCCGGAATATCCCGGTCGTCATACCAAAGCTCCGCACCCGGCGGCACCGGCACAATCCGCGCCAACGAACCAGCCATGTTCCGCCACTCCGGCCGCGCGAACATGTCCGTAAACGACTTCATCGACGCCTCAAAATTGCCGGCGTTCAACGACGACCCCTGCAGCCCCTCCGACAAGCCGACCAGCACCGGCGGCGTCCGCGCAGCAGCAGCGATCCGCGTCTCGCCGGCGCCCTGCGTCACCTTGAAATCCATCTGCTTGAAATCCATCCCGATCGGCTTCACATCGACACCGGCCGCCCCGAACACCGTCCGGTACGCGTTCCCGGCGCCCTCATGGTCGTCACGCCACTTCCGCACATAACCCTTGTACGCATCCAGATCAGGCGTATCGAACTTCACGAACAGATTCGGCGTCGCAGCGTTCTCAAAAAACGAAAGCTTATGGTCGGTCGCCGCCTTATCCGCCATGATCTCCCGGATCACCGACGTGATCCACGACACACCACGGAACTGCGCCATCGGATCCGGGTGCGGCGCATAATGCGCCACCTCGTCCGGCAGAAACACCACCGGGTCGCGGCCGCCGCCCGGCCCGCCCGGCCGATACACATAGCCGATCACCTCAGCGTCCGGGTCCCCCAACGCCGCATCCTCGTTCTCGTTCGACCCGACCACCAACGTCACCCAGTCCGGCCGCAACGTCCTGACTCCGCCATACCGGTTCGTCCCGAACCAGTTCCCCGCAAGCGACGCGTCCAACTCCATCCTCGAGATCAGATCCCCGGTCGTCGCGCCAGGCCACGGCGCCTCCAACTGCGCCAACGCAGCCGTCGTAAACAGGTTTCCTGGCCGGCCGTTCCGCCGTTCCCGGAACGCGAACCGCGCCTCCGACAGCAGCAGCTGCCGCACCGTCACACACGCGAAAACGACGCTATCCGTCTTGTACGCCAGCTGCGCGATCCCCGTAAAGTTCGGGGCGATCTCCTCCTGCGACTGGCCGGTAACCGTGTAGACGCTCCCGTTGTAGGCGAACTGCGTCCACGCCGCCGCCCACTCCTCAAGCGACACCAACGGGTCCGACCGCTCAACCTCCTGCTTCCGACGGATCGCGGGAAGCAGCCTCACGCGAAATCGAACGCCACCAAAGGCGCCGCCTCCACCGGATCACCCATGACCGACACCGCCATCGCCAACGCGATCGCCGCGTCGATCACGGCACCAGAACGCTTCGGCTTCACAAACCGGTAACCCTCACCGACCGACTTCGGAGCCGCAGCCAACACATGGCGCGTCAACTCCGAACTTCCAGGATGACGAAGCCGCCTCCCCGACACCGCCTCCGACAGACGCTGCGCCGCCAACGCCATCGGCGAAGGCTTCTGCGAATACTCGACCACCTGCGCATCGAGCTCCGCGTCGATCTGCTGGGCAAGCTGCTCACCGCCAGCCTCCGGATCCACCACGAACACCGGATGCGTGTACCGCTCCGCCACCTCCACCACCCGGTCCCAGATCTCGTTGTACGGCGTCGCCGAACCATCCCTCGGCGGCACAACAATCCGCTCCTCACCCACAACCAGCATCCCCTCATCCGAAGGCCAGACAGGGACAATCGCGGTCGTATCCCAACGCCAGCCAAGATCGACGCCGATCACGACGCCCGTCGCGTCAGCCGGGATCACCGCCGCCCCGTCCTCGCACGCCTTCCATTCCGTCTCCGAGATCGCGCCAGCCTCACCGAACATCCAGATGCCGCACGCGAACCGTGCCCACTGCCACGGCTTCATCGACGGCGACAGGAACCGCCGCTCAAGCTCCTCCGGCGTCTGCCACGAAGCCGGATTCGCCGTCTTCACCACATCCATGTCGTCACGATCCTGGTCGTCGTCGAGCGCCCACTCATGCATCGCGAAATCGTCAGACCGCACCCGCCGATAGGCGCCCTCCCGGACCATCCCCGGCAGCGCATGAGCCGCCGAACGCATCTGCCCGAGCGGCGACTCATGATCATCGCCAGCCGTCGAAATCGTGATCATCCGGCCCTGCCGCGGCCCCAACCCATCCCGAAACACCCCATACAAGCCGGCGTTCTTGTGCCTATGCAGCTCGTCGACCTGCGCCAAAGTCGGCAGAACCCCGTCCGCCGTATCCTCGTCCGCCGCGTACACCTTGATCAGCCCGAACATCTCCTTCGGATCGTCCGGACAGTCCGGATGCCGACGCCGAATCTCCCGGTAACCCCGCAACACCCGCACCAGAGCCTGCAACTCCGGCGACCGCTGCACAAACCCGCGAGCCTGATCGAACAACACCATCGCCTGCTCCCGCGAAGCCGCCGCAATCGGCACCATCGCGTTATCCGTCGTCACCAAATGGTGCAAAGCCACCGCCGCCAACAGAGTCGACTTCCCGTTCTTCTTCGGAATCAGGATCAACGTCTCACGGACACCCTCGAAATAGTCCGCCAGCATCAGACGCTCAAACGGCTCAAACACCATCGGCGCGCCGTTCTCGAGCGTCAACCGGCCACAGAACTCCGCGAACGCCTCCAACCCGGACTCCGCAGCCACAACGGCGGTCAAGCGCTTTTCTCTCCCAGCCGAC
>Ga0207707_10002025_pt1 | contig 18400 bp, 19 predicted proteins | sample KBSC83BmetaG_FD_184336 | JGI IMG/M metagenome (GOLD analysis project Ga0207707, IMG submission 184336) | Corn rhizosphere microbial communities from Kellogg Biological Station, Michigan, USA - KBS C8-3B metaG (SPAdes) (version 2) | ecosystem: Host-associated > Plants > Roots > Rhizosphere ...
ACGGCAGCTCCGTCGTGGGTTTTGGTCCTTGTCATCCGGAGCACACCAAATTCATGGATTTCAACAACACACGGTACATCCCAATGAGCCGTCGACGCCGTATTTATGAAGGCAAGGCCAAGGTTCTTTATGAAGGACCGGAGCCGGGAACCCTGATCCAGCACTTCAAGGACGACGCGACCGCTTTCAATGCCAAGAAACACCAGGTGATCGAGGGCAAGGGCGTCCTCAACAACCGGATTTCGGAGTACCTGTTTCAGCACCTCAACGACATCGGGGTGCCGACCCACTTCATCCGCCGTCTCAACATGCGCGAGCAACTGATTCGCGAGGTTGAGATCGTGCCTCTGGAGGTCGTGGTCCGTAACGTCGCGGCGGGCTCGCTGTCGCAGCGGCTCGGCATCGAGGAGGGCACGCAGCTGCCGCGCTCGATCATCGAGTTCTATTACAAGAACGACCAGCTCAACGATCCCATGGTGTCGGAAGAGCACATCACGGCCTTCGGCTGGGCGACTCCGCAAGAGATCGACGACATCATGGCGCTCGCCATTCGCGTCAACGATTTCCTGACGGGACTCTTTCTCGGAATCGGCATCCGCCTCGTCGACTTCAAGATGGAATGCGGACGGCTCTTTGAGAATGAAATGATGCGGATCATCGTGGCCGACGAGATCTCGCCGGATTCGTGCCGGCTGTGGGACATCAAGTCGAACGAGAAGCTGGACAAGGACCGCTTCCGCAGGGACCTCGGCGGCCTACTGGAGGCCTATACCGAAGTCGCCAAGCGCCTCGGCATCCTCATGGAGAACGAGCGGCCCGCAGGTTCGGGCCCGGTGCTGGTCAAGAGCTGAGGTGACTGAAGTGAAGGCGCGCGTCACCGTTACGCTCAAGACCGGCATTCTCGACCCGCAGGGCAAGGCCATCGAAGGAGCATTGAAGTCGCTCGGCGTCGAGGGCGTGGCCAGCGTGCGTCAGGGCAAGGTGTTCGACATCGAGCTTGCCGATACCGACAAGGCGAAAGCCGAGGCCGCGCTGAAGGCAGCTGCCGACAAGCTCTTGGCGAACACCGTGATCGAAAACTATCGGGTCGAGTTGCTTTAGGCTGGTACCGGCTCCCGCGTGCCGGCTTGAACGCTCATGTGTTGCGGAGCCGGCGCAAGCAGCGAGGGGACCTTTGCATCCACGAGACGCAAATAGATGTGGCCGATGCCGGCATTGCCGAGCATCAGGCTGCTGACCTCCTCCTGCGAGGCGAGGCCGGACGGCCACGGGCGCTCGCCGCGGTGAAATCGCTCGGTCGCATAGGCCACGATTTCTCTCAGCAGGGGGGCATGCGCGTCGCGGCCCGAACGAACGCCATCCAGCAGCGTATCGACGAGGCCGAACACCCCATGACATACGGCGAAGTCCGCATTCGGCATGCGGTGCCATTGCCGCGCAAAGCGCGCCGTGGTGCCGAGGCCGGCGTCGATGTCGGCCGCGACGTCAAGCCCGCCGCAGGTTTCCGCGAACAGCCGGCTGCGGACGATGCCGGCCGCGCCATGGCACCAGGCCACGACGCAGGAGACCGGGCCGACCGGTTGCCCCGGGAACAGCCGATAGTCGGGCCAGTTCGCCTGAGTGGCGTCGAAGGTCGAGGTTTCGTAGGCAAACGCAGCCGCGGCGGCCTCGCGGAGCGCAGGCGATGGCGCAAGGCTGTCCAAAAGCAGCAGCGCGTGGGCGATGCCGGCGGCGCCATGCGCGAAGCCGGTGAGATTGGCGCGCTTGTCGTCGAGCGTATGCCATGACAGGGCGCCGCGCGCATCGCGCTCGCCGCGCTTGATCAGCCGGTCGGCGAACTCGGCGGCGCGCGCGAGCAGCGCGGCGTCGCCGCCAAGGGCATCCGCGCCGAGCACGAGCGCGACCACCGTGCCGGCAATGCCGCCGATGACATCGGTGACATCAGGCTGCGGCGGCTCCAGTGGCAGGCCCAGCAGCAGGCTTCGGCCGGTTGCGATCATCTCGTCGCTGCCGAGTTCTTTTCCGGCCGATATCAGCGCGGCTCCTGTGCCGGCAGCGCCTCCGTAAAAGCCGTGTGGAGACAGAGCGGAATATTCGGCGGCGCGCGCGGCGGCCTGACGCAGCGCGCCATGCGCGGTTCGTTTCAGGAGCCCGTCGCCCGTGTGTGTGGCGGCCTGTGCCAGGAACCAGCCGATGCCGGCAGTGCCGCTATACACATCGGGACCTGAGATGACGTTGGTTGCGGGATTTTGCCCCGGAAGGGTCGGGATCGCCTCGAACCAGGTGCAGCGGCCCTCCGACCATAGCGCGTGGCGCGCGATGCCGAAGCCGATCACGGCCGCAACCTCGATCCCGTCGTTCGGGGCGATCAGTGGTGTCATGCGGCGTGCTCCAGCATCATCCGCTCCAGCCGATAGGGATAGCGCGAGGTCGGATTGCGCTCGAGCCGCTCCGGGTCGAGGCCGTAAGAGGTGAGCCGTTCGCGCAGGATCGCAAGCCGTGCCTCACCTTCGCGTACGCCTTGCTGTTCCGCCCGCAGCAGCGCTTCCGCGACCAGGCCGCAACGATGCATCCCAAAGCTTTCCCGCGTCGGCGGGCTTTCGGCGAAGGCAAGACCGGGTGCGATCTCGCGCGCAAACAGCGGCACCGAAGGGCACAGGTGGGTGGCGACGAGTTGATAGGTCGCGGCGACCGCGTCGCTCGCGGCTTCCTCGTCTTCGTCGTTGAGATAGAGCACGCCGCAGTCGGTGCGCGCGTAGCCCGCAGGATCGACCGGGACCTTGGCCTGGAACGGGATTCGCCGGCGTTCGAGCCGCGACCCGATTTCGTGCAGGAAGGTCGCCGCACCGTCAGCGCGCAGATTCCAGTAGAAGCGGATCTGACGTCCGGTTTGCGGATCGAAGCCGGGCCGTCCGGCGATCACGAAATGGCCGTGAGGTGCGGTGACGAAATCGCGCGGCGCGACGAGACGGGCCGGATAGCCCGGCGCGATGGCGTTCGCAAGCGGGACGATCTCGGCCATCGTCGCAAAGCGCTGCTGTTGCGCGGCGTCCGTGATCCACACGCCGCCCGCGTCGACGCGGGCAATTGTCCAGCCGTCCTGATGTCGTAGTGGAACCGGGTTGGCCGCCCGCAATTTCGCGAGGAACGCTGCGTTGTCTTCGGTGGACGGTGCGTTCGTGTCCGCCGTCAGGCGGGAATAATGATCGGCATAGAGCGCGATCGCGAGTCCACCGAACGCGTCGCGCTCGCCGGTGACCGCAATGTCGCGTTGCGTGCCGCTTGCGCCCGTCACGCGTGCCTGTGCCGGCGAGGCAAATGACACCGCGGCCACGATCGTGCGCAATTGCTGGTCGAACGGGATCATGCGGCGCGGCTCCATCGCTCGCGCGAGGTCTGCGGCTGGGTCAACAGCTCGAGCCCCATCTGCAGCATCGGCGGCACATGCGGATAGATCTGGTTGGTGAACTGGGTGTTCTCCAGGCACGTCTGCACGATGCGGGCGCCCGCCAGCCGCAACAGCGCAAGCCTGGGATCGGCGAGGTGCGCCGGCGGCGCGTTGGCCGCGACATAGCCGGCCCACAGCGCGTCGATCTGCGCATGCATGCGTGCCTGCGCGGAGGCCAGCGGTTCGGGCGGTCCGGCCGGGTTGGGAACGAGGAGCGAATGCACCATGCCGGCGATGTCCCAGAGACCGTCGCCGAGTGCGGCAATCTCCCAGTCGATCACGCGCACCGCGCCGTCGTCGAGGATCAGCACGTTGGCGGCCTTGGCATCGCCGTGCACGATATGGGCATCGCGCCAGTCCGCGCGCGCCTGCGCCAGTGCTGCCACCGCATCCGGCCGTTGCAGCACGCTGGCGACGATCGACTGCGCGGCTGCGGTCCCGGGGCTATAGGGCGATTGCGGCTGCCCCAGCGTCAGGACCCAGGCGAGCCCGGTATTGAACAGGCGTCGCACGCGCTCCTCGCGCAGCACTTGCGATGCCGGTCCATGCAGCGTGCCGAAGGCACGGCCGACATCGTGCAGGAGCCGCGGCTCGATGGCGAGCCCTGACGTCTGCTTTGCCAATAGCGAGTCGGAGGCCGCGACCAGCTCGATCGTCAGCAGCCGGTTGAGCTCGTCGTAGTGGTAGTATCTCGGCATCCACGGTGCCAGCACGGCGAAAGCCGGATCATGCACCGACAGCCAAAAGACCGCGGCCTCGGTCCACATTGTGGCGGCGTCCGGCGCGTTCGCATCGCGCGGTTGCTTGACGATGTAGCAGGGCGCATTGCTGCGCTCGATCCGCACCAGATGATTGCGCCCGACATATTCGGTCGCGCGGATGTCCTGGGTCACCAGCTCGCCCGGCGACAACAGGCCGAGTCGAAGCAGATGTTGGAGGGCGTCGCGGCGTGTCAGCATGACCAACCTTCAGCACGACTACCTGAAGTAGTTTTGTTAAACCGATCACAAATTCAGAGAATAGTTTTTTCCTGAACCTCACACCTGAGGTTGTGTGCATCATGTCTACGTTGTAGAATAGCGCCATTTATAGCCGAAGTTGCAAGCATTTTCAGCAACAACGATCCCGCCTCCAACAGTTGGGTGATGTCATGGCAGACAAAAATCAATCGAAAATTCGATACGACGATTTCGTGAGCAAGGTTCAGGCCGATCCGGCGAACCCGCAAGCCACCATCATGCTTGCCGGCTTTGCCGGCCGCGGTCCCGAAGGGCATGTCCGCATCTATCCCGATCCCGCGCTCGTCAACTGGTACGACGTGCCGGAAGCCGACGTCGTGCACAGCCAGCCGATCGCCGATTCAGCCCTCGGCGGCTCCTACATCTGGGTGAAGAGCAGCGCGCAGATCAAGCCCGGTAGCGCGGAGCCGGCTCCCCAGGCGCAGCCGCAGGCAATGGCTGCCGCGGCTGTGCCGCCGCATATGCAGCCGGCGCCGACCGCGGTAACTCTTTGCGCCGAGTGTGGGCCGCATACGCTGCCTCCCGTCTGCACCCATCTGTGTCAGCCGACGCCGCAGACCCACTGCTTCATCTGTCCGCCGCCGCTCACGCAGCATTGCACGATTCCCCCGCAATGCCACATTACGCTTCCTCCGCAATGCCCCATTACGCCGCCCGCGCTTTGCACGCCGGGTTGTCCTCCGCCGCCGACGCATTTGCCACTTTGTCCGACGGGTCCGATCCTGTGCGACCTTCGTCCGACCTTCGTCGCAGTTTGCACGCAGGTCGGGTGTCCGACGCAGCACCCAGTGGTCTGCACGCATTTCAACTGTCCGACGAACCCCGTGATCTGCAACCTGAACACGCAGCAGATCATATGCCATCCCGTGTTCACGCCGCCGGGCGCGTGCGGCCCGCACCTCACCACGCCACAGCTCACGACCCCGCAATTCACGCCACAGATGGGGCAGGCGGCCGTGCAGCAGGCTCAACCGCAGGCGCTCGCCGGACCGGCGGCGGCGCAGGTCGCCTTCACCCAGCACATCTGCCCGACGCCGAGCGCCGTGCAGCACTGCGGGCCGCCACCCATTACAGCGCCGACGGTGTGCGCATTGGGATGCGGCGGCCCCCAGACGAACCCTCTGCTAACGCACTGCCTCTGCCCCACGCCGCCCAATTTCTGCGTGACGCACCCGTTCACTCCGGCTTGCACTCCCGTTTGCGGGCACCCCACGATTCCCCTGCAAACGCACTGCCTCTGCATCACGCCGGCTCCTATCTGCGTGACGCACCCCGTGACCGCCAATATCGAGTGCCTGCAGACGGCGAATACCCCGTGCCTTACGATCACGTTCGCCGGCTGCACACCGCAATCGATCGCATGCACGCCCAATTTGACGCCCGTTCAAAATGGTGTGTTCACCCCGTTTGGCAGGTAATCCGGCCGGCAGGTGACGAAACAGAGGGCGGCCCCGCGGGGCCGCCCTTTTTTGGTTCAGTGGGCGGCTCGAATCGGTGCGGGCCGTCCACAGCCTTTGGCTGGATCGGCGCGAAACCTCCGCAGGCCTATTGACGCCGGCGATGATGACAACATATCCCGTTGACGTATCTCTGATTTCCCGTGGTCTCCCGCAAGGCAAACAGGGCGCGCCGGCATGAAATCCGCAGTTCTCGTCTTTCCCGGAATCAATCGCGAGCGCGACATGGCGCGTGCCTTGAGGCTCGCGTCGGGCCGTGAGGTGGCGATGGTCTGGCACGCCGAGACTTCGTTGCCGAAGGGAACCGATCTCGTGGTGGTGCCGGGCGGCTTCTCCTATGGCGACTATTTGCGCTGCGGCGCGATCGCGGCGCGCGCGCCGGTCATGGACGCGGTGCGCGCCTTTGCCCGCGACGGCGGGCTCGTGCTCGGCGTCTGCAACGGTTTCCAGATTCTCTGCGAGTCCGAGCTTTTGCCCGGCGTGCTGATGCGCAATGCGCGGCTGAAATTCGTCTGCCGCGACGTGCACATGCGGGTCGAGCGTTCGGATACGCCGTTCACCCGCGGCTACAATGCGGGGCAGGTCATCCGCGTGCCGGTCGCGCATGGCGAGGGCAATTACGAGGCGGATGAGGAGACGCTGAAGCGTCTCGAAGGCGAGGGGCGAGTGCTCTATCGTTACTGCTCGCAGGACGGCGCGGTCGACGATGCCTCCAACTTCAACGGCGCCGCGCATTCGATCGCCGGCATCGTCAACGAGCGCGGCAATGTGCTCGGCATGATGCCGCATCCGGAAAACCACGTCGAAGACATCATGGGCTGCACAGACGGCCGCGGCCTGTTCGCGGGCCTCGTCGCGCATCTGGAGAAGGCGGCGTAGGTCCCACACATATCCCGCGCCTGGGTCGGCCGCTCGCGTTCAGGTCGACCGAGGCTCCAAGCGCGCCGGAAATTTCGCTGAGCGTTGCCTTCTTCGGTGCGGGTAAGTCAGCCTGACTGTCGTTCTTCTTCGACGTCCAAGACATCGCTGATCTTCAACCGCGATTGCAGGCGGCAGTCCGCAAGCCTCGAGGGACGCCGGACTCCTGGTCTGTCGCTGCCGTTGGCTTCATTATTTCATTTGGCTGGATAACCCTTGGCTGATCGTTCACAACGCCGACGTGTTGGTGTTCAATGGGACAGCCGAATCAGCGTAGCTCGACACACCCTAGGGGAGAGTGCAATGCATGAGGCGGAAATCGGTTGGATAGCGGCCATCATTGTCGGCGGACTTGCCGGCTGGTTTGCTGAAATGTTCATGAAGTCCGGCACCGGAATCCTCATGAACATCATTCTTGGCATCGTTGGCGCCGCGTTGGCCAGCTGGCTGCTGGGCCTGTTGGGGATCTCCCTTGGTGGATGGCTCGGCTATCTGATCGCAGGCTTTATCGGGGCGTGTATCATCATCTTCCTGTGGCGCGCCGTCCGGGGAAGGACCGTCTAGCTGCCGTGACAAGGATAATGTAGCCATGAAGAAAGCTGCAAAGGGCAAGCGTCTGGACGGTCGGCATCGCGACGTGTCGGGCCGCATCGACAAGAAGCATGGCAATACCCGCGTCGGAACGTTGCGCAGAACCTACGGCGATCATTTCGCCAAGGGACGCCGCTCGGACATGATGCTCAAAAATCTGCTTGCCGAAGTCGGTGTCGAATCTCTTCACGTCTACTTGCGCAAGCATCACAAATAGTCGGCGCCATCCGCGGCGTCGCTGGCCCAGATGATGCGTGGCTTCTCGCGGGGCAGCGCCTCTGGGGCCGTGGCCGCGTAACCGAGGCAGAACACCGAGACCGGCGTCAGCGGGATGTTCAGTTCGGCGCGCACCTCAGGCGTGGTCAGCCACAGCATGGGTGAGCCGACCCAGCATGTTCCCAAGCCCCGCGCATGGGCAGAAAGCATCAGCGTCTGACCGGCACGACAGCAATCTCCGACCGGTCCGGAAATGATGATAACAACGGGCGCGTCCCAGAAGATCTTGAACCCGGGTCTGTCGACCCAGTCCCAGCCGGGTTCGTCGGGACGATGCTTCTTCGCATGGTCCATGGCACGCGCGCCATAGCCTGCAATGCGCTCAACGCCCTCGATGACATTGAATGCCCAGGGGAGCTGGCCGCGGAAAGGTGGCGGCGTCTGCGCCGCGTCGAGGATCACATTCTCGATCAGCTCGCGCGGCACCGGCCTGGGATCGTAGGATCGCACGGACCGGCGTCCGTGGATTGCCGCGATGACGTCCATGCCTACGCTCCACCGACCACGACATTCGCGCGAGCGAGTATAGGCCGAAGCGCCTTTCACCGCATCAGTCGCGTCGCGGTGGACGAGCCGTCCCGGCCTGTCGTCGCCGCAGCCAGCGCCTGATCTGGTCGCCCGGAATGGTCATGGCGGCGACGCCTGCCATGACGAGCACGAGGCCCGCAACGAGATTGGACGGCACCGGCTCGCCGAGCAGCAGGACGGAGAGGCCGACGCCGATTGGAATGCGCAAATAGGCCTGCGAATTGGTGGTGAGTGTGCCGAGCCGGATCAGGCAGATGTAGAACATCATCAGCCCGAGCGCGCTCGAGAAAATTCCCATGGTCACGGTGGCGGCGATCGAGGGCGCGGTCGGATGCAACGTCCAGGGATGCTCGATGACCAGCGATGCCGGTAACAGCAACAGCCCGCCGAACAGCAGCGAGCCGGCCGCGACCACGGTCGGATTGTAGCCGGACATGCGCACGCCGAAGATCGTGCCGCAGGCAAAGGAAAGCGTGGCGAGCAGGATCGCTATCTCGGCGACAATCTCGCGGCCAAAACCCGTCAGCGCATCGAGGCCGATGATCACGGCCGTTCCGGCGAGACCGAGGAGGGCGCCCGAAAGCTTCAGCAGCGTCGCCGGCTCATGCCGCGTGACGCCCCATGTGATGAAGAAGGCGAAGATCGGCGTCATCGCCGCCAGCACGACCGTGTTGGACGCCGGCACATATTGCTGCGCCCAGGTGATCATCAGGAACGGAAGGGTCGAATTGATGATCTGCTGGAAGGCGAACATCTTCCACGACTTCAAGTCCATGGGCATGGCGATGCCGCGCAACCGCAGCACTGCAAGCAGGAATAGCGCCGCGATCAGCGAGCGTGAGCAGATAAAGGTGATCGGGGGGATCGATTGGAGCCCGACCTTGGTCAGCGGATAGGTCGAGCTCCAGGCGCAGGCGAGCGCAAACAGCACGAGATAGTCACGCAAGGCGGGATGAGCAGGGAGTGTCGCAATACCGGGCGCCGGCAGCAGCGCCGCCTCACCCTCGTCGACTGTCGTGCGCTTCTGCAAATTGTCTTCCCGGCATGTTCGTGAATCGGGCTTAGGCGCTGACCGGGTCGACCTGCGGAAGCTTGCGCGCCATGCGCTTGATCGAGCCCGAGAATGAAAATACCGGCTTCCCGGCGGAGGTGAGCATGCCGCGCAGGAAGATGATCGAATTGCCGGCGCGGGTGATCTCGCAGCGGCCTTCGATCAGCTCGCCCTCGCGTGCGGCGGAGAGAAACTCGCAGGCAAAGGACAGCGTCACGCCCGGCCCCTGCAGCATCGGAGCCGCGGTCGCGAACAGGCAGTAATCCGCGAACGACATGAAACAGCCGCCATGGACGTTCTTCGCGCCATTGAGGTGCTTTTTCTCGACACGGAACGCGCAGCGGATGCTGCCGTCGTCCTCCATCCGGTGCCAGAACGGCCCGTTATTGGTCTCGAAGGCGTCGCGGCTCCAGGTGCGCCAGCCCGCAAATTCACCTTCAGTGCCGATATGCAGGTCGGGGCGGTTGAGGAATGCAGATTTGGCAAGCTCGTTCACGGGAAAAGGCCTTCAAGGGAGGAACAAGGCCCTTAAATCCGATCCGGGGACGATGTGCAAACCCGGCTGGTGCATGGCCACGCCCCAAAACTCTGGACAGCACGAAAAGGGGCCGTAAAAGGCCTTTTCCGGCCCCTCCGATCTCCCTAATAACTGATCATGCAGACCAACGAACCCAAGATCACCCCCGAACTTGTCGCAGCTCACGGGCTGAAACCGGACGAGTATGAGCGAATCCTCAAGCTGATCGGGCGGGTGCCTACCTTCACCGAGCTCGGCATCTTTTCGGCGATGTGGAACGAGCACTGCTCGTACAAGTCTTCGCGCATTCATCTGCGCGGCCTCCCGACCAAGGCGCCATGGGTGATCCAGGGCCCGGGCGAGAATGCCGGCGTGATCGATATCGGCGACGGGCAGGCGGTCGTCTTCAAGATGGAGAGCCACAACCATCCGAGCTATATCGAGCCCTATCAGGGCGCGACCACCGGCGTCGGTGGTATCCTGCGTGACGTCTTCACCATGGGCGCGCGCCCGATCGCCTGCCTCAATGCGCTGAGCTTCGGCGCGCCGGAGCATCCGAAGACGCGGCACCTCGTCTCCGGGGTGGTGGCTGGCGTCGGCGGCTACGGCAATTCCTTCGGCGTGCCGACCGTGGGCGGGCAGGTGCGCTTCCACACCCGCTATGACGGCAACATCCTCGTCAACGCGATGGCGGTGGGCCTCGCCGACGCCGACAAGATCTTTTACGCAGCGGCTTCCGGCGTGAACATGCCGATCGTCTATCTCGGTTCCAAGACCGGGCGCGACGGCATTCACGGCGCCTCGATGGCCTCCGCCGAATTCGACGAATCGTCGGAAGAGAAGCGCCCGACCGTGCAGGTCGGCGATCCCTTCGCCGAGAAGCTCTTGCTCGAAGCCTGTCTGGAAATCATGGCCGCCGATTGCGTGATCGCGATCCAGGACATGGGCGCGGCCGGCTTGACCTGTTCGGCGGTCGAGATGGGCGCCAAGGGCGATCTCGGCGTCGATCTCGATCTCAATGCGGTGCCGACGCGCGAAACCGGCATGAGCGCCTACGAGATGATGCTCTCGGAAAGCCAGGAGCGCATGCTGATGGTGCTCAAGCCCGAGAAGGAAAAAGAGGCCGAAGCGATCTTCCGCAAATGGGGGCTCGATTTCGCAGTCGTCGGCTACACCACGCCGAGCAAGCGTTTCCGCGTCAAGCATGGCGGCGACGTCATGGCCGATCTGCCGATCAAGGAATTGGGCGACGAAGCGCCGCTCTACGACCGGCCGCATGTCCCGTCACCTGCGTTGCCGATGGTGCACGCACGCGAGGTGAATCCGCCGATGTCGATTTCGGCGGCGCTGGAGAAGCTGATTGCGACCCCGGAGCTCTGCTCGAAGCGCTGGGTGTGGGAGCAGTATGACCACGTCATCCTCGGCAATACCGTGCAGCGCCCGGGCGGCGACGCCGCCGTCGTGCGCGTGCAGGACGGGCCGAAGGGGTTGGCGCTCACCGTTGACGTCACGCCGCGCTATTGCGACGCCGATCCTTTCGAGGGCGGCAAGCAGGCGGTGGCGGAGGCCTGGCGCAACATCACCGCGGTCGGCGGAAGGCCGCTTGCGATCACCGACAATCTCAATTTCGGCAATCCGGAGCGGCCCGAGATCATGGGCCAGTTCGTGGGCTGCCTGAAAGGTATTTCCGAAGCCTGCCGCGCGCTCGATTTCCCGGTCGTGTCCGGCAACGTCTCGCTCTACAACGAGACCAATGGGCGCGGCATCCTGCCGACGCCTTCGATCGGCGGCGTCGGTGTCCTCGACGATTTCACCAAATCGGCGACGCTCGCGTTCAAGGCCGCCGGCGAAGCCATTCTCCTGATTGGCGACACGCAGGGCTGGCTCGGGCAATCCGTTTATCTGCGCGACATCTGCGGGAAAGAAGAGGGCGCGCCGCCGCCGGTCGATCTCGCCGCCGAGAAGCGCAATGGCGATGTGGTGCGCGGCATGATCCACGCCGGTACCGCGACCGCGGCGCATGACGTTTCCGATGGCGGCCTCCTGGTTGCGCTCGCGGAAATGGCGATCGCGAGCGGCATCGGTGGGCAGCTGTTGCCTGCTCCGGGTGCAATCGTGCTGCACGCCTGGTGGTTCGGCGAGGACCAGGCGCGCTACATCGTCACGGTGCCGGCTTCGGAAGCGGGGCTCGTGCTTGCTAAAATGAAGGGAGCCGGCGTGCCCTGTGCCCGCATTGGCACCACCGGTAGCGATTCGATCGCCATCGCGGGCGAAGCACCCGTTTCGGTGGTTGCACTGAAGGCAGGCTTCGAGCGCTGGTTCCCGGCCTATATGAACGGCGCAAACTAGCGCCCTGGGCGCGCGGACGCTGAAGCGCGTGCGATTTAATCGATCGGAAGATCGGTGACCGCGACCAGCATGGTCAGGCTGAGCGCGGTGGCGATCAAAATGGCTGATAATCCCATAAGGTGTCCTTTTACGTTGATCCCGGACGCCTCCCCTTGGGAAATATCAGTGCAGGTTTGATGCCAAACGCGGCCTACGAATCACAACACGCGCGTCGCGCCCGGTATCTTGCGGAGCGCGGCCGTCGCAGCCCAGCTCAGGACGACCGTCAGCACGAACGCAACAAGGGCCTTGGGGATGGCGGGGATGTCGAAGTCGAACATCCCGTATTGCAGCCAGAGCACGATCGGGTAGTGCACCAGGAACATGCCGTAGGCGGCCGGCTGCATGGGATCGAGGATGCTCCAGCCCGAATAGTTGAACCTCAGAAAATAGGCCAGGATCAGGAACATGACGGCCACGCTGAAGGCGGCGAAGAAGAAGCCATAGATCCCCTCATACCAGTGCGGCAACGCGACCGGATTCCCGAGTATCTCGCGCTTGATGTAGATCAGCACCCACATGGCGCAATACGGAATGAGCGCCAGCATCATCCAGTCCCAGGTGACCTTCGCCATCCGGCCGTCCGCCGCCAACAGCCCGCGATCCAGCAGTTGAACGCCGATGCCGGCGCCGAAAAAGAAGTAGGTCGCATAGAGCAGCACACGGCCGTGCTGGACCGAGAACGGCCCGAACTCGAACCAACTGCCCGCTCCAAAGTGAATTCGCCCGGGGATGTAGAGCGCAGCGGTGACGGCAAACATGACCGCGAAGAACTCTGCGGGCCGGCGGCGACCGCGCAGCGAAAGGCGATTGATCGGATCGAGGAGGGTGGATGACAGCCGATACAGAAGGCAGGCAACCGTGTCGAAGGCGAGCAAGACCCAAAGGAACCAGATCGGCCCGCTCGGCCAGGGCCCAACGGTAATGGTTTTCCACCAGTATGAAGTGAAGTCGACCTCGGGATGTTGCCGCAGGGAGATGGCGTAATAGGCGATCGGAATGATCGTGAACGCGCAAATCACGAATGGCAGGCCAAGCCGAACCAGGCGATCGGACAAATAGTTCAACGGTCCCTTCCGGGCGATGCCCGGCCATGCAAACAGGCCGGACAGGAAGAAGAACATCGCCATGAAGAAGCTGTCGGTGGCGAGCACGACGCAGTCGAAGCCGATCCACGATTTGGGATCGGTGTGGCCGAAATGGGTATAGGGAATGACGGCGTGATGGAGCAGCACCACCAGCGTCAGGAACGTGCGCGCGCGGTCGAGCGCGGCGTTGCGCGTTTTCGCTTTTGGCGGCGCCTGCACGCCCGCGGACGTCGCCGTCTGGGTGATGGTTGTCATGAGCGCCCCGCCAAGCTGTTTGGTGCAATGTTGCCGCTGACAGAGGGATTCATCAAGGGTTTACAGGGGACCACCGGCCCGATCGCCCTGACCGGATGGGCAGGCTGCCGGCCGGAACCCGTTCCGTCCCCGAAAGTTAAATAAGCGATTTCGCGGTGCAGCGGCTGGAGGAATTGACTGTGACACTTCTGAAATGGGCTCTGATCTTCTTCGTGGTCTCGATCATCGCCGGCATTCTCGGATTCACCGGCATTTCAGCCGCATCCGCCGACGTCGCGCGCTTCCTGTTCTATGTCTTTGTCGTGATCTTCCTGGTGCTCCTGATCCTGGGGCTCACGATATTCAGGGTATAGCGGCGTAGAGCCAAGCAGCACCGTCATTCCGGGATGGTGCGTTAGCACCAGACCACAGATGCGCAATGGCGCATCCGGGAATCTCGAGATTCCGGGCTCGCGCTTCGCGCGCCCGGAAATGACGACGCCTACATCACTTCCTCGATCTTCACCTTGTCCGGATAGAAGGCGAGGTGGCCGGAGATTTCGGCCATCGCGGGGAAGGGTGTCTCGTACGTCCAGATCGCGTTGTCGAGCGTCTTGCCGTTGGCGACGACCGAGAAATAGCTCGCATCGCCCTTGTAGGGGCAATGCGTCACCCGCTCGGTCCGCTTGAAAAGGTCCATCTTCGCATCCGTCCGTGGCACATATTGCACGGCGGGATAGCTCGCCTCCTTCAGCGTGAGCGCATGGGTCGTCTCGGCGATGACGACGCCGTCGGCTGTGACGCGGATCCGCTTCGGATTGGCCGTGATGGCGATGGGATGGTCAGGACCCGGAAGTTTCATGGTTTTTTCCTCGATTGAGCCTGCCGCAATCATTCATCCGCGGCAATCCGGCAGATTTTTTAATGACCCTCCTCCGAATATAGTGGCACAATGGGTGACCTTCAAAGCGCCCGGCGCTAGATTTGCCTGTCACGGTCAGGTGAGCCGGCTGCGATTCGAGCGCCGGGAAGCGACCCTAGAAGAAAAGAGGAGACCGACTCGGATGCCGATGGACGCCCGCGATATCGAATCGATGATCAAGGCAGCGATCCCCGACGCCGAGGTGACGATCCGCGATCTGGCCGGCGATGGCGACCACTACGCGGCGACCGTGATCTCGGAATCCTTCCGCGGCAAGTCCCGCGTACAGCAGCACCAGATCGTCTACCAGTCGCTGCGCGGCCAGATGGGGGGCGTGCTCCACGCGCTGGCATTGCAAACGGGAGTGCCCGGGGGCTAGCGCATGATCCGGAAAAGTGTGCAGCGGTTTTCCGTCGCGACAAACTCGGAACGCGTTTGCGCGGAGATCATGCGCAAGACAATAAGCTAGCGGCATGGCGGAAGAAAATCCGCGCGGCGCGATGTTTCGCGTTATCGTGCCGAACCAGCACAGCCGCGTCACCAACGCGGAGCTGTTCTTCGATCTCGTCTTCGTGTTTGCCGTCACGCAACTGTCGCACATGCTGCTTGGCCGCTTCACCCCGCTTGGCGCGGTCCAGGTCACGCTGCTGTTTCTCGCGGTCTGGTGGGTGTGGGTCTACACCACCTGGGTCACCAACTGGCTCGACCCCGACCAGACCCCGGTCCGTATCCTGCTCTTTCTCCTGATGCTGGGCGGGCTCGTGCTGTCCACCTCGATCCCGACGGCGTTCGAGGGCCGTGGCCTGTGGTTTACGGGTGCCTATGCGGCGATGCAGGTCGGCCGCACCCTGTTCTGGCTGCTCGCGACGCCGTCGCATCGGACGCTGGTGCGCCACAACGCCATCCGCATCCTGGTCTGGCTGTGCGGCTCGGCGGTATTCTGGATCCTCGGCGGCCTGGCCGAGGGCGAGACTCGGCTGTGGCTCTGGATCGCGGCGCTCACGATCGAGTACGTCTCTCCGGTCGCGCGGTTCTGGACGCCGGGTCTCGGGTTTTCGTCGATGGAGGCCTGGACGGTCGAAGGCGGCCACATGGCCGAGCGCTGCGCCGGCTTCATCATCATCGCGCTGGGCGAGGCCATCGTCGTCGACGGCGCGACCTTTGCCGAGCTGACCTGGACGCCAGCGAATGTGACGGCGTTTCTGGCGGCGCTGGTCGGCAGCATCGCGATGTGGTGGATCTATTTCCACCGGGGCGCCGAGGCCGGCTCCGAGATGATCTCGAAGTCTGCGCAATCCGGCCGCGTCGCGCGGCTGGCCTATACCTATTTGCACATGCCGATCGTGGCGGGGATCATCCTGACAGCCGTCGCCGACGAACTGGTGCTGAAACACCCGAACGGCCATTCCGATCTCAAGACGGTCCTGAGCGCGGTTGGCGGACCAGTGCTGTTCCTTGTCGGCACGATCCTGTTCAAGCAGGCGATCCGCGGCTTCCTGCAGCTCTCCCACGGCGTCGGCATCATCGCCTTCGCGGTGCTCGCCTGGTTTGCACGCGACCTGTCGCCGGTGATGCTGTCGGCGCTGACGACGGCCATCCTGGTTATCGTCGCGGCATGGGAATCGCTGTCGCTGGGGTCGAAGGTCAGTGATCCGTAGCGGCCGCGACTGCGGCTTCCGGTGCGCTGCCCTTGCCCTCGAACGTCTGAGCGATCTTGCCGTCGACGATGTGGAGGCGGCGGTCGGCGCGGGCGGCGAGCGCGGGATCGTGGGTCACGACCACGACCGTGCGTCCCTGGTCGGCGATCTCGCGCAGGATACCGAACACCTGTTCGGTCGAGGAGGTATCGAGCGCGCCGGTCGGCTCGTCGGCGACGATGATCTCGGGCCGGTTGGAGAGTGCTCGTGCGATCGCGACGCGCTGGCGCTGGCCGCCGGAAAGCTGGTTCGGCCGCTTGTTGGCGTGGTCCTTCAGGCCCAGCGAGGCCAGGAGCTCGAGCCCGCGCTCCTGCATGTCCTTTTCGCTCATCAGGCCGGCGGCGCGCATCGGCAGCAGCACGTTGTCCAGCGAGGTGAATTCCGGCAGCAGGAAGTGAAACTGGAACACGAAGCCGCATTTGGTGAGACGCACGTTGGCGCGATCGTCCTCGGACAGTTTTGAGGTCGGCTGGCCGCAGATGATCACCTCTCCATCACTGGGCGCATCGAGGAGCCCGAGCAGATAAAGCAGCGAGGATTTGCCGGATCCGGACGGGCCGGTGATGGCGACGAATTCGCCCTTGTTGACGGCGAGGTCGATGCCGTTGACCAGCGTGTGCGAGACGGCGCCCTCGATCCGCCGCACCAGCCCGACCGCCTGCAGCGCAATCTCGCTCATGACGCCCCCCGGATGATTTCGACGGGATGCACCCGCGTCGCCTTGCGCGCCGGGAAGAAGGCGGCGCCCGTGCAGCAGAGCAGCGAGATGCCGCCCGCGACGAGGTAATGTGTCGGCGTGTAGTAGATCGAGATCGGGACGTTGGTTCCCGTCAGCGTGTTGTAGATCGTGATCTGCGACCAGCTGTAGCAAAGCGCATATCCGATGGCCCAGCCGAAGATGATGCCGACCACGCCGATGATGGCGGCTTCCATGATGAAGATGCGCCGCACCGCGGTTTCGCGCATGCCGAGCGACTTCATGATCGCGATGTCCTGGCGCTTCTCGTTGGTGATGGTGGAGATGATGTTGTAGGTGGCGAACGACGACGTCAGCAGCATCGCCCCCATCACGGTCAGCACGATGAAGTCGCGCACGGCGAAGCTGGAAAGCAGGTCGGAGTTCGCTTCCTGCCACGACACGGACTTGTAACCGGTCTGCCCCTCGACCTGCTTGGCGATGGTCTCGGCGTCCAGGGGGTCGTTCAGCCGCAGCCGCAGCTCGTTGATGACGCCGCTTTGTCCCATCATCACCTGGGCTGTGCCGATCAGGGCATAGACCTGTCCTTCGTCAACGCGCTTCAACCCGGAACGGAAGATGCCGGCGACGCTGGAGCTCACCTGCGTGCCTTGGCCGCCGATCAGGGTCACGGCGTTGCCGGTCTTGACCGCCAGCTTCTCCGCCAGCGCCTGACCGATGATGACGGCGTTGGACGCGCGCAGGAGATCGTTGATCTGGCCCTCGCGCATCTGCGAGGCGAGCTTGGAGACCTTGATCTCCTGCTTTGGGTCGATACCGACGAGCGTGACGCCGATCCGGCCGCCATGATCGATGATGGCGGTGGTTTTCACCGAAGGCGCGACGTCGCCGGGAAGCCACGACCGCACCGAGGCCATCACCGATTCCGGGTATTTGATGCCGGGACGGTTGTTGACGTTTGCCACGCCCGACATCTGCACGGCGCCGTATTCCCGGTCGGCCGCCTGCGGCGCCGCCGTGCGGCGATCGGACTGGATCGTTACATGCGGCATGGCGTCGACGAGCTGGTGCAGGAAATCGATCTGCGAACCCTCCATAAGTCCGGCCATCATGATGGTGAAGCCGACGCCCATGGCGACGCCGGCCATGCCGACCAGCGTTTGCCGCACGCGGGTCGTGACGTGGGTCCAGGCGATGTTGACGAGGAGGTTGGAGGCCATTCCGCTTACGTCCGATCAGCGACCGAATTTCGAAACATTGCGCCTCGCGTCGTTGACGACGGAATCGATGTGGGCCGAGATCGCCGTCGAGATCGTGGCATTATCCACATCGGCCGTGGCAACCCTCGGGGCGGCGGGCGCAGGCGCCGACGCTGACGCTGACGCTGAAGTCGACGTCGACGTCGACGTCAGGGTTGCATTGTCCTGCGTCTGGCCCGGTGTCTGGTCGGGTGTCGCATCGTCAGGTGCGGGCGCCTGCTTGCTGCGCTCGGTGCGGACGCGGGTGCCCTCGGCGAGGTCGGGGCGGGCAGGGGAAAGCACCGCCATGCCCCGCGACACGTCGCCGATA
>Ga0207707_10002028_pt1 | contig 18381 bp, 21 predicted proteins | sample KBSC83BmetaG_FD_184336 | JGI IMG/M metagenome (GOLD analysis project Ga0207707, IMG submission 184336) | Corn rhizosphere microbial communities from Kellogg Biological Station, Michigan, USA - KBS C8-3B metaG (SPAdes) (version 2) | ecosystem: Host-associated > Plants > Roots > Rhizosphere ...
GTCCGGCTCGCTTCCACGCGCAGCTCGGCGATACGCTGGTTCAAAAGACGGCGAAAGTATTCTTGCTCAGCTACGTTCAACAGGCACCCACTGAATAAGTAATGTCGCTCATTATATGGCAAAGTCGGTAAACATCAACTGGCGTTCCCATGAAACCCGCGCTCGGCGCCGCAGAAAATCACTCACCGAGACCGAGCGGTCGCGGATGGGCCAGGACGTAAATTTCCGTCGACTTCGGCAGCATCGTGCGGTTGAGCGTCAACTGCGACTGGGCAAACTTTTTAATCGGGTAGCGCTCGCGCGCAAAGGTCGAGAACAGCTCGCCCTGGCGTGCGACGTCATAGTGCATCGGGATCACGATCGGCGGCTTGACCTGGTCGATCACTTTGAGGATGTCCTCGAAACCAAGATTGGTCATGGCGTCGATCGGTACCATCATCACGTCGACGTGCTGCAGCACCTTCACCTGCTCCGGGGTCAGCAGATGGCCGATATTGCCCAGGTGCGCGAGGCAGAGACTCCCCATCTCATAGACGAAGATCGAGTTGGCGATGGCGCCCCACTCCTGGCTGCGCTGGCTGGGAATATTGACGATGGTGATGTCTTTGACACTGGTGCGGATCGGATTCCAGGTTTGCTTGAAGGTGATGCCGCGAAGGATAATCGGATTGCCGGTCACCGCGCCCGTATTGTTGTGGGTGAAATGATCGTTGCTCACGGTCACGGCGTCGGCCTGAATGCCCGGGGTCACGTTGAAGTTAGGATCGGCGACGATCTTGGTCTGGCTGCCCGACTGGATCAGGAAGCTCGAATGGCCGTACCAGTTGACGAAGTACGAGCCCAGAGACGGCGATCTCGAACCGTTGCCGCGCGCCTGAACCAGTTGCCTGCCCTGGTGGAACAGATGAACCAGCGAAGGATTGCAGATCGCTTCCGCGAGGCCGCGGAGCGGCCAGAAAAGCGCCGCGCCCGCCGCCGCGAGAAAACTCCGCCGCCTCATGGTTCCTCCTCGATGATCAATGCCGTAAAGCTCGACACCGTCGTGTCCGCCTGACGCCAGGCGTCCCTGGGCAAATTCGCCTTGAGACAGGTCTGTTTCAAAAAAGTTTCCATGTCCCAGCCGTGCTCCACCGCGACCTGGGGCAAGAGCACGCCGCGCTTCCGCGCTCGGGCAACGTGCAAGCCGTGCTTGCCGACTTCGAGAGAGAGCGGCGCCGCGGATTTTTCCAGCGATGAAATCACCGAAATATCGATGCGGATTTCTTCGAGCTCTTCCGCGCGCACCGGTTTCACGCGCCGGTCGCGGGTCGCCGCGGCCTCGGTCATTTCGATAACGACTTCGCGCAGGGAATTGGCAGGAGCACAGGTGCCGACGCAGCCGCGCAGATTTTTTCTATTGAACAGACTGACAAACGCGCCGTAGCCGATTTTTTCCAGATGCGGATCTTCGCTCTCGGTGAGTTCAGGTGAGCGGCCGGCAGCGACTCTCTCAAGCGTGAGCCGGGCGATTTCCAACAAGCGCCGCTGCGATTCGGCCGGAAGATTCACTTCGACCATGGGTGGCATCGCGCAAAAACAAGTCGGAGTCTATCGCCGGTCCGGGGGGATTACAAGAAAAGATTCGTCAGGCGGAGCAGTGCTTGCAAAGGCCGTAAAAGGCCAGTTGGTGCGAAGTCACTTTGAAGCCTTCGTGCGGCAATTTGAACGGCTTGATTTCTTTCTGATTGTCGACCAGCACGTCGTAAACCCGGTCGCAGGCTTCGCAGATAAAATGTTGATGCAGTTCCACCAGCGGATCGAAGTGCTGCGAGCGCCCGCGCATCAAAACTTGCAGCTTCTGGTCCGCGACCAGCTTTTGCAGGTTGCGATAGACCGTGCCGAGGCTGATGTTCGGCAGTTTTTTCCGCACCCGGTCGTAGATTTGATCGGCGGTCGGATGCGACTTGTCGTCCCGGACCGCGTCCCAGACCACTTCGAGTTGCCGGGTCTTTCTCGGTTGTTTGCGCGCCTTCGTCACGATCAAGCCGCCAGATCTTCGGCCAGAGACTTCTGCGACTCCGCCGTCAACGCGGTCCGCGCGCGATAGTTGGGATGATCGATGACCAGCTCGGCGCTTTCGCCGGCGAGAAATGCCGCGCGGGCCTGAGCATCGAACGGAAAGCGCACGTACTGCACGGCGCTGATCTTGTCTTCCTTGCTGCGGCCCTCTTCGAACCGCGCTTGCACGGAACAGCCGCCGATTTTCAGAAAAACCGCCTCGTCGATGCCGAGGAACTTGAGCAGGTCCTCGCGCAAATGCGACTGGTCTTCGATTTCAAGAAAAAATGTCGCGCTCAACTCGTCGCGGTCGGGAATCAGTTCGTTGTAGACGTCGATCTCCTCGCGAATCTTGTCGAGATCGCTGATTCTTTCAGCGCGCAGCATTTCTTGAATCTGAAAAGTCACCGTATCGCGGTTTTCGAATACCACCGACACCCGATCGCCGAGCGCGATGCGCCGCCGTTTTTTCTTATCAATGACATCCTCGCGAAATTTGTCGCGCACTTTCTCATAGGCGGCAAATCCGAGGATATCGTCAAGAATGATCTTTTTCATGATCCTGACCGTTAGCTTAAACTCGCGTCATGCAGCGGTTCAACCAGGACGGATGGAGCGCAACAGCCCCATCCGCCGGGTTGCGATCAATGAGAATCAGTTCCCCAGAGTGTCCAGCCCTTTGGAGAACCTGCCCGCGTGGGATTTTTCCGCCTTGGCCAAAGTTTCGAACCACTCGGCCAATTCCGAAAAACCTTCATCGCGCGCCGTCTTGGCAAAACCCGGATACATTTCGGTGTATTCGTAGGTTTCCCCTTCCACCGCCGACTTCAAATTTTTCGACGTGGTGCCGATCGGCACGCCGGTGCAGGGATCGCCGACTTCCTTCAAGAAGTCGAGATGACCGAACGCGTGGCCGGTCTCGGCTTCGGACGTATCACGGAACAAACCGCCGACATCCGGATAGCCTTCGATGTCCGCAACCCGCGCGAAATAGAGATAGCGCCGGTTTGCCTGAGACTCGCCCGCGAAGGCGTTCTTCAGATTTTCGTGACTCTTCGTGCCCGCTAAACCCTTTGCCATAAAAAACCTCCTTCTTAATAGTAATGATTACTAGTAATATGACACCCGGCTCTGAAGTCAAGTTGGTTTGTGCGCTTTTTTTGGCGAGCGGCTTCTGCTATTTTCATCTCGTCTCGCTCTTCCCCGACACAAGGATTGCTCATGATCTCGATCGACGATTTTCGCAAGATCGAACTCAAGGTCGCCACCGTTAAATCGGCCGAGCCCCATCCCAACGCCGACAAGCTGATGGTCCTGCAGATCGATCTCGGCGGCGAGCAGCGCCAGATTTGCGCCGGGATCAGAAATCATTACGCGCCGGAAGATCTCGTCGGCAAACAGATCGTCGTCGTCGCCAATCTGGAAACCGCCAAGCTCCGCGGCCTGGAGAGTCAGGGCATGCTGCTGGCGGCGTCGGATGAAGGGCGTGTGATTGTGCTGACGCCGGATAAGCCGGTGCTTGCCGGCGCCAAGATATCGTAATTGCGAATCCTCGGATTTTGATGAACATTGTTCAGGTCCGCGGCCGTCCCACCGTCTGCTTGATCGATCACGAAGCGCTCCGTTGGAACGCGCGCCAGATCCGCGCCAGAGTCGGCGCCAAAGTAAAAATTCTGTGCATGGTCAAAGCCAACGGCTATGGCCACGGCGCCGCGGCGATCGCCAGGACTCTCGCGGCCGCGGAAGCCGACGCTTTCGGCGTCGCCACCCTAGAAGAAGCCCTGGAGCTACGCCGTTCGGACATCCGCAAACCGATCCTGGTTTTAGCCGGCGCGTTCCCCGAGCAATTGGATGAATTCATCGACCACGACTTGATTCCGGTAGCCCACGATCTTGCCAGCCTCAAAATTCTCGATGCCGAAGCGCAGCGCCGGCAAGCGCCGCTGAAATTTCATTTAAAAATAGATACCGGCATGGGCCGGCTCGGCGTGCCCGCCACAGAGGCGGATAAGTGGATTCCCGAACTCAAGAATCTAAAGGCGCTCGCATTGGACGGCGTTTTTTCCCACTTCTCTACCGCCGAAAGCGTCGAAGGCGACTACACGCGCAGGCAACTGAAAATTTTCAATGGGGTTATCGCCCAGCTGCGCGCCCAAGATCTGACGCCGCCGCTCATCCATTTGGCCAACAGCGCGGCGACGATCACCCGGCCCGCGGCATACTTCGATATGGTTCGCCCGGGCATCATGCTTTACGGCGTCTATCCGTCGCCGGCCATGGCACAGCAAATTGTTTTAAAACCCGTGCTCTCGTGGCAGACAACGATCCTGCAACTCAAGAAAGTGCCGGCGGGAACCAGCATCAGCTACGGCCAGACGTTCGTCACCCAGCGCGAAAGCCTGATCGCGACTCTGCCGATCGGCTACGCCGACGGTTATTCGCGCCTGCTTTCCAATCGCGGTGAAGTGCTGGTCGGCGCTTCCCGCGCTCCGGTGGTCGGCAGAGTGTGCATGGATTTGACTATGATCGATGTTACCGATATACGAAATGTACAACCGGGAGCTGAGGTTGTTCTCCTCGGTCGTCAAGGCGCCGCGGAAATTTCCGCCGACGAGATGGCCGCCTGGACCAACACGATCTCGTACGAGATTCTCACTTCCATCGGCGCGCGCGTTCCCCGCATTCATCACAATTCCTAGGAGGATGATCCCCGTGGCCAGGATCGAAAGGGCCCTCATCAGCGTTTCTGATAAGCAGGGCATCGTCGAGTTTTCCCGCGCTCTTGCGGCATTGAATATCGAATTGATCTCCACCGGCGGCACCGCGGCGCTCTTGCGCGAAAACAAAATTCCCGTCAAGGACGTCTCCGAGCTCACCGGCTTTCCCGAGATGATGGACGGCCGCGTGAAGACGCTTCATCCGAAAATCCACGGCGGCATTCTCGCGCTGCGCGACAATCCAATGCATGTGGCAAAAATGAAAGAGCACGGCATCCTGCCGATTGATCTCGTCGTCGTCAATCTCTACCCGTTCGAAGCGACGGTGGCGCGCGGCGCGGGCTTCGAGGAAATCGTCGAGAACATCGACATCGGCGGGCCGAGCATGGTGCGCGCCGCGGCGAAAAATCATCAGCACGTCGGCATCGTCGTCGATCCGGAAGATTACAACGCGATCGCCGCCGAGCTGAAAGCGAACCACTGCGCGCTCGCCCCGGCGACCCACTTTCGGCTCTTCCGCAAGGCCTTTGAGCACACCGCTCACTACGACGGCGCGATCTCGAACTATTTTTCCTCCCTCGACGACGAGAAAAAACCGCAGCGTTGGGGCGAAACGGTCAATATCCAGGTGTCGAAGATTCAGGGTATGCGCTACGGCGAAAACCCGCACCAGAGCGCGGCGTTTTACGGCATTCAAGGCGAAAAGGGTCCGACCATCGCGCGCGCCAAGCAGTTTCAGGGCAAGGAACTTTCGTTCAATAACATTCTGGATGCCGACGCAGCGCTGAGCACGGTGCTGGAATTCTCGGATATCGCCACCGTCGCGATCAAACACAACAATCCTTGTGGCGTCGCGCTGTCGAAAAAGTCCCTCGCCGATTCGTTCCGCAAAGCCAAAGCCTGCGACCCGGTCTCGATCTTCGGCGGCGTGATCGCATTCAACCGTCCGATAGATGAAGAAACCGCCAAGGAGCTGAAAGATATTTTCCTTGAGATCGTGATTGCGCCGAGTTTCACTCCGGAAGCGAAAGCCGTGCTCTCTTCGGCCAAGCGGCTGCTCAACATCCGGCTGCTCGAACTGGATATGAGCGCGCCGCAGGAAGGCGGCTACGATCTGCGCCGCGTGCGCGGCGGCATGCTGCTGCAGGATTGGGACACCGGAAAAGTCGACGTGCGCACTTGCAAAGTCGTCACCGACAGAAAGCCCACCGAAGAAGAATACCAGGCGCTCGACTTCGCCTGGCGGGTTTGCCGCCACGTCAAATCGAACACCATCGTGTTCGCTTCGCCCGATCAGGTGCTCGGCGTCGGCGCCGGCCAGATGAGCCGCATCGATTCGACCAAGATCGCGGTCATGCGCGCCGCGACGCATGGATTGGATCTGCGCGGCTCGGCCGTCGCGTCCGACGCTTTTTATCCGTTCCGCGACGGTTTGGACGAAGCCGCCAACGCCGGCGCGAAGTCGGTGATCCAACCCGGCGGCTCGATCAAAGACGACGAAGTCATCACCGCCGCCAACGAGCACGGCATCGCGATGATCTTCACCGGCATGCGCCACTTCAGGCACTAGAAACAGTGATCAGTTGCCAGTTTTCAGTGGACAGCCTCGTATCCTTTCCGTCTGGGAACTGACCACTGACTTCTGACAACTGGTTTTATGAGAGTCCTCGTCATCGGCGGCGGCGGCCGCGAGCACGCGCTGGTTTGGAAAATCAGCCAGAGCCCGCGCGTGTCGAAAATTTTCTGCGCGCCCGGCAGCGCGGCCATCGGCGAACTCGCGGAACTTGTTCCCGTCGCCGTCGAGCAGATCGACAAACTCGCCGAGTTTGCGGCAAAAGAGAAAATCGATCTCACCGTCGTCGGACCCGAGCTGCCGCTCACCCTTGGCATCGCCGACCTGTTTGAAGCGCGCGGCCTGAAAATCTTCGGTCCCAATAGAGCTGCGGCGCAGCTCGAAGGCAGTAAAGCCTTCGCCAAGGAAATTCTTCAACAGAACGGGATTCCTACCGCCACCTCCGGGACTTTCACGGATGCGGCGGCGGCAAAGGAGTATCTGGCGCAACAAAAGGCACCTTATGTGATCAAGGCCGACGGCCTTGCCGGCGGCAAAGGCGTGATCATCTGTCAGGGCCGGGCCGAAGCCGAAGGCGCGATCGATGAAATCCTCGTGCGTAAAACATTCGGCACTGCAGGCGACAAGCTCGTGATCGAAGAATTTCTCGCCGGCGAGGAAGCTTCTTTCATGGTCTTGACCGACGGCGCCAACGTTTTGCCCATGGCATCATCCCAGGACCACAAACGCGTGTTCGACAATGACCAGGGACCAAACACCGGCGGCATGGGCGCTTACTCGCCGGCGCCGGTGGTGACGGCCGCGATGCATGAACGCATTCTCGGCGAAATCGTGACGCCGCTTCTTGCCGGACTCAAAAAACGCGACATCGACTACCGCGGCGTGATCTACGTCGGCCTGATGATCACCGAAGCCGGGCCGAAGGTGTTGGAGTTCAACGCCCGCTTCGGCGATCCGGAATGCCAGCCGATCATGCTGCGGCTCAAGAGCGATTTGATTCCGTTGCTGGAAGCTGCCATCGAGCGCAGGCTCGATCGCGTGCAGGCCGAGTGGCACGAAGCTTCGGCAGTCTGCGTTGTGTTGACGGCCAAAGGTTATCCCGGCGCCTACGACAAGGGCGCGGAAATTCATGGCCTGGACCGGTTGGCGGATTGGCAAAGCGGCTTTGTCTTTCACGCCGGCACGGTGAAGAAAGAAAACCGCTGGGTCACGTCCGGCGGGCGCGTGCTCGGGATCACGGCGCGCGGCCGAGGAATCGCCGATGCCGTCGATGAAGCTTACGGCGCGGTCGCGAAGATTTCGTGGGACGGCATGCACTATCGCAAGGACATCGGCGGAAGAGCTTTAAAAAGTGTCTAGAGTCCGGCGTCTAGCGTCTGGAGTTTAAACCCAAGACCCTAAACTCTAGACTCTAGACGAATTCAGGAGGAATCCATCGTGGCAGACCAAAGAATCAAAGTAGGAATATTGATGGGAAGCGACTCCGACTTAGAAGTGATGCGCGAAGCCGAGAAGCGGCTCGATTCTTTCGGCATCGCTTACGAGACGCGCATCACGTCGGCGCATCGCACACCGGACAAAGCGGCGGAATACGCCGCCAGCGCGGAGAAGCGCGGCCTCGAAGTGATCATCTGCGGCGCCGGCGCGGCAGCGCATTTGGCGGGCGCCATCGCCGCCAACACAACCCTGCCGGTCATCGGCATTCCGATCGATTCTTCGAGTCTGAAGGGCCTCGATGCTTTGCTCGCTACCGTGCAGATGCCCGCGGGCATTCCGGTGGCGACCATGGCGATCGGCAAAGCCGGCGCCGCCAACGCGGGCATCTTCGCCGCGCAAATCGTCGGGCGCAAAGATTCGGAAGTCGCGGCGAAACTCGTTCAAGCCAAAAAAGAAATGGCCGCCGGCGTCGAAGAGCGCGATCGCAAGCTCCAAAGTGAAAGACAAAAAGGCTGAAACGCTTTCAGCGGCCATCGCCGCGCTGAAAAGCAGCGCTGTGATCGTGTTTCCGACCGAAACCCTTTACGGATTGGGCGCTGACGCGCTCAATCCCGTCGCTGTCGAAAAAGTCTATCGGCTCAAAGGCCGCGATCCCGCCAATCCGATTCCGGTGCTGGTCGCCAATCGCAATATGCTCGATCGCTTGGTTGCGGACGTACCGCCGCTCGCAGCGCGGCTGATCGATCAGTTCTGGCCGGGGCCGCTGACGTTGGTGCTGCCGGCGCGCAAAGGAATTCCCCGGCCCTTGCTCAATTCTTCCGGCGGCGTCGGCGTGCGCATTTCCAGTCAGTCCATTGCAAGCGAACTGGTCAAAGAACTCGGTCGACCGTTGACGGCGACGAGCGCTAACCTTTCCGGCATGCCGCCGGCACATACCGTCGAGGAAGCAAAAAAATATTTTGCCGCCAAGATCGAAATTTTCCTCGATGGCGGCGAGCTGACCTCGAAAACCGGCTCCACCGTCGCGGCAGTCAACGGCAATAAAATCAAAATCATTCGCGCAGGCGAGATCGCCAGGAGCGAGTTGGAAAGAGTCGTCGGTAAAGATAAAATCGCGCCATGAATCGAATTGCCTTTCTCCTTTTGTCGATCGCTGCCATCACCTGCTCTGGCTGTGACTCTAAGTCCGACACCGTGAGCCAGGGCCGGGAAGCGGTCAAAGGAGTCGTCACCCAACCTTTTAACGCTTTGGACAGCGCCAAAGACTCGCTCAAACAGAGCGAAGACAAAGCCAAGGCTGCCCTCGAACAGGCCGACAAGGAAGCTCAGTAAAAAGCCGCGCAGCAAAATTACGAGCGCCTCGTCGATTTCGTAATTCGCGCGACTTCCTTGCCGTCCTCGCCGGCGTAGTAATCCACGTTCTGATCTTTTACGTAAAGCGCGCGCAGTCCCACCTGTCCGCCGACCGCGCCGGTCGCGTAGGCGCCGACTTTGTTGGAGTCGGGATATTCGCAGATGTCGGGAAAATCCATCGTGCTCACCACCAGGTAACGCAGCTCCTGGGTGCCGGTGTTGATGAGCTGATGCGGAAATTCAACGCCCACCGGGCAGGCGACGATCGTTCCTGCTCCGACGGCGGTTTCCTCTTTGCCGAAACGCAGCACGCCCTTGCCTTCGATGATGTAAATCATTTCCTCGTTGCGGCTGTGGGCGTGAAGAGGAAATGCCGCCTTGCCCGGCGGCACGTAGAAAAAACTGTAGCCGAGTTTTTGCGCGCCGATGTGCGCGCCGGCCCGCCGGCGCGCGCCGCCGAACGGCGAGCCCTCCGGCGCGTTGATCTTGTCCAACGGAACATCGGCGAGATTGATGATGTGCTTTGTCGCCATGAGACGTCCTCCTCGGGTGCGAATCCTCGGGTTCTGTGTTATTGAATGAAACCATGCTGGTGCTTTCGGAGCAACAAGTTCAAAGCCTGATCGATACCGACGAGCTGATCGCGGCACTGAAGCGCGCGCACGTTCAATATTCTACGGGCAACGCGGTCATGCCCGTCCGCCTGGTCGTGCCGCTGGCGCAAATTCAGGGGCGCATCACCAGCATGCCGGGCTTTCTCACCGACGACCAAGCGCTCGGCATGAAAGTCGTCACCTACTTTCAGGAAAATCCGAAGAAGAATCTGCCGGCGATCCTCGCGACTATTTTGCTCTTCAGCGCCGAAACCGGAAAGATCATCGCTACCATGGACGGCAGTTACATCACCGCGATTCGCACCGCTTGCGCGTCGGCGCTGGCGACTGACGCGCTCGCCAATCCGCAAACTCCGGTGTTGGGAATCCTGGGCGCGGGCGTGCAGGCTCGCGCGCACATTCAGGCCTTGACCCGCGTGCGCAAGATCGAGCGGATCCGGCTCTACAGCCCATCGGGAACCAGCGCCGCCGCGATCAAGAAGGAAATGGCGCCGCAACTCAATTGTTCTATCGAAGTCGTCGACAGCGCGGAAAAAGCCGTACGCGATGCGGATCTTCTCGCCACCGTCACCACGGCCAAGGTGCCGATCGTCAGACCAGAATGGCTGAAACCCGGCGTTCACATCAACGCCGTCGGCTCGCACCGGCCCGATCTCCGGGAAATCGACGGCGCGACGCTGGCGCGCGCGAAAATCGTCGTCGACTCCCGCGAAGCGATCATGGCCGAGTGCGGCGACATCCTGCTCGCGCTCAAAGAAAAAAGCATCGGCGAAAACGCCATCCACGCCGAGATCGGCGAAGTTCTGGCACGAACGAAATCAGGCCGAACGAAGAGCGACGAAATTACTCTCTACAAATCGGTCGGCATCGCGATCCAGGATGTCGCCGCGGCGCATCTCGTGTATCGCAAGGCACTAAAGAAAGGCGTCGGCACAAGGGTCGAAATTTAACTGAACGCGAGACGCCAAACCCAAGACCCTAAACTTTCTTTCGTATGACCTGGGACCTCACCAGCTACTTTCCTGAATTCGACGGAGTGGAAATGCGCGGCTTCAAGCAGGCGATCCGCGTCGACATCTCGGCTCTGATTCAGGCTGCTGCGGCCCTGCCAGAGTTGAACGAAGCGTCGAGCGCTGCGTGGGAAGATATTTTGCTCCGCGGCGAAGATCTGTCGCGGCGCATGTCGCACCTCGGTTCCTACGTGAGTTGTCTCGCTTCGTCGGACGGCTGCAACGAAGCTTATCTCCGCGAAGAAGCCGAGATCACCCGCGTTCGCGCCGAGCTTGCCAAAGTGCGCATCGAGATCCTGCGCGCGTTCAAGAACGCTTCGGATGCGATGTTCGCTGATCTGTCCGTGCGCGCGGCGTTGGCCGGGGCGCAAAATTATTTGAACCGCCTGCGCGAAGAAGCGCGCCGCGCGATGCCGAGCGAGCAGGAAGTGCTCGCCACCGAGCTCGGCATCGACGGCATCCAGGCCTGGGGCCAGCTCTACAACACAGTCTCATCGAAGCTCGAGTTCGACATGGGGTTTCCCGACGGCGGCCGAAAAAAGTTGCCCATGTCGCAGCGCCGCTCGCTCCTGGACGATCCCGACCGGCGCGTGCGCAAGGCCGCTTTCGACAGCGGCAACGCGGCCTGGCAATCGATCGAAGACACGGCGGCGAGCGCGCTCAATGCCATCGCCGGCACCCGCCTGACGCTCAATCGTCACCGCGGCGTCAACCACTTTCTCGACATCGCGCTTTTTCAGGCGGCGATCACGCGCAAGACGCTCGACGCCATGTTCGAAGCGCTTTTTGCGAATCTGGAAATTCCCCGGCGCATTCTGCGCTTCAAAGCCAGGCTCATGGGGCTGCCCGCTCTGGCTTGGTACGACCTCGGCGCGCCGCTGGATTTACCTGGCGCGGAGCGGCTGTCTTGGGAAAAGGCAAAAACGACGGTCGGCGAGTCCTTCGCCCGCGCGTACCCCGCGCTTGGCGATTTTTTTCGCAAATGTGTGATCGCGCAAAACTGGGTCGATTGGGAGCCGCGCTCAGGGAAAAGGCCGGGCGGGTTCTGCACCAGTTCGATGCTGAGCAAGGAATCGCGCATTTTCATGACCTACAACGAGTCGCTCTGCGACGTGCTCACCCTGGCGCATGAATCCGGCCACGCCTATCACGGGTTTCTCATGCGCGAGGTGCGCCCCCACGCGCGCGGTTATCCGATGACGTTGGCCGAGACCGCGTCGACCTTCGGCGAGCAGGTTTTGATGAACGGTTTGCTCGAAGACCCGGCGGTGACCGATCGGCTTAAAGCGCTGATCCTCGACATCGAAGTCGGCCACGGCGCGATTTATCTTTTGGATATTCCGGTGCGCTACGAATTCGAGAAGGCTTTTTATGAAGAGCGCGCGGATGGACCGCTCAGCGTCACACAGTTAAAAAACTTGATGGTCGAGACCCAGCGCCGCGTGCTCGGCGACACGCTCGCGCCCGGCGGCGAAGATCCATACTTCTGGGCCTCCAAGCTGCACTTTTATATCACCGGGCTGACTTTTTATAATTTTCCCTACACCTTCGGCTATCTCTTGAGCCGGGGTCTATACGGTAAATTTCGCGGAGAAGGCTCAGGCTTTTTGACCGCCTATGAAGAGTTTCTTCGCCTCGCCGGCAGCGACACAGCGGAAAACGTCGTCAAACGGACCGTCGGAGAGGATATCGAGAAACCGGAATTCTGGGCGGCAGCGATCAAGAGCCTCGAGGAACCGCTATCCCGCCTCGAAACCCTGGCGCCGAAAGTTTTATCATCGTCCGAAAACTCAAAACGCTAGGCCCGAGACTCAAGACGGTTATTTTCATCCGATCAACGCCTCGCGCAGTAGATCGATGGCGTTGAGGGTCATCCGTGTCCGATCGTAGGCGCCGCGCCCGGCGCTGGTGCTCTCGCGCCGGAGGAATTGTTGACCGTCGGTGACCGAGACATAGGTCTGGCCGCGCGCGAGGTTTTGAATTTTGCTGTCGGGGTCGGCGATGGCGTGGAGCGCGAGGCCGAAATCGCAGCCGGAGTTGGCGCGCGCCGACCACGCAAGTTCATCGGTCAGCGCGACGGGGTCTTTGAGCAGCGCTTCGATTTCGTTGGGCTTGCGCGAATTTTTAAGCAGTCCGCGCAGCGCGGCTTCGCTGTTGCAAATAAATCCCGCGCCGAAATGTTCGCTGCTCGCCGACTGAAGCCGTTCGGCAAGCTGGCCGCAGGTGAGATCCTCACAAACCGCCACGTTTTTTTGCTTCTCGTTAAACAATCGCCCGACGACGTGCTCCATGGTTTCGTCGTCGGCGGCAAAAATCGCCGTGCCGAGCAAACCGCGCACCTCCGCTTCCACCGGAGCGATCATTTTCATCGCCTCTTCGCGATTGGCCGCTTTGGCGGCGATGCGCACATCGACCTGTCCAGGCAAAGCGAGCACGCCGACGGTAGGATTGCTGGAATTGGCGATCAAGTGGCCGACCTTGTCGTCCACCCCGCTTTCGCCAATGCCGATAATTTTCAGCACGCGGTAGTGAATCACCTCGGCAAGATTGAATTTTTTCCGCAGGTAGGGCTCCACCTCATTCTCGAACAGCCACTTCATTTCCACCGGCACGCCGGGCAGCGAATAAACCACGGCGCGCGAATCTTCGACGATGAAGGAGGGCGCGGTGCCATTGGGATTTTGGATCGCGATCGCGCCCTCGGGCATGTAGGATTGGCGGATGTTGTTCGGCGTCATGGGCCGGCCGCGCCGGCGAAAATGTTCCTCCACCTGCGCGAGCATGCCGGCGTCCTGGACCAGTTTGCGCCCGGTTACTTCGGCGACGATTTCGCGGGTCAAGTCGTCCTGGGTCGGACCGATGCCGCCGCTGGTGATAACGATGTCGGCGCGCTCGATGGCACGCCCGATGACTTCCTTCATGCGCCCCGGATTGTCGCCGACGACCGACTTGAAATAGAGATTGACGCCGAGCGCCGTCAGTCGCTGCGCCATCCACGCGGAATTGGTGTCGACGATCTGACCGAGCAGCAGCTCCGATCCGATCGCCACGATCTCTGCGGTAGCCATAAAAATCTCTCCTCGATTTGGCTGAATTTATATCGTAGCGGCGCCGCGGTAAACAAGACGAAAGCGCGCCCTTGTCCGTTTGCCGCCGGTTTGCGAAAATGCCCGCGTGATCATCTTGCTTTCCAACGACGACGGCATCCAGTCCGAAGGACTGACTTCGCTCGAAGCGGAGCTCGGCCGGATCGGAGAAATTTATACCGTCGCGCCCGACCGCGCGCAAAGCTCCATGAGCCACGCGCTCACTTTGCATCGCCCGTTGCGCGTGCAGGAGATCGCGCCACGCCGCCTAGCGGTGGACGGAACCCCGGTCGACTGCGTGAAACTTTCGCTGACCGGTCTGCTGCCGGTGCGGCCCAATCTGGTGGTATCAGGTATCAATAAGGGACCCAACCTCGGCGACGATATTATTTACTCCGGCACGGTTTCCGCAGCCATCGAAGGCGCCTTGCTCGGTATCCCGGCCATCGCTGTATCGCTGGTCACGTTTAAGGATTTCGATTTTCGCGCCGCGGCGGAATTCACCGCCGAGTTGGTCGAGCGCATCGCCGAGCGTGGCATTCCGCCGAAGACCTTGCTCAACGTCAACGTGCCGGCCGGCGAGAAGAAAAACATCAAGGGCTGGCGCGCCACGCGCATGGGCAAGCGCCACTACAGCGAAACCATCGTCGAGCGGATCGATCCGCGCGGCGGCAAGTATTACTGAATCGGCGGCGACGATCTCGGCTTTGCCGACGAAGAAGGAACCGACTGCAAGGTCGTGAGCGAAGGCTATATTTCGGTGACACCGCTGCAAGTCGATTTGACAGATTACAAGCTTCTACAGAACAAGACGTTGCCGGATTTTGCCTGGCCGGAGCGATAGAAGTCGATGCATCGTGACGAAGCATCGAGCGCGAAAGTCCGGCTCGACAAATGGCTCTGGGCGGCGCGCTTTTTCAAGACCCGCGCGTTCGCGGCCGAGGCCGCCGGCGGCGGCAAGATCGACATCAACGGTGAGCGCGCCAAGCCGAGCCGCATCGTGCGTACAGGCGATCGGCTGTGCATCCGGCGTGGCCCGTTCGAATGGACCGTGATCGTCAAAGACACTTCGCGCCTGCGCGGTCCCGCGCCGCAGGCGCAGCGGCTCTACGAAGAAACCGAGGAAAGCGCGCGCCGGCGTGCCGCCGTCGCGACGCAACTCAAGCTCGAGCGCCCGCCGGAATTCGCAGCGCCGGGCCGCCCGTCAAAAAAAGACCGGCGCGCCATCGCGCGTTTTACCAAGGGAGGCTGGTAGCCGCGGTCGACTCCACCGCAAGAGCGGGAAAAAACGATCCAAGATATCCCCGCGCGGCCGAGAATAGTGCGGTTCAAGAAAACCGGCTTTCATCCAAAGCTCGCGCAAACTGCTCGCGCTCCCAGGAGGATTGACATGATCGACACGAAGATGGTCACCACAGCCCAGGATTTGCCCGGCTACCGCGTTGCGCGAAGTCTCGGCGTGGTGCGCGGCATCATCGTCCGCTCCCGCAGCATCGTCGGCAACATCGGCGCGGGCCTGCAGACGCTTCTCGGCGGAAATATCTCGATCTATACGGACCTCTGCGAGAAGGCGCGCGAGGACGCGCATCGCTTGATGATCGAGCACGCGGCGCAGCTCGGCGCCAACGCGATTATCGGTGTTCGTTACGATGCCAACGAGATCACACCGGGAGTGACCGAAGTGCTGGCCTACGGCACCGCGGTGCACGTCGATGTTTATCGCGGCTAACCGCAGAGCCTGATTAAACCCGACTAGAGGCGAGCATTTCTTGAGCGGCGGCGCGGCTCAATCGATTGCGTCGGTAAGCGCCTGCATCACGATGCCGCGATCGGGCACGATGTTGAAGACGTACTGGGCCGGCGTGAGCGCGGTGCTGCGCATTTTTTCGATGGTCAACGTGCGCACGAAGCGGCCTTTCACGAGCGCCATTTCCAGAACGAAAGTTCCCGACACCAGATATTCCTCGATGCCGCGCACGTTTCGATCGACCGCGTAGGTGGTGAGCAGATTGGTCGTGTTGGTATTGGCCTGAAGCCCGTAGAACAGCATGCGCGCCTGATCGAGAACGCGCGCCATGGAGTCGCGGGTGAAGAGCAGCGGACCGACCGGATCGATCACCACGCGCGACGCGCCCATGCGCGTGATGTAGCTGCCGAGATCGTTGACCACGCGCTGCACGTCGACACTGCGGCTCTGGCCGTCCGAGGCGCGCGCGTTGAAGTAGGCTGAAGCGTCGAGAATCAGGAACTCCTTGGATTCGATAAACGGCGCCAAATCCCAGCCCAGCGACGCCGCCTGTTCGATCACGTCGGCGGGCTTTTCGTCGATGGCGACGTAGAGCCCTTTTTCCTTTTCCATGAGTCCGCTCACCAGGAACTGCAACCCGAAAACCGTTTTGCCGGTTCCGGGTTCGCCGACCACCAGATAGGTTTTGCCGGTTCTAAGCCCGCCCTCGATCAAAATGTCGAGCTCGGGAAGCCCCGTGGGGATGCGTTTGCCTTTCATGGTCGAGAAGCCTTGAGGAACGGACTTAGGTTAGCAACAGACCGACTCGATTGCCAAGCCTTTCGGCTCGCGGCCGGTGAATTTGTGGATCATCGGTAAAAAATTTGTAGAGGCGCGGCGAATTCGCGATCAGCGCCGAAGCTTCCAGCGTCCGCTCTTTTCGCGCAGCTCGGCGCGCGCCCGCTCGATGTCGGCGGACATGCGCTCGTGGAGCAACTTGAGCGGGTCTTGCCCTTCGGTGAGCGCAGGCTCCCACGCTCCGTTCGCCGCCGCCGAGGATCGCGCTTCGCGTGGCAAGCCAGCCAAACCAGCAGCCACGCTCGGGCGATTCTCCCGCGACGCTTCTGCCGCAAGATCGAGCGCCGGCGCGCTTTCGAGAATCCGCTCGGCCAGCGGAAACGGCGGCGGCGCTATTCGGCTTTCGCTGCGCGCCGTCTGTTCGGCGAGATTTTTTATCTGCGTCTTCAAATCGCGCAACTCGTCGTCGCGCCGGTCGAGGCCGGCGGCGTTCTGCGCGAGCTGAGATTGCAGCTCGTGCATCTTCGCCCGCACACTTTCTTCCAGGCGATCGAACGCCGCGCGCGTTTGCGCCTCGCCTGCCTGGGCGCGGAGTGCCGCCAGCTCGGCGGTGACCGCCTCGCGCTGCTGCGCCGCCTGGGCGCCTTCGTTGACGATCAGCGCGTGGGTCTGCTGCACCATCGATTCGGTTTCTTTCAACCGCTGGGTCACCCGTTGCAGTTGAATTTCAAATTCGCGCTGCTGCAACTCCCGCGTGCGCGCGCTCTGCTGCTCGCGGCCGAGGTAATCCTGGATCGCGGCGATCTCCGTGCGCAGAGTTTCTTCGAGGCTCTGGAGCAACGCCGCCGCGGGCTGGAGCTGGCCTTGCTGGCGGCTGAGCTCAGCCTTGATCGAAGTCAGCTCGATCTCCACGGAAGCCGACGCGGATTCGACAGCGCTTTCGATTCGAGTCAGGCGCTCGGCCAGGCCGGCGAATTCCGCCGCGACGCCGTCGCGGTCGGCCTTCGATTCGCCGATCAGGCCGGTTTCCCGGCGAATGCTTTCGCCAAGATCGCACAAGCGCGCCGCGATCCGTTCATCAGCTGCGCTGCTCCAGCGCTCGCGCTCGGCGGCGAGATCCGCGGGCGAAACCGCAGCCGCGCTCTCGATTTGTTTCGCGAGATTTTCCATTTCGCTGCGGAGCGACACGTGATCGGTCGCCAGCCGGTTAAGCGAACGCGCATTCTGTTCGAGGCGGGCAGGCAGCTCGCCGAGATGATTTTGAGTCACGTGTTCGAATCGGCGCGTGAGCGCTTCATCGGACAAGCCCTCCAGCCGCGCGAGCATTTCTGATCTGAGCGCCGCCAGCTCGCGTTGAACCCGTTCGTCGGCAAGTTGCTCGATGCGCGCGATTTCGTCCGCCAGCCGCGTCTCCACGGTTTGACCCGCGAACTCCAGGCGTGCGCAACGATCGGCCAAAGGCTCCAGCATAGATTTGAGCTCCGTGATTTCGCCCACGGCACGGTCCACGGTTTCCAGTTTCGCCGCCTGGCGATTTTCCCATTGATCGATTCTCGCGCGCAGCGCGTCTGCGGTCGTCGCCAATTGCGAGTTATGAACTTCAGTGGCGCCCTGCCGCTCGCCCAATTGTGCCTGCAGCCTGGCCATTTCGTCGCGGAGGATTTCCGGGGTTCGGATGAAGTGCTCGGCTGCCGCTTCGAAGCCGCCCATGCGTTCGAGCAGGCTTTGCATCTCGGCTTTGAGCCGCGCAAACTCGTCCGCCTGGCCGGAGTTTCCCGCGAGCGCGGACGGGGCATCGCGCAGTTCCTGGATTTGCGCCAACAAGCCGGTCTCGAGCGCCTTGAATTGCTCGGTGCGCTGCGCCTCGCTTGCCGCGAGTGCTTGTGCGAGACCGAGATCGGCTGCCGCCCGGCCGACCAGCCAGCCAAACAAAACATCTTTGCTCCCTGCCGCGGCGCTTGCCTGCGGCGTTGTCGGCTGGTCGGTTTGATCGTTGGCCACTGAATGCGCTCCTCGCTGGTTGAATCGCC
>Ga0207707_10002030_pt1 | contig 18359 bp, 24 predicted proteins | sample KBSC83BmetaG_FD_184336 | JGI IMG/M metagenome (GOLD analysis project Ga0207707, IMG submission 184336) | Corn rhizosphere microbial communities from Kellogg Biological Station, Michigan, USA - KBS C8-3B metaG (SPAdes) (version 2) | ecosystem: Host-associated > Plants > Roots > Rhizosphere ...
GTGAAGTTGAGAGGATCGTGCACCCGTTTTCGGTGATCCTGAGCCAAGACTGCGACTTGTTGCGCGACTTTGAAAGCAGAAAAGCTGAGGGGGCGTCGATGTCGCCACTAGAGCGCTTTCCGCTTGATGTGAATCGGAAGTGTTACAGGGGATTCCCCTGGGCGCGCAAATCAGATTCAGTCCCTCCGACCACAATGGCGGGGGTGGCGATGGCGAAGGGATACTCAAAAGACCTGCGGGTGCGGGCCGTCTCGATGGTCGAGGAGGGTGAGAGCGCGCGGGAGGCGGCGCGTCTGCTCAATGTCGGTGCCTCGACGGCGATCCGCTGGATCGAGCGCTGGACGACGACCGGCAGCGTCGAGGCCAAGCCCGGCACCGGCCATAGCCGCTCGCCACTGAACAAGCATGAGCAATGGCTGCTCGATCTTATCGCTGCGGAACCTGACCTGACGCTCGACGACATCCGAGCGCGGCTCAGCGGCGCCAAGAAGCTCAAGGTTGGAACGAGTTCGATCTGGCGCTTCTACGATCGTCACGAGATCACGTTCAAAAAAAACTCTGCACGCCGCCGAGCAGGATCGTCCTGACGTTGCGGCTGCGCGCACCGCGTTGAAAGCCGAGCAACCGTCTCTTAAGGCTAAGCGCCTGGTGTTCATTGACGAGACCGCGGTCACGACGAAAATGGTCCGTCACTACGGCCGCAGCCCGCGTGGCGAGCGGCTGGTCGCGAGCGTGCCACACGGTCACTGGAAGACGTTGACGCTCGTCGCCGCACTGCGGTCCGATGGCATGACCGCGCCCTACGTCATTGATGGCGCGATGGATGGGGCGACATTCGTTGCATATGTCGAGCAGGTTCTCACGCCGACCCTGAAAAAGGGCGACATCGTCTTCATGGACAATTTGCGCACCCACAAGGTTGATGGCGTGCGCCAGGCGATTGAGGCGGTCGGCGCAAGCGTGCGCTATCTACCGGCCTACTCGCCAGACCTCAACCCGATCGAGCAGGCATTCTCCAAACTCAAAACCGCCACGCGCAAGGGCGCCGCTCGCACCGTCAAGGCACTCTGGAAGCTGATCGGCAGGCTCATCAAGACATTTGCGCCAGAGCAGTGCGTCAACTACTTTCGACATGCCGGCTATGGACACTGACCCACATCAAGTGGAAAGCGCTCTAGCCGGCTCGGCCGACAAGACCTCGGTCAACTTGCAGCTATTACGCTTTACAGAATCACATGGGCAGCGCGTCTGCTTTCCTATTGACCCTAGGGTCAATAGGCTTTGGGGAACCGGTAAGCAGTCACTTTGCGTTGCCTTGCGCGATCCTTGAATCGGCGGCCAAAATGCCGAGCCGCTCAGCAAGCGAGACAAGTTCGGCGAGGGATTCAATTTTCATTTTCTCCATCACCCTGTGGCGATGCGCTTTGATGGTGCGTTCGGTCGTGCCCAATTCGCGAGCGACATGCTTGTTGGTCTTGCCACGAACGACGAGCTCGAAAACCTCGCGTTCGCGCGGCGTCAGCGACGCGAGATGTGCGCGAACGACCTCGAGCCGGCCCTTTGCATCGCGTACCGCTTCATGGTGTACGATCGCCTGCCGAATCGCGCCAAGCAGTTGATCGGATGATACCGGCTTGGTCAGAAAATCGTTGGCGCCCGCCTTGATCGCCTGGACGGTGGTCGAGACATCGGCATAGCCGGAGAGAAACACGATGGGCAGGCTCGAACCGAGCTCTCGGAGGCGGCCCTGTAACTCCGGGCCGCTCAAGCCCGGTATTCTGACATCGAGGAGGATGCAGCCCGAACCCTGCTCATCCGGCAAATGATCCAGCAAATGCTGTGCCGACGGATATGTCGCAACTTCGTAGCCGGCTTTCCTCAAACGGCGTTCGATGGCCGTCCGAAAGGACGCATCATCATCGACGACGTGAACAACACTCGGCACGACATCTCCTATCTTGAGATAACGGCGAAAGCGGACGAAACCTGCACCCTGGTCGGACTGGTCTTCTGCTCAGTCCCGTGCAAACGTGATGCAAACCACGACCACAAGCGGAATCTAAACCCAATCCAACATATCCGAGTGCGTCGATGAACAACTATCATCCCAACGTGAATTGAGAAGAGCGAAACTGAGCGGCGGCAATATGGCCCTGAGGACAAGGCCCTTCCGAACATGTCCCATCGGACGATGGCCCTAAAGCCAATAGCGGGCAACGCAGACAGCGTCGTAAACCATCCATGACAGCCGCCAGATATCCGGGCCAGAACCGCCTACATCTCAAGCCCCTACAGAAGCGAAGAGACTAGCACAAACAGAGGGATATCCATGCTTGTGAATATCAACGCCGCTTCGGCTGGCAGGCAGAGCGCCCGCGGTGGGCTTGGCGAACTTTCCCGTGCTCGCGTCATTTTAAGCGAATTCAAATATAATGGTGGCGCAGTGATCTACGGGGAAACGGAGCCCGCGGAATATATCTACCAGGTCGTGGAAGGTGCGGTTCGAAGCTACAAGCTCCTGTCCGACGGTCGGCGCCAGATCGGGGCATTCCATCTGGTCGGCGACATTTTTGGCCTGGAAAACAGCTCAGTCCATCGGTTTACGACAGAGACGATCGTCGAAACGACGGTTCGGCTGATGAAGAGGTGCAGTCTCGAGCATATGGCGGAAGGCGACGCGCATGTCACGCTCGATCTCCTCAACATGACAAGCACGAACCTGCAGCATGCCGAAGAGCATATGCTGCTCCTAGGGCGCAAGACGTCGCTTGAGCGCGTGGCTGCCTTCCTGCTGGAGATGGACGGGCGCCTGTCCGGAGCCGACGTGATGGCGCTCCCCATGTGCCGTCGTGACATCGCCGACTATCTGGGACTTACACTCGAAACGGTGTCCCGAGCGCTCTCTCACCTCCACGGCATGGGCATCCTCGGCTTTCTCGGCCAGACCCAACGCCAGATCATGCTGCTCGACCGGCACCGGTTGTCCGAATTGGACCTTTAGAACAAGGCCGGGGTCGGCGTTCACTCCCGACCGTCAGGCCGCCGAACCAGCCACCGAAATGGCCGGTGTAGAGAGCCGACAATTCGAGGTTCATAGAATGCCCGGCACCGTGGCGAGGCGGCAATTCGACATGGCCGCGGCCATGGTCATGCGATCAGCCGGGCAATCCAGCCGTCCCCGTCGCCCACAAGGTGCGGACGCTGATCTCGGACATGTTGGCGCGCAGATGCTGACAAGGCTGGGCAATTGATTCAGATCAATAGCCGCACCACGTGGCATGATTTTCAAGTACGCCGCGATCAAAAAACAGCCTCGCATCTTGGAGAGAGTGTTGGCCCCGGTTTGGGCGGCGACCTCGGCTTGATGCTCCTCCAGTTGTGCCGTCCCTGGGGTGCGAAATGCCGTATACTTGGTATGTTACTTTTGAGGTGCACAAATGCGGGACCTTGCAAAGAAGACGAAGCCCACGGGCAACCAAGTCATTTGAGACCGAAAGGGAAGCCAGGGAGTTCGCGCGTGCGAGATTCAACGAGGGGCTGATCGTCCACGCAGGCACTCTCAATCCTTATTTGCCAAGACGAACAATTCTATCGAGCGAGGTCCCTGGTTGGCTCGACGACCAGCGCGAAGAAGATCCCGCCAACGCTCACGGGTGCGACAGCAAGGAGCTCGATTAGCGGCCTGCCTACACGCCTAGCGTGCCGCTTCCCTTTAACCCCGCCCCGCGTCGGCTGACTGCTCCAAACACCGAAAACGCCTTGGTTTGACACCTCTCTGAGGCGCCACTCACGAAAAAACGATTCCAGAAACCGCTTGGAGTTGAAGGCTTTCTTGACTCAAAAAGAACACAAACTTATCGACCACGTTGGATGAATTTTCACACGCTTCCTAAATAATATAAAGCAAAATCAATATCTTAGGAGATATTTTTCGATTTCACTTGAGTGTTGCCAATTTGGCACGGGGTTTTTGGCCTCGCGGGCCTAGGATCGATTCGAAATCATGCTTCGTGTCGGAGACGACGGCGCAGGAGGGATTGCAATGAAGAAGATCTTGCTGAGTACAATTGGTTTGATTGCGTTGGGCGTAACTGCGCCAGCCTTGGCTGCTGACATGGCGGTTAAGGCGGCACCACCTCCGATAGTGACTCCGATCTACAATTGGAGCGGCTTCTACATCGGCGCAAATGGCGGCTGGGGAGAGAGCCATAGTTGCGTGGATTTCTTTAATGCAGCCGGGACAGATTTCGTCGGCGGTTGCGGCGATCGTTCCGGAGGCCTCTTCGGCGGGCAAATCGGGTATCGCTGGCAAGCCAACCAGTTTGTGTTCGGACTGGAAGCACAAGGCGATTGGGCGGACCTCAGCAGGACTCGCGTCAGCGTGTTCAACCCGACGCTCTCGACCAACGTGAAAACTGATGCCATCGGCCTTTTCACGGGCCAAATCGGTTGGGCTTGGAATGCGGCACTGCTCTACGTCAAAGGCGGCGCGGCGGTGACCGACAATCGCCTCACCGTATTCGACAACACCACGGGCATCGGTCTGGTCACGGCAACTGCGACGCGCTGGGGCGGCACCTTGGGTGTCGGATTTGAGTACGGCTTTGCGCCGAACTGGTCGATCGGCGCTGAATACGACCATCTGTGGATGGGAAATGCCAACAACTCCTTCTCCGTGACCGACGCACGCCTGGTAGGCATACTCAACGACCGGATCAGCCAAGACGTGGACATGGTCACCTTGCGCATCAACTACCGCTTTGGCGGTTACGGCGCACCGGTGACCGCGCGCTACTGACCTCGATTTACATTTTCCAGCAGAACAAAGGCCGACAGAAATGTCGGCCTTTTTGTTGAGCGGAAAAGTTTCAAAAGTCCGTTTGCTAAGGATCAGGTCGCGAGACCGTATGAGCCGGCCTCCATTGCCCAATTGGCCTTGAGGACAATAGTGTCCCGCGGAAATCTTTGATCTCATGTCAATCACTTGTGCTGGAGAGGTTTCCAAGCATAGGACGTGCGAGCCTTCGATGAAGCTGCTTCGCCTAGCCGCCCCCCCGCGGAGCAGTTTCGTCGGGGTTGCCAGCGAGCAACGAGTGAGCCCAAGGCGAAGAATCTACGACGGAGCGAGGGCGCGACGGATACACGGATGCAGAGATTAACACCGCTCGGCGCTGTATCACCCTCAACAAAACGGCGCAGGTCGGCCGCTCGACGGATCGCGCCTTTTGACCCGCCTCAGTGCCGTCTGCAAATCTGCGGTGGACCTTTAAAGCACCTTGGACGTTGACGCCTTGCAGACCGGGGGGCGGCCACGAACCCGGAGCGCTGCTCATGGAAATCCCTCTTGACCTGGAAAGAAGGTTGGAGCGGCGGTGGGCCGCCAGATTTCTCCGCACCAAACGCATCAGCCTGAAAGGCCGCATCAACCGAATGCCTCGTCCGGCGACAGCAGAATATCGGCCGGGTCGCCCGCCAGCGAGAACCCGCGAATCAATGCTATGGCAGCGTCAAGAAGCCGAGGCTCTCTCGAGCGGCCCGATCAGCAACGTCGTCGAGAGCAACTTGGCGAGATAGGCGAGGCACCCGGATCAACGTGCAGCCACGCGCACGGTAGGGCCGTCGTTTCTCGAACTACATTTCGGCGATAGAAGATTCGTTTTGCATATACCGGGAACGTCACGGGAACGCTCATGCGGCAACAAGGCTCACATTTTGCGGCGATCCCTGTAACTGGCCTTCCAAGTCCAAAACGATGTCGTGGAGCAAACGAGCCGCCATGGGATCCGTAGTTTCTCGTTCCAGTATTCGGTAGCGTTCCACCTGATTTCTACGCTCGTTCCAATTTTCGCTGTCAGCCATGGTGGTCCCCATGCTCTGACCCCCAGCGCGAATACATTAGTTCCTCGAACTAAGGAATTATTGCGGCGCAACAGTGGCGCTAAAGGCCGCCCCTGCTGATAGAGCGCGGGTCGATCCCGGCGGGGTCGGACCGCCGACGACGCTTCAAGGAAACGCCGAGCCTCCTAGCGGTTTATCGATGATCATCTCACCGTTCGCAGTTTGCTGCAGGTTGCGGATGCAGCACCTGAGGCTTCTCGCTCTTTCGCTTCGTAATATTCAGCCGAAAACTTGATCGACCATCGGAAGAAGAAAGAGCTCAATTTCCGGGTAGGCGTTTCGACGCCGAAATGTTCGGCCACATGTGCTCACCAGCGATGCGACGCCGGCGGTGCGCTCAAGCTTCTCAACTACCGCAATGCCGGCGATTTCTGCCTGCCAATAGCGAAACCCGAGCTTTTTGATCACATACAGGCGCTTGATGGTTTCAAAACTCTTGAACAGGAACTGAACGAAAGAGTTCTTTTTAGCCTGCGGCCAAGCTGCCGGGTACACCGGGAGCACCAAAAGCTTGCTCTTGGCGATGACAGTTGCCAGCGGATGCAAAAGTTGCATCCAGGCTGGCCAGGACGTGACCTTGGCAAACAACACTGCATGCATCGCCGTCGCACCCCCGAAAGAGATCGGAAACCAAAGGCCGCGCCCAGAATCACGACTAAAGCGGTGTTCGGCGACAGATGCCGGCACTTTCGAGATACCCATGCCATGCCGCTTTCAAATGCAGCATGAACAGCTTGCTCGAACGCCCGATAGCTGATCTTGCGTCGGAGCCACGACCACTTCCGTCGGATCGATATTCTCCACTGCCGACGTTTCACCCCGGACACGGGAAGGAAGCGCAGCCCGCCGCTTACGACAGAAACGGTGACATTGCCCAAAACCCGGGCCGCGAACAGCGGAAACCAGACAATCTGCATTGCCAAAGGAAAGGCGTAGTCGAGTAGCCGCATCAGCATCAAAAGAATGAAACGCAGGATTTTACTGACGGCGAGCGTGACAAGAACGAAGGGGATGATGATCACGTCGTCAAGGCCACCGCCGAAGCGGCTTTCCATGATCCGTACTGGGCTATGATAATCGGTCACGGTGCACGGTTCCGGGCTGACAAGGGGGATCGTGCCGGATCAACAAACGCATTTGTAACGGCCAGCGAACGGCCTCGCGGAGCCAGAACCGATGTTACGTTTGCTTTTGTACAGTCGAGGGCCGCGACGCTTGATGTGGATCAATGGCCCACGGCGCGCGGGTGGGCAGAACAGACCCATGGTCCCATTGGGCATGAGGAGTGCAAGCCATTCGCCTTCATTCATATCGCGACGAATGCCGCTCTACACATTTTGATTTGATCGGCGGCGGTAGCCGTCCCTGGTCAATTGACCTGGTCTCCGTAGCAGCTGCAGGCATGTTGGTGCTGGGCTTCGCCTGTGCCCTCATAGCCCTGTGCGCTGCTTAACCCCCTCGCCAGAGACTCTGACCAAACCAGCCAAATTGCCACTGCGGCGCTGATGTGAAATGCGGCGGCACGTATCTGCGTGCGATCCTGCTCTTGCGTTGCGGTTTTGGTTCCGGCTTTCTTGATTTGGCCTGCTTCGTGTCGGATGGCTGCATCTGCGCGAACGCCTCACGTTCCCTCGCCTTGCCTGCGACATAGCCGCCCGTTTCCGGAGGCAGGATGCTCGGCTCGCTGCTGGCGATCTGAGCAGGAATGATCGTCGGAACGCTGGTATCGAAGACAATGCGCTCTGGCCATTTCCGGTCCGAATGAATACGGATGATGGGCTCATTGGAGGATGCCCTTTCATCCGCCGGCATCCTCGGAAAAAATGCATCCAGAATGAACAACAGCGCGAGCAATACTCCGCCAACGTAGGAAAAATATCGCGCGAGTGGCATGTGTTGCTCCACTGCGGCGCCGCGCCGGCTTCAACTGAAACCCGGGCCCGGTTCTGTTTCGGGAAAATGTCCGCTGTACTTCAACGCTTCAGCGTCGAGCGATCCGCTACCCGAAAGTTCGCCGACACCCATCAGCGCCGGCCGGCACGATCCACCGGACCGCCGCGATTCATTGGCGTTCCCACGGCGCCAACGCCTGGTGTTGCCACGGCGCGCGCAACCGGCCGCGGACGCAGCACGACACCCGCCCTTACACTGCAACCAGCGGGATAGTCGACATATTGACAATAGACGACTGCACTAGCCGGTTCGACACTGGCGGTTACAAAGCCGGCAACCAGCAGCGCCGATAAAGTGATCGAGAGTTTCATTTTGGATTCTCCATGTCAGAAGCTCCGGGCATTCCCTGGGGGAGCTGCGCTTCAGGCTGCTCTCCCAAGGCCGACGAGAGCTGGAGGCTGAAGGGAATTGAAGTGGTGAGGTTGATACAGATCAAGGGGGGCCGGATGATTCTCAATGCCCCCTTTGATACTTAACCTTCACGCACGATCCACACAGCGAGTCGCGGCTCGGCACGTTCGCGCGCGTGCAGCTATCCAGGCCACCAGCGTTTCTCCTGCTTTTCCGGTCCGCCGCCGCTCGCCATCAGCGTCATCCGCAAGACCTCGAAGATCATGGCGGTCGACCAGCCAAACAGCAGCACGCCGTTCATCGCCGTCATCGGCCCAAGCAGATGCCAGCGTTGCACTGGCGTGACGTCGCCATAGCCGAGCGTCGAGTAATTCACAAAAGCGAAATAGATGAGATCGGCGCCGTCCGGCGCGGTACTCGTCATCACGTAGACCACTGACCAGACGAGCACCTCAGCCAGGTGCGCGATCATCAAGACGGTCACGGTCGCGATCATGACCACGATCAATCGAAACGTTTGACGTGTCGTCGCCAATTCATCGACGACGCGGATCACCTTTATGACGGCCACCATGACCAGGGCATGGATCGCGATATTGCAGACACTGGCAGTCGCGCCTACGAGATATTGCCGCAACATACGAATGCCTCCGGCGCTCGGACCGATCTGCCGCTATCAGCTTCCAGGAGGTGGCCGAGAATCCCAAGCGGCATCGGACTTGGCCGCTAGCTCTCCGCCGCCGCTGCTTCGCCGCTGTGAGCCACGTCGGGCGGGGCTGTCTCTGCCCGCTCCTCCCGAATCCAGGCCATCATCAATTGCCAGGCCACTGCCAGGATAATCGGCCCCACAAACAGGCCGAGAATGCCGTGCGCGATCATCCCGCCCAGGACACCGATGAAGATAACGAGCATGGGGGTGCTCAGGCCGCGTCCCATCAGCAGGGGCTTTATGATGTTGTCAGCGAGCCCCACGACCAGCAGATAGATCGTCAGCGGCAGAGCCACGGCAAAATCCCTGGTCGCCCAGATCCAAATGATCACGGGCAACAGGACGATCGCCGATCCGATCTGCAGGATCGCAAGGACCAGCACGGCGAACGCCAGGACGCCGGCGTGCGGCACGCCGGCGAGTTTCAATCCTACGCCGGCCAGCAGCGACTGAAGAACCGCCACGCCGATCACGCCTTGCGACACCGTGCGTATCGTGAGCCCGGCCAGTGCGACAAAATCCTCGTTCCGCTGCGTCACGACCCGCGCCTGCATCCGCCTTATCCCCTCGACCAGGCCGGGGCCATAGATGAACAGGAAGCCCGACAGCGCCACCGACAGAACAAACTTGAGCGTTCCGATGCCGGCACTGCCGGCAAAGGCGAGCACCGGACCGGCCAGCGGCTTCAGGTGCGGCGCCACCTGCCGCAACGCAGCCCCGAGATTGCTCGAGGCTTGATCCCAGAGGCTGTAGATCTGCGTGCCGACGATCGGCCAGTCCTTCACACCTTCCGGCGGAGACGGAATGGACAGATTCCCCGCACCGAGTTCGCCCGCGAAATCTTGCAGGCCCTCGATGAGGCCCACCCCAAGCCATGTGACTGGGCCGATGACGATCAACAAACTGATGACCGTGACGATCGTGGCCGACAGCTTCGGCCGGCCGCCCAGATGCGTGGCGAGCCAATTGTACGGCGGGTACAAGGCGACGGTCAGGACCATGCTCCACGCGAGCATTGGAATGAACGGCTGAACCAGGACGAACGACCAATAGAGCAGGAAAGCCAGCAGGGCGAGCCGGACCGCCAGCTGTATGATCTCATCACCCGATCTGGTCTGCCGAAAAACTCTCGGTGACATCGCCTCAATTCCCGTCAGCATCATTGGTCCGGACACACCGATGATGCGTGCCTGCTGGAAGCGTTCAGGAACTTCAGTTTCCTGTCCGGCCCGCAGCGAGCCCCTCAGGTCGCGCATCTGGCACTGAGGCTCATCTAGAGCGCAATGATGAATCATCATCGCGCGCCAGATCCTTGTTTTGCGTCAGCGGCAGACGTAGGACCCATTCACGAGCACGCGAACGCAGCCGCCGGCCCCATGGGCGGCAGCACCTACGGCCGCGCCTCCCACCACCGCGCGGCGTGTGGATCGTCGTGCAACGCCGGCAACGCTCACCGGGGTCAACGGGCGCCCTACCCTGGCCTGTGCGCTATCGACGGACAGTGAAGGACCGCCGCTTGGCGACCACCCCGGAGATACCAGGGTTGCAACGGCGAGAACAGCGGCCGCCAAAAACGTCTGCTTGATGGTGATCTGTGTCATTCCAAGCTCCTTTGTTTATCAAGCAGACGATAGCCATCCGGGACGAGCACCCTTGATCTAGGTCAATGGACAGCATCGGTCTGTCGACGCGGTGACGGCAGGCAGTGCTCGCACCATCCAAATGTTCACTCGGACATGCCCTCGAGGACAATGTCCTTTGATCCAATTGAGAGCGCAGAGGCAACGGCATAAATTAAACTATGACTTCGGCATGGGGGGACACATGTATTACGACCCAGGTCGGCATCACGGCGAGCAGCAAGCGGCACAGAACGAAGCCGGATTCGTGCGCCACACTGACGATGAACGCAAACTCCCGTTTGACTCGATGAAGGCCGCGGCACAGGCCCGGTCCGAGCGCGAGACCCAGCGGATCATGGACGGGTTGTTGCGTGAGTGCCTGGAACGCAAGCTGGAAACCTGATCCGGAAAAACGCGCCGCCGCCAGGCGAATTTTCTGCCCATATCCGCCCGTCGACCGCGCGATGGACGGCCCCGGTAACACGCCGGGCAATTCGACCCGTTCGTCAAACAGCAGGACGACTTGTCGCGTTGCGCGCCGACATCGGCAAACAGCCGGCGATCGACATGGCCAAGCCCACGCATACGACCAGGAGGACGGTGCGCAGTTTCACGGCACGGCTGCGGTTCGCCCGTCCCATCCGAATGGATGAAAGTTGGGGCTCTCCCATTTCTCGGAGGATCATTGAGGATCGCGGCGGTCATTTGCGGCTAGCCGAGACCAGCTCAAACGGCTGCACTTTTCAAATCACCTTGTCTGCCGACGCGCCGTTGGCGGTGGCAGGCACTCGAAGCTTCGGGCCAGGCTTTTAACCTGGCCCGCCACTTCAATTAAATAAGTCTATTGGCAGTTGTACCAGATGCCGTCGCCGCCTTTGACCACCGTCCCGGGCCGGCAACCGATGCCCGAACGCGCCGCATAGTCATCCCATCCGGCGTAACTGTACCCAGGCCCGCTCCAGGGCCCACCGAGGTAGTAGGCTCTCACGGCGTACCAGGAAAGACCCTCCGACGGGACATAGACGGCACTATAGGCCGGGTGGATATGGAGACGCGTATACGCCTCGGCCTTGCCGACCGACAGAGATACGCCGTCTTGCTCAGACCAGCCCGGGGAGAATAACGCCGCACACGCGAACGTCGCTATCGCAATTGCTGCCGTTCTCAAAGTCATTTTCATGCCTTTCCTCCATTACTTCCTCGTCCCCCTATAAAATCCTGCACATTCGCTCCTGGACGAGTATTGCGCTAGATCAAGGGTCTCAAGCGGCACGGTCATTCGATGGCGCCCGGGCGTCGGAGATCTACGGTTCGCCCGCCCGCCATTGATCAACATCGGCGCCAACGCGTCCGCTCCCCACATTCAGACGCCATACAAACCGAATTGGCTCGGTCGTCGTAGAGACCTTGATCTATCTCAAGCCTTTGAGCGGCCAGCGCCGGAAGCTTGCGCTGCTTGAACACGAGAGCCGGACCATTCTCCCCGTTGTGAGAGGTCGGAGTGATTGGACGGTCAAGGGAGGAACAGAATGATTAGGTTGATTGCTGCTGCTGGCTTCGCTCTATCGGTTGTAGTGTCGGCGCAAGCCATGACACCTGCGCCGATTATTCTTCAGCCGGACGGCATGATCACGAAAGTCGCTGCTGCCTGCGGCGCGGGTAGGACACGAGTTAACGGTGTGTGCGTGGCAAGAACCACCGTCCGCCACACCCGGCGGGCCGTCCGCAGATGCGCGACCGGAATGACTTGCTAGCGCTGATGCTTCGGTAGCGCTCCGAGATTGAGAACAACGACCGACTTACATCAAGCAGCCGATAGCAACGCCTTCATCGTCAGAATGAATGACAGAAATCCGCTGGCTGTTACCGTTGTTTTGAGGAGGCGTTGCTTTCCACGAGCGCCTGACATCGCCGCTTGACACGGTGCGTAATCAGGCTGAGCGCCTTTGGCGGCGCGCCGACAACAGCGCCTACCTCACCGCCGGCTTTATGACAGTCGCTCCTGCTTCGCTTGCGTACGTGACAGCCACTTGTCGCCGCGCGACGATCTGCCTTCCGCGTTCGGCGCGAATTTTGGCGGCGCGGATGCCTGCAGTGAGCACTTCCGGACGTGCGCTCGGCACGCGCGGTGGAGAGACTGCGGTGCCCTTCGGATCGACCGGATTGTTCTCGGAGCTAACACCAAGGGAGACACCAGCTCTCGCGCTAACGCGACCTTACTCCCGCGTCGGCATGTCTGGTGAATTGCTCCGATGCTCGCGATTCCAAGGTGCCTGGGTTGATCTAAATCAATGAAGCAATAACACAGGGCGCAACGCTCCGGCGGCAGGTTGCGGCTCTCTGGCGCAATTTGTTCCAAAATCCTCTATTGGGGCTCGAGGAATACGTTTTTTTCGGCAACCGTGGAAGGACAGTAATCATGTCACGTCGAACGATCTTCTCGTTGGCTGCGTCGGTCATCATCGGCGTCGGCTGCGTTGCTACGATTTCAACTGATGCGTTCGCATATCGCGGTGGGCGCGCTGGTGTTGGCCGCGCTGGCGTCTATCACGGCGGCGCTTATCGCGGCGCTGCTTATCGCGGCGGTGTTTATCGCGGCGCGGCCGTACGCCGTGGAGTGGCGGTAGGCGTCGGCGCAGCTGCCGTCGGTGCCGCTGCCTACGGAGCTTACGGAAGTTATAACGCGCCAGGCTGCGGATACTATCCCAACCCGCCTTGCTACTAGAAACCGTCGGAGCGCCTACTCGCGCCGGATGCGGATCAGCGGTGTCGTTCGGCTCGCTCATGCGCGAGAGCATGACGACCGGCAGCGTTCCGTTCTACAAGGCCTACTTGCGCGCGTTCATCGATGCCGTTGAAGTCGATGATCGTGTGATCCGCATCCACGGCTCGAAATCGCCCCCGAACAAGCCGTTATCGCCAGTTATCGGCTGGGAACCGGGAAAGGGAGTTTCGCGCTCTTGTACGCAAATGGCGCTCCCTAGGGAAAAGCGAGAACCCCGCGAAATCAATGGGGTTGCCACTTTCTGGCGCTCAAGAGCGATCATTGAGACACAAGGCTTATTTCGAACATTGGCTAACCGAATGACGCATGGCCCTACCGCTCAGGTCCCCTTCCTGGAAGACAGCGCCAGGACCATTCCGCCTCGCTCGCCAACTACGCGGCTGTCAGCTTGCGGGCCTTCTTCGCTCGTACAGGCAACCTGCTTTCGACTGAAAACCCGACATTCAGCGCCCGCATGATGGTGGCAATCGTTTCGAAACGCGGCTTGGCACCCGGCGCAAGCGTCTTGTAGAGGCTTTCCCGGCCGAGACCGGACGCCTTCGCGACCTCCGCCATGCCGCGCGCTTTGGCCACGTCACCAAGCGCCTTGAGCAACACCCCGGAGTTTTCGTCGCGGGCTGCGAGCGAGAGATATTCCGCGATCGCTTCCTCACTGTCGAGATAGTCGGCGACCTCGAATGGTGCGTAAGTGACCTTTGCCTTGGCTTTGGCTTTTTTCATCGCCCGCTTTCCTTCAATTCCCTCGCCATAAACTTTGCCTTGGCGATGTCGCGGCGCTGGCTGGACTTGTCGCCGCCGCAAAGCAGGACATAGACGGCAGCACCGTGACGCACGAAATAGACACGGAATCCCGGACCATGGTGGATACGCATTTCCGAGACGCCTTCGCCCACCGGCTCGCAGTCCCCGAAATTGCCCAAGGAGGCTTGCGACAGCCGGTGAAGTATCCGAGCCTTGACCTTCTGATCTTTCAACCCATTCAGCCAATCAGAAAAGACGGATGACCGGATGAGCGTGTTCATGGCTAAATGTATCTAACTGGATACAGTTAATCAAGAAGGAAGCCGCGTGCCGAACCAGCGCCCACGGCACCGGATAAGAAGAACCTGCCTGCCGGTTTGCCCAAATCCTGCAGAAAGTGACACGAAATCAAAGGGGATTTTTCGGTTTGGCGCTCCCTAGGGGAATCGAACCCCTGTTTCAGCCTTGAGAGAGTCGAAGGATTGTTTCTTCTCCGGTTCACGCATGTTCGCCACAATTCAGATTTATCAATTACTTAACCGAAAGCCGTTCGTCACTGTTCGGCGTTGTACGTCGGCGCTTATTCGACGGATATTCGACGACTCCGCAGGTGGACGCATGGCGAAGACACTCACGGAAACTCAGATTACGACCGCCAAGGCGCGCTCCAGGCTGGAGTTCGGCGTGCATTGGCGCCGCCTCGATGCCGAGTCGCACCTTGGCTATCGCAAGGGCAAGCGAAGCGGGGTTTGGTTCGTGCGCTGGCGCAATCACCATACAGGAGCCAACTACAAGCAGGCGCCGGTCGGCGTCACCAACGACGTCAACGACAAATCTGTCAAGGGAGCGCTGACTTTCGAGCAGGCGGTGACCCTGGCACGGGAGCAGGTTACTCGGTCCAGAACGGAAGCAGCGGCGCAAGCTGGCGGACCAATGCCCACCGTGCGGACGGCTGTTGAAAAATACATCAGTGAGCGTAACGCCCGTGACAGCCGAAGGGCAGGTCGCGAGGTCCGATCCGATGCCGGTCACCGCTTGCGGCGGTACGTTCTTGGTCAAGAGGAACGCGGTGGCCAAAAGGCCGTTGACGCTGCCTCGCTCGCCGCAGTCCATCTGCACACGCTACAGGAAGATGACCTTTTGACTTGGCGTGAGGAACTGCCGGTGGCCTTGAAGGCCACCACCAGGCAGCGGCTCATAAGCGACCTTAAGGCTGCGCTGAATGCCGCATGGCCCCGCATGTCGGCGGAACAAAAGAAGCTGAACCCAACATTCCCCTCGATCGTGAAAGACGGGTTTAAGGCCGAGCGCATCGATGATGACGATGAAATATCGGTCGCTCGAGACAACCAGATCCTCACAGATGCCCAGATCGCCACCTTGCTTCGAGCTGCACGCGAGATCGACGATGAGCAGGAATTTGAAGGCGACCTATATCGCATTGTCGTGTGCCTTGCAGCCACCGGCGCGCGGTTTGCGCAGGCAAGACGGATGCGCGTCAGTGATGCACAATGGGACGAGCAGCGCTTAATGGTGCCAGGTTCGTACAAGGGGCGTGGTGGCAACGGCGGCTCCGTCCCGGTTCCAGTCGGCGAAGATGTCATCGAAGTCCTGTTGCCGGGTATTTTGGATCGCCCCAGAGAGGCGCCGTTGTTCGAGCGATGGAGATATGAGCAGCAGGCCGGTGGCATCGTTTGGAGAAAGTCAGAACGCGGATCGTGGAAGACGGCAGAACTTACTCGTCCGTGGCATGCTATCCGCGAGCGCGCAGGCCTACCAAAAGCCATTCCTTATGCGTTGCGACATTCCAGCATCGTCCGCGGCTTGCGCAATCGTCTCCCAATTCAGCACGTTGCAAAGTTGCACAACACTTCGGTGAAAATGATCGAGCGGCACTATGCCAAATATATCTCAACAGCCTTGGAAGATCTCGCTCGGGCGGCAGTTGTACCGCTGGTCCCGCGGCACGGCGAAAATGTGGTCGGGACGCGGATGATCAATAAGAAGCTCTTGCCATCGAACGCATAACGCCACTCAATAGGCATAGGCGCGGCTTCCACCGCACGACCGATATGTATGGGGCCTCAACCCCGGAAGCACACTCGCTGCTTTCTCCGGGCTGATACGATAGCCGAGTCAAGCGCTAATTCACGATCGAATCGGTAGCCGTGCTATCGTCAGCTTCCGCACCTGTTCGCGTGACTGTCATCTGGAGCCGCGAACCTATCCACGGTCGGCTGGTGTCGCATTGACGCCAACCAGAGCAAACAGAGATTGCACAATGACTAGCCGACGGCGCCCGACGGTCGTCGTGGTAACTCGCCCATCCCCGATTAGTTCATAAATCTTGGTCCGCCCGAGACCTGTCACTTCACAGGCCTCCGCGACGGTGCAGGTCAACCGATGCGCAAACGGGAGGCGACCTAGATGACTGGGCGTCGGCTTATCTGCGGCCGCACCACGTTCAATTTGGACACCGCTTTCGAGGTCCGGACCACGCCGTATCAAGGTTACGCCTCCTCCACAGTCGAAGTGGCTACCCTGAGGCGCGCCGCATTCCACGTCAACGGAAGCAAAAGAGCAGAATGGAGAGCCTCAGCGAACGTTGGGAAGCGTCGGAAAAGTCTCAGCTACGAAAGGCAACGCAGAATTTTTCATAACTAATATCGATGTGCGCGTTCGAGATTGACAAACGACCTCTCGCGTCCATCACCGCCTCATGCCGAAGGCCTTCGATAGCACGACGCCTCGAGCCTTTTGCAGTGCTAGCCAACGGAAAGTCGTTTGCGATTTGTTTTAAGTTGGGAAGAAAGTGCTTTGAGCCGCGGGTACTGCGTCCCGAACGCAGTGCACGTCCTCTAAGTAATTGATCTTTCTTGCCTTGGCAGGAATTTCCGCCACCTCTCGTTCACGCTTGTTTCGTTGCGATTTCGTTGCGGCATTCTCAGGGAGAACGGCGCTCGCTGTGGCGATGGTTTGCTTTAGAAGCGCACACCCTTGGATGCGTGGTGCGAGGGCTCGAAGCTAGGACTGTCTGAACGTAGCTCCGATCCGCTCCAGCGCCCAGTCAACCTGATCGCTGGTTATCACAAGCGGTGGGGCAATGCGGATCGTGTGTCCATGGGTATCCTTGGCAAGGATGCCTCTGCCCTGCAGCGCCTCACAGTAGCGACGTGCGTCGCCTGCTTCCGGGTGCAACTCGACCGCCAACATCAACCCGCGTCCGCGCACCTCGCGGATCGTGTTGGCACGTATGCTCCTTAGGCCGGCGAGGAAGCGCTCGCCCTGGACGGCGGCGTTCTCGATCATCCCCTCCTCGACAAGCACGCGCAGGGCTGCCCGCGCCACCGCACATGCGAGCGGGTTGCCGCCGAACGTCGAGCCGTGCTGGCCGGGTTTCAGGGTGCCGAGCACCGCGTTGTTTGAAAGGACGGCCGACACTGGATAGAAGCCGCCGGACAACGCTTTGCCGAGTAACGTCACGTCTGCCTCAATGCCATCGTGCTGCTCGGCGAGCAGTTTGCCGGTGCGACCAAGCCCGGTCTGGATCTCGTCGAGAATTAACATCACGTCGTGCGCGGTGCAGAGCTCGCGTACCCTCGTGAAATAGCCGGGCGGCGGGATGATGACGCCGGCTTCCCCCTGGATCGGCTCGACGAGGAAGGCGACTGTGTTCGGCGTGATCGCCTCCTCTAGCGCCTTGGCGTTGCCAAAGGGGATGATCTTGAGGCCGGGTGCGAACGGCCCGAAATGCTCGCGTGCCGCCGCGTCAGTGCTGAAGCCGATGATACCGAGGGTGCGTCCGTGGAAGTTGTCGGCGCAGACGATGATCTCGGCTTGTCCGTCCGGCACCCCCTTCACTTCGTAGCCCCACTTGCGCACGGACTTGATCGCGCTCTCCACGGCCTCGGCACCGCTGTTCATTGGCAGCACTTTGTGGGAGCCAGTAAGCTCCGCGATCTGTTCGTAAAAGGGGGCTAGTTGGTCGTTGTGGAAGGCGCGGGAGGTCAATGTCAGCTTGCTCGCCTGCTCCACCATAGCGGCCAGGATTTTCGGATGGCAGTGGCCCTGGTTCACCGCCGAATAGGCGGAGAGGCAATCGAGATAGCGGTTGCCTTGCGTATCCCACACCCAGACGCCTTCGCCGCGCGACAGTATGACATGGAGCGGCTCGTAGTTGCGGGCGCCGAAGCGCGCTTCCGTCGTGATGAAATCGGGGATAAGTGGATCCATCCTTCGTCACTCCAGTTGCAGCGAGCTGGCGCCAACCGGGCTTTCCAATCGCGCTAGTCGGTCGCTT
>Ga0207707_10002034_pt1 | contig 18344 bp, 11 predicted proteins | sample KBSC83BmetaG_FD_184336 | JGI IMG/M metagenome (GOLD analysis project Ga0207707, IMG submission 184336) | Corn rhizosphere microbial communities from Kellogg Biological Station, Michigan, USA - KBS C8-3B metaG (SPAdes) (version 2) | ecosystem: Host-associated > Plants > Roots > Rhizosphere ...
CCCCGCGGGCAGGAGCGCGAGCAGGCCGCCGAGGCCGAGCTCCCAGATCCTGGTGGTGGTCACGAAGTAGGCGCCCGCCGGGTTGGCGTGCGTGTAGTAGACCGAGTACCAGAGCGAGCCGACGACGACCGCGCCCGCGAGAAGCAGGACCACGTGGTGCCCGCGGGCCCGCCTGGCGCGGCGCTGCGCCGTCAGCGCCGCGAGCGCCGCGAGGAGGAACAGCAGGGGCCAGCCCAGGTAGAACTGTTCCTCCACAGACAGCGACCAGAAGTGCTGCACCGGGCTCGCCGCGCTGTCCGACTTGAGGTAGTCGACCGCGTTCCACGCGAGCTGCCAGTTCTGGTAGTACAGCGCGCTCGCTCTGATCTGAGACGCGGTGTCCGCCAGCTGTGTCGCCGGCAGCACGAACCGTGAGGCCACCCACGTCACGGTGAGCACCAGCGCCGCCGCGGGCACGAGCCGCTTCGCCCGCCGTCCCCAGAAGTCGAGCAGCGCGATCCGGCCGGTCTTCTGGTATTCGCGGAGCAAGTGGCCGGTGATCAGGAACCCGGAGATCACGAAGAAGACGTCAACGCCCGCGAAACCGCCGGGAAGCAGCGACGGGTACAGGTGGTAGACGACCACCATGCCGACGGCCAGCGCCCGCATGCCCTGGATGTCCGGGCGGAAGCCGCGTCCCTTCGACTTCTCTCCGGTTGCTGCCTCGGCCTTCGCGCTGAGCTTCGCGCCATGGTTCTCGCCGCGGCTCTCGCTCGGTACCTCCCGAGGAGTCTCCCCGGGTCTGCCCCTGGCGACGCTGTCGGCGGTCTCCTGCTGCTCCTGCTCTCGCGGCGGTACCGTCTCCTCCACGCTCACAAGTCCGGAGGACCTCCGATCGGCAAGGGGTGAGTGGGCAGATCCTGTAGGAACTACGATCCTGTAGAAACTACAAAGTTACGACTGCTGCGCGTGGCTTTCACGGTAAAGCGACCAACTTTGTGATGGGTCTCACGCGCGACTTCCCTGGCTGACGCCGGCGAAACATGCGGCGATATGGAGCCGATCCTGGAAACCGCCGGTGAAAGGGCGGCGGGCTGCAGTGGTGAGGAGTGGACTGAATACCTCGCGTTACCTTACCGTTTATGTCGTTCGGCGCCTGCGACGTGCGGCGGGGCGGGTCGGCGTGGTGTCACCGAGCCGGACTTCACCGGGGGGCAGTCCGTGGCGCAGGTACTGCTCCAAGATGCGCTCGATGACCTGGCTAAGCGAACTTCCCTCACGCTGTGCCGCGTGGTGAGCGGCGCTCCGGAGCGCGTGGTCGATCTTCACGGTGAGGTGCGGCCGCCGCCCGGCCGGCACGGCGGACCGGCGTCGCGGGAAAGCCGAGGGAGTAGGGACAGCGGGGACGTGGGAGCGGATCTCGGGCGGAACCTGCTGCCGGATCCGGGCAAGCACGGCCTGACGGCTGATGCCGAGTGCGGCGGCCAGTGGGCGCAGCGGCCAGCCCGCGTCGTGGAGCTTCCCCAACGTGGCCGATAGCAGGTCACTGTGGCCGCCACCGCGAAGATCGCGCAGGTAGACAGCCATTTTTTCCGGAAGAACGAGATCGGCGACGCTCGCGACCGCTGTCGTTGGGCCGGGAACTCGCGCAGGGGCCGGGGCGGCGGCGGTCTTGTCCTGGGCGGCCGCGTTCTTGTCCGGGGCGGTGGCGGTCTTGTCCTGGCCGGTCTTGTCCTGGGCGGTCTTGTCCTGGGCGGCCGCCGACGTGCCGTGCTGTATGTAGACCCGCAGGCCATGGATCACGACTTCAGACAAGGACCGGCCCTCGCGCGCGAGGCGCGTCCTGAGCCGCTGCCGAAGCTCAAGGTCCAGGCGGAACGTCAGGAACTGGCCGGCCCGCGTGGCCGCGCTGATCTTCTTGGGGTCGTTCTTGAGCTCGCGGCTGGGGTCGTCCGTGGGGTCGTTTGTGGGGGCGGCGTCGTCTGCGTGAACTGCGATGACCCGTTCCTCGCGGTGCCCGGCTTGCTGGAACGTCGTCATTGTAGAGTCGGCTCGCTCACCCCGCCGCCACGTGATCGGCCGCGACCGCGGCGACCGCGTCCTGGATCGCCCGCTTGTGCGCGGCGGCGAACCGCAGATAAGACTCGCGCTCAGCGACCCTGGTCGCGCTGTCCCAGCCAAGCAGGTCGCCCATGATCGCGCTCACCGGACCGACGGCAGCGGCTCCGCAGTCGGCGTCCTCGAAGAGCAGCCGGATCCGGCGGGTGAGGACGTCGGCGACGTGCAGTGCGCCCTCGTGGGTGACCGCGTAGGCCACCTCCGCGCCCAGGTACGGATGACCCTTGGCGATCGGCGCCGCCAGGGTGGGATCGGTCTTGGTGAGCTGGAGGACCTCTTCGGTGAGGGTCCCGTACCGGTCGAGGAGGTGCTCCACGGTGTCCCTGGACACGGCGTAATCCTCGGCCAGCCGGCTCGCCTCCGCGGTCGCGGCCGCGAGGCCGTCGGCGCCGAGCAGCGGCAACTGGTCGGTGACCGAGGCGGGGACCCACCGCTCGTAGTCGGCGACCGCCGTGTCCACGACGTCGCGCGCCATCACCCGGTAGGTGGTGAACTTCCCGCCCGCGATGCTCACCAGGCCGGGGACGGGCTCGTCGACGACGTGCTCGCGCGACAGCTTGGCGGTGGGCGCGGACTCGTCAGCCGCGACAAGCGGTCGCAGGCCCGCGTAGACACCGATGACATCGGACCGGGTGAGCGGGCTGACCAGGACCCGGTTGGCCTGGGCGAGGATGTAGTCAACGTCTTCGCCGGTGGCGGCGGGCTCCTCCCGCTCGCCGTCCCAGTCGGTGTCGGTGGTGCCGACGATCCACCGCTGACCCCACGGGATGATGAACAGGACGCTCTTCTCGGTCCGCAGGATGATCCCCGTGTCGGAGCGGATGGCCTCGTAGGGGACCACCACGTGCACGCCCTTGGACATCCGCACCTGGTAGCCCGCGCGGACCCCGGCCATCTGATGAACCAGGTCGGTCCACACCCCGGCGCAGACGACGACCCGCCTGGCGGACACGTCGACGTCGCGGCCCGTCTCCTCATCCCGCACCCGCGCTCCGGTGACGCGCTCCCCGTCCGGGTCGCGTAGCAGTTCAACGGCGCGTGCCCTGGTGGCGACGGCCGCGCCGTGCGCCGCGGCCGTCCTCGCGACCGTGAGGGTGAACCTGGCGTCGTCGGTCTGCGCGTCGTAGTACAGCAGCGCCCCGGCCAGGCTGGAGGCCTTCAGTGCAGGCGCGAGGCGCAGCGCGCCGTGCACGCTCATGTGCCGGTGGAACGGCACCTGCTTCTTGGTCACGTTGAAGGCGTCGTACAGCACCAGGCCGGCGCCTACGTACGGCCGCTCGAGGACCTTGCGGTGCAGCGGGTAGAGGAAAGAGACCGGCTTGACCAGGTGCGGGGCGATCCGGGAGATGAGCAGGTCCCGCTCCCGCAGGGCCTCGGAAACCAGCTTGAAGTCGAGCTGTTCCAGGTAGCGCAGGCCGCCGTGGATGAGCTTGCTCGACCGGCTCGAAGTGCCGGAGGCGATGTCGTTCGCCTCAACCAGTGCGACTCGCAGGCCCCGCGAGGCCGCGTCGAGCGCCGCCCCGGCGCCGGTGACGCCGCCGCCGATCACGAGCACGTCGAACTCGGTGCCCGCCAGCCGGCCGAGGAGCGCTTCGCGGTCACGCGCGTCGAGCCGTCCGTTAGTGGTCATGAGCAGAACCTTCTCTAGCTATGGCCCCTCACCAGGGCTGGAGACTTTCCGTTCCGGTTACATCGTATGTACATCGTAAACGTATGTACATCGTAAACCTGCCCGCCGGCGACGCTCGCCGAGGTCGCCCTGACGCGGGTCGACGGTACGCGCGTAGGCTGAGTCGGCCCGCTGCGGTAGATGACGACCCTCGAGGAAGGAACACGGCGAAATGCGCTTGATGCGGATCGGGGAGGCAGGCAGGGAACGGCCGGTCGTCCGGGTCGACGACGACCACTACGTTGACGTGTCGGACCAGTTCGCCGACTTCAACGAGGAATTCTTCGGCTCGGGCGGCATCGAGCGGGTCCGCGCCCTCGCCACGGAACGGACGGCGGCTGGCCAGGTGTCCGCGTTCGGCGGCAAGCGGATCGGCGCGCCGATCGCCCGCCCGCATCAGATCGTCTGCGTGGGACTCAACTACGCCGATCACGCCCGCGAGACCGGCCAGCCGATCCCGGCCGAGCCGATCCTCTTCAACAAGGCACCGAACACCCTGATCGGCCCGAACGACGACGTGCGGCTGCCGCGCGGCAGCGTCAAGACCGACTGGGAGGTCGAGCTCGGCGTCGTCATCGGCAAGCGCAGCTCCTACCTTGAGACTGATGCCGACGCGCTCGCCGCCATCGCCGGGTACACGCTCGTGAACGACGTGAGCGAGCGGGAGTTCCAGAGCGAGCGCGGCGGCCAGTGGGTCAAGGGCAAGTCGGCCGAGACGTTCAATCCCGCGGGCCCGTGGCTGGCCACCCCGGACGAGATCGCGGACGTCCGCGAGCTTGACATGTGGCTTGACGTCAGCGGGGTGCGCAGGCAGACGGGCTCGACCAAGACGATGATCTTCGATCCGCTCTTCATCGTCCGCTACATCAGCCAGTTCATGGTCCTCGAGCCGGGCGACCTCATCGACACGGGCACCCCGCCGGGGGTTGGCCTGGGCATGAGGCCGCCGCTTTACCTGGTCGAAGGCGATGTCATGGAGCTGGGCGTCACCGGGCTCGGCACCCAGCGGCAGCGCGTCATCGGACCGAGGTGACGGCGGCGCTCATGCTCAGCCACGGGTGTTTTGCGGGCGACGAGCGCAGTCATCCCACATGGTGCGTCTGGCTCACCCGGTCACGGCGTAGCTGATCGCGTTTACCTCCTCGGAGGTCAGCTCGATGCTCGCGGCCTGGATGTTCTCTTCGACGTGCTCAGGGCTGCCGGTGCCGGGAATGGGCAGCATCTGCGGCGACCTGGCGAGCAGCCAGGCCAGGGCTATCTGGTGCGGGCGGACGCCGTGCCGCTCGGCGGCGGTGCGGACCGGGACGATGGCGTCGGCATCGACGATCGGGGCCCACGGGAGGAAGACGAGTGACTCCTGCTCGCACAGGTCCACCATCGATTCGGAGGACCGGTCGCCGATGTTGTAGCGGTTCTGCACCGAGACGACCGGGGTCACTTGCTGTGCCTCGCGGAGCTGCGACTCGTCGAAGTTGGAGACTCCGATGTGCCGGATCTTGCCCTGGCCTTTGAGCTCCTCCAGGGCGCCGATAGACTCGGCGACCGGGACCTTCGGGTCGGGGCGGTGGAACTGGTACAGGTCGATCCGCTCAAGCCGCAGCCGGGTGAGGCTGCCTTCCAAGGCCTGGCGCAGGTGCTCGGGACGGCCGTCGGGATTCCACTGCCCCGGTCCCGGCCGGAGCAGCCCGCCCTTGGTCGCGATCACCAGTTCGTCGGGATACGGGTACAGGGCCTCGGCGATCAGCCGCTCGCTGACATCCGGCCCGTAGGAGTCGGCGGTGTCAATGAACGTGACGCCAAGTGCCACGGCCCGTCGCAGCGCCGCCTTGGCTCGGTCCGCGTCGGCGGGCTCACCCCAGATCCCGTCGCCGGTGATTCTCATCGCGCCGAAACCGAGCCGGTTCACCGTGAGGTCGCCGCCGATGTCGATCGTGCCCGCGGCAGCCGCCGACGTTTTCGCGTTCATGGACGCTCCTTCTCAGGTCCTTGCCTGGACCCCCCTAGATGGAATCGTGCTACCCAGTTTCCCGTAACCAGGCCGGCCAGCTGACAGCGGGTAGCGGCACCGGTGCTCTGCGCGGCTGCCTCCCGATTCCCCGGCACCGGATGGTTCATCCCCGGGCAGTACCAATCCGTGCGGAGCTGGCGCCGATGGCGGTGATCGGAAGCTCCGCGGTCAGGCTTGTTCCGCTGCCGTCTGGGCTATCGAGCCAGAGTCGGCCGCCGAGCGCCTCGACACGGTCCTTGAGCCCGACCAGGCCAGTGCCGTCGCCGACAGCCGCGCCCCCGGCGCCGTCGTCGGTGACCGCGACGCGTAGCAGGTCGTCGGTCACCGCAACGCGGACGCTAACGACCGAGGCGTGCGCATGCTTTGCCACGTTGGTCAGCGCCTCCGCGACGACGTAGTAGGCACTGACCTCCACATGCTCGGGCAGCCGCTGCCCCACGTGCACGTCCAGCCGGACCGGAACGGGGGAGCGCCGCGCGAGCACCCGGAGGGCGGGGCGCAGGCCGCCACTGCCCAGCACCGCTGGATGGATGCCGCGCGCGATCTCGCCCACCTCGTCCAGTGCGTCGTTGGCGCTGGTCACAGCGCTTCCAAGCTGGGCGCGCAGCTCATCAAGCCCAGGCGGAACCACAGCCTGCGCGTCGCGTAGCTTCAGCGCCAGTGAGACCAACCGCTGCTGGGCACCGTCGTGCAGGTCGCGCTCGATGCGCTGGCGCGCCTGGTCGGCGGCGGCGACGATCCGCGCGCGCGAAGCGGCCACCTCGGCCCGCGCCTCGGCGTTCGCGATCGCGGTCGATACCAGCTCCGCGAATCCTTCCAGCCGGGCCTCGGCATCCGACGGCAGCACCTCGTCGCGCATGAACCCCGCCAACACCGCACCCCATAGCCGACTCTGGACGGTGACCGGCACGCCACACGCCAAATGGTAGCGCGACTCCGTGCTCGCGATCCGACCGATCACGCCCGTGCTATGGGTGCGGTCAGCCCGCGCCGCGCGGCGCGTGCGGTGCACGAGCGTGGTCACGTTATGTCCACCGAGTGGCAGCCTGTTTCCGACCGAAGTCGGCACGGTGCCCCGCGCGGTCTGCCAGAGGCCCATGACCTCCCCCGTGTCGGGCTCGTCGTACCGGATCAGGGCCGCGAAGTCGACGGCGAGCAGTTGCCCGGCCTCGGCGGCGACCGCGGCGAACACTGCCTCCGGTGGCTCGGCCCGAGCCACAAGGGTCGCCACCCGGCGCAATGCCGCCTGCTCATCGGCGATCCGCCGATACCCCGCGTACAGCTGGGCATTGTCCAGCGAGACCGCGAGTTGCCCGGCGATGAGCCCGACAGCTTCCAGCCGCCCAGTGGTGAAAGCGCCACGGATGAGACGGTTTTCCAGCAGCAGCACCGCGCGTAGCGCGCCACGGCCAAGGACCGGCACCGCCAGCAGCGAGCAACTGGTGACGTTGGCGAAGTAAGGGTCGCGGGCGAACCTGTCGTCGCTCGTGGCGTCGCTTACCGCCAGCGGCTCTTGAGTCCGTCGCAGGTAGCGGAGTACTGACACCGGAGCGCCGGGATCACTGTCCGGTCCATCGGGTGCGCGGGTCCTATGGCCGCCCTCAGGCGGGGGAAGCAGCCAGTCCTGCCGGTCCTCGTCCCACAGCACTAGGTGCACGCCAGTGGCGCCGGTCATGTCGCTCAGCACCTCAACCACGCGGGCGTGCAGTCGCTCGACACTTGTCTCGGAACTTAGCGCCCGCGACGCGGACAAGATGCCGAGCAGGTCGGTGGTACCGGCGGTAACCGTGGCGAGGCGCGGCTGGCCCCCAGTCTGGCCAGCCTCGCCGTCGGCGGTAGCGGCCGACGGGCTGAGGCCTGGGTAGGCCCATTCCATTTGCTCGGCTTTCGCGACGGCACCCCAGGCGAGGTACTGCTCACGGGCTTGGGCGAGGAGGTCATGGCCCGCGTGCTCAAGGCCGTGGGCCAGGTAAAAATGGCCCGCGTGCTCCGCGATCAGCGCCCGGTGCCATGGGCGCCGCCGCCTCTCGACCTCTCGCATGGCGGAGTCGAACGCGAATGCCGCGGTGCGGAAGTCGCCCATCGTCCACGCCTGCTCGGCCTCTACAAGCCGCAGCAGGTGCAGGAAGTTGTCCGGCCCTTCCGCGGCGCGGGCACCCAGCCATCGCAGCACACCGTCAAGTTCCGCCAGCATGTCGGCGCGCTCGTCTCCGTCGGCGGACCGGGCCTGCCCAGCGAGGCCAAGCCCGTACAGCGGGTGGGCCAGGGCACTCGTGGTAAACCCGTTGACGACAGGGAGCAGTCGCACCGCCGCCGCACCGTGCCGCGCCACCACAGCCGGGTCGCCGAAGATGGTCGCGGCGATCGCACGGCACAAGTGGACGTGTGTCCCGACTATCGGGTTGCCCGTGTACCGGTCGGCGGGGATCACCTCGTCGGCCACGGTTGAGCCCGCGTGGCGTAGCACGCCGGCCAGCCAGTGGTAGCTCTCCAGCCACTCCGAGGTCTGGATGGCGCCGGTCCGGCGGGCGAAAGCCTGCGCTGCGTTCACCTCATCCATGCAGCCGTCCAGGGTCGGCGCGCAGTCCAGCAGCCCTACGACGGTCTGGTCGTAGGTGCCGCCGGCGCTCGCCAGTTCACCGCCCGCGAGCAGCCCCGCCCGGGCACGCTGGCTTTCCTCGATGCTGTTCTCCACCGGCTCGAACCACGAATTCAGCAGCGATACCACCACGCGGGCATGCGAGGCGCCTGGTTCAAAGGACCTGGCCTCGCACAGCGCGAGGATCCGCTGTGCCGCCCGGTAGGCCGCGGCATAGTCGCCTCGCTGGGTGATCGCGGGGAAGGCGGCAGCGGCGGCCGACCCGACCAGGGTAGGGACTGGTCCGTGCTCGGTGCAGATCCGCAGCGCCTCAAGGCCCACCCAGGAATGCATGGCCTGGTCGCCGACATAGAAGACCGGCGAGAGCATCGCGTTGAACAAGCGGCCCGCGGCCAGCAGCGCTGGATCGGTGATGTCGGGGCGGGCCAGGTCATCGGCGGGATCCGTATGGTCCAGCCAGTCGTACATTCGGGCAAACCGACTGTCGATTTCCGCGGGCAGGCTCTCGGTGTCGGGAACATCGATGCCGCACTCGCGCAGTGACCTGGTCACCAGGTCGATGGCCTCGGTCAGCCGATTCCGGCTGGTCAGGCTCTTCACCTGGAGCGTGGTCGCGCGCGGACGGTCCAGCACGGTGGCGGTCAGGTCTTCGAGTGCGCGGTAGTCCTCGTCCGCCTCCTCCAGCCGTCCCAGGCTGTACAGCGCGGAGTAATGGGCGGTGCGCAACTTGATAAGGGCATCGGTGTCGGCGGGATCGGCCAGTGCGAGCGCGGCCGTCAGCAGCGCGTTCACCAGCGAAAATTCCCCGATCTGCGACACTTCGTCGGCCGCCCGCCACAGCAGCCCGGTCACCGCCCGGCGTTCGCCGGAGTCCGTGACCGCGTCGGCTACCGGCAGGTACTGCTCTGCCGCGACCGCGAAGAGTTCAGGAACCACCGCAAGCCGACGTGCCATGCTGAGATGCATTTCGGCTTGCCGGTCCGGCTCAAGACCGCTCAGCACATCCTCGCGGATCCGGTCGTGCCGGAACCGCACCGCATCGTCGGTCCCGGCCTCCCGCACCAGGATGCCTTCATGGAAAGCCGGCCCCAGGAGGTCCAGGACGCCTCCCGTCGTGCCGATCGCGAGCTCAAGCACGCTCAACTTAGCGCGCCCGCCAAGGCAGGCCATTGCCTCTACCGCCCGCCGCGACTGCTCAGGCATAGCCGCGACCCGGGTTGCCGACAACCCGCCCGCCTCCGCCTGGGTTAGGTGCGCCCGCATGGCCGCCGTCTGCCACCGCCACCCGTCCGACGTAGCCGTTAGCACGTCGTCTCGGCGCAGCGCGTTGAGCAACTCCACGGTCTCCAGCGGGTTGCCATGGCTGTGCGGTTCGATTACCTCGCCCAGTTCCGCTGCCGCCGCAGGGGGCACGTGCAGCATCTCGCCGAGCATGGCAACGAGATGGGGTCCGGCGAGGTTGTCCAGCCGTAGGTGCTGCACTCCGGCCTCGCTCCACCGGGACAGCATGGCCGCCAGCGGGTGCGAAGGGTCCACCTGGCCCTCCCGGTATGCCCCCACCAGCAGCAGACCTTCTGACCCCTCATTGCTCAGCACCATGTCCACGACGCCGAGCGGGATGCCTCCGCCCCATTGCAGGTCGTCGATGAATACGACGAGCGGGCGTCTCCTTGACGCCACCGCGCGCAGGGACTGCACGGCCACCAGCTGCGCACGCATCCCCGCGGAGAGCGGGTCACCGAGGTCGCCCGGCCCGAGCAGCCTCGCGAACTCCGGCACCACCGTGGCGAGCAAGCCCGCGTTCGCGCCAAGCGCCCCTAGCAGCCGGACGCGGATCCGGGCCACCTCATCTTCAGGTTCGGCAAGCAGCAGCCTCCCGAACGCCGTGAAGGCCTGCTGGATCGCGTTGAACTCCTGGTCCCTGCGGTACTCGTCGAACTTGCCCGCCACGAACCAGCCGTCGTTGGCGGCCACCTCCCCCCGCAGCTCGTCGACCAGCGCCGTCTTGCCCACTCCCGGCGTACCGCTGACCAGCACCCCGGCGCACCGCCCGGCCAGCGCTTCGGCGAACGCCTCCTTGAGCGCTGCCACGTGCTCGTCGCGGCCCACCAGCCGTGACGGCGGCAGCAGCCGGACCGGGAAATCGCGCTCGCCGACCCGGAACTCACCATGCCCGGCGCGGGTGTCGCTCAGCCGCTCCAGGTCATGGACGAGACCGTCCGCCGACTGGTAGCGGTTGTCCGGTTCCTTCTGCAGCAGATGCAGGATGATCTTGGACAACGGTTCCGGTATGTCGTGATTGACGTCGGCAGGCGGGGACGGCACTCGCGCCAGGTGATCGTGAATGAGTCGCAACGGGTCACCGACGCCGAACGGCGGCTCGCCAGTGCCAAGCTCATACAAGACCGCGCCCAGGGCGTACAGATCGGCACGCTGGTCGACCGCCCGGCCCGTCCGTCCGGTCTGCTCCGGCGCCAGGTACGCGAGCGTGCCGGGGATCTCGTTGTGGTGCGTGAATTCCGGGCGGATTTCGGCGACCGGCGTGGCCAGCGCGAAGTCCACGAGGGTAGGCGTGCCGTCCGCGGCGACCACGATGTTGGCCGGGGTGAGGTCACGGTGAATCACCTCCCTGCGGTGCAGTTCGGCCACCGCTCGAGCCAGCCGCAGGGCGAACCTGGCGAGGTCGCGCGAGGGCAGTGGTTTCGGCAGCTCCGCCAGGGGGCTGTCGCCGGCGTCCGCCAGCACGATCGAGCCCTCATGCGGCAGTTCGTCCGCTAGCTGCGCGACGCCGCCCACACCGCGCAATCGCTCAAGGATCGCAGTCTCATGGCGCAGCCGGGACTCGGCGTCCGGGCCGAGCGGCTCCTTCACGATCAGGGTGCGGTCCACGCGCGACAGCCGGGTAACACGTGTGCGGGCGCTGTCGTGTACGACCGTGAACCGAACGGGAGGATCGATGTCGTCCGCCATCCTGCTCCTCCACCTCGGCCGTAACCTTCGAACCTATACCTTTCCCCAATCTTTACATTGGCGAGATGACGACGCGACTCACGCCCAGCCATCATCATCAGCTCCAGCCGTCCCAGCCACGAGGTTCTGGTTGCGCCGGATGCCAAGCCAACGGCCGTCACGCAGCGGGCAGCGGGCACGCTGCATCCCAGGTAACATTGGCGTTTGGTAGGCCCCGATAGCTCAGTGGATAGAGCGACCGCCTCCTAAGCGGTAGGTCCCGCGTTCGAGTCGCGGTCGGGGCGCAGGTCAAACGCCACTCCCAGAGCCCGAACGGCGATTCCGTGCCGGTCGCGTGCCCGATGGCATGGACTGATTGTGCGGCTTGGACTTGGCGAGTTCGACCCGGGCAGCCTTGCCCACCGCGTCGGCCAGGGCCCGCTGGCGTGCCGCCGACGAGTGCAGGTAGATCAGCGCGGCCCGCTCGCTGTCGTGCCCCATCCGGACCATGAGTTCTTTGAGGTTCGCGCCCGCGTTGGCGGTGAGCTGGTTCCCGGTGTGCTGCAGGTCATGAAGGTGAACGCCTTAGGGCGACCTCGAACAAGCGGTAAGCCTCGGAATGCGTGCGCTTGAGGGCGACCGGAAATCACTGCCGTCCCTGCTGATGGTGAGCCGGGACCTCACCAAGGTTCTCAGCGACCGCTATCCCGGCCAGACGCAGACCCAGGACTACCTCGACCAGCTCACGTCCCTGGCCAACGCCAGCTGAGAACCGTCAAGCCAGGCAGTGCCCCCTGGCCAGAATCTTCCTTGCCTTACGGCTGCCTTGCGGTGTGATCCTGTGATCCCCGTGCCTAGCTCCACTTGATTCGCCGTGTCACACATCAAGCGGAGCCTGACACCGATGCGGATCGGGTGCCTAGATCCGACTGATGGTTGACGGATCGGCTTCAGGTGATGCTTGACGGTTTCAAGGGTTGGGTTGTTCACCGGGGCGATGAACTTGCGGGATCCTGGCTCGGTGAGATTGGTTTCCAGCACCGGGGCGCTGGTCGAGTTGCGGCCGACCGGCTATCAGTTCAGTCAGGCTGGCAGGGCTGAGGCCGGAGGGGCTGACTGCACAGCTGAATCGTATGCCGACTGGGACGCCAACTGGCTGGTGATCCGGGGGGACGTCACCGCCGCTGATGGCCGCTCCTGGAGCTTCACCGATCCCTGTCTGACGGCATGGGAGGCAGAGCGCCTGTCGGCGTGGCTGGATGCGGTTAGCCGGGACGCAGCGGATCGGGATGCGGCTGTGTTCACCGAGCCCAACGTCAGCTTCTTCATTGACGGCCGCGACCGTGACTGGGTGCGGATGCGGGTGCGTTTCTCGCATGAGTCGCTGCCGGGCTGGCTGCCGCGCGATGTCGCTGGCTGGCAGGCGGGCGAGTATTTCGTGGCACTGGAGGTAACCACCGCGGACCTGGCGGGAGCGGCGCGTGCCTGGGACCGTGAGCGGCAGGCATTCCCCGCCCGTTAGCCGCACTGCAGCTGCTTTCCGGACAGCTGCCCTCCGGCGCCGGAGCCGGAGCGGAGTCAACGCGGAGCGCCCGCAGCGCGCAGCGCGAGGACGAACGACGTTGACGCCGTGACGGACCGGCGTAGCCTAGGGCACTCCGGAAAGCATGGAGGTGTCAAGCATCAGGTGAAACCGCCATGTCAACTATCAGCCGGAGTCGGACACCAATGCGGATTGGGCTCTGATGCTCTGACCGTGAGAATCATCAGCCAAATGCGGGCGTGGTTTAACGGCTCGTGGCGCTGCGGGCGACGGACCTGGTGAGGAAGCTTATTTCTGTCAAGGCAGGATCCTTACCGCTAGCGGGCGTGGCGGTCGGGTTGTTCGGCATCATGGATGGTGTGGAGCAGGCGGAGTATGACGAGATCACCGGCCGCTTGCGGGGTCTGGTGGTCCTGCTGGACGACAGGCTGTCGGCCAGAGATCTGGTTTTCGTCGCTGAGTTCATAGACGTTGGCGAGCTGGGCTTGGCGCTGGAACAGATGGCGGATGCGCTGTGCGAGGGCGAAGCGCCGGTTGCGCGGACGGAACGAGCCGACATGCTGGCGCTTGCTGAACGCATGAATCTTGGCTCGCGAGTGTCTCGGGCTCTGCGATTTTGCCCGGAACGCCCTGAGCAGAGATAGGACCCAGGAACACCGTCTAACGAAAATTGTGTCCCGCATTGTCCCTGTGAGAACTTCCTGTACGGGTTTTTCAAGGCGGCCCCGAGGGCCGCTCGCGCCGCCGGCCCGGGACGGCTCGGCCGCGCTCCCGCTCCGCTCCCGCCCGGCCGGCCTCTGGCGCCGGCCGGCTGGCGCGAAAGGCAAAGGCGGGGCCGCGGAAACCCTGGGAAGTCACGGAGCCGCGGCGGACATGACACGGGGACCCCTCGCGGCGGCTCCATCGGGCTTATGCGGGCGACCTGGGAAGGCCGCCCGATCGCGGGCAAGCGTACAGCCGCCGCCCCCGTGTCAAATCCGCCGCTCCGTGGGACGCGAGTCTGACCGCCTAGGCCGAGCCCGAGATACACAAGAGCCAGTCGTTACCGTCAAGATCTCATTGACTGCAGCGACCGGCTCGGCACGCTTGAGTGTTAGCCTCCGGCATTCAGCGTTAGCGGTGAATTAGGGCGCTGGCGAATTCTGCGTGGCTGTGAGCTTGGATTTCGCGGTTTCGTCCCGGTGACGGGGTTATGGTGGCGCACCTGACGGGTGCGGGGCCGATTGCCGGCGGAAGCCGAATTGAACAACCGTGTACGGGCAGGCGTGCGCAGTCGTGCGTACGCGGTGTAGCGTGCCCAAGGCCGTGCTTGAGCGGTGTCAAGCGCCGGATGGCGCCGGGCGGCGCGCGAGGAATTCATGCACGACTGCTGCGAACGAGGCGGGGTCGTCCACCCAGGGGAAGTGCCCGGCTCGCGGCAGCAGCGCCAGGTCGGCGTTGCCGAGAAGGGCGGCCAGCGCGCGGACGGCCGTGTACGTCGGCCAGATGTCGTACTCACCCGCCACCAGCAGCACCGGTACCATCAGTGCCGTGAGCCGCCCGGGCAGCGCGGGGTCTGGGTCGAAGTCGGCGTAGAACCCGTCCGTAGCCGGCTGGGCGAATTGTGCGGGCTCGGCGGCTGCCTGCGCCTGCGCCGCGGCGTTCCACTGCCCGTACAGCAGCGGCGCCGATAGCCAGCGGTACTTTTTTAGTTCCTGCGGTGATGTGGCCTCGGCGCGCAAGGCGGCGACCGCGCCGGCGTACCAGGGCTCGTGTGCCCGCCGGGCCAGCACCTCATCTACCCCCAGGTCGGAAGGGATGCCAGTGACGCGAAGGGACGGACCGGCCAGCACAAGATGGCCGAGCCGGTGCGGGTGCCCGGCCGCGTACAGCAGGCAGGTCCCGCCGCTGGCTGAGTGCCCGAACAGGTCCATCCGGTCCAGCCCGAGGTGGCCGCGCAGCGCCTCGACGTCCTGGACAAGCCGGTCGACCCGGTAGGTCACCGGATCTTGCGGTGCCTGCGATGCGCCCGCGCCGCGGTTGTCCAGCAGGATCAGCGTCCGGTGACTGCTAAGGCCGCCCAGATCCCCGAGATACTCAACAGCCTGGCCCGGACCGCCGGGGATGCACACCAGGGGCGGCCCGGAGCCAGCCACCCGGTATGCCAGTTCCGTGCCGTCCCAGGAGCGGAAACGCTGCATGCGACCGAGTTTGCCACGATCCTGGGCTGGTAAGGCCATGTTCGTTTGCCATGGCGTCAAGGCCACCCAATGGTGCAGCAGAAAAGTGCAGCAACCGCACCGACCTCGGCTGACCTCCATGACCCTGATCTTGACCGCTGACCAGCCAGGATGCCCCGCATAGGTCTGTCTGCCACTCGTTCGCATCGAGGGGATCAACCAACTTCGCCGAGCCGTCGACGAGCGCCAGCCGCGCGAGGCGCTGGTCGAGGTCGGGAAGTATGAGCAGTAGCCCTTGCTCGATGAGGTGGAGGACGGCGGCGGTGACGAGGCGACGGGTGTAGCCGCCGGGAGTCTCGCCGTCGGGCGGGGGGTAACCTGCGCTTCGCCCTCGGCGGCCTGCACGGCGTAGCGGACGAGGTCGGCGACCGGGACGGGTGGTGGATCTCCCCGGAGATGGCGTTAGTTGACACTCGCCGGGAACTTAAACCACCTCGATCGGGAGAACGTGCCCGTTCCGTGCCCGACGGTGCAGTCAACCGCAGGGATCCACGGTTACTCAGAGACAACTGGATACGCCGCAGACCTGCGTTAACACTGCTCCGCGCAGGTATACACGAAGCCTCCTATGCGGTAGGTCCCGCGTTCGAGTCGCGGTCGGGGCGCTCTTTATGGGCCTGAGCTGGGCCTTACGCATCTCGCAGGTCGGCGCTACGCGGAAGTAACGGCACTAGGGCGGCGCGCTCCCGGCTGAGTTCCTTGGGTGCCGGGTCTGGTTTTTGGGCCAGCGCACTTGGCCACCACATCCACCGGCCGATGTCCAGGTTCAAGGCGGTGACGAGCACCGACCGCACGACGATGGTGTCGAGAAGGATGCCGAACGCGACCGCGAAACCGAGCTCGGTCAGGAAGGTCGCCGGGATCGTGGCGAGCACGGCGAACGTGCCGGCGAGCACGAAGCCGGCCGAGGTGATCACTCCGCCGGTCGCGGCGAGCCCGATGATCGCGCCGTGCCGGGTATCGCGCTTGATCGCCTCCTCCCGCACCCGGGTCATCAGGAAGATGTTGTAGTCGATGCCCAGCGCGACGAGGAACACGAACACCAGCAACGGGAATGAGGTGTCCGCACCGCCGAACCCGAACACGTGGTTGAAGAAGACGGCGCTGACGCCGAGGGCGGCGGCGAACGAGAGCACGACCGTGGCCGTCAGGATGAGGGGCGCCACGAGCGCACGCAATATCAGCCCCAGGATGACGAACACCACGACGAGGATGAGCGGGATGATGACGTCGCGGTCGTGGGCGTCCGCCCGCTGCACGTCCAGGTTGATCGCGGTGAAACCGCCTACCTTGGCGTCGGCACCGGGAACGGCGTGCACCGCGGTTCGCACCCGGTCGACCGTGGCATACGCGGCCTGGCCGTCGGGCGGCGAGGTCAGCGTGCCCTCCAGGTAGGCGTGCCCGGCCCGGACCGCCGGCGGCGTCACCGCGGCGATCCCCGGGGTGGCGGCGAAGGCGGACCGCAGCGGTAGCACGGCGCGCGCATTGCCGATCACGATGACGGGCTCGCCCGCGCCTGCCGGGAAGTGCTCGGTGAGCACGGCCTGGCCGGTCACCGAATCCGGGTGCCCGCGGAAGCCCTGCGCGGTGGTCAGGCCATTGGCCTTCAGGCCGGTCAGGCCGATCGCCAGGACGCCCAGGATCACCGCGGTGATGATCCAGGTCAGCCGCGGCCTAATGGCGATGCCCCAGCCGACCCGCGCCCACGTGCCCTTGGTGGTGGGCTCGGTCGAGCCGTAGGTCGGCCGATACGGCCAGAAGATACCCCGGGGGAAGACCACCATCAGGGCGGGCAGCAGGGTGAGCATGACGAGCATGCCGACCGCGACGCCGATCGCGAGCACCGGCCCCAGGTCCTTGGTCGAGTTCAGATCCGCGGCGAGCAGGGTCAGCAGCGCGAGTATGACGGTGGTGCCGCTCGCGATGATCGCCGGGCCGGCGCGCCGCAGCGCCTCGGCCATCGCCGCGTGCCGGCGGTCGTGGCGGCGTAGTTCCTCGCGGTAGCGCGCCACGATCAGCAGCGCGTAGTCGGTACTTGCGCCGAAGACCAGCACGTACAGGATGCCGGCGCTCTGCGCGTTGACGGTGAGGCCAGCGTGCGCGGCGAACAGGTAGACCACAGCTTGGGCGACGATAAGCGCCACCCCGGAAGAGATCACCGGCAGCAGCCACAGCACCGGACTCCGGTAGGTGATCAGCAAGATCACGATGACGACCGCCACCGCCGAGAACAGCAGCGTGCTGTCGATGCCGCTGAATTGGTGGCTGCTGTCGGACGCGACCCCGAGCTGGCCGGTGATGTGAATGGCCATGCCGTTCGCGTTCGAGCCGGTGATCGCGCGCATCGAGTCGACCGCCGTGGCCGCGCCGGTCCAGCCCTGGCTGCCGACGTCGACGCGGATGATGGTCGCGAGGGCCTTGCCGTCAGCCGACTTGACCGGACCCACGATCTGGCCGGGCAGGGCACCGGGCACCCCGGCGAACCGCCGCGCGTCCGCGGTCGCCTTGACCCGGTCCGCGGCGGTAATGCCCGAGTCACGCACGTAGACGACGACGCCTGGATAGATATTCGGCGACTGGAAGCGCGATTGTACGTTGAGGACCTGGGTCGACTCGGCGTTGCCGGGGAGCCAGGCACTCGCGTCGTTCTTCTCCGCTCCGGTGAGCTTGGTGGACAGCGGGAAGGCGAGGACAAGCACGACCAGCCAGAAGCCCACGACAAGCCATTTGGTCCAGCTCCCGGCCGGAATCTCCGCGATTCTTCTGAGACTGCCCATCGATTCTCCTGGTAGCGCCGCCGGTCAGGAACGTTGTGCGCTTGCCTCTTACCTGCCTTACCGCCTCTTACCGACATTGCCGGCGGACAGCCCGTCGGTCATCAGGGGATCTCCGGACGGGCATACGGATTTTCAGGAGCCGCCCGCTGACCAGGCGGCGATCTGGGCCCGGGAGCTGCAGCCGAGCTTGTTCATAATGTGCTGCACGTGCGTCTCCACCGTCCTCGGCGAGATGACCAGCACGGCCGCGATCTGGCTGTTGGACAGCCCCTGGGCCACCAGTGCCGCCACGTCCTGCTCGCGGTGAGTCAGTTGTCCGAGGCTCGCGTCGGCCCGGCGCCGGTCCGGCCGGGGCGCCACCTCGCCGAGGGCGAACGCGATCGCCTCAGCCTGGGTCATCGCGGCGCCTCTCGTGAAAGCAGCCCGGTACTCAGCGCTCGGCGACGCCGTCCGGGCAGCGGCGAGCGCTGAGTACCGGGCTGC
>Ga0207707_10002036_pt1 | contig 18342 bp, 13 predicted proteins | sample KBSC83BmetaG_FD_184336 | JGI IMG/M metagenome (GOLD analysis project Ga0207707, IMG submission 184336) | Corn rhizosphere microbial communities from Kellogg Biological Station, Michigan, USA - KBS C8-3B metaG (SPAdes) (version 2) | ecosystem: Host-associated > Plants > Roots > Rhizosphere ...
GGCCAACAACAGGGCTCTCGCGGACAACAGGGCTCTCGCGGACAACAGGGCTCTCGCGGACAACAGAGCGCTGGCGGGCAGCAGCCGGCCGGCGCGCAGGGGCAGCAGGCGGCCGCCGGCAACGGCGGGCAGAATCCGGCGACGCGGCAGGCTCAGGCGGATTCTCACGGCCAGCCGGGCGGTCAGTCCGGCAATTCAGCGCAAGCGGGAAGTATGCCTCGAGCGGCTAGCGCTGCTCAGGCGCCATCGCAAGGGCAATCGGGTGTTGGATCGCAGCAAGCGGGCCTGGCGCAGGGAGTCGACTCCGCTGCGGCGGCCACAACCCGCGGCCGATCGAAATCGACGGTGCCCAGCGTGGCCATGCAGGACGGGCGATCCAAGGGAGCGACGCGCCCGCCGCCGCCGCGCTCGGAGCAGTCGCTGGCGCTGGACCAGTGGCTGCGGGGCATCCCCGATGACTCGGGCGAGCTGCTGCGCCGCAAGTTCATGATCGAGCACATGATGAAACAACGGGAAAACACGCCATGATGCGCAGATGGACGATCGTCGCTACCCTGCTGCTGTTGGCCGCCGGAGGGCCGGCAGATGCGGCGCTACGCGCCTGGGTCGACGATCCGCAGGTCGCCACGGGGGAGACCTTCGAGCTGAATCTGGCGCACGACGGGCAGACCCAGACACAGCCGGATCTGGCTCCCTTGCAGCAGGACTTCGACATCGTCGGCCGCAGCACCAGCTCGAACGTGCAGATCGTCAACGGCTCGGCTTCCTCGACCACGCAGCTGACCCTGACGCTCGCACCCAAGCGGGCCGGACATCTCACCATCCCCGCCCTGAGCTGGGACGGCGACCGAAGCGCGCCATTGGCGGTCAATGTCGGCGGCGCCAGCGGCAAGAACGGCGCGGCGACCAGCAGTCGCGTGTTCCTGCAGACGGAAGTAGACCCCAAGTCGCCGTATGTGCAAGCAGCGGTGCATGTCACCGTGAGCGTGTATGCGGCAGTGCCCCTCTCGCACGCTGACCTGGAATTTCCAGCCTCCGACGCCGCGCTCGTGCGTGAGGTCGGGGCGGACACCACCAGCACGGCGGAGCGCAACGGTGAGTCGTATCAGGTGGTCACCCGCCACTATCTCGTCTTCCCGCAACGCAGTGGTCATCTGAGCATTCCCGGGCCTACGCTCAGCGGCAACGTGCCTGCGAGCGCGCGTGGCCGCTCCAACGACCCGTTCGCCCAGTTCTTCGGCAACGATCCATTCGCCGGCATGCTCAGAACCACCAAGCCCATACGCCTCAGCGCCGGCGCCATCGAGTTGGATGTGCAGCCGCGGCCGCCGGGCGCCGGAGCGAGCTACTGGATCCCCGCGCAGGATGTCCAGCTGTCGGCACAGTGGCGTCCGCAGCAGATGCAGGCGCACACCGGTGACCCTGTGACCGTGACGCTTCATCTGCAAGCCCAGGATCTGACGGCGGCGCAACTGCCCGACCTGTCGGCCCTGCTCCAGCTGCCCGACGGGCTCAAAGCCTACCCGGACGAGCCACAGCTCAAAGACACGCCCAGCGGCAACAGCGTCCTCGGCAAGCGCGATCAAAGTATCGCCCTCATCGCGGATCAGCCCGGCCACTTCACGATCCCGGAGCTGCGCCTGAGCTGGTGGGATACGCGCTCGAATCAGCAACGTCAGACCATTCTGCCGGCGCAGACGCTCGTTGTGACGCCAGCGCCAGGTTCCCAGAGTGCACCCGCTCCTCGCACCCAACAGCCGGCTGCCGCCACTCCCGCGCCACCACTGACTCTTGCGCCTCCGCACGACAACGCGATTATGGCGACAGGAGAGCGCTCGATCTGGAAATGGATCAGCCTCGGCATCGGACTCCTTTGGCTGGCGACGGTGGCAGCGTGGTTTCTGACACACCGCCGGCGCCGTGAGAGACCCGCCGCGCGAATGCCTGAGCCGACTGCGACAACTCCGGGCAAATCTGCCGCGCGCACCGCGTTCATGTCCGCTTGTGCAAGCGACGATGCCTGCGGCGCACGCCGAAGCCTCCTGGCGTGGGCCAACGCCGCTTTCCCTGAGCAACGCATGGTGGGTTTGAGCGCCTTGGCGAAGGTGATCGGAGACCCCGCCGTAGCGGATCTGCTACGCGGGCTGGATCGGGCGTGCTATGCCGGAGGCTCGTGGCGCGGTGCGCCGCTCGCTGAAGCACTGAAGAAGTGGCCGCCGCGCGCCGCCAGGTCCGCCGCCGAGGAACGACAGCTGGCGCCGCTCTATCGCTAGCAAGCTACTCGATATAGCCTCGCTCACCGTGCAAGGCGAGATCCAGTCCCTCTCTCTCCTGGTCCTCGCTGACACGCAGCCCGACCGTGGCGTCGATGATTTTCAGTAGCAGCCAGGTCACGGCCATGCACCAGGCCGCGACCGCGACCACGCCGAGAGCCTGAACACCTACCTGACGGGCCATGCCCATGCCCTGCGCATAACCGACCCCACCCAGGCGCGCACTGACGAACACGCCGGTGAGGATCGTCCCGACGATGCCTCCCACGCCATGAACGGGGGAGACATCGAGCGTGTCGTCGACGTGCAGTGAGCGTTTCAGGAACTGGGTCGCCATGAAACAGACCAGCCCCGCGGCTACGCCGATCACGACCGCGCCGCCCGGACCCACGAAGCCGGAGGCCGGCGTGATGGTGCCCAGCCCGGCGACCATGCCGGTGACGATCCCGAGACAACTGGGCTTTCCGTAACGCAACCACTCCAGGATCATCCAGGTGAGCGCGCCGGTGGAGGCTCCCAGGTGAGTCACCCACATCGTCATGGCGGCACTGCCGCTGGCGGTCAACGCACTGCCCGCATTGAATCCGAACCAGCCGACCCAGAGCATCCCTGCGCCGAGAACCGTGAGGGGCATGCTGTGCGGGGGCATCGCGACGTGCGGGAAGCCGCGGCGCCTGCCGATGTACAGCGCGGCGACCAGGGCTGCGGCACCCGCGTTGACGTGCACCACCAGCCCGCCGGCAAAATCCAGGACACCGCGCTTCGCCAGCCATCCGCCTCCCCATATCCAGTGACAGACGGGAACGTAGACCAGCAGAAACCAGAAGGTGCTGAACAGCAGCAGTGCGGAAAAACGGGTGCGCTCAGCCAGGGCGCCGATCACCAGCGCGGGCGTGATGATCGCGAAAGTCAGCTGAAACATCGAATAGGCGATTTCCGGCGTCGTGCCGCTCAACGAGTTGCGTCCGACACTGGCGAACATCGCCTTGGCGAGAGATCCGATGAAGGGCTGGTACCCGCCGCCATCGCCGAAGATCAGTCCATACGCGCCCGCAAACCAGAGCACGGACACGACGCACGTGATGGCAAAGCACTGCATCAGCACGGACAGGACGTTCTTCGTGCGGACGAGGCCACCGTAGAAGGCTGCGAGCCCCGGCAGCGTCATGAAGAGGACCAGGGTCGTCGCCGTCAACAACCAAGCCGTATCGCCGCTGTTCATCGCCCGGAGCGCCCCCTGAATGCACCGAAAGCGTGCGCAAGGCCGCGATGCTAGCGGCTAATCAGGGCGCGTCAAGCACGTTCTGCACCAAAAGCCGGCAGGCGCGACGCATGAGGCGGTTTCCCGACGCCCTTCAGGAACGGCCCACCGCCGGGCGGTCAGCCCGGCTCTGCAGATCCATCGAGCCCTCCGTCCGATGTTCCAGGAGCGCGCACCACGCATTGAATACAGCTTCGACGGAAAGCTGATCCACGCGCATCGACTCCGGCGGTCCACCCACGCCGATCACGGGAGATCCGGACCCGCTGCGCGGCAACCAGAAGCGCTGTGGCCCGGCACCGTACATGACAGTCACCGGAAGTCCCAGTGCGGCGGCGGCATGGGCAGGCCCCGCGTCGACGGAAATCATGCTGTGAGCGAGCTCGCACAGCGCAAACAGCCGCCGCAGACCGGTCTCGGCGACCACGACGCAATCCAGGCCGGTCGCGGCCTGGATGACGTGCAGCATATCCAGCTCCTCCTGCGTGCCCCGCAGCAGGATCAGGGCGTCGGGCAGCCGGCCGTGCACTCTTTGCAACAAAGTGACCCACCGTTGCGTCGGCCAGGCCTTGTCATCGGTCTTCCTGCGCGCCCACCGGCCCCGTCGCCGGCTCATGCTGCGATGATTGCCGGGCTGCACGAGCACGATCCGGCGCCCCGCCCAGCCGCGCTCGCGCAGCCATTTCTCCAGATCAGCCCGGTCGCCGGCGGAGACGCACAGGCGCGGCGCCCACTGCGGACCCGAGCCGGGCAGCGGATAGTCGCCCGCGCTCAGCACATCGGGCGTCTTCTCACCGAGCCGCACGAGACGATCCACGGAATGATGAAGCGTCTGCGGATCCTCGCTGACGAACACACAGCGCCGGGCATCGATGCCACACAGAAAAAGCATGCGGCGAATGCGCGGAAGCTGGCGATGATTGTGTTCGCAAATGTAAATGGGTGCCGGATGACTCTCCCGCAGTGCGCGCCGCACCTCGGGCCATGCGCGGGAGAGCACGAACGGCAGGTGGCGTCCGAAGCTCCAGGCCTGAGCGACATCCGGATTGCTCTGAAAGACGCCCGGAACCCAGGACCCGGCCCCGATCACGTGGCAGGGCTTGCCGAAGCGCCGGTGAAGGAAAGTGAGCATGGCCGTCAGGATGACCATGTCCCCGAGCCGGGCGAAGTACAGCACGGCCGGTTGCAGCGGCGGGGCGTGCGCGAGACGGTGCTCAACCTGGATCATGGTTCCCGCGGCTCACCTTCGATCGATCGCTGCACTGCGCCCTCCTCGAGGCTGCCCGCCTGGGGCCAAAGTGCCTGTGACCGTGTCATGATAGCGCCCTGCGCCGTTTTCGCACGGCTCGTGCCGCAAAGCGGGCGCCGAAGGCCAATCGGGGGGCGGGAATGAGCTTGAAGTCCATTGCATCGAGGTGGGGCCTGTGGCTGTGGCTGGCCGCTGCGCTGCTCCCGGCGGCTTCCGCCCACGCCCAGTCCAATCCCGACTGGACCACCCCGGCCACGCCCTTCCGGATTGCCGGCAACCTGTATTACGTGGGTAGCCGGGACCTGGCCTCCTACCTGCTGGTCACCAGCGCCGGGGACATTCTCATCAATTCCAATCTGGAGAGCTCGGTCGCGCAGATCCGCCACAGCGTCGAACAGCTGGGCTACCGGTTCAGCGACATCCGGATCTTGCTGATCAGCCACTCGCACTTCGATCACGACGCCGGGAGCGCCGAGGTGAAGCGCCAGACCGGCGCGCAATACATGGTGATGGACGGCGACGTGCCCGTCGTGGAGTCCGGCGGCGCGAAGGACTTCCAGTACGGGGCGACGAGCCGCTATCCGGCCACGAAAGTGGATCGGGTCCTGCACGACGGCGACCAGGTGCGGCTCGGCGACGCTGTGTTGGTTGCGCACAAAACGCCGGGACACACCCGCGGCTGCACCACCTGGACGCTGCAGGTCCCCGATCACGGCCGGATGCTGAACGTCGTGATTGTGGGAAGTTGGAACGTGAATCCCGGTTATCGCCTGGTCGATCGGCTTGGGTCTCCCGCCTCCTACCCGGGTATCGCCGCGGACTTCAAACGGACTTTCGACATTCTCGAGCACCTGCCCTGCGACGTATTCCTCGGCGCCCATGGGGCCTACTTCGGGATGCTCGAGAAGCTACAGCGGCGCGTGGCGAGCGCGCCGGAGCAGGTGTGGATCGATCCGCAGGGCTATCTGGATAAAGTGCACGAGCGTAAGGCCGCCTTCGAGGCGGAACTGGCCAAACAGAGCCAGTAGCGCGCGCCCCTCAGCCCGGGGCCGCCTCACTTCGCCGCGGCAACTGCACCACTAACGAGGTGCGCTGCCCGTCGCTCCTCACATCAACACGACCCCGGTGCGCCAGCACGATCTGCTGCACGATGTACAGTCCGAGACCAAGGCCCTCGCTGCGCCCGAGGTGGCGCTGCGCGCCGCGAAACGGGTCGAACAGCTGCGGCAGGACCTGCGGCGGAACCTCTCCTTTGTTGGTGACGGAGAAGGTGACGAGCTCCGGGTGCAACCCCTGCAGCGACACCCTGATCGGCTCGGCGGCCTCGCCATGCTCGAGCGCGTTGCCCACCAGATTGGAAGCGACCTGGGCGAGCCGGTCCGCATCCCAGAATCCTCCCAGGTCCCCCTCCTGAGCGATATCGAAACGGCCTCGCGCGAGAGCGCCGGCGTGCTCCTGCAGGACGCGCTGCAGGATCTGGCCGAGATCGCAGTCCTGCGGGCGCAAGGGGATTCCGCCGCCGAGCCGCGCGCGTGTCAGATCCAACATGTCGTCGATCATGCGGCTCATCCGCCGGCCGCTGCTGGCCATCCGCGCCGCCGACTGGCGCACGACGTCGTCCTTGCAGACACGCTCCAGCAGGTTGGCGGAGTTGAGAATCGCGCCGAGCGGATTGCGCAGGTCGTGTCCCAGCACCGCCGTGAACAACTCATTCAGCCGCAGCGTCTCGGTCAGCTCCCGGAGCTGATCCGCGAGCTGCCGCTTCTGCCGGTAGAGCTGGAAGAAAACGTCGGCCTTGCTCTTGATGATGTGGGAATCGATGGGCTTGTGCAGGAAATCGACCGCGCCCGTCTCGTAACCCTTGAACACCCGGTAGTAGTCGCGCACTCCTGCCGTGACGAAGATGATCGGCACATGCCGAGTGCGATCGCTGCCGCGCATCAGCTCAGCCAGCTCGAATCCGTCCATCTCCGGCATCTGCACGTCCAGCAATGCAAGCGCGACCTCGTGCGCCAGCAGCAGCTCGAGGGCCTCGGCGCCGGAGCGCGCCTGCAGAATTTCCACATCGTCCCGGCGCAGCAGCGCGGACAGAACCAGCAGGTTCTCCTCGACGTCATCGACGAGCAGGCATTTCACGTCAGCAGTCATCGGCACGATCTCCGCAGCATCGTAGTCACCTTCCCGCAGGGCAGCTCGCGAACAGCTCCTGCAGTTGCTCGAGCGATAGCAATAAGTCGACGGACCCGCGGCTGAGCGCAGCCTCGGGCAGAATGGGCGCCGCGGCGCAGCGTGGGGCCTGCACGACGGTGCGGCCGCGCGCCAGGCGCACAGCCGCGAGCCCGTCAGCGCCGTCTTCGTTCGCGCCGGTGAGAATCAGACCCAGCAGCCGCTCGCCATAAGCATCGGCCGCAGACTCGAACAGCACGTCGATGGATGGCCGCGAGAAGTGCACGGGCTCGTCACTGGCGAGCGCAAGCGTCGGGCCGCGAGCGGCCCGGCTGTGATCGGCGGGTCCGGGTCCGCCCTGGCCCACCTCCGCCACCGGGCCCCGTTCGATCAGCAGATGATAGTCCGACGGCGCGAAGTACACCGTACCCGGCTCCACGGGCTCCTTGTCCTCGGCTTCCTTCACGCAGACGGCACAGCGCTCGGCGAAAAGCTCGGACAACAGGCTCGGTCGCTCTCGGGGAACGTGTACTACGACGAAGAACGAGGCGCTGCACGCGGCCGGCAGCCTCGGGAGCAGCAGCGACAGCACCTCCACCCCCCCTGCCGAAGCACCGATCACCGCCGCGTCGATGTTCCGCCAGGCCTGTCGCACCCCGCTCATGGAGCCTCCTTGCGGAAGATCCTGTCGTTGGCGACGAAGCTGGAGAACGCGCCCGAGTGGGCCGAGAAACGCAGCGTCTCCTTGGCGCCGAGCCCCAGAAAACCCTTGTGACACAGCGAATCGCGGAACAGGCCCAGTGCCCGGTCCTGCAGCTCCCGGTCGAAGTAGATGAGCACGTTGCGGCAGGAGACGAGCTGCACCTCGGAGAACGCGCTGTCGGTGGACAGGCTGTGGTCGGCAAACACGATGTTGGCCTTCAGAGACTTATCGAACACTGCCTTGCCGTAAGCCGCGGTGTAGTAGTCCGACAGCGAGCTGCGTGCGCCGGAGCGGGTGTGGTTCTCGGTGAAACCGCCGATGCGGGCGGCGTCGTAGATGCCCGCCTGCGCCCGCTCGAGCGCCGTGGCATTGATGTCGGTCGCATAGATGAGCGAGCGCTCGAGCAGGCCCTCCTCCTGCAGCAGGATGGCCATCGAGTAGACCTCTTCGCCGGTGCTGCAGCCGGCCACCCAGACCTTCAGCGACGCGTAGGTGCGCAGCAACGGCACGACCTGCTCGCGCAGCGCCCGGAAATAGGCCGGGTCGCGGAACAGGTCGCTCACCTGCACGGTGAGGAAATCCAGCAGCGTCGCAAAGAGTGGCGGCTCGTGCAGCAGCCGGTCCTGCAGCTGCGAGAGCGAGGCGCAGCTCAGCTGCCGCATCGCCGAACCGAGGCGGCGCTTGAGCGAGGCAGCCGCGTAACCGCGGAAATCGTAGTGGTATCTCAGGTACACGGCCTCCAGCAGCAAGGGCAGCTCGATATCGAAGGCGCTGTTGCTCATCCTGCGCGCCGCCCCTCTTTATTGCGCCATCCAGACGCGGATCAGGGAGACCAGCTTGTCCACATCGAGAGGTTTCGCGATGTAGTCGTTGGCGCCGGCCTGCAGGCAGCGCTCCTGGTCGTCGCGCATCGCTTTCGCCGTCAGGGCGATGATCGGCAATTTCTGCCACTCGGGCTTCCGGCGGATCTCACGCATGGCCGTGAGTCCGTCCATCTCGGGCATCATGATATCCATCAGCACCAGGTCGACGCGCCTCGCCGTGTCGGCGGAGCTGCGCTCTAGGACCTCCAGGGCTTCGCGGCCGTTGCGGGCAATCTCGACCTTGGCGCCGCGCGGCTCGATCACCTTGGAGAGCGCGAAGATATTGCGGACGTCGTCCTCGACGATGAGGATACGGCGGCCCTCGAACGCCGCTTCCCGGTCGCGTGCCACGCGCAGCATGCGCTGACTCTCCGGCGGCAGCTTCGATTCCACCTGGTGCAGGAACAGGGTGACCTCATCCAGCAGCCGCTCCGGCGAACGCACGTCCTTGATGATGATGGAGCGCGAGAAGCGGCGCAGCTGCTGCTCCTCCTGGCGTGTCAACGAGTGGCCCGTGTAGACGATGACGGGCGGAAAAGACACTTCCTCCGTATTTGCCATGCGCTCGAGCATTTCATAGCCGCTCAGGTCCGGCAGGCTCAGGTCCAGCACCAGGCAATCGAAGGTGACACGCCGCAGCAACTCCAGCGCCTGCGTCGCCGTCGCCACACCCGAGATCTCCACCTCATCGCTCGCCAACAGCCGATGCATGGAATGCCGCTGCCGCTCGTCGTCCTCGACGATCAGCACCCGGCGCACACCCTGCTGCAGCTTGCTCTGCAGCTTCGCGAACGCCCCCACGAGCTGCTCGCGCCGCACGGGCTTGAGCGCATAGCCGACCGCGCCGAGGCTCATGGCCTGCTGACTGAAGTCATCGACCGACACCGCGTGCACGGGAATGTGCCGGGTCGCCGGGCTATGCTTGAGCTCGTTCAGAACCTGCAGGCCAGGACGGTCCGGGAGGTTCATGTCCAGAATGACGGCGTGCACCCGGAAGCGGTGGGCGGCGGCGATGGCGTCGGCTCCTGTGTGCGTAGCGATGCACAGGAAGCCCAGCTCGCGCGCCAGATCGCGCAGGATCACGGCAAACTTCAGGTCATCCTCGACGAGGAGGATGTTGCGGGAATCCGCCGAGAGCCGGGCACGATCGTCCAGCACCTGGGGTGGCGCCGGGTCAGCCGTGCCCGGCGGCGCGGTTGGAGCAGGCACCGATGGCGGAGCCACGCTGCTTGCAGCCCCACTCTCCCGCTGCAACAACTCCGGAGGCGCGATCACACTGTGCGACTGCGACGCAGCCGCGATCGGACCGGAGAACCTCTGCGGCAGCCGCAGCGTGAACGTGCTTCCCTTGCCCACCTCGCTGCGCACGGTGACATCTCCGCCCAGCAGGCGCGCAAGGTCGCGCGAAATGGACAGGCCGAGACCGGTGCCACCGTATTTGCGGTGAGTGCTGCCGTCAGCCTGGCGGAACGCCTCGAAGATGACCTCCTGCTGCTCGCGCGGGATGCCGATGCCGGTGTCATGCACGGCGAGCTCGACAAAGCCGCCCGGCGCGCCCGACACCCGCACCGAAATGGCGCCCGAGCCGGTGAACTTCAACGCGTTGGAAAGCAGATTCTTCAGGATCTGGCCCAGGCGCTGGGCGTCGGTGTCGATCCGCTGCGGCGTCCCGGGCTCCACCGTGCAGGTGAACGCCAGCCCCCGCTCGCGGGCGAGCGGCTCGAATCCGCGGGCGATCGTCTCCAGATGCGGGGCGAGGGCCAGCGACTCCGGCTGCAGCTCCACCTTGCCCGCCTCGATCTTGGAGAGATCCAGAATGTCGTTGATGAGGAGCAACAGCTCGTTGCCGGCGCCGAAGATGGTCTGGGCGAACTTGACCTGCTCCTCGCTGAGGTTGCCCTGCTTGTTGTCCGCGAGCAGCTTCGCCAGGATGAGCGAGGAGTTCAGCGGCGTACGCAGCTCGTGGCTCATGTTGGCGAGAAACTCAGACTTGTACTGGTTGGAGCGCGTGAGATCCTCGGCGCGCTGGGCGAGCGCTGCCTGGGTGCTCTGCAGCTCGTCGCGCTGGTTCTCCAGCACGCTCGCCTGTTCCTGCAGCTGCGAGTTGGTCTGCTCCAGCTCTGCCTGCTGTGACTCCAGGCGGGCCTGCGAGTCCTTCAACACCTGACCCCGCTCGGCGAGCTCCTCGTTTGCCACGCGCAGCTCTTCCTGCTGCGTCTGCAGCTCCTCGGACTGGCGTTGCGTCTCCTCCAGCAGCTCTTCGAGGAGCGTGCGGTCCTTGGAGGAACGCACCGCGATGGCGATCGACTCGCGCACCCGGCGCAGCAGGTCCGAGTCCGAGGGGACCGGCGCTCGCAGGAACCCCAGCTCCACGACGGCCTGCACGGTGCCGCTCTCGCTCGCCGGGGCGATCAGAAGGTGCGCGGACCGCGACTCGCCGAGAGCCGAGGCCACGGGCAGATGGCCGGCAGGGACATCGTCAACCCGCACGATGCGCTCCTCCTTCAGCGCCTGTCCGGCGAGTCCCTCGCCGGAGCTCAGAGTGTCGGCTGGCTTCCCTGCAGGCAGGGCGAAGCCCGCGAAACGGCGCAGCGCACCGCTGGACTCGCGCAGGTAGATCGCGCCCACCTGCGCCCCCAGGTAGCGGGCGAGGAATCCCAGGATGTTCTCGCCGAGGGTTTCCAGCCGCTGCTCGCCCTGCATTCGCTCGCTGAGCCCGGTCTGTCCGCTTTGCAGCCAGGCTTCGGTCTGTTGTGTCAGGAAATCCCGTGAGGTCAGAAAGCCGGCAGTGATGATCAACACGAACAGAATTGCCGAGCCGCCCATGACGATGCCGACAGTCACCTCGCTCGCCTCGTTGGTAGCGGCGAGGCGCGAGGCCAGCAGGCTGCGGTCCTCGTCCAGAAACTGCGAGGTCACATCACGAACGCGATCCATCGTCAGCCTGCCGCGGTCGCTGAGCACCAGCTCCAGCGCCCGCTCCGACTCACCCGCCCGTTTCAGCTCGACCGTCCCCTGCAGCTCGGACAGCTTGTCGTTCGCCAGGCGCTCGATCTCGCTCAGCAGCTGCTGCTGCCGCGGATTGCTGAGTGTCAGGCGGCGCAGCTCCTGCACCTGTCCGGGGATGCTGGCACGCGCCTCGCTGAACGGCTCGAGGTAAGTCTCGCGGCCCGTGAGCAGGTAACCCCGCTGCCCGGTCTCGGCATCCTTGATACTGGACATCAGGGTGTCGACCCGCTGCATCACCTGGAACGTGTAGGTCGTGAGATCGGTGCTCTCGTCGGTCGTGTCCAGCGAGCGGTACCCGAACAGGGCGATCAACATTACGGTCACGATGGCCGCCACGAACCCGGCCAGCGTCCGGGGGGGCAGCACTGGCCCGAAGCGGTTGACAGGTTTGGCGGCGGTTGTCTCGTTCATGGTGTCGATCTAGGGGTTTGGCAGGCACGGCGACGGCGAGCTGGCAGCGCGGCTGGCGGCCAGGGCGACGGGGACGTCGTCAGTTATATGTATTTGATTATACGACGGTTTGCGCTTACGGCAACCCGACCGGCGGCGCCGAGCTTGCGCCCACGGCGCGCACTGCGATCCGCTCACCGACGCCAGACTGCCGGGCCGGAACGCGCTGGCGAGGACCCGACAAGGGATCGAAACAGAGACAGGTGTCGATCCGCGGGCGCTTGAACGGGCCCAAAGGCTCGATGACAATCCGCGCACGCGCCAGCGGAAGGCAGTGTGACCGGACAGGACGCGAGCCGCGATTTCGTTGTGCGAGGGGGGCCCCGGTGGGCAGTGATCCAAGCCGTGAGGTGACGGAGACGGGCGACTGCCCGCGGGAAACGCCCGCCGACTCGAGCGGCAACCCGGGAATAGCCACGCAACAGCTCGAAGAAGCCTTGGAGCGCGAGCGGGGTCTGCTGCGCACCATGATCGACTCCCTGCCGGCCAAGATCTACGCCAAGGACACGCACAGCCGCTTCATCGCCTGCAACTGGCCGGTGGCGCGCGAGATGGGCACTACCCCGAGCGAGATCATCGGCAGGACCGACTTCGACTATTTTCCCGCGGAGATGGCCGAAGGCTTCTTCGCCGACGAGCAGGCGGTCATTCGCTCCGGTGAGCCGCTGATCGATCGCGAGGAGCAGGTGCTGGATCAGATCACCGGGCAGATGCGCGAGATCTCCACCACCAAGGTGCCCTTTCGCGACCGGGCGGGAAAGGTCATCGGCATCGTGGGCATCGGGCGCGACATCACCGAGCGCAAGCGCTACGAAGCGCGCATCCGGCACCTGGCCACCCACGATCCGCTCACCGATCTGCCCAACCGCAGCCTCTTCAGCGAGCACCTGGGCACCGCGATCCGTGAGGTTTGCGCTGGGGGCGGTCGCTTCGCCATCCTCTTCGTGGACCTGGACCGCTTCAAGTTCGTCAACGACTCGCTCGGTCACGAGGCCGGCGATGCGCTGCTGAAGCAGATGGCTTCCCGGCTGCGCGAATGCGTGCATCCGGCGGACATCGTTGCCCGCCTGGGCGGCGATGAGTTCGTGCTGCTGTGCCGGGAGCCGGCGGAGCTCGCGGACGTCGAGGCTCTGGCGGCCAGGATCCTCCACGCGGTCGTACGGCCGGTGGTGCTGCTCGACCAGGAATGCCGCGTCAGTGCCAGTATCGGAGTGGCCATGTGCCCGGACGACGGTGACAGCGAGCGGGCGCTGATGAAGAGCGCGGATACCGCCATGTACACCGCCAAGCAGGACGGCAAGAACAACTATCGACGCTTCATGAAGGGCATGAATGCCGATTCGCTCGAGCGGGCAATGCTCGAGAACGAGCTGCGCCGGGCGATCGAGCGGCGCGAGCTCGTGGTGCACTACCTGCCGAAGTTCGACCTGAAATCCCGTGCGATCACCGGAGCGGAAGCGCTGCTGCGCTGGTCGCATCCGGATCTGGGAATGATTCCACCGCTGCGCTTCCTGCCCATCGCGGAGGAGTCCGGACTGATCATCCCGATCGGCGCATGGGTGTTGCGGACCGTCTGCACGCAACAGGTGGAGTGGCGCACTGAGGGCCTGCCGCCCATGTGCATTTCGGTCAACCTGACCTGGCGCCAGTTCAACGACGAGCAGTTCGTGCGCACGGTCCTGGGAACGCTGCAGGACACCGGAATGCCCCCGGGCATGCTCGAGCTGGAATTCTCCGAGCAGCTGTTGCTGCAGCACGCCGTGCGCGCGTCGCAGATTTTGCGGGAGCTGAAACGCGCCGGCGTGCGGCTGGCCGTGGACAACTTCGGCGCCAGCTACCTGTCGCTGGCCAGTATCCAGAAGTTTCCGATCGACACGCTGAAAGTCGATCGTTCGCTGCTGCGGGAAATCGACGACGCGCAGAGCACTGCCATTACGGATGCGATCGTCGCGGTCGCCAAGTCGCTGAGCCTCACCGTGATCGCCGAAGGCGTCGAGACGATTCGCCAGGCAGCCTTCGCCCGCGAGCACGCGTGCGATGCGATGCAGGGCTTCTACGTCAGCGAGCCGACCGGCCCCGCTCAGTTCGCCGAGCTGCTGCGGCAGCAGCAGCGGATGCGCGACGGCTCTTCGGCCTGAGCGCGCGCCCGGAATGCCGCGGGTGCGGCCTTACTCTCGCGTCCGCAATCGCAAGCTTTCCCAGCTCGCATCGGCCAGCCACCCGCCATCGACGGTCAAGGTCGTGCCGTTGATGAATCCACTGTGCTGAGCGTCCGCGAGGAATGCGATGGCTTCCGCGACATCCTCAGGCCTTGCGAAGCGCGCCTGAGGGACACGGTCAATGATGTCGCGGTCGGAATAGGCGCCGCTTCCCTGGTCGGCGACATCCATCCCGGTCTTGATCCAGGCCGGGCAGACGGCGTTGACCCGCACGCCCCTTCCTCCCCACTCCGCCGCAAGCGTCCGGGTGAGTCCGATCAAGCCGTGCTTGGAGGCGTTGTACGCGCTTCGATGGGAGATGCCGGCGAGGCCGGCCACGGAGGCCACATTCACAATCGAACCGGCCGCACGCTCGAGCATCTGCGCACCCAGATATTTGCAGAGTAGAAACGGGCCAAAGAGGTTGACGCCCATGACCCGCTGCCATTGCTCGGCCGTGGTGTCCTCCGCGGGCGCTATGCAGCTGATCCCCGCGTTGTTCACCAACACGTCGAGCGCGCCATGCTCGGATGCAATCCGTGCAGCAAGCCCGCGAACGAAATCCTCCGAGGAGATGTCGCCCCGTATGCCAACGCTCTGCGATGCGATGTGAGCGAGCGCGCCCTCCAGTGGCTGGATATCGGTTGCGATGATGTGAAATCCGCGCCGTGCCAACAGCGCCGCCGTCGCGAGGCCGAGGCCCTGCGCAGCACCCGTAACCAAGGCTACCTTCAAGCTCGCTCTCCCGCAGAGGCACGGGGACGAGTCTACCAGCGCTCGAGATCGATGGATCTCAGTCCGGCACGTAGGCCAGAAAGAGGCTGCGGTAGGCTCCGGCCAGAAATTCGCTCGGATCCCCCAGCTCGTCCTCGTGAGCCTGGAGGGGGCGCGCTGCGACCACATCCTGGGGACCGAAGCCTTTGTTGAGGTAGACGAACAGCTGCTTGAACAGCCCCTGGTAGATGTCGCGGTAACGGGCGATGTCCGCTCCCGTGAGCAGACGGCCCTCGGCCGGGACGATCCGGGTATCGGGCTTGACGAGCGCTGCGAGCGTCTCGTGCGCGCGCACCAGCCCACCCAGCCAGCCACCGTTGCGGATGTCGAGAATCGGCCAGCGCTCGCCGGACACCGGGCCGCCGGCGGCGAGAATGTTCTGTTCGGGAAAGTGAATGTACAGATCGCCGTCCGTGTGGGCTGCAGGCAGGTAGGCGTAGTCGATGTGCTGCCCGGCAAACTCCAGTGAGTCCTTCTCGCGCGTGGTCTTCGTAGGGCGTGCCTTCGGCGGCAACGGGCCGTAGGTGCCGGCGTAGCAGGCCGATGGAGACGAGCGGCCGAGAAACAAGCGTGTCGTCTCGTGAGAGATGATCAAGCCGCCATCGGCGCCGATGCGCTCGTTGGACCCGGTCTGCGGTGGATGCCAGTGAGTGTTGATCAACGTGCTGACGCGGCGAGTACCGGTAGCCGCTTCCGCAGCCTTCACCAGCTCGCGCGAATTTGCAGCCAGGCCCCCATCAACCAGCAGTGATCCTTCCGGGCCGCTCATGGCGACTACGTTGCAGCCGGCGCCCTGCAGCAGGGTAAGGCTGCCCGGGCCCTTGATCGAGGACAGCGCGGTCGTAGTGATGCCGGGTGCGCTCCTGGCGCGCGCCGGTCCCACGGCCGAAGCCAGCGAAGCGGCGCCGAGCACCCGGAGGCCGCCACGCAGAACATCCCGCCGCGAGAGTGGGTTCATGACTGCGCCAGGCTCCTCGGAATCACAGCGGCCAGATGGTCGCTTCGTAGCCGATCGGCGGGCCCACCGGCGGCCAGTCGGGAGTCTTGGTGAGCTCGACCGTAGCGCCATCCTCACGCAGCATTTTCGCCAGGTCCAGGCGAGGCGGTTGCCTCTGAGCGAGGAAGGGCACGTAGCCGCGCGCCATCGCGTAGTCCAGCGCGGTCAGCCCGTCCGGATCCTTGGCGTTGACGTCGATGCCGAAGGACACGAGCTCCGCGATGACCTTCTTGTCCCCCGCGCGAACCGCAACGTGCAGGGCGCTGCCGCCGCGCGTGCGCTGCAGCTGATGATACTTCGCAACGACGTTGACGTCGGCACCTGCATCGTGCAGGACTTTCAGCAGCTCGACGATGGTGTCCTCTTTGACGCCGCGCGCGCCGATCGCCAGCATCATGGGCGTCTCGTCGTCGGCTTGCCGCAGATGAACATCGGCACCGTGGGCCAGCAGGGTCTTGACGAGCGCGACGTCTCCCTTGGAGCACGCGACCATGAACGGTGTGGTGCCGCGCGAGCCACCGGAGACGAATCCCGGCTCACGTGGAGCGCGGAAGTACATCTGCTGGTTCGGATTGGCTCCGCGGTCGATCAGCATCTGGATGACTTCGCGGGCTGTCGCCTTGTTGGGCGCGTCGATCGACTCGCCCATGCGGCGGCCGAAAAACCCGGCGCCCTCGCCGTTCTCCATCTCGATCGCGACGTGCAACGGCGCCATGCCGTACATGTCCCATTCGTTGACGTCGGCGCCCGCGGTGATCAGGAACCTGGCGACATCCCAATTCTGGTTCTGCATCGCAATCGTCACCGGCGCAACGCCATCCGGATCCGCCATGTTCACATCAGCGTGATACTTCACCAGGATCTGTGCGCACTCCAGACAGTTGTCGCGCGCCGCGTACATGAGTGGCGTCAGCCCGCCGCTGTTGGTGTCCTTGGCGCGGCCCTCAGCCGTGATGTGGCGCTGCCACTCACGCACGATTGAACGGCCATTCACTTCCGCGCCTTTGGACGCCAGCAACTTCACCATTGCCGGCTGGCGGCGCGCCGCTGCCCACATGAGCGCGGTTTGTCCGCCGAACTGCTCGACGGCGTTCACCCTTGCACCATGCTTCAGGAGCAGCTCAGCTGCCTCGACGTTTCCGGTCCGCGCCACTTCCATCAGCGCCGTCTGGCCGTCCTCGTTCGGCGACTCGACATCGGCGCCGGCATCCAGCAGCAGCTTCAGGATGGCCACATTGCCGGTGGTGGCAGCGAGCTGCATGGGCGTCGCACCGTAATCGTTCGCTTCCGACACCTTGGCACCGGCTGCCAGCAGGCGCTTGACCGCGGCGGCGTCGCCCTTGTACACGGCCCACTGCAAGGGCGTACTGCCGTCCGGTCCGAGCTGCTCGAGGTTCTCCGCCGCTGCGTGCGCGGCTTTACCCGCTGCGCCCGCGGACGCCGCAAGGCCCACGGCCAGGACGGACGCCGCAACGATGAGACAGCCACGCGCCATGATCAGACCTCCGCGAACGCTCCGGTGCTGTCGGAAATCTTCTCGACCGGCACGCCCGCACGCTGCAGCATCGTGACCAGAATGTTCGAGTGCGGGGTGTCCGGCGGATAGTGCAGATGCTGGCCGCCTTTGATCCTGCCGCAACCCTTGCCGATGATCGCCTGCGGCAACGGATTGTTGTTGTGCCGGTCGCTGTTGGCCATGTTGCTGCCGAACAGGATGATCGCGCTGTCCAGGATGGAGCCCTCACCCTCCTTCATCCCCTGCAGCCGCTTGGCGAACCTGGCCATGCGCTCGGTATGGAAGGCCTGGATGCGGACCAGCTTGGCGAACTTCTCGGGATCCTCGCCGTGATGCGACAGAGGATGGAAGGCCTCCTGCACCTTCACCATGTTGTAGACGCGCATGGTGGCCTCGTTGGCCAGCTTGAATGAGGCAATGCGCGTCTGATTCGTCTGCCACGCGAGCGCCATCATCTCGAACTGCACGTCGAGCAGCTCGGTGAAGTCATCCGGCGCGCCGAGCGGCGCATTCGGCAGATTGCCGAGGGATGCCTGGCTTGCCTCGAGCTTCTTCACGCGCCGCTCGATCTCGCGCACGGAGTCCAGATAGTCGCCCACCAGCGCCCGGTCGCTGGCATCGAGCTTGCGATCGAGGCTGGCCGAGGCGTCCTTGACGTAGTCCAGCAGGCTTCCCGTCGTGTTCAGGATGTCGCGACGCTCCTCGTTGGTATCGCCCTGGCCGAACATGGCGTAGAAAATCTTGCGCGGGTTGCCCTCCATGGGCATCTGCTGCAGCGGCGTCCGGTACGACACAGAGCTGTAGCCGCCGGGCTCGCCGCACAACTCCAGCGACGGCAGGGGCGTGTCCTGTCCGATATGGCGCGCGGCCAGCTGGTCCGCGG
>Ga0207707_10002037_pt1 | contig 18342 bp, 11 predicted proteins | sample KBSC83BmetaG_FD_184336 | JGI IMG/M metagenome (GOLD analysis project Ga0207707, IMG submission 184336) | Corn rhizosphere microbial communities from Kellogg Biological Station, Michigan, USA - KBS C8-3B metaG (SPAdes) (version 2) | ecosystem: Host-associated > Plants > Roots > Rhizosphere ...
GCGCCTGCGCACCAAGCGGCGCCACGAGGATGAGCATGAGGGCAATGGAAAGACGGACCATGATATCTCCGGTACTGCCTGTCAGGGCGACTGGCCCCCTTTCGCTGCATGGGCGGTGCCATGTTCCGCTGCCCGGACCATGTCTGTAGTGCCTTATATGACAGCGACTTGCGACTACCAAGCCGGGCCAGACCGCGCCGACTGTCCACCATGCGGGACGCCCGGTGTCCGGAACTCGGCATAGGGGCAGCCCATGGGGCAGCCCATGGGGCTGCCCCATGGGCTGCCCCTATGCCATCTAGTCTCCAAACGAAATGCCGGTCGCCCGGGCCGTCATCACCACATCGTGCTCGGGGTCAACACGCTTGGGTTCGAGCAGCACCTTCTCGAACGGAATCGTCACGATGTGCGGCGATTGCAGCGCCACCATCTGACCGAATTTCCCCTCCTCGACGGCGCGCACCGCCGCACCACCAAATCGCGTCGCCAGCAGGCGATCGTAGCCGGTGGGCATGCCGCCACGCTGCAGGTGTCCCAGCACGAGCGAGCGACATTCCTTTCCCGTTCGCGACTGAATCTGTCGCGCGATCTTGTCGGCGATGCCGCCCACACGCTTCTCCTGCCCGGGCAGCGAATCGCCGAGGATGGACTCTTCGCCACCCACGGGAAACGCGCCCTCCGCCACGACGACGATCGAGAAGTGCCGTCCCACGCGATCACGCGCGCGGATCTTCTCGCACACCTTCTCGATGTCGTAGGGAATTTCCGGAATGAGGATCACGTCCGCCGTGCCCGCGACGCCGCTGTGCAGTGCGATGAAGCCGGCGTGCCGGCCCATGACTTCCATGACGATCACCCGGTCATGACTCTCGGCGGTCGTGTGCAGCTTGTCGATCGCCTCGATGGCGGTGGATACCGCCGTGTCGAAGCCGAACGTCGTGATCGTGCCGCTCACATCGTTGTCAATCGTCTTGGGCACGCCGACGATCTTGAGCCCGCGCTCGTGGAGCTGCTGCGCGATGCACAGCGAGCCGTCTCCGCCAATGGTGATGACTGCATCGATGCCCAGGTCGCGCGCACGCTCCATCAATTCATCGGAGCGGTCCATCTCCTCGAGCGTGCCATCGGGGCGGCGCCGCGGATAGTGAAACGGATCGCCGCGATTCGTCGTGCGCAGGATGGTTCCGCCCAGATGCGCGATGCCGCGCACCGACATTGCCGTGAGCGGCACCACCTCGTCGTCTCCCATGAGTCCGGCGTAGCCGCGCTTGATGCCGAGGACGTCCCAGCCGCGGTTCACGGCGGACAGGACGGCGGCACGGATCACCGCATTGAGTCCCGGGGCGTCGCCGCCGCCAGTGGAAATGGCAATGCGCATCAGTTACCGGATGCGCTCGTCCAACAGTGTCATGATCTCTCCTGCTTTGGCATGTCGCCCGAGCTTCGACTTCTCGAAGATCGGCTGGCCGTTGTACGATACCTCGAATCGCCCGCCGCGCGAGGGACGCATCTCGATCTCCGCGTCGGGGTATTTCTCCCTGATCTCGGCCGCCAGACTGGTGGCCCGCGGGGTGTAGTTTCAGACGGTGCAGTATTCGATCGCGATCTTCATGATGCCCTGATGTGGAAGCGGATGTGTGCCAGACGATCCGGCTCACCCTCCGGCCACCTGGCACAACGGTGAAGTATAGCCGCACGCCTGAACCGCGAAATGAATCGTGAACTGGCGCGGGAAATCGGTGCGCGTGGCAGAGTGACCGTTGGGTATATATCGCGCCCCAATACAGGACGGAACCCATGCAATCCGGTCACACTCTTGCCGAACTCCTCGTTGTCCTGACGATAGGCTCCATCCTGAGCGGCATTGCGCTGCCCCGCTTTGCCGCCATTCGCGACCGCGCCGCGGTCCGGAGTGCCGCCGAACAGATCGAAGGGACGCTTGCCGCGGCGCGGCGCTCCGCGCGGTTGCACTCCGCCACGACGTCCGTCGTGTTCGACCCGGGCCGTCGCATGGCCTTCATGATGGTGGAGGGTGATACGATCATGACGGCGCTGCCGGGTACCGAACTGGCCGTCGCGCTCAGCGGCACGCGGGACACCATCCGGTACGCGCCTGACGGGCGCGGGTACGGAGCGACGAACAGCAGCGTGATCGTCAGGCGCGGCGCCGCGGCCGACACGATCTTCGTCTCCCGACTGGGGCGGGTGAGGAGCTGACAGTGAGGTTCCTGCGGGAACGGAGGCGGCGGTCGACTACGCGATCAGTCGGCCGCCACGGTTCCGAAGTCGTATCCGGGCACGGAGACGCGCGGAATGGGCTGGCCCAGCACGCGCTCGATGAGTCGCACCATGGCAATCTCGTCGGCGGCCATGAACGTGAGGGCGTCGCCCGTCGCGAGCGCGCGACCCGTGCGGCCAATGCGATGCACGTAATCCTCGGGCTGCGCAGGAACGTCGTAATTGATCACGTGGGAGATGCCGGCAATGTCCAGCCCGCGCTGCGCGATGTCCGTGGCCACCAGCACGCGCACCTCGCCGCGTTTGAACTGCTCGAGCGCCTGCGTGCGCTGGGCCTGCGACCTGTCGGCGTGCAGGGCCACGGCGTGAATGCCCGCACGCTGCACGTTGCGCACCACCCGGTCCGCGCCGTGCTTGGTGCGCGTGAACACGAGCACCGAATCCATTTCGTCCTGTCGCAGCAGCTCCACCAGCAGCTCGCACTTCCGTTCGCGCGCCACCGGATACACGGCGTGGGTTACCGTGCTCACCGCTTCCGTGCGGCGCCCCACCTGCACCACGATCGGCTTCCGCAGATACGAGCGCGCCAGGGCTTCCAGCTCGGCGGGCATGGTGGCGCTGAAGAGCAGTGTCTGCCGGTATGCGGGAATCTCCGAGACGATGCGCCTGATCTGCGGCGCAAAACCCATGTCGAGCATCCGGTCGGCCTCGTCGAGCACGAGCACCTCCAGATCATCGAACGAGATATTGTGCCGTTCCATGTGGTCGAGCAGACGGCCCGGTGTCGCGATCACCACATCCACACCGCCCCGCAGCGCGGTCTCCTGCGGGCCAATTGGCACACCGCCGTACACGTCCGTCACGCGCAGCTCGGTAAAGCCGGCATAGGTCGCGAAATTTTCCGTGACCTGTGCGGCCAGCTCGCGTGTCGGGACGAGCACCAGTACGCGTACACGCCGTGGTCCGCCCAGCAGCCGGTGCACAATGGGCAACGTGAACGCGGCGGTCTTGCCGGTTCCGGTCTGGGCCAGGCCAATGACGTCCCGCCCTCTCAGGATGAGCGGAATGGTCCGGGTCTGAATTGGTGTGGGCTGTTCGTAGCCTGCCCTGCGTACCGCCTTGAGAAGCTCCGGGGCAAGGCGGAGCTCCTCGAACGAATTCGCTGGTTCGGTTGTCTCTGGTGGCATGGTCCTGCGTTTCACGCGCCGGGGCCGTACGTCTGGCGGCATGCCCGGCGTACCAGCCTGGCGGGACGGGCGCGTATTGGTTGCAATTGGTCAATAATATACCCGCGTGCCGAAGCGGGCGCTACGAAGCGAGAAAGCGCAGCAATTCCGCGTTCACCCGCTCGGGCGCCTCCTCCGGGCTCACGTGTCCGACGCCGGCGAGCATCACGACATGCGCGCGTGGCGCTTCGCCAATGATGCGTGACACCAGACGCGGCGACACGAGCCGGTCGCGAGCGCCAAAGATGACGAGGACGGGCATCGTGAGCCGCCGCACTTCGCTGCGGTGGAGCGTGCGCCAATTCACATCGTGCACCATGGCCCAGAGCGCGCGGTGGAACGCCGGGTCGCGCGCCGGCGCGTGGTACTCATCCACATCACGCGGTGTGACCTGTGCCGGGTTCCCGTACGCCGTGCGCAGCGCAAGCATGACGAGTGCACGCGGAACGGTGCGGATCGGCGCGCGGCCCAGCGCGCGCGGGAGTCGGCTCGCAGCCGACACGAAACGCACCGCACCCAGCCCGACGGCGCCGCACAGGACCAGTCGCTCCACGCGCCCGGGCCAGCGCAGCGCGACGCGCGTGGCGATCGCGCCGCCGAGTGACAGCCCGACAAGTGTCGCTCGCGAAATGCCAAGCGCCGCGAGCGTCTCCCGCACATCTGTCGCGAGCGTATCCAGCGTGTACGCGTGCAGCGCTTCCGGCTTGTCGCTCCAGCCATGGCCGCGCAGATCCATCGCCACCACGCGATACCCCGCGCGCGCCAGTACGGGCAGATTGCCGCGAAAGGAATACGCCGAGCACCCCCACCCCGGGATGAACAGCACAGGCGATCCGCCGACAGGTCCGCCTTCCACGAGGCGCAGGCTCACGCCGGAGGCGAGAGTCACACGACGCGCGCCGAGTCCCTCGACGCCTGCGGGGAAAACGTCCGTGGAATCGAGCAAGGTCATACGGCGCAATGACGGCGCAGCCGCGAGTTCGCCGCGCGACGCGCCCGGGCTCCTGTCGCGCCCGGCGCGAACACTACCCGACGTCCACTGGCCGACCCGAGTACCGCCCAATGAGCCCGAGACGAAACGTCACGTCCGCGCTCAGTGCGTCGGCCGTACCGCGAGGATCGAGCGGAAATCCGGGCCAGACGAACGGATTGCTGCTGCGCGTGGTGACGGAACGTTTTGGCATGCGCCAGACGCCTTCTGCATCGCAATCCTCGAGCAGCCGCTCGTACAGCCTGGACCATCCCTCGTTGCGCTGGAGAATTCCCAGTCGGGCGAACAGCTCCAGCCAGTAGAGGGTGGCCGGGAGATCGGCGTCCGCCGCCGTGCGGTGCGGCAGCGGGTCACCCAGAACGAGATGGGGCTCGAGCACCACCTTCCCCGCCACCACCGAAGCCGCGTCCGAACGCGGCTGCGGCTGCGTCAGGTGCGCGTAGAGCCGCTCCATGGCGTCATAGTGCTCGCTGCGAAAGTGCGGCATCTCGGCGAGCATCGCGAGAAAATAGATGGATGGAGGGGCGGAGCCGGGCGCGAGCACGTGCGAGTTCCCCACGCGTACGAATGGCTTCTCGTGCTGCGGCGAGCGGAGATAGCGATCCACGCGCTCCAGCATCCGGCGCGCAGCCCCTCTGAGCCGCGGATCCTGCTCGTAACCGGCCTGCGAGAGCGCAGCGGCCGCAGCCTCGCGCAGGACTTCGCGCCCGTGGCGGACGACCTCCCGATCCGGGCGTCCTCGGGGCGCGAGTTCGAAGAGGTAGTTGGGGTCGTCGTCCTGGGCCAGGAGCCGGAACATGGTGCGGCGCGCCTGCGCGATGGGCGGCGACTCCTTGCTCCACCCCCACTCGACGAGGCGCCGCACCGCGGTGATGGTCCCGATCCCCTGGAACCGCTCCGCGCGTGAGGAAGGCACGGAGAGCATTCCGTTGCCCCATGTTCCATCGGACGCCTGCGTGAGGGCGAGCAAGACGGCGGGGCGAAAGGTGTACGGGAGAGAGGCGAAGCCGCTCTGCTCACCGACTGGTATCCTCGCAACCTCTAAACTGGCTCGATACTGAATTGGTACTGCCGCGTTGCTGAGCAGCCAACCCAATGGAAATGTGATTGATTCTGGAGCGGGAGGCGACGGCAAGACGGATGCACCCGGTGCGGTCGGATCGGTCACGGCGCCCTCGGAATTTCGCTTAAGTCGTTGACAAACAACGCGATTGTGACGGGTCTGCCACTGAACTTCAGCTCTGCGGGCGTAAAGGTTAGCACTTTTGGCCGCTGGCGCTAGGGGCAATCCTGACGCCGCCAGCGACAATGCCGAATGCGCCATATCAAATCCCCAGCTTACCCAGGGCCATTTCGGCAACCCGCGAGGCAATCCGGCCGACAAACCGGGAGTGAGCACGCCTCCGCACAGCGAGCCGGCATTCACACGGATCACATACCGGATCACATAAGGAGCCCTTAACGCCTCTCCATCCCTGCTCGTCCACCTGACAATCACTTCGTAACCAGGAGAACCAATGCTTCGCTCAACCCTTGCTTGCCTGTCCGCGGTGCTGATGATCGGCGTCGTTGGCGCTGCGCCAACCGCGTCCGCGCAAGCGGTACAGAACGCGGCACCACGTGCGCACCAGGACGTGCGCGGCCATCACCGCAATGCGCGACCGGATCGACAGCTTGCGCCGGTCGGGCGCCGGAACTCGCTCTCCGGACGGCGGCATGCAGCGCGCGCTGACCGCCATGCCCGCTTCGCCAGACGCGCGCGTTTCACTTCGCGCCGTCACGCGCGCGTCCGCGCCCGGCGCCACGTTGCGCTCCACCGTCAGATGCGCATGCGGCACGCGAGAAGGCGGCGGAACGCCCGCTACTTCTGAGCCGGGTTTTTCGCGGTAGTCCCGATTCACCAGGATGCTGGGCGCCACGTTGTGCGCCCGGCATCCTCGCGTCATCCGTCCGATTCACTCCGCGCGCGCCGTTCCGAAGGATCCCTCCGGGAACGGATCGGTCCGACTGCGACGACCCGGGCACCCATTCTCGCGCTTGTGGTCCCTCTGGCCCGCCGTCATCTTGCCACTAGCCCCTAGCCCCTAGCCCCTAGCCCCCTAGCCCCCTAACCCCCTGCATGATCCAAAGCCTGCTGAACCGGCCCGTGCAGAAAGTGAGCGACCACGTCCGCCTGGACGGACGCGTCCTGTTTCTCACCGAGGACCCGGCGCTCATCCGCCGCCAGCTCGCCGGCGAAGATCTGCCCTTTGATCCGAAGGGTCCGGTCGGCTCGCCTGAGCATCCCAGGCTCCGGAACGACATCTCCACGGACGAAATCACGCCAGCGTACATCTGCTATTACTTCGATGAGACACTGGGTGACTTCCCCTACCTGGGACTCAAGAGCGGCGAGGAGTTTCCGATCGTGCGCGGTTCGGTGCGGAACGGGCACTTCGTGGCAAGCGTGTCGGGCAAGCGGCGGGGCAAGGGATCGTCCCGCGAACAGTCACCGTACGCCGAAATGGTGGCCGGTATCCGGCTGGTGATCGCGGAGAACATCGAACGCATCTATCGCGAGAACTGCCAGAACCTGGGTGTGTTCACCTCCACGAACTTCGATCTCATCGCGCGCGTGCGGGCCGGTGAGGAGATCCCGCTCTCCGAGTTCACCGCGGGCGAAGGGGAGATCACGCGAGGCATCATCGAGTACGGCGGGCTCTTCAACTACAATGTCGCGCGGCTGCAGGGCAAGGTGGATGTGCCCACCCTCACGACGCCCGCGCGCCCCATGACCGTCGCGGAGAAGATCTTTGCGCGCCATTGGGTCGTGGATGCCGCCACCGGCACCTTCGGCGTGCGCGCCGTGCAGCCCGGCGACGAGGGTTTCATCCAGACGGATATCCGCTTCAGTCACGAGTACGTGACGCCCATGTCCGCCATTTTCTTCGAGCAGCTCGTGGGGAAGGACGAACCGGTGAACGATCCCGACTCGGTCTTCTTCTTCCGCGACCATCTCACCTTTCTCGACCAGGTCATGCGCCCCGAGCATCGCGAGATGGGACTGCTCGACGTGGCCAACCAGCTCGAAAGCAAGCAGCGCACGTTCGCGGCGGAGAAGGGCATCAGGCTCTACGGGCAGCTCGACCACCGGCTCAACCTGCACGGCGCGCTCGCGGCGGCGGGATCGGAGGCCATCTGCCACTCCAAGATCCTCGAGGCGCACGCGCTGCCGGGCCAGGTGATCATCGGCTCCGACTCGCACACGCCGCATGCGGGTGCCGTGGGGTGCGTCGCGTTCGGCGTGGGCACCACGGCGATCTTCAACTCCTGGATCACGAAGGACGTGCGCGTCGAGGTTCCGAAGTCCTTCAAGGTGATCGTGCACGGCGCGAAGCCGGACAACATCACCGCCAAGGACTTCATGCTCGAGATCCTTCGTCATCCATACATCAAGAGCGGCGCGGCGATCGGGCAGATCATCGAGTACGCCGGCGAGGCGGTGGAGGCGCTCTCGGTGGACGAACGCGCGACGATGACCAACATGGCGGCCGAGGTGGGCGCCTTCACCGGCATCATCGCGCCGGATGAGCGCACGGTCGAATATCTGGTCGCGCAGCGCGGCATGACGCATGAGGCTGCGCGCGCGCTGTGCGATGGCCTGACGTCGGATCCCGGCGCCGGGTATGTCAAGGTCATCGAGATCGACGCCGCATCGCTCCGGCCGATGCTCGCGCTGCCCGGCGATCCGGGCAACGGCATCGCGGTGGACGAGCTGCCCGACGAGGTCGCGATCGACATTGCGTACGCCGGCTCGTGCACGGCTGGCAAGAAGGAGGACATGGACATGTACGCCCGTGTCTTCCGGGAAGCGCTGGAGCGGAACGAGCACGTACCGGAGCACGTACGCTGCTTCATCCAGTGCGGGTCGCGCGAAGTGTTCGAGTACTGCCAGGAGCAGGGTTACGACCGGATTTTCGCCGACGTGGGCGCGACGTTCATCGAGCCATCGTGCGGCGCGTGCATCAACGCGGGTCCGGGCGTGTCGCGCACGAAGAACGAGGTCACGATCTCCGCCATCAACCGGAACTTTCCCGGTCGTTCCGGACCGGGGCAGCTCTACCTCGCATCGCCGTACACCGTGGCCGCATCCGCTGTTGCGGGGAAGATCGTGGAATGGCGCGCGGGTGTTGGCGTGGGTTTCTGACGCCGGCTCCATCCGATCGGGCAGATTCCGCGCGGGCATGCGACCGGATGCATGGCACCGCGCTTGCACCTGTCGAGAGATGGCGTGGTGATTCCCTGGCACGACCGTTTGTTCCTGATATTTGATTTTTCTGAGTCAGACCGATGCGCGGTGAGTTCGTAGACGTCGGCGGCGCTCGATTGTACTACTACGCCGCGGGCAGTCGCGGCGCCGGGGAACCTGTCGTTCTCATTCATGGGTTCCCCACCTCTTCGCATCTCTGGCGCGATCTCGTACCGCTGCTCCCCGAGGGGCATCGCATCGTCGTGCTCGATCTCCTCGGCTACGGGCGCAGCGATCGCCCGCTCGAGCGCGATCTCAGCATCCGCGGGCACGCCGAGCGCGTCGTGAGTCTGCTCGACATCCTGCGCATTTCGTACGCCGCCATCGTGGGTCATGACGTGGGCGGCGGCATTGCGCAGTATCTCGCCGTGCATCATCCCACGCGCGTGTCGCGACTCGGACTGATGAATTCCGTTGCCTTTGACGACTGGCCCACCGCGCAGGTGAAGCTGGCGCGCGCCACGCTGCCACTCACGCGCCATCTCCCCGCGAGCTGGGTCGCGTCCGTGGTGCGCGCGGAGCTGGAACGCGGCTACACGCACGATGAGCGCGGCACGCGCTCGGTGGACATCTACATTCGTCCGTTCTGCAGCCCGGAGGGACGCGATGTGCTGGTGCAGCATCTCGAAGCGCTGGATGTGAAGGAGACCATCGCGCTCGAGCCGCGTCTGCAGAACATCGTTGCGCCGACCGCGGTGATCGGCGGCGCGCACGACCCGTTTCTCTCGCCCGACACCACCAGACGCCTGCACGACGCCATTCCGGGATCGACCCTGCACATCATCCCGAATGTCCGGCACTTCACTCCGGAGGCGGCACCGGAAGCGGTGAGTGCCATCCTGCAGGAGTGGCTCAAGCAGTAGAGATCGGCCGCGCCATGCCCGCGCGCCGCGCCAGTCAGATTTTCCGTACCTCGTCCGCCGCTTCCAGCACGTGCGCGATGTCGCGCGACAGCGCGCGCGCTTCCACCGTCGCGCTGTTCACCTCCGAAATGGCCGACTGGACGCCGGACGAACGCAGCTTCAGCAGATCGAGCTTCAGATTCTGCAGCGCGATCCCGGCGCTCTCGAGTTGTCCATGCAGGCGCGCACGGCGCGATGACAGCTCCTCCAGCGACGCGTACTGTCGTTCGAGCAACGACAGCCGCCGGTCGTGGTCCGAGGCGGCCGCGTTCTCGCGCCGCACCTGCGCGATGCGCTCTCCGAGGTGCGTGAGCGTATCGGGCGGCGCATCCTCGTCGAGCTGGTGCAGCGTCTGTGCGAGCGATGCCGCGCGCTCGGCCAGTGCGTTCACCGTGGGCAACACGTCCGGAATCATGCTCCGATCGGATTCCGCCAGTGAATTCACGATGGCGAGGACGGCCAGGCGATCCGACGCGGCGCGACGTACCTGCTTTCCGTACGGACCGTTCAGCACCTCGCGCGGCACCATCTTCGCCACGGCCTCATCCACGGCCGACGCCGGCGCCACGAGCTGTGGCACCGACGCCGGCGACGTGGTGGCCGGCGGCGCGTTGTGCAGAATGCGATGCCAGCCCACGCCTTCCGCCCAGAGGCCGCTCCACTGTCGCGCCGTGGACAGTCCCATGCCGAACATCGGGAAGAGGAACCATGGAAAGTGCGGCGACGTCGCCATGTTGATGCCGAACAGGATGGCCGTCGTCGTCGCGGTGCTCGCGAGATTCCGCCGGAAGCTGGTGATGCGCCGGTGCAGAATGGTCTCCGCCGAGGGCTGCACGCCCGGCGTGTATCCCTGCAGCGTTCCGCGATAGTAATTGCGATAGAAGTGTTTCCGTTCACCGCGTGACAGACCGGGTGGCGGCACCGGCGGCAGCAGCGGCATCGGTGGCGATGGCGGCGCTGGCGAGGGTGGCGGCACTGATGCAACGGGCGGCACGGGGTACGGGGCCGGCTGCGCCGGCCAGCCGGGTGCGACCGCTCGCGAGACGGGCGCCGCCGCGTGCTGCCATGGCAATGGCTGCTCCGATCGGTTCAGCAGCGCATCGCGGAACGCGGCAGCATCGGGAAAGCGGTCATCCGGATCCTTCGCCAGTGCACGTTCGATGGCCGCCGCCAGCGCCGGCGGTACGTCGCGTCGCAGCTCGCGCACCGGCCGCGGCGTTTCCGACACGTGCTTCATGATCATCGCCGGCGTATTGTTCGCGCGGAACGGCAGGCTCCCGGTGAGGACCTGGTAGGCGACCACGCCGAGCGAATAGATGTCGCTCCGGCCATCCACATCGCGGTCGCCCATGCCCTGCTCGGGCGACATGTACGCGGGGGTACCCACCGTGATGCCGGTGGCGGTGAGGCGCGAATCGGCTTCCGCCGCGCGCGCGATGCCGAAATCCGTGACGAGCGCGTGGCCGCTGTCGCGATCGAGCAGGATGTTGTCCGGTTTGATGTCGCGATGGATGACACCGTGCGCGTGTGCGTACGCCAGCGCATCGGCAACTTCAGCCAGAATGCGGCGGGCATCCTCGATCTCCAGCGGGCCCCGACTGAAGCGCGCGGCGAGACTCTCGCCTTCCACCAGCGCCATGACGAAGAAGACGAGTCCGTTCTGTTCGTCAACCGAGTAGATGGGAACGATGTCGGGATGACTGAGCTGGGCCGCCGTCTGCGCTTCACGCAGGAAGCGGCTGCGCACATCCGGGCGGAACGCGAGCTCCGGCGGCAGGACCTTGATGGCCACACGCCGGCGCAGTCGCACATCCGTTGCCTGGTAGACGACGGCCATCCCGCCCCGTCCGATCTCCGACTCGATGTCGTAGGCGTTGCCCACCGCCGCGACCACGCGCTCCAGCATCGGATCCATCATCTCTCGCCCTGTGTTACGCCAGGTGCCGCGAACGGTGGCGCACCAGGCGGCGCGCCAGACGCCGACTCAGCGCCGCACACTGCTTGCGCCCTGCACCGCCGCGTCCACATCGTCGGCCAGGGAACGCGCGCGCTCGGTGAGCAACGTGATCTGGCCCGTGACGTTCGCCACGCTGCCCGCGCGCAGCCGCAGTACATCGAGCCGCATGTTCTGCAGCGCCAGCCCGCAACTTTCCAGCTTGGCGCGCGCGTCGCTCTGCCGCTTCACCGCATCCGCCTGCGCGCGTCGTTCGCGCTTCAGCGTGGCGAGCTGCCGCACGCGTTGCTCGCTCGCCGCGACATCCAGCGGATTCGCCTGCGCCTCGAGGCGGGCAATGTCGCGCTCGATGCGCTCCCCGGCACCCGGCACCAGTGTCCGGTCGAGCTCGACGAGCGAGATCGCAAGCGACTTCACACGATTGTACAGTCCCTCGGCGGCCGGAATCACGCCGTTCACGAGCTTCTGATCTCCCTTGGGCAGATCGCTGACCTGCCGGATGACCTCGGCGCGATCGCGCTCCGCGCGCTGCACCGTGTCCGCATACGCGCCGAAGTCCGCGGAGGTCGCGGACATCGCATTCGCACCTGGCAGTGCCGGACGCTGCGCGGAGCGCGCCCGCAATTTCTCTCGCTCCTTCGCATTGAAGAGCGCATGCGGCAGCGTCTGCGCGTACTCGATGGTTTCCGATGCGACGTCGAGCAGCCGCCGGTCGCGCGGCTGCCGGAACACATCACGCCAGTCGTACCCCGAGGACCACAGCTTGGAGTACTTCGCAGCCAGCCAGATCCCCCAGAACACCGTCACCACGTACAGCCCGCTGCCCGTGAGGATGGACGCGATGATGATCGCCGCGTTCACGAAGGCGAACTTGGCGAAGCGCGACCGGAAATGCTGGACTTCGGGCGCTGACCAGCGCGCGATGTCGTCGGGCGTGGGCGTGGTGTACTGCCCTGCCCCCGGCGGCACGCTCGCGGGTGCCACGCCCGGCGCATAGGCTGCGGGAAGCGGCGACGTGGGCACCGCGCCGGTGTAGGGCCGGGCGGGCGCCGTGGCTGTCGCGGACGGCGCAGGCGCCGCGGGCATGGCGCTCGCGTCGCCTGAGAGCGCGGCCGAGAGCGCTGACGCACTGGGAAAGCGGTTCGCTGGCTCCTTTTCGAGCAGCGTCATGACGATCGCCGCCAGGTCAGGAGGCACATCGGGACGGAGCTGCTGAACCGGAGCGGGGCGCTCGGTGATCTGCTTCATGAGCATGGACGCCGTGCTCCCCGCTCTGAACGGGAGCTGGCCGGTGAGCATCTGATAACCCACCACGCCCAGCGAATACAGGTCGCTCCGTCCGTCAATCTCGTGCTCGCCCGCCGCCTGCTCCGGCGACATGAAGGCGGGCGTGCCAATGGCCATCCCTGTCGCTGTGAGGCGCGAGTCCGCCCCTTCCTGCATGGCGCGCGCGATGCCGAAGTCCGTGACCATGGCACGCTTGCTCTCGCGATCGAGCAGGATGTTGTCCGGCTTGATGTCGCGGTGGATGACGCCGCGCGCGTGTGCGTACGCCAGCGCATCCGACACCTGCCGCATGATGCGGCGTGCATCGTCCACGGGGAGCGCGCCTTCGTCGTGCAGCCGCTTGCCCACCGTGGTGCCATCCACGCAGGCCATGACGAAGAACACGAGCCCCTCGCGCTCGTCAACCGCGTAGATCGGGACAATATTCGGCTGATTGAGCTGCGCCGCGGTCTCCGCCTCGCGCAAGAAGCGCGACTTGATCTCCCCGCGAAATGCCAGTTCCGGCGGCAACACCTTGACCGCGACCTCGCGCTTCAGCCGACGATCTCTGGCACGGTACACGATGCCCATTCCGCCGCGTCCGAGTTCGCTCTCCACGTCGAACTGCGGCGCCAGCGCACGTTCGGCGAGGGCGCGCATTTCCGCGTCAGATGACAGGGCGATCGGATCGGGCACTATATGGTCCTGGAGGGAATACAAGATGCTTAGTGTACCACTGGCCGCACCATCTGAAAAGATGATTCAGCCGCACGGGCAGATACAGTACGTCAATCAGGCGGGTAGAAGTTGCAAATCCTGCCGCCCCGGCGTAACTCATGCGTGCAGGGTGGGCATGGAACACGCATTGCCCGAGGAAGATTCAACGAGCAGTCCTTTATCAGGGTTTCGACCAACATGGCACAACGTCAAACGTTGCCCGTTCTGCCACTGCGCGGAACGGTGATCTTTCCGGGCCTGGCGCAGCCCATTGCCGCGGGGCGTCCTGGAACGCTGCGCGCCATTGAGGCCGCCATCAAGGCCGACCGGCTGGTCTTCGCCGTCGCGCAGCGCGACAACGGCGAGGAACCGACGCCGGAGATTCTCTATTCCATGGGTGTCATCGCGCGCATCGGCCAGGTGCAGCGTGGGCTGGGCGGCGTGCAATTGCTGCTCCAGGGTGAGCAGCGTGCGACCGCTCTGCAGTACACCATGACAGACCAGTACCTCAGCGCGATCGTGATTCCAGTGGAAGAGATGAATCCGCTGGACGAGCACGACGCGGCATTCGAGGCGCTGCACAAGGAGGCGCGCGAGCGCGCCGGGGAGCTCGGCGAAAAGCGCGGGCTGCCCGAGGAAGTCGTGCATCAGGTGCTCGACGCGGTCACGGAGCCGGGTCGCTTCGCCGATCTCGTGGCCGGCTACATTGACCTGACCGTCCCGGAGAAGCAGGGGCTGCTCGAGACCCTGAGCGTCGAGGAGCGGCTGCGGCGCGTGCTGGTGCACGTCCAGCGCCAGATCGGCCTGCTCGAGGCGCAGGAAGACATCAAGTCGCAGGTCCAGGAAGAGCTTGGCCAGCGGCAGCGCGAAATGTACCTGCGCGAGCAGATGAAGACCATCCAGAAGGAGCTGGGTGACGACGACCAGAGCCGCGAGATGGAGGAGCTGCGCGAGAAGCTCACGAAGCTGGAGCTGCCCAAGACCGCGCGGCAGGAAGTGGAGCGCGAGCTGGGGCGGCTGGAGCGCGCGGGGCGCGAGTCCATGGAAGCGCAGGTCATTCGCACCTACCTCGACTGGATCGCCGAGCTCCCGTGGAACGCGCGTTCGGATGACAATCTCGATCTGAAGCACGCGGCCGACGTGCTCGACGAGGACCACTACGGACTTCCGGATGTGAAGGACCGCGTGCTCGAATTCCTGGCGGTGCGCCAGCTTCGTGCACAGGAGCTCGCTGAGGAGGTCGCCAAGACCGGCGAATTCCCGGCGTTCAAGGTACGCCCGGCCAAGGAGGACGCGACGCCGTCGCTCGGCACATCGAGCGCGGACGATCATCCGATTACCGACACGCGCGAGGCGAAGGCGCGCGCCATGGCGAAGGGTCCGATCCTGCTGTTCATCGGCCCGCCGGGCGTGGGCAAGACGAGCATCGCGAAGTCCATCGCCCGTGCGCTGGGACGCGAGTACGTGCGTGCATCGCTCGGCGGTGCGCGTGACGAGGCCGACATTCGCGGCCACCGGCGAACCTACGTGGGCGCGATGCCGGGGCGCATCATCCAGGGAATGAAGCAGGCGGGGACGAAGAACCCCGTGTTCCTGCTGGATGAAGTGGACAAGCTGGGCGTGAGCTTCCAGGGCGATCCGGCGAGCGCGCTGCTCGAGGTGCTCGACCCCGCGCAGAACGATACGTTCACCGATCACTATCTCAACATCCCGTTCGATCTGAGCGAGGTGCTGTTCATCGCGACGGCGAACTTCATCCAGAACATTCCGGGCCCGCTGCTCGACCGCATGGAAGTCGTGGAGTTCTCGGGCTACACGGAGCGGGAGAAGGCGGAAATCGCGAAGAAGTATCTGCTGCCCCGCCAGCTCGAGGAGGCCGGCCTGTCGCAGAAAGGCGTGACGCTCACGGATGACGCGGTCATGTCGGTGGTGAGTCAGTACACGCGCGAGAGCGGGGTGCGACAGCTCGAACGCGAGTTGGGCGCCGTGGCGCGCAAGGTGGCGCGCAAGATCGCGGCGGGCGAGAAGACCGGCATGACGATCACGCCGGACGAGGTCCGCGCGCTGCTCGGCCGTCCCAAGGTGCACCCCGAGCGCGCCGCGGAGGAAAACGAAGTTGGCGTGGCGACGGGCATGTACTACACGCCCGCCGGCGGCGACATCATGTTCGTCGAGGCGGCGGTCCGTACGCTGGAACGCGCACCCGATCCGGATCGCGGTACGCAGATCACGGGGCTGGGAGCCGTCTCGCTGATTCTCACCGGCCAGCTCGGCGACGTGATGAAGGAGTCGGCACGCGCGGCGCTTACGTACGCGGCCACACACGCCTCGCAGCTGGACATTCCGGCCGATCAGTTGGGGAGCGTGGAGGTGCACATCCACGTGCCCGCTGGCGCGATTCCGAAGGATGGGCCGTCCGCCGGCGTGACCATGGCGACGGCGCTCGTCTCGGCGATGTCAGGACAGCCGGTGCGAAAGGATGTCGCGATGACCGGAGAAATCACGCTGCGCGGCCGCGTGCTGCCGATTGGCGGATTGAAGGAGAAGGTACTCGGTGCGCATCGCGCGGGAATCAAGACCATCGTGCTGCCCAAGGACAACGAGGCGGACCTGGAAGACCTGCCCGAGGATGTGCGAAACGCGCTGGAATTTCATCCGGTGACGGCGCTCGATGAGGTGTTCGAGATCGCCATCGTCTCGCCGCGGACGCGCGTGGAAGAGCCGGCGCTGGCGGGGGTGAAGTAAGCCACGCCCCACCACCCCGCCCTTGGGAATCGGCAAACATTTCCGCTTTCCCACCCCACCCTTGGGAATCGGCAATCGGGAATGGGGAATCGTGGGAATGGGGAATGGGGAGGTCGATTCCCTGCTGTTGATGAAAAAAGGGGTGCGGTGGGAGGGGGCGGATTGCCTCATCGATTCCCCATTCCCGATTGCCGATTCCCCGGGGTGATGGGGGGGTGGGGGGCGGCTGGGGGGGGCGGCTACCTCACCCCCACCGGTCCCCACTGCCAGAGCGACCACGGATCACGCAGCGCGCCGGGCTGGGTACCGTCCAGGAAGTATTCCGTGTAGCGACGGTCTGGCGGCGTGCTGTCCGTGGCCACTTGGCCGCTGTCGCGGTCCAGCTCCGCCGTCACGAGACCCGTCGGCACGTCGGTCCATGCACCAACCGCGCGGCTGCCCGCGTAATACTTCGCGATCATGTCGCCCCAGATGGGAGCCGCGAACGAACCGCCGGCGGCACCGCGCGCGACCGGCGTCGGCTGGTCGAAGCCCACCCACACGCCTGCCACGACGTCCGGCGTCATGCCGACGAACCAGAGATCCGTGTTGTCGTTGGTCGTTCCGGTCTTGCCGGCGACGGGTATCCGATCCGGCACCTCACGGCGCACGACTGTCGCAGTGCCGCGCGCCACGACGTCGCGCATCATGTCGCGCACGATGAAGGCGACCCGCGGGTCCATGGCGAAGCGCGGTGCGACAGCGGGCGGCGTCCACACCACGCGACCGGCACGGTCCTCGATGTGCTTGATGAAGCGCGGCTCCACGACTGAACCGAGGTTGTCGAACGCAGTGTACGCCGCCACGAGATCGATCGGGCGAACCGACGACGCCCCGATGGCGCTCGACGGATACGGCGCGATGGGCGTGTCGATGCCGAGCCGCCTGGCCAGCGCCGTCACGGAGTCGATCCCCACCTCCATGCCGAGCTGCACCGCGACGGAGTTGCGCGAGGCGACGAGCGCCTGCCGCACGGTCATTGGGCCGAGGAACTGTCCGTCGTCATCCCGTGGACGGTAGATGCTGCCGTCGTCCATCAGAATGGAGAGCGCGGTATCGGGGATGATGTCGTTGGGAGCAATGCTGTCATGGAGCGCTTCGGCGTACACCAGCGGCTTGAACGCCGAGCCTGCCTGCCGGAACGCGTTCACGGCACGATTGAAGGGCGACTGCGTGTAGTCGCGCCCGCCAACCAGTGCCAGGACATCGCCATTCGCCGGGTCCAGCGCGACCACGGCACCCTGGAGGTAATCGGTGCTGCCCTTGGGGTGATTGGCGAACGTGGGGTGCGCGTAACCCGGACGCGACTCCGACTGCGCGAGGCCGTCCACGAGCGCGTCGTGAGCCGCGCGCTGCATGTCCGGATCGACCGTCGTAATGATGCGGTAGCCACCGTTCTCCACCGGTATGCCGGCGGCATCCGCGAGTGACCGCACCACGTCCACGAGATAGGGCGCGGCGGCGGGCATGCCAGCGTCCGGCGCGGTCACGACCGGCTCCGCGGCAGCAGACACCTCCTGCTGCTTCGTGATGTACTTCTGCTCGCGCATGAGCGCGAGCACCACGTTGCGCCGTTCGCGCGAGCGCGCCGCATGCCGAATGGGATCGTACAGCGCAGGGCCCTTGGGCAGGGCGGCAAGCGTCGCGGCCTCGGTGAGCGTGAGCTCCGCGGCCGGCTTGCCGAAGTAGTGACGGGCTGCCGCTTCAATGCCGTACCAGCCGTGCCCGAACGAGATGTCGTTCAGATAGGCCTCGAGGATCTGCGCCTTGGTGTAATGCCGCTCCATTTCGCGGGCGGCAGCCTGCTCGCGCAGTTTGCGCTCGATGGCCGAGACGCCGGTGCGGTCCGCGCGGTTGATCAGATCCGGATGCATGTTGCCCACGAGCTGTTGCGTGATGGTGCTTGCACCGCGCGCATGCCCGCCGAGCGCGTCCTTGATCGCGCCGGCGAAGCCGACGACGTCCACGCCGTCGTG
>Ga0207707_10002038_pt1 | contig 18339 bp, 16 predicted proteins | sample KBSC83BmetaG_FD_184336 | JGI IMG/M metagenome (GOLD analysis project Ga0207707, IMG submission 184336) | Corn rhizosphere microbial communities from Kellogg Biological Station, Michigan, USA - KBS C8-3B metaG (SPAdes) (version 2) | ecosystem: Host-associated > Plants > Roots > Rhizosphere ...
CTGCAACCGGCTGGCGCCTGGCACGAAGCGCCGCCAGTTCCTCTTCAATCCGGAGGTACACCGCCGGATGGACGATGGCGTTGAGGTCAGCGCGGGCGGTCGGATCTGTCAGGATGATCTGCCGGAGCCCGGCCCGATCCAGTGCGCCATCAGGGGCAACCACCGAGGGACCAAACCGGTCGATGATGGCCCGGAATACCGGCGTCCCGGGCGCCTGCAACTCGCGGGTCAGCGCGTCGGCGTCAATGCGGCTGGCGCCCCACGACTCGAACAGCCGGGCGACGGTGCTCTTGCCCGACGCGATGTTGCCGGTGACCGCGACCGAGCGCATGTGACGCCGCTCAGGACGCCTGACGGGCGGTGGCGCTCAGCGCAAGGTCTCCCTGGTCTTCATTCCGGAGCGGCACCTCGTGGCAATCGCGGCAGCGGGCCTCGTAGCTTTCCCGCCCGCCCACCATGATGGTCGGCGAATCGTAGCGGGCCGGCTGCCCGTCAATCAGCCGCTGGTTGCGGCAGGCCAGTTCACCGCACTTCACGCAGATGGCACGCAGCTTGTCCACCTGCTCGGCCACGCACATCAGCGCGCCCATGCAGCCGAAAGGCTCACCCCGGAAATCGGTGTCGGTGCCGGCAAGGATGACCCGCTTCCCGCTGTGAGCCAGTTCGGTGACCACCTCCACCAGTCCAGCGTCGAGGAACTGGGCCTCGTCTATCGCCACGATGTCGGTGTCGGCCCGCACCTGGCGGAAGATTTCGGCGGCGCTGTCCACCGGCGCTGCGTCCAGCTCGCCACCGCTATGGCTGGAGACGCTATAGAGGCCGGTGTACCGGCTATCGAGGTGAGACTTGAAGACCTGGACCCGCCGCCGGGCGATGATGCCACGGCGAACGCGGCGGATCAATTCTTCGCTCTTGCCGCTGAACATGACGCCGGCAATCACTTCGATCCAGCCTGAGCGGGGTGTTTCGTGCATGGCATGTCCTCGTGCAGGGGCCGGAGAGCTTACGACGAGCGAGCGGTGCGGTCAAGCGCCGATGGATGCCGCTTGCGGGTTGTGGGCTCCGTGCCGAATATTCCCGCGCTCATCACCCATCCACCAATTCAAGGAGCCGCCCGTGAACCGGCAGGATCTGGTTGCCGCCCTCGCGAAGCGCGCCGGCCTTTCGCGGGCCCGCGCAGCGGAACTGGTGGACCTGCTGTTCGGAGATGAGGGGCTGATCGCCGGCGAGTTGCGACGCGGCGGACGGGTGCAGATCAGCGGTTTCGGGCTATTCGAGACCCGGCCACGGGCGGCACGCCGCGGCAATTCGAGACCCGGCCACGGGCGGCACGCCGCGGGCGGAATCCCGCCACCAATGAAACCATCACACTCAAGGCCACTACGGTGCCGGCCTTCCGCCCCGGCAAGACGCTCAAGGAGATCGTGAACCGCGCCCGCTAGGCCGAGGCGCTGGCCCACGGTCCACCCGGGCGGTGACTCTCCGCCGGCGAATGGAAACACCGGCCAGCCGCTCGGCGATCCGCGGTGCTTCCGCGGCCGGCAATTCCACCAGCGAAAAGTTCTCCCGCACCTCGATTTTCCCGATCCGCCCGCGATCCACGCCCAATTCCTTCACCAGCGCGGCCACCAGATCTCCGGCCGTGGCCTCGTCCCGCTGCCCTACGCTGATCCAGACCTTGGCCGTGGTGGGCTCGGCGGAAGGCGACGTGCTGGAAGCGGCCATGGTGGGGCGCGGCACCCGCGCCGCCCACAGGGAATAGAGCGCCGCGGCCACCCTGGTGGCATCGTAACGTTCGAAGAGCGGCGCCAGCAGCATCACTTCGGCATCGAGCGTGCGTTCGTCCACGGCCTGCTGCACTTCGGCCCGCTGCTGCGCCGCACGCGCCTGCGCGTCGTCCAGAAAGGCGGGGAGACGCAGGGGACGGACCAGGCTGCCCAACCGATTGGCCCAGCCCTCCATGCCCGGCGGCGTCAACAACACCACCTCCGCCACTTCCTTGAGCTGGATGAACTGCGCCGGAGTCGGTGGGTCCCACGCAATGATGAGGCTGGCGGTTTCCGGAACATCGGTGACGAGCGGCGCGACGCTGGCCGGGACCGCCTCCCGCAGCTGCGCCTCGCCGCTGCGATCGGCGGCGAACACCACCGGGTGTTCCGGATCCAGCAACTCGATCACCTGCGCGACCGCCTGCGCCCGGCTTCCCCATGGCGTGGACGCAGCGCGGATCGGTCCCGATGGCGCGTGGAGTGCATCAGCCGTCGCGAGGGGCCCCGCTGAAACGGCCTTGCGGGCGTAGCGCTCGGCGAGCGCCGCGGCAGCATCGGGCCGGCTGCTGACGATCAGCCGCTGTGACTCCCCGGGAAGATCCTGCATCAGGAGATCGAGAACATCATCCGCCAGGCGCTCAGGCCACAACAGCACAATGCTGGTGACCGACTCGAGCTTGAGGGCGCTGCGGCGCACCAGTGCCAGGGCGGACTCAGGCGTCAGCAGCAGAAGTTGCACCTGGTCGGCTCGCAGGAGCCGGAGCGCCCGGGCTTCGCCGCGCGCGGCGTGCCAGCGAATGCCGGAGTCGCTCATCAGGGCTGCCAGCTGCGACGCCCACGGATCCAGCGCCTCGCGCGGTGTCAGCAATACTGCCCGGCCGCCTTGCGCCAGCCGACTGATCAGGCCCGCCAGCACCGGTGCCGCCCACGAAGGGCTGGGCGGCGCCAGATATAGCAGGTTCTGGCCCCGGGCGACCGGCGGCGCGGACTCGCGTACCAGCGGATGCGTGGGCTCCCAGCCGGCCCGGCCCAGCGCCGTCCCGGCCGCTTCGGTCAGGTGCAACTCCTCAAATGCGGACACAGACTCCCTCAGTTCTCAAATAGCGTGATGCGACAGGCGCGGAAGGTAGCGTGGCGGCGTTCGGGAGTGTAGTCCGGGTGCGAGTTGACATCGCCGCGTTGTGCTTGGAGCTTTCCCGCGTTCGCGCTCCGCCGGAATCCACGACGCCAACGGACTGCCTGATGCCTGATCCGCTTTCGCTCAACATCCAGCACCTCAAGGCGTCGGAGACGATCGCCATCGCCACCGAGGCAAAGCGCCGGAAGGCGGCGGGTGAGGACGTCTACGACCTGAGCGTGGGGGAGCCCGACTTCGATACGCCGGAACTGGTGGCCGAGGCCGGCATCCAGGCCATCCGGAAAGGGTACACCCGCTACCCTCCCAATATCGGGCTGGCCGAGCTCCGGACCGCCATCGCCGGCCAGCTGTCGCAGCTGTCGCGCGGCCGGCCTGTCAATGCCGACAACATCGTGGTGAGTTCGGGCTCGAAGCAGTCGCTCTTCAATGCCTGCTTCACGCTGTTCGGTCCGCATGACCGGGTGCTCATTCCCACTCCGGCGTGGGTGTCGTACCCGCAGATCGTGCAACTGGCGCGGGCCGAGCCAGTGGCGGTAGCCGGCGACCTCGAGTGGGGACTCAAGGTGAGCGTGCGGGACCTCGACCGGGCGCACTCCAAGCTGACCAAGGGCCTCATCCTCTGTTCGCCCTGCAATCCGACCGGCTCGGTGTACACGCTGCCCGAGCTCCGTGCCATTGCGGAGTGGGCCAAAGCCAATGACATGTGGATCATCTCGGACGAGATCTATCGCCGGATCTACTATGGGTCCGGGCCCGCGCCGTCGCTGCTGGACCTGCCGGACGAGCTTCTGGAACGGGTGGTGATCATCGCGGGTGCCAGCAAGGCATATGCGATGACCGGCTGGCGCATCGGGGCCGCGCTGGCGCCGCCACGGGTCGCCAAGGCGATGGCAGCGCTCCAGTCGCACACCACCACCGGCGCCAATCATCCGGCGCAGTGGGCTGCAGCCACGGCGTTCGGCGACGAACGGGTTGAAGCGGATGTCGAGCGCATGGTGGCCACCTTCCGCCGCCGGCGTGACCGCATCGTGGAGCGTTTCCGCACCGACGCGCCGGGCATCGAGTTCGTGGAGCCACACGGGGCGTTCTACTTCTTTTTCCGGGTGGACGGCATTCGCGAGCGGGATCCGGTCGGCGGGGCTGCCTTCTGCGACGCGCTCATGCAGGACGAAGGCGTTGCACTGGTGCCGGGGTCGGCTTTTGGTGACGACCGCTGGGTGCGGCTCAGCTACGCCGCGGGCGACCGGGTCATCGCCACCGGGCTGGACCGGCTCATGCGGTTCATTGACCGGCTGGCCAGCGTGCCCGCGGCAACGTCCAAGTGAGCATTCAGGCCCACATCGAGCCGCTCGAGAGCAAGCTCCCGGCGCTCAACTGGCGCTGGGATCCGGAGACCGACATCCTGTCGGGCGCTTTCAAGGCATCCCGGAAGATCAGCGGGCTCACCGGAACGCTTGAACTGAGTGATGATGCGGGGTCGGTGGCGGTCGTTGAAGTAAGCGACGGCGTCATCTGCGGGTTGGACATGGTGGTCTGGCCTGAAGTGAGCAGCGCTCCGGCTCTCGCGGTGCCCACACATCTCACCGATGGGCGGGTGGTGGTGGCTCGCCGGCCATCCCGGCCTGGCATCTCGGCGGTCGAAGTGGATGCGACACTCCGCATCACCACCGATCCCTCGGAGACCGTGTTTCACCTCCGGGTGGGTGACGACCGGAAGGTGGAACTGGTCCGCATCGCCGACCACCTGCTTGTGGAAGTGGACGATGACGGCTACGTGGCCGGCTTCTGGCTTACCGGCGTTCCGCCCTTTCCCGACGCCGGCGACGCTTAGGACGCTTCACGGCAGTCAGGACTACTTGAGTTCGACCACCAACCCCGTGGTCAGGGTCCGGTCATTGTGGAACTCGACGCCGGGTGGCGGCGTGGCATCGCGGTTGAAGGTGTAGGTGGTCTGAAACGCGAGCGCATCCGTGAGCGCCACCTTGAGCGACGTCTTCGAGGTAAGCAGGTAGTCGTCCAAGTCTCCCGCCACCGGTTCCAGTTGCGACGAGTGGGTCACCAGAACGCCGGGTCTGAGAGGCGTCGCACCGCGAAATTGCAGATTGAGCCGGGTTGACGACACCGCCGCAGGATCGGTGCTTCCTTCCGGCAGAGCCCGCGATTCATAATCCTGCAGCATCGCGACGCCGAGCGTCACCGAACTCGGCCCGTCGGCGATCACGTTCATCTCGGCGCCAGCCGCCACCGAAAGCCGCACATTCAGGTTCCGGATCGCATCATGCGCCGCGGTGGTGCGCAGGAAAGGGGAGACCTGCCGGGCTGGCCGGAATCTGAGATTGAGCTCTCCCTGCACACTGGCCACCGCGACACTGCCATCGCTGCGGCCGTAGCTCGCCGCACTCGTGAGGATCACTTCGTAATGGGTATCATTCACGCGGCGGGCCCCGAGGCCCGCTGTCAGGAGCGAGAGGGACTTGTTGCCCGCCATGTCGGTGAATGAGAGCTCGCCGGTCGCCGACCAGTGTCCGCTTGGCGTGGAGTCGCACGGCTGGGCGGCCGCGGCGGCGGGCAGCATCAGCGCTACGACTGTGGCCCACAGTCGCATGGGTACCTCCTGCTTCCGGCTTGAATTGGGCGCGGTGATGCGCCCGGGGGAGCGGTAGTCTAATCAATGTTTGCCTCGCGCTGCAATCAGCTCCGGAAATCGCTCGCCCTGCGCGGGCTGGTGGCCGCCAGCGGGATGCCGGAGGCCGCCGGCCGCCAGGAAGAGGCGTGTGTCGTTCCGGCGCGGCTCGTGGAGGGCTCGGCGCTCGCGGTCCGCGAGGTCGGTGCACCGGAAGCGTGGCCGGGGCCCCTGGCCTTTCTGGACGGCGTGCAGCGCTCGGAGGTGGTGGCCTATGCTGGCACATCGCCACTGATTGTGGCGGAGGTGGCGGCCGGCATCCGGCTGCGCACCGGGCGGCAGTTGCGGACCGTCGAACAGGAGCGATTGCTGTTCATCGCTGGCCGGGCGGAGGCGCTGTCGCTGGCCGCGCCCGCGCTCGGCTCGATGCCGCAGTTTCACATCGAGGACAAGGGACCGTTGCATCCGCTGCGGGATCTCGAGCTGGCTCGGCGGCTGGTGGATCGCGTCCGCGGTAATCTGGAACTCTCCGTATATGACCGTTTCCGCGGCAGCCACGACGAGTGGCTTGTGGTGGACGGCTCGCTGTCGGTCAGCCCGGCCCTGGCGGCCGATGACCGGGCGGTCGGCGTCTCCAAGAGTCATTCGGCGCTGCCGTTCGATGGCCAGGATATGGAGCGCTACCTTCACCTGCCCGCCGGCTTCCGGTCCAGCATGTTCATGCCGGGCGGTGAGCGTGCGCCGGTCGTGGCCTGGGCACTCCGGCTCTGGCCGTTCGAGGGTCGCGACCTGCTGCACGGGCTGGTCCGGATCGAAATGGCGCCGCGGCAGGCTTCGCCCGATCGTGCCGACGAAGTTTCTCGCTGGTTGCTGGCCGAGCGCACGCCTCTCAGTGCTGATGCCCGGTGGGACCGGCTGCTGTACGGAATTCACTCGGTGGAGCAGCACCTCAAGGCGGGAGCCCGATGACGCGCGAACGCAGTGCCGGCCCGGTTGGGCGAGTGGTGGCGACGGAGCAGAAGCCCAGCACACCGCATCAGTTCTTTTTCTGGGCGGCGGTTGACGCGCCGGTGGGGATCGGCGCGATCGTCCGGGTGGAAACGGAGGAGCGCACGGTGCACGCGGTGGTCACCGATGGCGCCGCCTATGCTGACCTGCAGAACGCCATCCACGATGTCATGGCGACCGACGGCGATCCGGCCGCACTGCCCGCGCCCTCCGCGCGAACCGAGATCCGGCTCTACCTCGCCAGCGTGCTGCGCCACGAGCCGCCTGAACCGCTCCAGCCAGTGCCGCTGGCGCCCGTGTGGCTTGCATCGGATGTGGACGTGAAGGTCGCGCTGCGGATGGACGGGTACTGCGATGGCGAGCGCGCCACCGGCGTTCCGGTCGGCGTGTACGCCGCCGGAGGCCTCGAAGCCCCGGTGCTGCTCGATTGTGACTTCCTGCTCGGACCGGAGGCCGCTCACCTCAATATTTCCGGTGTATCCGGCCTGGCCACCAAGACCAGCGCCGCGGAATTCCTCCTCGCCAGCATCTTCCAGAAATTTCCGGCCCACAAAGGCTCCATTGCCGCGGTCTGCTTCAACGTGAAGGGACCGGATCTCTGCTTTCTCGACCAGCCGGCCGAGCTGCAGGACGAGGATCGGCGCCTGTATGACCGGCTCGGCCTGATACCCGAGCCGTTCCGCAGCACGCACTACTACGCGCCCTTCAAGGCCGACGGGGTCAACCTCAACACCCTGCGCACCCACGAATCGCTCACCGGCAGCACCGAACCGCTGGTCTGGGGGCTTCGCGAGATCCTCGACTTCGCCGAAGTGGTGATGAACCGGGACGACGTGGATGCCAAGGCCGACGCATTCATTGATTTCCTGGGCGAACGGGTGGTGGGCCGCACCTTCCACGACGAGCTGCTCCGGCACGAGCCGTTCGAGGTGCAGACCTTTGCCGACCTGGAGGAGTTCTTCCGGGCCATCTTCGATTTTCTGGAGTCCATGGGGCGGGGCGGCGAGGTCTGGCGGACCCACCACATCGCCACCATCCGGAAGGTTCGCAACCGGCTCGGCAATATCAGCACCCGCGCCAAGGGGCTGGTGACCGATGACGGTGCGGCCAATGACCTGCCGTGGGGCGCCTTCGAAGATCGCGGGCTCTATGTGCTGGACGTGGCGGGAATCGATCCACTGGCGCAGGATCTGGTGTTCGCGCGGGTGGTGTCTAAGCTGCGGGAACACCTCGAACGACGCGACCTCGGAGTCGAGCACGTGGTGGTGTTCGTGGACGAGCTCAACAAGTACGCGCCGTCCGATGGCCCGGAGACCTACGTGCGGAAGATGCTGCTGGACCTGTCGGAGCGCGGCCGGTACCTCGGGCTGGTCCTCTTTTCGGCGCAGCAGTTCCGCAGCCAGGTACTTCGGCGGGTGGTTGGTAATGCCGGCACCTCGCTCTTCGGCCGGATGGACTCCGACGAACTGGCCACCCCGGGCTACTCCACGCTGAGCGCCGCGACCCGCAGCAAGCTCGCCTCGCTGCCCAAGGGGGAACTGATGCTGCGGCATCCCCACTTCACGCAGCCGGTGTTCGTCCGCTTTCCCCGGCCGGCAGTGCTGACCGGCAGGGAAGGGGTTACCCGCTTTCCGCCGACGCCGGACCTTCCGTTCGCCGATGCCGTTGCCCGCCAGCTCAAGAGTCTTGATCGCTCGATAGGAGTGGAAGCGGTTCGCGAGCTGCTGCATGACCGGCGCGAGGACGATGTGCGGCGGGCACTCGGCGCCACCCGCCGGACCCGGCCGGACGATGTGCTGGCCTATTTTCGCACTCTCCTCGGACGCCGGGTCCCGAGCGAAGCACCGGCCGAACGACGCCATGCCGTTCGGCCAGTGGCCATGCCGGAGGATCCGTATCTGTGACTCCTACCGGCCGAACGACGCCATGCCGTTCGGCCGGTGGCCATGCCGGAGGATCCGTATCTGTGACTCCTACGCCCTTGGCCGTGACCGATAGAGCTTGATTCCCCGCCGGGCCTTGGTGGCGGCGTCCAGCCGGCGCTCGTGGGCTTCAAGCAGGTCGCTGCGGGTGATGATCGCGACCACTTTGTCCGGCTGCGCCCGCCGCACCACCGGCAATCGTCCCACCCCTTCACGCACCATGTGATCCGCCGCATTCCGGGCCGTCTGGTTTTCGTAGATGATGATCGGCGGGTGCGTGACCAGCGAGCCGACCGTGCGGGCGCCATCCACATCATGGGCCTCGATCTCCCGCCTCATGACCACACCGAGCAGGGTGCCATCCCGGAGGATCACGGGATAACCCTGGTGGGTGGTGCCCGGTTCACCTGAGTCGAACCACGCCCGGGCCGACTCGACGGTGCGATCCGCTTCGATGGTGCTGACATCAGTCGAGGCACAGTCACGCACCAGCACCTGGGCCAGGTAGTCGGCCGCATATTCGGTCTGCACCGGTGCGCCGCGCCGCTCCAGCCGCTCCGTCATGATGGTACTGCGCATCCGCAGGAGCGAAACGAGGAACGCGCCGGTGCAGCCGGCCAGCAGCGGCAGCAACCCGAGCGGCTGGCGGGTGGTTTCGAATGCGAACACCACGCTGGTGAGCAGCGCGCGTGATGCTCCCGCGAAGATCGCGGCCATGCCGACCAGCGCGGCTACCCGCGGATCCACTCCCAGTGCGGGAATGAAACGCTCCAGCCCGCCGCCCATCAGCGCTCCCAGCCCGCCGCCGATGGTGAACAGCGGCGCCAGCGTCCCGCCCGATGTTCCGCTGCCGAGCGCGATGGACCAGGAGACGAACTTGGCGGCCACCAGAATCACGAGCGTGGTGCCGACGATGTTTCCCGAGAGGATGCCGTGGATGTTGTCGTAGCCGACGCCCAGCGTGTGCGGCACGAAATAGCCGATGGCGCCGACCACGACCGCGCCGATCGCCGGCCACCACATCCAGTGGACCGGGAGGCGCTCGAATCCATCCTCGATCTTGTACAGGGCCCGGGTGACCAGGACCGAGAGATAGCCGATCACCGCACCGAGGAGCACATAGGTGACCAGGGCCGTGCCGCCCGGCTGGCTGATCACCGGCATGGCAAAGATCGGTGCCGTGCCCCGCAGCGCCATCCGTACCGCCGTCGCGGCGCTGGCAGCCAGGGCCACCGGCACCAGCGACCGTGCGCGATACTCGAACAGCAGCAGTTCGATGGCCAGGAGCACGGCGGAAACCGGCGAGCCGAACGTCGCGGCCATGCCGGCGGCGGCGCCCGCGGCAAGGAGGATCTTGCGCTCGTCGGCGGTGGTTCTGAGCACCTGGCCGATCAGCGACCCCAGCGCTCCGCCAGTGGCGATGATCGGTCCTTCCGCACCGAACGGTCCGCCGGTGCCGATGGCGATGGCGGACGAGAGCGGCTTGAAGAAGGTCACCGCGGGCGAGACCTTGCTCTCGCCATACAGGACCCGCTCCATGGCCTCGGGGATGCCGTGCCCCCGGATCGCCGCGGAGCCGTAGCGCGCCATGTAGCCGACAATCACACCGCCGATGACCGGGATGATGAGGACCAGCAACCCGACGGTGTTGTCGGCGGGCGACGCTTCGCCAATGGAGAATCGGTGGAAGAAGAAGAAGTTGGTGGCCAGATTGATCAGTCGCAGCAGGATTTCGGCGGCCGCAGCGCCGCAGAATCCCACCAGGATGGCCAGGCCGCTCAGGACCAGGATGCGTTGGTGGTCCACGCGCGGCTGCCAGGCAATGCCGGCGGAGTGGAGGGCGGGCTGGAGCGAAGGAGCGACCGGCAGGCCGTCGGGCGAAGATGTCATGCGGCGAATTTCGCGACACCAGGGCGGTAAGGGCAAGTGATTGGTCCCGCTTGCCCTTCGGAGGGGGCGGAACCATTCTCCACCGTGTGAGAATCGCACACCTCGCGGACCCGCATCTCGGCATCCGCCAATACCACCGGCAGACCGCTGGCGGCTTCAACCAGCGCGAGGCGGATGTCGCCAATGCGTTCCGCAGCGCCGTGGACGGCGTGATCGAGGCGCGCCCGGATGTCGTCGTGGTGGCTGGCGACCTGTTCCACAGCGTCCGGCCCGGCAACGCCGCCATCATCTTTGCCTTCCGTCAGTTCCAGCGTCTCCTGAGCGCCCTGCCCGGCGCGCCCATCATCCTGATCGCCGGCAACCACGATACTCCGCGGAGCGCCGAAACGGGCTCCATCTTCGGGCTGTTTGAAGGAATGGGCATTGACGTAGCCGCGCAGGATGCTCGCCGATTCGACTACTCCCAGCTCGACCTTTCGGTGCTGGCGGTGCCGCACCAGGCGCTCATCGGTTCCGAGCGCCCGGCGCTGCGCCCTGCCGGGGGCGCCCGCTACCAGGTCCTGGTGCTGCATGGCGACATCGAAGGCGTCATTCCGGTCGCGCCCGGCGTGGAGGAATACGGGGGTGCCGTGGTGACGCCCGACGAGCTGGGCGCGGACCAGTGGTCCTGGGTTGCCCTGGGCCACTATCACGTACAGCGCGAGGTGGCGCCGCATAGCTGGTACGCGGGCGCGCTCGACTATGTGAGCAGCAATCCCTGGGGTGAGTTGCGGGAAGAGGCCGAGCATGGCGTGACGGGCAAGGGCTGGCTGCTGGTGGATCTGGCGGCCGGAACGGTGACTCGCCGGCCGATCGAGCCGCCTCGTCGCTTTCTGGACCTCGAGCCGGTCGCGGGAAAGGGGATGGGTCCGGCGGAGCTGGACGAAATCATTGCTGCGCGGCTCAATGCTGCACCGGGCGGCCTCCGCGACAGCGTGGTGCGGCTGGTGGTGCGGGATGTGCCGCGCCACGTGGCCCGCACACTCGACCACACCGCATTGCGCGGCTTCCGTTCACAGGCGCTGCATCTGCAGCTCGACATCCGTCGCCCCGACACCTCCCGCCAGACGGGCGTTGGCGCGCCGGGCCAGCGCCGGACGCTCCCGGCGCTGGTGCAGGACTACCTCGAGCACCGTCCCTTGCCGGCGGAGCTGGACCGCAAGGAATTTGTGGCGCTCGGCGTGGACCTGGTCGAGACGGCGGAGCGGGAGCTCGCGAGCAGCTGATGCAGATCGAGCGACTGCGGCTGACGAACTTCCGCCAGCATGAGCGGACCGAGCTCGAATTCGGCGCGGGGCTCACCGGCATCATCGGCCCCAACGGTGCCGGCAAGACCACCCTGCTCGAGGCGATCGCGTGGGTGATGTACGGCACCAAGGCCGCGCGCGGCAACCGCGATTCCCTCCGGCGCCGCGGCGCGCCGCCGCGTTCCCGCGTCGAGGTGGAGATGAACTTTTCCCTCGGCGCCCGCCGCTACCGCATCAATCGCAGCCTCAATTCCGCGGAACTGTATCAGGACGGTGCGGCCGACCCCATCGCCAACAGCCTGGACTCGGTCACCGAAATGGTCACCCGGCTGCTGGGCATGACCCGCGACGAATTCTTCAATACCTACTTCACCGGCCAGAAGGAACTGGCGGTGATGTCATCCATGAGTGGCCCGGAGCGGGCCCAGTTCCTCTCGCGTGTCCTCGGGTATGAAAAGATCCGCACCGCGCAGGAGCGGCTCAAGGAGATGCGCGGCACCCTTCGCAACCGGCTCAAGCTGCTGGACGAGAGCTTGGCCAGTGCGGGCGACCTTGCCGCACGCGTCGCGCAGGACGAGGCTCGCCTGTCCGGCACCACCAGCGCGGAAACCAGCGCCAGCGCGGCGCTCAAGCTGGTCGAACAGGCCCTCGCCGAGGTTGAGCCGCGGTGGCATGCCGCGCAGCAGCTGCGCGAACGATTTCACACCCTCGAGACCGACCGGCGGGTGCTGGAGACCGAGCTGGCCGCCCGGCGCGAGAGTGCGGTACGGCTGGAGCGGGAGGCCGCGGCGGCGGCGCAGGCCCAGGCGGAAGTCGTGGAGCTGGAGGCGCGGCTGGCGCCGCTTGCCACGCTGCGAGAGGAAGCGAACAGGCTCGAGTCCCGGGCTCGCGCGGCGAGCGTACGGCGTCAAGCGGTCGCACAACGGGATGCTGGCCGAAGCCGGCTGACCGAAATCGGGCTGGCCCTGGAGCGGCTGCCCACCGATGATGCGCACACGGAGTTGCATCAACGCATCGCGGATGTCCGCCAGCGGGCGGTGGAGCTGGCAGGGCGGATCGGCGACCTGCAGACCGCCGCGGTCCGGGATCGGACCGACGCCGAGTCAAAGCGCAACGGCCTGCTGGCGCAATATCAGGATTTGCAGGCCCAGCGCGACCGTCTCGCAGCGGCGGGGGCGGAGGGTGTCTGTCCCACCTGCGCCAGGCCACTCGGCGATGAGTTCGAACAGGTGCTCGGGTTGCTGGACCGCCAGATTGACGAGGTCCGGACCAACGGCCGGTATTTCAGGGGTCGCCTGGAACAGTTGAGCAAGGAACCGCCTGAACTTGCTGTGCTCGAGGCGGCGCGGCACGAGCTCGAAACGGAGATGAACGAACTCCTGGCGAAGCAGGGGCGCACCGAAGCTGAACTCGCGGAGCGGACCCAGCTGTTGGGCGAACAGCAGCGGCTTACCGGTCGGCTGACGGAGCTGGAAGTCGCCGCTGGCGGTGAGGCGACGGTGTACGACCTGCCGCGCCACGACGCCGTGCGGCTCGAGATCACCCAGCTTGAGCCGGTGGCGCTGCAGGCGGAGCGCCTTCGCGCCGAAGCGGCTCGCGCGGAGCAGCTGGCGACAGAGGCGGCAACCGCAGCCAGTGCCGTCCGTGAGAAGGAAGCCGGGCTCAGCCAGCTGGCCGAGGAGTTGAAGACACTTCCCTTTGATTCCGAGGCGTATGAGGGATTGCGCCAGGCAGCCTCGGAAGCCACCGCAGCCCGCCGGGAAGCAGAACTGGCGCACGTCCGTGCCCGGGGGGAGCGCGAGGCCGCCGTCGCCGCGGTCACGGCATCCCGTGCGCGCCACGCGGAAGCGGAAGCGAGAAGGCTGGAACGTGGCCAGGTATCCTCGCGGCTCCTGCTGCATGACGAGCTGGACCGCGCATTGACCGACCTTCGCACCGACCTGAACCAGACACTGCGGCCCGAGCTGTCGGAGCTGGCGAGCGCCTTTGTCCGGGACTTGACCAACGGACGCTACACCGAGCTGGAACTGGACGAGGACTATCTGGCAACGCTCATGGACGATGGCGACCCCAAGCCGGTCATCTCGGGTGGTGAAGAGGACGTGGCCAATCTCGCGTTGCGGCTCGCCATCAGCCAGATGATCGCGGATCGAGCCGGCCAGCCGCTGTCGCTGTTGGTCCTCGACGAGATCTTCGGCTCGCTCGACGAGGAGCGCAGGTCGGCAGTGGTGGAATTGCTCCGCAGCCTCGCGGACCGTTTTCCGCAGGTCATTCTCATTACCCACATTGAGAGCGTCCGCGAGGGCTTCGACCGGATCATCCGGGTCGGCTACGATACCTCGCGTGGCGTCGCGACGGTCACCGACGAGGCGGGGGGAGGGGCCAACGTTGCGGCCTGACCGGGGGCTCTCGGGTCCCGAGCGGCCCACGCTGCGCGATATTCAGGCGCTGAACCGGGTTTTCTCGGAGGCCTTTACCGATCGTTACCTTCGCGACGGACTGGCCGGCGTGCGGGTTCCATTCCTCAACCCGCTGGTCTGGCGCTATGCCATGGAGGACGCTGGCGACGGTGCCATGATCTGGCGCGACGCCGACGGCCAGATTGCGGGATTCAACATGGTGCATCTGAGCGGCGTCGAGGGATGGATGGGCCCGCTCGCCGTGCGCCCCGAGTTGCAGGGCCGGGGCCTGGGTTCCGTCATGGTACGGGAAGGGATGGACTGGCTGCGCGGCGAAGGCGCCACCATGATTGGACTCGAAACCATGCCGCGCACGGTGGAGAACATCGGGTTCTACAGCCGGCTCGGACTGGTGCCGGGCCCGTTGACGATCACCCTGGTGCGTGATGTCGTCGTGGCAGGGAGCCAGGGCGAAGGGCTCGACGACGCCGGCGGCTCCACCGGGCTCGACGACGCCGGCGGCTCCACCGCACAGATCGAGGAATGTCGCCTGCTCACCGCCCGGCTGCAGCCGGGCGTGGATTATTCGCGCGAACTGCTCATTACCCGTGAGCTCTCGCTGGGCGATGCGTCGCTGGTGCGGCGCAATGGAGAGCTGGCAGGGTTCGAGAGCTGGCCGGGTTCGCGCTCTGGCACTCGGCTCCTCTCGCGGCGGGCCGGCCCCGGGATGAGCTGCGTGTCCTGAAGCTGGTAGCGACCGACCTGGAGGCAGTGCACTCGCTCGCGGACGGCGTGGAGGCCGCTGCAGTCCGGGAGCAGGCGCGACGTGTGGCTGTTCGCTGCCAGACCAACTATCGCGATGTCTATCGCGCGCTGATGCAGCGAGGATACCGGGTGCACTGGACCGACCTGCGGATGACCCTGTACGATGCGCCCGAGCCGGCCGGCCAGGGCATCGTGATGTCGAACTGGGAGATCTAGGCGACCTACGACTCCCTGCGCCCTATCCCATACACCACCAGTGTCGCTGCCAGTGCCAGCAGCAGGTGCACGGCTGGTACACTGACGGGCACCAGCCAGGCCAACATGACCCACGCCAGTGCCGAGACCAGCGCAATGATCAATGCGATGTTCATCTGTGCTCCAGTTGGTTGAGACCCACGCCAGTGCCGAGACCAGCGCAATGATCAATGCGATGTTCATCTGTGCTCCAGTTGGTTGACGGCTGGCGTCCCGACTCCTAATTTAGGCGCGACGGGCGGTGGCGGGGAACCCGTTACTGAGCCGATAAGTCCGATCCGGTTCTCAAATACCGTGGCCGATGTCATGCCCGATGAGGGAAGACAGGAGCCGGGGCGAGAGGACCAAGCGTTACTGATTGGGCTTCAGTAGACCTCTCCGTCACCGACCCTACCAACGCGAATCGCCGGCCCAGTGCCGGCGATTTCCGTGTCCTGCAGGCGCTTGACTCACCTCCGTTGCCGGGCATCTTCCATCTGTCTCCAGTCAGGACACCGCATGCCCCGTTGTGCCGTCACGCGCCGGTCCCACTTCAACGCCGCGCATCGCCTGCATAACCCGTCCCGCTCCGACGAGTGGAACCGGAATCTGTACGGCGTCTGCAACAATCCCCACTATCACGGTCACAATTATGAGCTGGAGGTCACGGTGACCGGGGAAATCAGCGCCGAAACTGGTGAAGTCATGGACCTGGGCAAGCTGCGGGATCTGGTCGAGCGGGAGATTGTTTCGGTCATGGACCATCGCAACCTGAATCTCGAAGTCGAGTGGTTCCGGGACCTCATTCCCACCGCCGAGAACATCGCAGTCTGCATCTGGCGGGCGCTGCGCAAGGCATTGCCTCCGGACCTGGCCCTCGCGATCCGTCTCTGGGAAACGCCGCGCAACTGCGTGGACTACGCTGGTGAGTGATCCCTTCGGCACCGACGTCCGCCACATCCTCGCGTCACTGGGCGAGGATCCGGATCGGGAGGGCCTGCGCCGGACGCCGGAGCGGGTGGAGGCCTCGCTCCGCTGGCTCACCCGCGGCTACGGCATGTCGGTCGAGGGCGCTGTGGGAGCGGCAGTGTTCGAGGAGTCCCACCAGAGCATGATCATGGTGCGCGATATCGAGCTCTACTCCCTCTGCGAACACCACCTGCTGCCGTTCTACGGCCGGGCACACGTGGCCTACATCCCCGACGGACGTATTGTCGGTCTTTCAAAATTGCCGCGGATCGTCGAGGTCTTCGCCCGCCGGCTGCAGGTGCAGGAACGCCTCACCGACCAGATCGCCGATGCGGTCATGGATGTGCTGCACCCGGCCGGCGTCGGTGTCGTGATTGATGCCCGGCGTCGGTGTCGTGATTGATGCGGCGCATTTCTGCATGATGATGCGCGGGATCGAAAAGCAGAACTCCCGTACGGTCACCAGCGCCCTGCGCGGGGCGTTCCGCGATGATTCCAAGACGCGGGACGAATTCCTCCGCCTGGCCCACGCCCGCACCACGGACTGATCATGCGCCTCGTGCTGTCCCTGCTGATAGCATTCCTCGCTGCTCCTCTTGCAGCCCAGGTCCCGGCCGCCTTGCCGCCCCTTCCCGATTCGTCCGGCTGGGGCGTGCATGTACTCGCGGCGCGGCAGGACCGTGCCGGAGGCGTGTGGGTCGGGACCTATGGCGAAGGGATTTATTACCTCGCGCCCGGCGCCCGGGCCTGGACGCACTTCGTGTCCGACACGCTGGGCCACTCCATATCGTGGGACTTCGTGCATGCATTCGGCTTCGGGCCCAATGGCGAGGTCTGGTACGGGACGGTGGGAAATGGCTGGGGCGTCTCCACCGACAGCGGTCGCACCTGGCGCAACTGGACGTTCAGCGAGCTCGGCCCCGAATGGCAATACGTGACGCCGGATGGTATCGCGACGTCCGGTGATACCACGATCGTTGCCACCGCCGACGGCATCCAGATCACCGTGGATGACGGCGCGCACTGGACGGCGATCGTGGACAGTACCGGCCCCGCCGCCAAGGGACCCGCCGATACGGCGCTCGTACTGTTGTCCAGCGAATATGTACTTGGCCTGGCCAAGGCCAGCCGTGGCCGCATCGTCTTCACCACGCTCCGCGGCGGCTACGCGCTCACGGCCGCCAATGGAACCTGGAACGTGCAGAGGGCCGTGGTCCAGCCACCCAGTGAGCCGAACCTGGTCTTCTTGCGCCGCCGGAGCTACGTTCGCTCGCCCTGTGGCCTGCACCTCTCGGGGCGACGCTGGTCCTGTGCTCCGGCCGCCGCGGCGCGCGCGCCACGAGCCGCCGCCCCGGCCGCGCCGAAGACCATCTGGTTCAGCCGTCCCATCGCCACGACCGACAATCCGCTGATTGATCAGACGTATCGCTATGGCTCCACCATGGGCGGCAATTTCCAGCAGCATCAGGGCGTGGAATTCAACAATCCCGACGGCACGCCGGTTCATGCCATCGGGAGCGGCATCGTGGTCTATGCCGGCCGGGCCGAACGGGGCGCGCTCACCGTGGCCATCCGGATGGATTCGGTCCTCAAGACATCCGAGGGGGTCCGGACCCTCTTTTCCGTCTATTACCACAACTCGGCGCTCAAGGTTGCCGTGGGGGATCGCGTTGCCCGGGGCGACGTGATCTCGCTGGTAGGCCACACCGGGCGCGCCACCAACGACCACATGCATCTCGAGGTGCATGCCGCGGTACTCGATTCGGTCCAGCTCATCGTGGATTCGCTTCAGCGCTATCCCCGGTACACCACCAATCCCGAGCTCTGGATCGAGCCACCGCCCGGTACGGGTATCGTGGCCGGCCAGGTCTGGGACTCGGCCGGCAAGCCGGTGCCGGGCGCCCGGATTTACGGGTTGCGCAAGGATGAGCCACGCGAGACACCGTTTTCCTATGTGGAGACGTATCGCGACCACGCCCATTCGCACCCGCTCTACGCCGAGCACTTTGCCATCGGCGGGATCGAGCCCGGAACCTATCAGCTGGGCACCGAGATTGACGGCCACAAGGTCTGGCGCCGTGTCGTGGTCGCGGCCGGGAAGCTGACCTGGGTCGAGTTTCGCCGGTGACCGGATCCTCGTGTTCATCGAACTGACTGACCACCTCCGCTGTCCGGCTGATCACGAGGAGCAGTATCTCGTGCTCATCCCTGAAGCGATGGCTGGCCGGAGCGTGCTGCGCGGGTCGCTTGGTTGTCCGGTGTGCCACCGGAGCTTTCCCATCGAGGATGGCGTGGCGGTGTTTGGCCGGGCGCCGGACCTGACATCTGCTCCGACC
>Ga0207707_10002041_pt1 | contig 18330 bp, 12 predicted proteins | sample KBSC83BmetaG_FD_184336 | JGI IMG/M metagenome (GOLD analysis project Ga0207707, IMG submission 184336) | Corn rhizosphere microbial communities from Kellogg Biological Station, Michigan, USA - KBS C8-3B metaG (SPAdes) (version 2) | ecosystem: Host-associated > Plants > Roots > Rhizosphere ...
AGGGTACCGCAGCCGGCGGATCGAACATTCCGAGTCGCATGCGGGCGGTGAACAAGCGAACGAGCGCAATGTCGATGGCGCGCTCGGAGAGATATCCGCGCTGGACGGCCTCTATATATGGCCTGTAATCGTGATCGTCCTTCACCGTGTCGAAGCCGAAGCACTCGTTGTCCATGCCGCGCTCGAGCGAGATGGCCGAAGCCTGCGGCTGGGTGGAGCGGTAACGGTGCCCGCTTTCGATATCGCGAACCGCGCCGCAGTCGGAGACCACATAACCCTGGAACTGCCACGCACCACGTAAGGTGTGCTCCAGGAGGAACTCGCTGGCACAGGCGGGCTGACCGTTGATGCCGTTGTAGGCACACATCACGGAACCGGCATGACCCTCGACGACGGCGGCGCGAAACGCCGGCAGATAGGTGTCCTCCTGGTCGTGCCTGCTCACGTCGACATCCGCGAAGTGGCGTGTCGGCTCAGGTCCGCTGTGCACTGCGAAGTGCTTGGGCGTGGCGATGACCCGATAATAGCGAGGATCGGTACCTTGCATTCCCGTCACGAACGCGACGGCCATGCGGGCGCTCAGGAAAGGATCCTCGCCGTAGGTCTCCTGGCCTCGGCCCCACCGGGGGTCCCGGAAGATGTTGACGTTCGGAGCCCAGAAGTCGAGCCCCTCGAAGATGTTGGAATGGCCATCACGCTCGGCCAGTGCGTGCTTGATGCGGCCTTCTACGCCAATGGCGGTGGCCATTTCCTGGATGCCCGGCGCATCGAAGCTCGCCGCGAGGCCGATGGGCTCGGGAAACTCGGTCGTACCGTTGACCGCAACGCCGTGCAGCGCCTCGCTCCACCAGTTGTAAGCCGGTATGCCGAGGCGCGGGATCGCTCGAGCCTGATTGACGAGTTGCGAGGCCTTCTCCTCGAGCGTCATACGGCCCACGAGATCCGCGGCGCGCTGCTGAGGAGATAGCGCAGGATCTTTGTAGGGTGGCGCAGCCTCCTGTGCGCGCGCTCCGATGGCAAACACTGAGAGGCTGATCAAGCTCGCCAACAGGCGGATCACTGCTGCTTTCTCCGGCTCTCGCGCATGCCGTTCGAAACCGCGCCATCCACGGATGATAGCGCTACCATAGAACCGGATTATTGTCGGAGTTATTCGCCGCCGTCAAGAACGGCGGCCGCCCGAGCACCCGGCGGTATCACAGGCGGAGCCGCATTGAGCGTTTCGATGGCGAAGCCTGCGGCGGCTCTGTATTCCGCCATGAATGCGACTCGCTCCGGAGCGGGAATGACGTCGTCGATGTTGTCGAACGCGCCGCCGCAGCGCTCGTCGACGATGTTCAGCAATCCGAAGGGCCCCTCACCGCGGTTGCGCAATATCAGCTTGGAAATCTGGCCACACAGCCTGGCGTTGTAGCTGGCCAGCGCTTCAGGACCGACGCCGTGTTCGCAGATTGCGCTCCCGAGGACGCGCGCATCGACGATGGCTTGGCTGGCGCCGTTCGAGCCGGTCGGATACATGGCGTGGGCGGCATCGCCGAGCAGACCCACCGGTCCGTCGACCCAGGTGGGTACAGGATCGCGATCGATCATCGGATTCTCGAATGCCGACTCCGCGCCGCGAATCAACGCGGGCACATCGAGCCATTCCCACTTCCAGCCCTGGAAATGGTGCAGGAAGGTGCTGCAAGGGACTTGCCGGAACCAGCCGCTCAGTCGTCGGTCGTCCGCGTCGGCAAGCGTCACCTCGGCGATCCAGTTGATCAGCGCCAGGCCGGTCGGCGTCTGCGGGTGAGAGATCGGATAGAACACGAATCGATGTTGGTGCGTTCCGAGTCCGACGAAGGAGGCTCCGGTTCGGATCGGTCGAGCCAGCGTCACGCCACGCCACATCATCTTGCCACCCCAGTGGATGGGGGGTTGCGCCGGGTGCATTTGCGCCCGCACCGCCGAATGAATGCCGTCAGCCCCGATGAGCGCCCCGCCTTCTATCTCGGAGCTGGAGCCGTCCGGGTGGGCAGCCAGAACAGTGACGTGATCGTCGGAGGACCTGCGATAACCGGTGACGCGGGCGCCGAAGCGCACGGCCTGAGCTCCGATCCGTTCGATCGCCTTATCGTAGAGGAGCCTCTGCAACTGGCCGCGATGAACCGCGTACTGGGGCCAGCGATAGCCGGCGAGCCGACCGCGCGTCTCCGAGTAGATTTCGCTTCCGTTCAAACCTACCAGCGCCCATTCCTTGGCCGGAATACCGATCGAGTCGAGTTCCGCTTCGGTAATACCCAAGTCATACAGCTCGCGCACGGCATTCGGTTGGAGATTGATACCCACGCCCAGCGGCCGCATGTCACGAACGGATTCGAGCACGAGGCTGGGCACACCGATCTGGTGCAGAGTCAGCGCCGTGGCCAAGCCACCAATACCGCCGCCTGCGATAACTACCGGGCGCCTCTTCACGAGTATCGCGCCACGTCAGGAAGAGCCGCCTCTAGCGCCAGATTCCGCATGCACGTCCCCCTGAGGGATTACCGGGTCGGTCCGGATGACAGCCGTCAAACCTTGTGGGCATCATGGTGTCACACCGATGGTTGACGTAGAAGAAGGTGAGCCCATGTGCACGTTAATCGCGACCCGACCGGCGAGTCTGTGGCTACTCGCCTGCGGCGCAATATTCCTGCTGATGGCGGGACACAGGGCACACGCGAGCGATGCGGAACTGCGCACGGCGTGCACCTCACTCGCTTCACTGTCTACGCCCGGTTTCAAAGTCGAGAAGGCGGAGTGGATCACTGCGACGCGCCTCGCAGCGGGTCCCGCCGGCAGTCTCATCGATGTGCCGGACCATTGCCTGTTTCGCGTGACGCTGGACCCCCGGCCCTCCGGCCTCGAAGAGATGTCTTATGGAATCGGAATCGAGCTGCGGCTTCCCGCTTCCTGGAATCACCGATTCTTCTTTCAGGGAGGCGGCGGTCTCGATGGCGTACTGCTGCCTTCCGTAGGTGCGATCGGACAATATCCTTCAGCCCTCTCCCGCGGCTTCGCCGTCGTGTCAACCGACGGTGGCCATCGCGGCAGGAACGCCATCGATTCGCGCTTCGGCGCAGATCAGCAGGCCAAGCTCGACTTCGCGTATCAGGCCATCACGCGCACGACGCAGGAGGCCAAGACGCTCGTGACCCGCTTCTATGGCAAAAGGCCGGACTACTCGTATTTCATGGGGTGCTCCACGGGCGGCCGAGAGGCAATGCTCTCCGCCCAGCGACTGCCCTTGGAGTTCGACGGCGTCGTCGCGGGCAATCCGTCCTTCAACCTCACACGCGTTGCCGTGAACCAGATATGGAGTCTCCAGACAGTCACGCGCGTAGCCCCGAAAGATGCCAGCGGCAGGCCGGATCTATCCCGCGCCTTCAGCGACGCACAGCTGAAGGCGCTCTCCAATGCCGTCCTGCGTCAATGCGATGCGCTGGACGGCCTGCGCGATGGAATGATCAACGACTTTCGAGCCTGCCGCTTCGACCCGAAGTCACTGGTCTGCGGCTCAACGGGAGCGCCCCCTGCGCGTGAATGCCTGACCAAGCCGCAGAGTGCGGCCCTGAGGGCCATCTTTGCCGGCGCCCACAACTCGCGCGGCGAGCCTCTCTACGGCACCTTCCCTTACGATACCGGTATTGCCACGCCCGCCTGGCGTGGCATGCATCTCGGCACTGCCGGCAATCCGCCTGCCAACGCAACATTGGGGCGGGATACGTTGCGCAACTTTGCGATGACGCCACCGGCGCCCGACCTCGACCCCCTGAAGTTCGATTTTGATCGCGACACGAGTCGCACTTACGAAACGGCAGCCATCAACGATGCGGTGGCCACGCTGCACACGAGCTTCGCCGGACACGGCGGCAAAATGATCGTCTATCACGGCCTCTCCGATCAGGCGATGGCCACGGGTGCTCTGACCGACTGGTATGAGCAGCTGAGCCCGCGTGATGCGCAGGGGCCGCAAGCCTGGGCGCGCCTGTTCCTCGTTCCGGGCATGACCCATTGCGGCGGCGGCCAGTCGACGGACCAGTTCGACATGCTGTCGGCGATTCAGGCGTGGGTCGAGGACGGTCGCGCGCCTGAGCGGATCATCGCGTCGGGCAAGACCTTTCCCGGACTCACGCGGCCGCTCTGCCCATTCCCGAAAGTGGCTCGTTTTGACGGAGGTCCTGCGAACGAGGCGGGCAGCTTCTCGTGTCGGTGAGCGCAACGGCGCTCTGATCGCGGCGCGGGTGCACTTGCGCGCAGCAAAACGAACGGCGCTAGAGGCGCTGAACGCGTCCGGTCTTCGCAATCCCCGCAGTAATGCGTTGCGCATCGTTGAATACGGACACGCCATCAATCCCGAAGCGCTCCAACTCGTGCGCGCTGTTGCTGACGCTCATTTCATACACGGCGTCGAACCGGCGCTGATCGGCCGCGGAGGCCGAATGGAATTCCACACCCGAGCTGAGGCCGAACACTTCGCCTGCAGAAACGGCGGCTTGCGTTTCTCGATCCAATGCGGCTTCCCACACAGAGGTGGATGCTTCGAGGAGCTGCCGGTCTTCGGTAGGCAGTGCCTGCCAGCGCTTTTCGCTCATGGCGCGTGAGGGGTATACGCCACGCGGAACAGCGATCCGGAAGAAGTATTTGGCGACGTCCGCAAAACGCAGAGCCTTCAGCGTGTCGGGAGGCGCAACGACGCCATCGATCACGCCCTTGGCAAGCGCGGAATAAACGTCGCCCATGGGCATGTCGACAGGCGATGCGCCCAGTGTGCCCAGCACGTCCAGCAGTTCTGTGGGGGCTCTGATTCGCAGCCCTCGCAGATCTTCGAGCCGGAGCACTGGATGAGTCCTCGTGAGAATACCCGGGAGCACTCCGCCCTGCACCGCGAGCACCTGCAGGCCATGAAGCTCGCGCGTGAACTCCGGGAACCGGGTCGCCAGGCATCGATACGTCGCAACCTGTTCCTCGAAGGTTTTTGCTCCCGCATAGAGTCCTGCGTGAATGCGGATCAAATGTACGCCGCCCTTGGCGTAGATCGGAGTGATCAGGCCGACATCCGCTACGCCGTGCCGCAACTCGGTGAGCGACTCGTCAGAAGACAGCAGCGCGCCGGACCAGACGGGCCGAATCCGCAGGGCTCCGCGGCTGTGTGACTCTACCCAATTCATCCAGTCTCGGTCGGCTCTGCTGAACGGATGGTTCGGGCCGTACTGGCTCGCGTACAGCAGGACGATCGAATTGGTGGGGTGCGCCGCTTCAGCTCCGGCGGCAAGCACGGCCACAACGGCACATCGTAGGAGCGGCCAGAATCTCATCCCAGACCCGACGCTTCCAGGAATCGGGACAGACGATCCGTGGTGTGCTCGTGACTCCAGCCATGGGCATCGACCATGTCAGCTTCCAGAGTCAGAGTCGGCACTCCCGCCGCCTGCGGCGCGAGTTGGATGTATTGCGGCCCCGCAAATGGCATATACATCGACCAGACGAAGACGGCGCCGTGCCGCTCCTCCAGTGCATTGTAGAATCCGGCGTCGTGCCACAAACCGGCGCCGATCCACGATTATCAACTATGCAATCGCCTGGCCTGGAACCCGCTCGCGCGTAGCTCCTGGGGAATTCCGACAGCGGAACCGCTTCGTTAGCCGATCTTTTTCTTCTCCACCGTCCAGGCAGGATCGCTGCACAGGCCACAATCCTTGCCCACGAAGCTCCTTGCGGCCTGCGGATCGTGGCGCAGCTGCCAATCGAGCCAGGACACCACCGCCGCAGCGGCCTTGCCACCGTTGGGCTCCCAATACGTACCCCCGTGACCCACCTTCAAAATGTTACCGAGGAACACTGGGACCTGGTCGATGCGTTTGAAATCGTCCGTGCCGTTCAGATAGGCGATGTCCGTCTCGCCGCCGAGAATGTAGAGGGTCGGTGTATGCAATGATTGAAGCAGCGACTTTTCCTGGTTCATGCCGGGAATTGCACCGCCGGTGCCCGGGTTGAAGATGCCGCTGTTCATGATGACCACCGTCTTGATGCGCGGATCCTTTGCGATCTCGAGTGCCTGCAGACCGCCGCAGCTGTAGCCGGAAACCGCCACCGCCTGCGGATCGATCCTGTGGAAGTAGGGGCTGTTGGAATCCTCATTTTGCTTCAGCGCCCAATCGAGCGCCGCCACGAGATCGGCGGAGCTCGTGGCAGGTGGCGGCAACCTCGCGGGGGCCCCGCCAGGGGCGGGACGAGGCGGCGGAGCCGGTGGAGTTGCCGGGCGCGGCACGGTGGCTCCGGGACCGCTGCGCAACCGTCCCGGTGCGATTGCCAGATAGCCATGCGAAGCGATCTCTTCCAGGTGAAGGCGCGCGCTGGCGCCGTCGTTGGAGCATCCGCCGTTGCCGAAGATGTACAGGCCGAGTTTCGTCGTGCCGAGCTTTTCCAGCTGCGCCGGACGATAGACGACGTGCTCGGGAAGCGACGCCACTTCTTCTTTCATCGCCGGGAACTTCCCGGTACCCGGGGTATCAGGCATCGCGGATTGGCGCGCTAACATCGCGGCTCGCTGATCGCTCGTCGCCGGCGGCTGTGCGAGGACTGCCGCCGCGCAGAGCGGCACACTCAGCGCGAGTGCTTTCCATACCACGCTTGCCGATGTACGCGTGCTCATCATGACTTACCTCTCAAACGCTATCGCGACCGGGTGCTCGTCTCGGATCTAGGGAGAAGCTTTTGTCCGTTGCTCACGCCGCCAGGCAAAGTACGCGTCCAGGGCCTGCAGCTGCTCGAAGTTAGGCACACCCTCGCGCGCGCCAGACGCGTCATCGAAATGCATCACCTGGGGAGCCGCGTCGCTGAAGGCGGGCCATTCCGGCAGTCCCGCGCCGTTCGGGTCGCCGCTGCTCGCGAAATTCACCCAATAGTGCATCATGCGCGCCGACAATGCTTTCTCCGCCTCGGTCGGTGGCGAGATCGGATTCGCGAGATTGCCGAACACGTAAGCGATTTCCGCCGCATGGCTCGACCCCGCCGGTGAGGCGGGCGTGCGATGATCGAAGTAGTACAGATAAGCCTTGCTCTTGCCCTTGCGTGACTGAAGGCTGGCCCAGCGCCACGTCGACCAGGCGAACACGGAGTCGCGGAAATTGTTCTTGGCGGCGCTATGAGCTTCCGTCTCGGTGGAATGCGGATTGGCAGACAGGATCAGATCGGCTTTCGCCCCGTATGCGTCGCGAATCTGTTTCTCGTAATCCGACCGCGTCACGGTGGGCGGTGTGAAAGCGGCCCCTTCATCGGAGTTCGTACCGATGAGCACGGGCGTATCGTTGAACCGACCCGCCTCGTAGAGCACGTACTCGTCGCCGGTGATGACGTAGCCGTCGACCGTGGGCCAGAATCCACGCGGCACTTTGCCCGCCGCCGCCAGGACCTTGTCCGCCGGAATCGCGCGGGCCGACCTGATGTCGCTTGCGCCAAGGGCCAGGAGCAACCTGGCGCCGTAGGTCTCGGCCAACTTCAGCGTCGGCGTACCTCCGTTACCCTGCGATTCAGTTCTGGGCGGGGCGAGGGATCCGCCGCTCTCCGAGATTGCCCGCTGAAACAGGCCTTTTGCCTGAGGCGAGGCCGCCAGCATGCTGACCGATATCCCGCCCGCCGATTCTCCGAAGATCGTGACCCGGCGGGGATCGCCGCCGAATTGCGCGATGTTGTCTCGCACCCATCTCAGAGCGGCAATCTGGTCCTCCAGCCCGTAATTACCCGATCCGTGCCCGCTCTCCTTGCTGAGCTCCGCGTGAGCCAGAAAGCCGAGCGCTCCCACCCGATACGCGACCGACACGAGGACCACCCCTTGTTCGGCCAGGCGCGTGCCGTCATACAAAGGCCAGTTCGTTCCTCCCCCGACGAAGGCGCCGCCGTAAATCCAGACCATCACCGGGAGCTTGTCCTGAGGGGTTTTCGCTGGGGTCCAGACGTTCAGGAATAGGCAGTCCTCACTGACCGCAGCGGGCGCGCCCAGCCGCACGGCGAAAGCGGTGTCCTGCACGCACGCCGGCGCAAAGGCATTGGCGTTCTTGGTGCCGGCCCATGGGACCACCGGCTGCGGCGCCCGCCACCGATTCTCCCCCGTGGGCGCAGCGGCAAACGGGACGCCCTTGAAAGAGACGACGCCGTCGGCAGCGGCGCCTTGCACTTTGCCGCCGGTGACCATGGCGGTGACGACCTGAGCACCGGCCGTTGTAGCAAACAGGCCCGCGGCACTCAACACGAGCGCCCCCCTCCAACCTGTGTTCATGCATCCCCCTGCTAACAGTTGTCGTCGTCCTCGTGGGCTGGACGGAAACCGAAGCGCGTGACCGTAGGCAATCCGCAACGAGTCTTCAATCTCGTCCCATCGATATCGATTATCGGCGGGGCAGATCTGTCGCGCGGCTCTTTACGGGAAACTCGTATATCGAGACCGATACAGCCGGCTGCGTCAGCGTGCTACTCAGGGCCGCAGTGCGGCTCTCCTGGATCTTGACGCCTGGCGTTTGCCCGACTTTGTTGACGGCCTCGAGACTCCTGCCAGTCAGACGCCAGACCTTTCCGCCGCTGAGCGCCTTCGCCCCACTGAACGCGATGCCGAGCGTCTGCGACTCGAGAGTGGGATTGACCACTGCGATCCTGAGGGTCCTGCGGTCTGGGCTCAAGCCCGCAATCACATCGAGCGGATACGTAGGACTGCCGGCGCGTACTTGCGGGTGACTGAAGCCGACCGGATATTTTGGGTCGGGCTGCGGCGAGTTGCCCGCCACTCTCAGCGGCTGCGTCCCCTCGCCGAAATGCTCGCCGTACAGTTTGAATACCTCTCCGGTTGAATTGAGGACCGAGGCGGTCGGTGTGATGTCCATCGTAGCTGCACCCGTGGTGAAGGCGCCCATCGTCATGAAGTCCGTATGCCTCAGCATCTCCTGCAGCACCATCGAGTAAGCCAGCGCGAGCTTCAGATTGACGGGCGCACCCGTGTAGGCGAATTCGTCCATGGACAGGAAAATGGACTTCTGCCTCATCGCCGGGAATCGCTGCTCGTAGATGCTCCACTCCTCGGCCTTCATCCGTACCTGGTTGGAAGGTGAGCGGACAAACTCCATGAGCTCATCCCCCGCTGGTGCGGCGGGCCGCTTCTCGGCACGGTCGTACCAGTGCTCCGAGAGTCCATCGAAGTTGCCCCACGCTTTGGCAAGCAGTCCCCCCGTCCAATCCTCCTCGGTGCCAAACTTCGGTCGGATGCTTTCCAGGGACGGATTCTCTTTGGTATCCCTGGGGTGCATCTGATCGGGCATGGCACCCGATCCTATCAGCACGATCGAGGGGTCCACAGCGCGCATGGCAGCGGCGAACTCGTTGTGTTTCATCATGAAATAGTCGAGCGTGGTCTTGCCGATCTGCCACCACCCGTAAGGCTCGTTGCCTATGTTCCAGAACCGCACCCCGTAGGGCGCGGGATGCCCGTTGGCTGCCCGCTTGGCACCCCACTCGCTGCCCGGCGGCCCATTCAGATATTCGACCTCTTCCGCCGCTGAGTTTGCGTCGCCCAATCCCGCGTTGACCGTGACATAGGGCTCGACGCCGATGATGCGCGTCAGCTCCATGTACTCATCCATTCCCAGATCGTTGGGTTGCATGGCGCTCCAGGCATGATCGAACATCGGCGCGCGCTTGTCGCGCGGACCGATCGCGCCGTGCCAATCCCAATCGGAAAGAAAGTTTCCTCCAGGCAGGCGCCACATGCCCGAGTGCAGCGACCGCAGGATGGCTGTCGTGTCCGCCCGCCAGCCGTTGACGTTGTCGGCAGGCATCAACGAGATGACACCGACACGGAACTCTCCGGTTCCGGTGCCTGTGATTTCCAGGTGCGCGTCGGTCGAGTCAGCGCCCGCAGTCAGCTCGAACGCGGCACTCCGCCAATCTCGTGACGGCTCCGGGAGAACCACAGTCTGGCGTGCGTCAGGGCCTGTGCCCCACCAGAGCGTCACCTGAACTTTCGCGCCGGGATCTCCGCTCAGCAGCAGGTGACCCGTGTAGTGCTTTCCTTTGGAGACGCCGAGCCCTGCTTGCCCGAAACCGTGAGGTGTATCGCCGCTGAGCGCAACTTGCGCGCTTTGTTTGCCGACGTAGGGATCGTGGGGGTCCATCGTCACTGCAGCGTCGCCCCCGATGGGACGCCATTTGCGATAACTGATGCCGGGGCGGCCTTCGACACTGATGGGGACCGGTGGGTCTTTCCCTGCAGCCACGATCGGATAGTAGAACTTCCGATCGTCGAGCATTTCCGCCCACAGGCTGCGTGCGATCAGCCCGCCGATCGGTTCGATGAACATCCCGTATTCGTACGCGGTCACGGGTCTGCCGGTCTGACCGGTATCGATCGTGACACTCACGGGGGCCGCCTGAGACGCAGACACCAGCATGAGTGTTGCAAGCAGAACGCTCGCCTGCCTGCGAGCCGACTTGCTTTGCGCGAATCCGGCCACAGGGCACCTCGATCGTGAATTCAGGATAGCGCGGGGAGTGTCAGGCTCGGACCCGAACGTACTGCAGGCCGATCCGCACCCCGAAAGTTTGATGATAGCGCTATCATCCCGTTTGGATTATTGTCCGAGTAATTCGCAGGCGTCAAGCGCAGCCACGAGCCGTTCAAACAATGGAGCTCCATCGATGACTGACCGTCGCGCATTCATGCGGACATTTGCGCTGGTCCTGACAGCGGGCATCCCTGCCTTCAGCCGTGGCGCTGAAGACACGCCCGCTCGAGACGGATTGCCTGCCGGCGCCCGCTTGCCGCGGCTCGAGTTCGTCTACGAGTGCGATGCGACCCTGTCTCCGGCCGTCGAGATGGGCAAGACTGTCGAGGGGCAGCGCCGCATCATTCCGATCACTGGCGGGACCGTTCGCGGACCCAGAATTCGCGCCGAGCTGCTCAACGGGGGCTGGGATTGGAATTTGTCCCGCAGCGACGGCGCCGGCTCGGTCGAGGCTGCCTACTACATGAAGACCGACGACGGAGTGTTGATCCGCATCGTGAACAAAGGCGTGGGTGGCGGCGGCACGCCGCGGCCGCCGGAGGCAAACGGCGAGCTCTTCTACATGTTCACTCATCCGGAATTCGAGGCGCCTGCGGGCAAGTACGCTTGGCTCAATCGCTCGATGTTCGTCGGCACACTCGGGGCGCGCAAGGATAGTCGCAACGCCGTGCTCATCCGTGTCTTCCAGATCGTGTAGGCGTCCGGAGCAAACAAATGCGCAGCATCCTTACATTCTCGACGACGTTGTTGGTGCTTGCGGGTTTCGCCGGCGAGGCAAGCGCCGCCGACCGCGCCTCGATTGCGTTGCAGATCCAGATGGACCAACCGGGCTCGCGAATAGATCGCAACCTGTTTGGTCAGTTCGCAGAGCATCTCGGAAGCGGCATCTATGACGGCATCTGGGTGGGCAAGGACTCGCGCATTCCGAACGTGCGCGGCATTCGCAGCGACGTTGTCGCTGCCCTGCGTGCTCTGCGGGTTCCGAATGTGCGCTGGCCGGGAGGCTGTTTCGCAGACGAATATCACTGGCGTGACGGCGTCGGCCCTGCCTCGAAGCGCAAGTCCACCGTCAATTCGAACTGGGGTGGCGCGGCCGAATCCAACGCGTTCGGCACCGACGAGTTCATGGACTTCATCGATCAGATCGGAAGCGACGCCTATATTTCGCTGAATGTCGGCTCGGGCACGGTAGCCGAGGCAGCGGCCTGGATGGAATATATGACTGCGGATGCCCACACGGGTGCGGGTCGGGAGCGCGCCACAAACGGTCATCCGGCACCCTACACGGTACGGTTTGCGGGAATAGGCAACGAAAGCTGGGGTTGCGGCGGATCGATGTCGGCCGACTATTACCTGAGCCAGCTGAAGATCTTCAGCCGCTTCGCGCACAACCTGAATCCGCTGCAGACCGGAGACAAGGCGATGTGGCGCATCGCCGTGGGATCCGACGGCAATAAAGCTGATTACGTCGAGACCGTCATGCGCGCCTGGAAGGAACGGCCCTGGAGCTGGGATATGGAGGGCGTGTCCCTCCACTCCTACACGACGGTGGGCTGGCCGCCAAAGCATCCGAGCACCGGCTTCGATGAGGCCGAGTACGCGCTGTTTCTGGCGGATACGCTCAACATGGACAAGCTGATATCGCAGAGTGCGGCGATCATGGATGTCTACGATCCCGCAAAGAAGATCGCGCTCGTAGTCGACGAGTGGGGAGCGTGGCTGGCACCCCTTCCGGGAACCAACCCCGGCTATCTGGTGCAGCAGAACTCGTTGCGCGATGCGGTCCTGGCAGCGCTCAATCTCAACATCTTCGCGCGGCACGCGGATCGGGTGAAAATGGCCAACATCGCCCAGATGATCAATGTGCTACAGGCAATGATCATGACCCGCGGGCGGGATTTGGTGCTCACGCCGACGTACCACGTATTCCGGCTGTATGCGCCGTTTCACGATGCGACTTTTCTGCCGGTGCGTGTCGAGCCGGGCGTGTACTCTGCGGGCGCCTTGTCCTTGCCGCGAGTGGATGCCATCGCAGCGCGCGACGAGCGCGGACGAGTCTGGCTGGCTGCAGTCAATCTCGATCCGAAGGAGTCCGTGACGGTGCGTCTCGCGACTACTTCAGGAGAATTCCGCTCGGCCAACGGCGAGACTTTGACTGCACCGCGCGTAGACGCCGTCAACACATTCGAGGTCCCGGAAGCAGTCGAGCCCGTCGCCGTTTCGGCGCAGAGTACGGGTGATGGCTTGCAACTCGCACTGCCCTCGAAATCGGTCACGGTCGTCGAAATCAGATAGCCGCTTTCGGGCGTCGCGGCTCCTTGCTCGGGCGATGAACGCGCTCGGCGGACCGGAGTATCGTCGCGCGCCAGGTGCAGCAGCGAGCGCATGGCTTGTTCAGCACGCGCGGGCTCCCGCGCGGCAACCGCCTCGTATACCCGTTCGTGATCGGGAATTGGATTGCGTCGCAGCGGAGACTGCCGCTGCTTGAACGCCGTGCTGGCGTAAACAGCAGCCCCGATGCTGGTGGCAAGAGCAATCAGAAAGAGGTTGTGTGTCGCATCGAGCAGGACTGCATGGAACGCGAGATCCGCTTGGCGCCCCTCCTCGGAGGCAAGGCCATGGCGACGCATTTCATCGAGCCAGCCTCTCAATGTCTTCAGTTGCACGCCGGTTCGACGCTGCGCGGCGAGCGCGGCCGCGGCGGGCTCGATCAGATGTCGCAGCTCGAACAACCCATCGAGAACCTCCTTCTGAGGCTCGGCCTGGAAAACCCACTCGAGGATGTCGGGATCCATCCAGTTCCACTTCGAACGCGGATTGACTCTCGTTCCGGTCTTGGGACGCGATTCAACCAATCCCTTGGCCGCCAGCATTCGGATGGCTTCGCGGTACGCGGTCCGCGACACGCAGAATTGTTGACTGGCGAGGATCTCCCCGCTCAGAACGGCCCCTGGTGCATATCGCCCGGATACGATCGCGACCCCAATGTGCTGCGCAACGCCACCGTAGATGCGAGCGGCCCGTCCGCGGGGCTGCCGAACTCCGGACGCGTTAGGCCAGTCCGCGATGTGACTGAGCTTCATGAGGTGGCGAAGGCTCGGGGGCAATGCGCACGCGACGGGCGCTCACATGTAGTTGATAGCGCTACCATTCAGGGACATACTGTCGCACGCAATCGCTGTCGTCAAGGAGACGGGCGCTGTCCTAACTCAGCAGAATTTTGCGGATCTCGCCTTCCGGGTCGTCGACCATCCGACACTCGTTGTCGAACACCATGGTCTGGCAGCGGGTTGGATCCGTCGGCGTCCACGGCAGGGCGGCCTGACTCGGGGTGCCGGTGCGGGCAAAATTCGCCCACGCCGTTGCCATCTTCTTTGCCAACACCCGGGCCTCGGGAGTGTTACCGGTCCCCTGCCTGCAACGTTCGGTGTTGTCGAAGCAGAATGCCAGCTCAGCGGTATGCCAGGCACCTGCATCTTCGAGCATGGGAGATTGCCAGGTGAAATAGTACTGATAAACGGGCGCGCCGCGCTGTTCGTACTTCATCCGCGACATGCGCTGCACATTGTTGCGCTGCCCGACGCCCCCTACGCGGTATGAAAGTGTGCGGATACTCTTGTCTGGGTGAGCTTTCCTCAAAGCGGCAATCAGTGCGCTCGCCTTGTCGGAGCCCAGAGAGCGGCTCAGATTGGCGTGCCACTCCTCTTCCGTCGGTCGGGAGGACATCCGGTTGCCCTCTTCGCTCACAGAGCCGATCAGCATGGGTATGTTCCTGGAAATGGCAGGGGCCTCCTCGAAGAAGGAGCGCACGGTAACGACTCGGCCATCCAGGATCGGGCCCCAGCCGACACGCGGTTTTGGACTGGGGGGTGATCCAATCCCGAACCCCTGTATCGGGGGATTGAGCTTGGCGATCGCCGCATTGCCAGCTCTGTTCAGCTCGGCCCAGTCGGTCTTCTTCAAACCGGCCATATCATGGGGCTGCAGGCCCAGTTCGGTCATCACTTGAGCGGTCAGCGCACGGGCCTGTTCGCTGTCGGGCGGATTGCCGGCTCCCCCGGACTGCACGCTGGCGCGATGAAACAATCCCGCCGCCGAAGGCATGCCCATCAACGTGGTCACCTTCGAGCCGCCCCCTGACTGCCCATAGATCATGACCCTGTCGGGGTCACCGCCGAAGTTGGTGGCGTTTTCCCGAACCCAACGCAATGCGGCAACCAAATCGGTCATGCCAAGATTGCCGGACTCCGCGTAGGCATCGCCCCCCACTTGCGAAACGTCCAGAAAGCCGAGGGCATTGAGCCGATGGTTCACCGAGATCTGCACGACATCGTGATGTCGCGCCATCTGTGCGCCGTGGTGTGAGGCCAACTCGTACGACGAACCGAAGCTGTACCCACCCCCGTGAATGTAGAACATGACGGCCCGCTTGCCGCTGAGGCTCGGCGTCCAGATGTTCAGCTTGAGCATATCCTCGCTCAGGTAACCATCCACCCACTGCTGCAGAAACGATTGCTCCACTGCGGTGAAATCATGCAGCGTCTGCGGGCAGTTTGCGCCGTAGACGAGCGCCGGGCGCTCTCCGTCCCAGGGCGTCGGGGGTTTGCAAGGTAACCAGCGGTTGTCTCCTGCAGTGCTCTGCCCATAAGGGACACCCTTGAACGTCAGCACGCCGTCCTCTTCGTAGCCGCGGATTTTCCCGTACTGGGTCCGGGCCACCGCCGATCTGGGCGTGCTGCAACGATCCGACCGGACGAGGATGGTGGGTTCGGTCGTCGCGAGCGCGACAGCAGACCCTGAAATAGCTGACCCGAGGCCTGCCGTTGCGGCAAGCAGCAGGGCCTCGCGACGAGTCGTGCCGGTCAGGACGCGCGAATCGGGTCGAGCCATGGTGATTCCTTTGTTGCCGGTCGAAGGTCTGGGCAGGTGAGCCCGGCGCGAGGACCGCTATGACGGGATCGTCCACAGTGATCGCGAGCGCGCTCAGTGCGGAGGTTGAAGCACTGGTACCGCTATCATATACGCCGTAGTATTGTCTGAGTTAATTTCGCGCGTCAAGCACGCGCGGGCAATGTTGTATAGCCGCGCTGGTCGGCGTCGCTGTTGCACGAGATGATGCCGGCGGAAATCAATGGCTTGACTCCGAATGCGCGCCACGCAGCCGGCTATACGCGCAACTTTTTTTCCATCGGAGGGGGCAGAAGCGGCGAAAACGGCGCTCTATATGAATGGGATGGCCACAACGAGAGCGGCGGCCGGCGCGAATGTCGAATCGAATTCTCCTGATCGGCTGGCGCAAGCGCTGGAACCGAAGCCTGTTGCGGTTCATCGGCCGGCGGGTGCGCACGTCGGTCGATATCGAAGACATCGCCCAGGAGACTTATTTGCGGTTACTGCGCACACGGGATTTACGGGACATCGGCAACCCGCAGGGCTATCTCCTGCGGGTCGCAGCCCATGTCGTGGCTGAGTGGTGGGATCGCCGGCCGCCCTTCGAGAAACTCGACGAGGAATTGGACGAGAGTTTCCTGATCGACGAGCGCACTCCGGAATGCGAGCTCGATGCCAACTTGACTCAAGCGGGTTTGAACCGGGCGCTGGAGAATGTCCCGGCGCTGACGCGGACGATACTGCTGCTGAAATACCGGGAGAACTACCCATGCAGGCAGATCGCGCGGGAGCTCGAGCTGACCGAGCGCCAAGTGCGGCGCCACCTGACGCGCGGTGTCGAATCCTTGCGGGGCGCGATGCTCGATTGAATGGAATTGCGGTTATGCCGAAAGACCACATGCACGAAATCGATCTCACGGCTCCCATCACCGAGCAGGCCTCTGCCTGGTGGATGTTGCTCAATCTCGGCGATGCGACTCCGGCGGATCACCAGGCATTCGGTGAATGGGTAGCACGCAGCCCAGAGCGGGTGGAGGCATTCCTGCAGACCGCAAGACTCACGCGCGCTCTGCAATCCAAGGACCTTCAGTGGCCGGACACTCCGGTTCAAACTCTCATTCGCGATGCCAAGTCTGCACCCGGACAGGTTGTCGGTCTGCCCGTACGGCGTCCACGCGGGCGCTCGATGGGACGAGGTACGTCACACTGGATACGTAAGGCCGCCGTGGCCGGCATCATCGCGGTCGTCGCTGGTGTCACTGGCTGGCACTTCCTGGGCACGGAGAGCTATCAAACCGGCATTGGCGAACAGCGCTCGGTAGTCTTGAGCGACGGATCCGTTGTCACGCTCAATACCTCATCCCGCATCGAAGTTCACATCACCGGAAAGCATAGGACGGTGGAGCTGCTGTCCGGGGAAGCGCTGTTTCAGGTTGCGCATGACACGGCACGCCCCTTCGACGTGACAGCGGCAAAGACTACGGTGCGTGCTGTGGGCACGCAATTCAACATCGATCGCCGCCCGGGAGCTACCACGGTGACCGTCGTTGAGGGGAGGGTCACCGTGTTTACCGGCAACGACGCCGACACAGCCGCCGGCGTCGGCAAGACTGCCAGTCTTCCCGTTGCCGCCGGCGAACAATTGATCGTAGCGCCGAACACGACACTGCACGCAGCGCGCGCCAATATCGCTACGGCTACCGCGTGGACACAACGCAAGCTCGTCTTCGAACACCGTCCGCTGGGCGAAGTGGCGGACGAGTTCAACCGCTACAACCGCGAACGAATCGAGATCCAGAGCTCGCAGCTGCGTGGTCAGGAGATCACCGGGGTCTTCGAGGCCAACAATCCCGAATCGTTCATGACCTTCCTGGCCAAGATACCCGACGTGACGGTGGAGCGCTCTGTTGACGATGGACGCCTGATTGTCAGGCAGACCGAATCCCCCGAGGCGACGAAGCGCTAGCTTTGCTGGGGCTTCGCACGCAGCACTGCTGAGATACAGACAGTCCGGCCTGTTGGGACACTGTTGGTTTCGACATCGCCGATTTATTTTCCAGGGGCAGGGGTAAATATCGAAGCAGCGGGGCTCTATAGGTATGCAGGGACAGGAACGTGCGCCCGAGGGATCGGGCATAGCCACAACAAGCACGGGGGCGTCGGCATGAGCGGTTGCATACTGAATTACGACACCGGCGAGTCCAACCAGCCTCAGGTCTCGCCTGCCCCACGCTCGGCGGGAAGGCTGAGGACGCTTGCCGCGCTCGCCGCCCTTCTGTTGGCGATTTCCCCGCACCACGTGAGAGGCGAGGGTCTGGTAGCCACGGCCGCAGCAGGCGCGACGGCCCTCTACGAGCTGAAAATCCGGCCGCAACCCCTGGGAGCCGCCCTACAGGAATTCGCCAAGCAGAGCGGCATCCAGATCATCTTCTTTTCCAAGCTCACCGACGGACACGGCGCGCCCGCGTTGAGCGGGAAATACACCTCCGACACCGCCCTCAACGCGTTGCTTCAGGGAACCGGCCTGACATTCCGTCAGATCGACAGCAAAACCATCGAGGTCGAGCCGCAAACATCGCCGCGGAAGGCTACTGATGCCCCCCCGACTGGCACGCCCCTGGAGCGCACGAGTTACGAAGCGCACGCGCTGCAACTCGCACAGAGTGACCCCAACTCCTATAGTCGTTCCGCCTCCTCGGATCGCCAAGGACCGGAAGCCAGCTCCTCTGCACGTCCTGACAAGAGCCAGAGCGCCGAGAGGCCCACTGAGGAACTGAACGTAGTCACGGTAACGGGCTCGCGCATCATCACCGAAAACGTCCGCTCGCCGACGCCGATCACCTCGGTGAACGTCGGCGAAATAGCGCTGACG